>Ga0316207_10001643_pt1 | contig 26332 bp, 19 predicted proteins | sample 6weekpyrite_MG_FD_204943 | JGI IMG/M metagenome (GOLD analysis project Ga0316207, IMG submission 204943) | Microbial mat bacterial communities from mineral coupon in-situ incubated in ocean water Damariscotta River, Maine, United States -... | ecosystem: Environmental > Aquatic > Marine >... | reverse complement strand
ATTGTTGTGGTGAAATGGCAATATCAATGGCGCCACCCTGAATAAGGTCGACATAAGCGGCTCGATTGATTAACGCCATAACCTTACGTGCGCCGAGCCGCTTAGCGAGCATGGCCGATAAAATATTGGCTTCTTCATCATTTGTAACAGAGCAAAAAATATCGGTGTTATCAATATTTTCTTCGTTTAATAAATTACCGTCTGAAGCATCGCCATTAAGCACGATGGTTTTGTCTAATTCTTTCGCCAGTTCATGTGCACGTGTAGAGTTGTGATCGATGAGTTTAACCTGGTAATCGTTTTCCAATGCTTCTGCCAGTCGTTTACCAATATTACCGCCACCAACGATCATAATGCGTTTATAAGGTTTATCAAGGCGGCGTAATTCACTGATCGTGGCGCGAATACATGTGGGTGTGGCGACAAAAAAGACTTCGTCATCAGCTTCGATAACGGTATTGCCTTCAGGAATAATGGCGCGATCACGCCGATAAATGGCGGCAATACGGATTTCTACACCAGGCATGTGCTGTTTAATGGTGCTTAATTCGTGGCCAACCAGAGGGCCGCCATAATAGGCGCGCACACCCACCAACTGCACTTTTTTATTTGCAAAATCAAGTACTTGAAGGGCACCAGGGTGTGTGATTAAGCTTTCTATATATTCAGTGATGAGTTGTTCCGGACTGATTAAAACATCAACGGGTAAAGCTTCTTGCTGAAAAAGTTGTGGGTGTGATAAATAGCCTAAAGCACGAACGCGGGCAATTTTTGTTGGTGTATGGAAAACAGTATAGGCAACCTGACAGGCAACCATATTGGTTTCATCGCTATCAGTAACCGCGATTAACATATCAGCGTCGTCAGCACCTGCGGCTCTTAAAATGTCGGGATGTGATGCGTGACCAGAAATAGTACGTAGATCTAAACGATCTTGCAGTGCAAAAAGTGTTTTTTCATCTTTATCAATAATTGTAATGTCATTGGCTTCACTGGTAAGGTTTTCTGCCAACGAGCTTCCGACCTGTCCTGCGCCTAGAATAATTATTTTCATGTTTTTTGTATTATTTTTATATTTAACTATTAATGATCAATTTTTTAGGGTCGATCTTTAGTGCGCGTAACTTACGATAAAGATGTGTTCGTTCCATGCCAGCCAGTTTTGCCGCGTTACTAATATTGCCATCGGTTTTTATGAGTTGATGGATTAAATAATCACGTTCAAAACGTTCGCGCGCTTCTCGTAATGGTAGTTCATAAGAGAGAGAAATGCTCTCTTCAGAAGTCGACTTTTGTTCTTTTTGATCGATAGCGGCTTCAACTTCTTCCAGGCTAATCTCATTACCTGTCGCAGTTATTAATAAGTGTTGTACCAAATTAGTTAGTTCACGAATATTGCCCTGCCACTCATAATTACGTAAGCGATTTTGTGCGGCAAGACTAAAATGACGGTAAGGTAGTTTTTCTTGCTCAACCATCACATTAGTATAGTAGTTGAGCAGGTCGGGTATATCTTCTTTATGTTCTTTAAGTGCCGGAATATGCAGAGGTACAACATTAATTAAGTAAAACAAATCTTTTCTAAATTTATTTTCTTCAACGAGTTTTTCAAGATTTTTATGTGTGGAACAAATAATGCGAGCTTTAAAAGGAACGCTGGAAGAAGTACCAGCATGCTGAAACAGCCCGGATTGTAACAAACCCAGTAAAAAATTTTGTGTTGCTTCATCTGCCTCATCAATATTGCGCAAAAATAAGGTTCCGTCCTGTGCGCTATCAAGCAGGCCTTTGGCTAAGCCCTGATCAGATTGATAACCAACAAATTCTTCAGCATTATTTTTATAACTTAAAGAAGACAGGTTGATTTCTACAAAATTTTTGTCGTGGTGGCGGCCGTTTTTGTGTAAAAAATGAGCGGCAACGCTAACTCCGCTACCTGCCGCTCCGCTGAGTAAAACCCAGCTTTCGTGTTCAGCAATACGTTTAATTTGTTCTCGTAAGCGCTGCATTACCGGGCTACGCCCCATGGGCTCGTTAACAGCAAAACCTTGCTGGGCGTGATTTACGGGTTCATGCAATATTTTATCGGAATCAAAAGCCTGCTCAATGGTTAATAATAACCTCGCAAGCGAAAGAGGCTTTTCAATGAAATCAAACGCGCCTAAACGGGTTGCTTCAACGGCGGTTTCAACTGTGCCGTGACCAGACATCATAATGACGGGCATGGGTAAGTTGCCCTCTTCGGCCCACTCTTTTAATAGTGTAATGCCATCAACATCGGGCATCCAGATATCAAGTAAAATAAGCTGAGGTTGATTCTGGCGATAAGCCTGTCTTGCGCTCTCACCATTTTCAGCGGTGTCGACCTGGTAGCCTTCATCCTCGAGAATTTCTTGTACTAAATGGCGAATATCGGGCTCGTCATCAACCACTAAAATGCGGGGCATATTAGGTGCGTTTTGATGCGATATTTGGTTGTCCATGGTTTTAAGCAGCTGCATTCTTCTGTTTTTCGTTTTCCGATTCTGAATTAATATTTGCTAATTTTTTTACCGGTAATCTTATTATAATACTTGCTCCGCCCTTTTCAGCGTTTTCAGCAAATATCATTCCGCCATGCTCTTCTACAATTTTCTTTACTATGGCTAAACCTAAGCCGCTACCTTTGGGTTTGGTGGTGACATAAGGTTCAAATAACTGGTCGAACATTTCATCGGCTATGCCCGGGCCAGTGTCAGTAATTTTTAATTCAACATAGCGACATGCGTGTTCTTCAGCACAGCGTGTTGAGATATACACTTTTTCTTCTTTTAAGCCAGGTTGTGACTGCGTATGATTTTCCTGGTTTGCCTCTAATGCGTTCTTAATAAGATTATGCAGTAATTGGCGCAAACGTCCAATATCTGCTTCGATAACCGGGTTGCTCGGGTCCAGTGTAACGGAGTAGAGAGTGTCATTGGTAGGAGAAAGGTATAAATCCAGCACTTCATTAATAATACTGTTTAGGTCAATAGTGTCTAAATTTAATACTGGCATGCGTGCATAATCTGAAAAGGCCTTTACCATTTCTTTGAGCGTTTCAACCTGTTGCACAATAGTATGGGTTGAGCGATCAAGAATATCCGCGTCACTCGCTTCCATTTTATCGAGATATTTGCGACGAATACGCTCCGCAGAGAGTTGGATAGGTGTTAAGGGATTTTTGATCTCGTGGGCAAGTCGGCGTGCAACTTCACCCCAGGCTGAACTACGTTGTGCTTTAACTAATTCGGTTACATCATCAAATACGATAATATTGCCGCTTTCAGAATCTTCATTATTCGGAGAAACGGAAAGCATGGTACCGCGACAAATGAGGATTTTACGGCCGCCGCCGGTGAAAAGGGAGACTTCTTCTTGCCATTGTGACTCTTTAGCATCGATGTGAGGAAAAATAGCATCGATAAAATTTCGTAGGTGTGGGTTCTCGACGGCTGCATTATCAAGAAAATGACCAATAAAAGGCGTTAATGTTGCATTAAGAATTTGATTTGCTGCAAGGTTTGTTGTTTGTAAAAAGCCATTTGTATCAAGAGTAATGACACCAGAAGACAGGTTACCCAAAACAGTTTCAAGATAGCTATGTTGTGCTTCGGCCTGTTGTTGGCTAACGCGAGCACTTTCTTGTGCCATCGCAATTTTTTGTGTCATTTCATTGAATGAGCGAACTAAAAAGCCGAGCTCATCTTTACCGGGTAAAGGTAAACGTTTTTCATAATTACCCGCGGCAACAGCACGTGTACCTTCTACTAAATCAGAGATAGGCGCAACCATGCGCCGGGCAGCAAAAAAAGCTGCCCAGATGGAGGTCAGAATACTGAGCAATAAAATAAGCGACAGGGTTAATATAAAGCTGTATTTAAGTGGTAAACGTAAGATAGTTAAAGATCGAACCGCACTAAATGCCTGTTGTACATTTTCTGCTAATTCATTAATGCGTGGTGTAATTGGGTAAAGTAATTGCAGGATGCGATCACCCAAAGCAGGATCCGAGTTTGCCATATTGATAGCAATACGAATGTGCAAGCCAATTTCCGGGATGGGGACCAAACCAAAATCATCCTGACCCTGTCGCAAGCGCTGTAAAGTACTGTCTTCTAAATGTTGTGGTAACAGGCGTGTCGTTTCACTTATGCTTGACGCAATAATTTGCCCGTTGTTTGTGAATAAGGTTAATTCATTTGCGCCACTTTCTATACGCAGCTCATTTAAGGTGAGGGTTGCAAGCTCATTAGAAATTGCGTTAATGCGGGGTGTCATAAGACGGGTTTGTCTTAGTAATTCACGTGTGCGCACACCCAAAGATTTTTTACTGAGTTCAAGTGCATCGGTTAATGCCTTTTCAACACGAACATCAAACCAGCTATCGATGCCTCGCTGTAAGAAATCTAAAGAGAAATAATAAACTACAGAAACGGGTGTTACAGAAAGAATGACAAACATAACAACAAGCCGGGTCGTTAAACGTGATCCCGTTTTCCCCTGACGATATTGTTGTATCAGCAGCCAGACGCTTTTAGCAATGAGGCCAACCAATAATACGGTGGACAATAAATTAATACCAAGAAGGATAGAATATAAGCGGCCAAATAATAATGAATTGTGTGTCGCGATACTCATTAAATAGAGCGAGCTCAATAGCAGTACAACAACAATCGCAATGGGTGTGTTACCGGAGAAGAGACGTTTTATTAAGGTTTTAATGGCCATTCGAACCAGTCACTTGCAAGTTGCCACTGTGATGAAATATATGCAATAGGACGCATGGGCGCAGGTAGAGATTCAATGTCAAGATAGGCTCGAAGACGTGCATAATGGTCTTCATCTTGTAGTAAGTTTTTATCAATTAAAGGAAATTCGCGAATGTTACTCAAAGAAAAGAGTGCAGCATTAAGGCTGACATAATTGTGTTGTGCACCACTATTCAGGTTATGAATAATATATTTTTCGGAGAGCGCGTGATACAGCAACAAATAGCCTTGCTCAAGCTCGGCAATGGTTTTATCCCACCACCAGTTTCTATCTTTTAAAACTTCGATATTGACTAATACAATGAGAGGAACGCCGCTGCGTAAGGCTTCAAGCGCATCATCTGAAAAATCCAGGTCCAAATTAGCATCAAGCTGGTAAACCTGGTCTTTTAATTTTGTTTCTGCGGCCAGAACACGAAAGCCTTCAGCAAAGACTTTACTGGGTAAGCTATAGCTAATTAGCGCGCACAATAAAGCAGCAAATAAAATCCTGCTTTGCTTATTGCTTTTGTATAAGCGCATAAAAGAAACCATCCATTCCATTTTTTCCATTTAACCCGCTATCGCCGGGCAAAATTTGTGTGCCAGCAACTTGCTGATGCCCCCAGGCCGAATTAACAGGCTGGAGTTTGGCGTCGCTATGTTGCTGAAGAAAATCTTGTATTTGCAAAGTATTTTCTTCGGCTAAAACCGAGCACGTTGCGTATAACAGCATACCTCCAGACTTCAATAGAGGCCATAGGGCATTAAGGATTTGGGCTTGATCTTGTGTCAATTTTGCGAGGTCATCTTGTTGTCGCAGATATTTAATATCAGGATGACGACGAATCACGCCGCTGGCACTACAAGGTGCATCAAGTAAAATGCGATCAAAGGGTTTTTTATCCCACCAGGAATCGGGATTAAAGGCATTCGCCGTCAGAAGCCGGGCTTTTAATTGGGTGCGGTTTAAATTTTCCTGTATTTTCTTTAAACGGCTTTCTTCTATATCTAAGGCAAGAAGTTCAATGTCATTCTCGCATTCAAGCAGGTGAATGGTTTTGCCGCCGGGAGCCGCGCAGGCATCCAGAACCCGCTCTTCTTTTTGTGGGGCCAATAAAATTGCCGCAAGTTGTGCGGCTTCATCTTGTACCGAGACTTTACCCTCAGCAAATAAAGGTAAAGCAAAAACTGGAACGGGTTTTTCTAAATAAACGGCATAAGGCGAATGTTTACCCGCTGTTGCTGTAATATCATTTTGTTTGAGTAACTTAATATAATCTTCACGCTTTATATGGCCTGTGTTGATGCGTAAAGTCATTGGCGGGTTTTGATTATTGGCGTGCAGAACTTGTTGCCAGGTTTTATTTTCTAACCAGTTTTTCTTAATGATATTTAACCACCATTGTGGGTGTGCAAATTCTGCAACTTCATTATTCTTAATTTGACCGGTTAAGATTTCTTCCTGGCGTAAGTAGTTTCTCAATACAGCATTAACAAGGTTTTTTGCCCAGGGTTTTTTTAAGCCCTTAGTGACTTTAACTGTTTCAGAAACAGCGGCATGATCGGGCGTGCGCATTTCTATTAATTGATAAAGTCCGCTAAGAACTAACAGAACAACATCATAGTCCTTTGTTTTAAGGGGTTTGCTGATTAATTGATCGGCGATATATTCTAAACGAGGTAATAAGCGGATTACGCCGTAGCACATGGCCTGAATAAAAGGCCGATCTTTCTCTTCAATTTTATCTGAGTATTGAGCAATAGCATCGGGAAGGTTGCGGCCATGTTGTGTGACTTGTAATAAGATTTTAACAACCGCAAGTCGACTATTCATTTCGCAGCTGAACTCAATAGCAAGCTACCAACCGGAAGTTGTTTCGCATGACCATTCATAAAGGCGGCAACATCCATTACTTTACTGCCTGAAGGTTGAAGTTTAAGTATGCGTAACACCCCTTTTCCACAGCTAATATCAATCCCCTTTTTATCACAAGCAATAACCGTCCCTGCTTCTTGATCGGATTCTTCAGTAAGAATAGCTGCCTGAAAAATGCGTAAAGGTTTATCGTTAAGATAAGTAAAGGCAACCGGCCAGGGATTAAAAGCGCGTATAAGACGTTCGACTTCGGTTGCTGTATTTTGCCAGTCTATAATCGCCTCCTTTTTATCAAGTTTATGCGCATAGGTGGCGAGAGCATCATCTTGTGCTGCTGGATTTAAATGATTTTTATCTAATTTATCGAGCACTTCTACTATTGCTGAAGCGCCCATTTCTGCAAGATGATCATGCAGGTCACCACCGTTATCTTTATCTGAAATAGGCGTTGAGTTGAGTTGTAAAATGTCTCCGGTATCTAAACCGGCATTCATTTGCATAATGGTGATGCCCGACTCCTTGTCGCCTGCCGCAATGGCACGTTGAATCGGTGCTGCACCCCGCCAACGAGGTAATAAAGAAGCGTGAATATTTAAACAGCCAAGGCGAGGTATGTCTAAAACGGCTTGCGGTAAAAGTAAACCGTAAGCGGCAACCACCATGACATCGGCATTCAAGTTTCGTAGCGTATTTTGTGCCTCGGGATCTTTCAGGTTTTCTGGTTGTAAAACAGGAATATTATTTTCAACCGCAAGTTCTTTTACCGGGCTGGCGCGTAGCTTGCGCCCTCTTCCTGCAGGACGGTCTGGCTGGGTATAGACAGCAACAATGTCATGTTCAGACTTAATCAGTGCAGAAAGTGCGCTGGCAGCAAAATCGGGCGTTCCAGCAAAAATAATTCGAAGTGGTGACATTTAATGGTTTCGCTATAAGGTTGGCAGGCCGATACAAGCAGGCTTACATTGCGTTTTTTTGTTGTTTTTCGAGTTTTTTGCGAATACGCTGTTTTTTTAGTTGCGAGAGATAATCAACGAACAGTTTGCCTTCTAAATGATCCATTTCATGCTGGATACAAACGGCAAGTAATCCGTGGGCATCCATTTCAAAACTTTCGCCATCTTTGTTGAGGGCAGAGACACGAATATTTTCTGCGCGATGAACGGTTTCATAAATCCCTGGAACAGATAAACAGCCTTCATCAAATTCCTGATCACCATCTTTTTCCAGAATTTCGGGGTTTATAAGGACAATTGGCTCATTTTTCTCTTCAGATATGTCGACAACCAATATACGCTCGTGAACATTAATTTGAGTCGCCGCGAGACCAATGCCGGGGGCATCGTACATGGTTTCCAGCATATTAGTGATGAGTGTGCGGTGCTTGTCAGTCACTTTGGCAACCGGTTTTGCTACGGTGCGTAAGCGCTCATCAGGAAAGTGTAAAATATTTAAAATCGCCATAATGTTCTATATTTAAGTTGTTTGAGGGGTGATGAGGCTCATTATATTTTGTAGCGGGGTTTTACACCAGTTTCTATTTTCATTAACTTTATCACATGTTTTTCTAGTACGTGTTTAGAAAAAGCTGCTAACATCATGATACTAATAGATAAGAAGCTGCCGAAACATAATGTAACCATCTATATTTTAGACTATCTTGTGGTGAAATAGAGACATTTCAAGCCTTGTTTGGGGTTATAGGCTATCGACTTAAAGGAAGCATATGAATAACAAATTGATTGCATTGCGACTTTCACCATTTATATTGCCTGCGCTAATGACTTTTAGCCTGGCGGGGTGTGGAGGCCCAACGCAGCCGGTTATTCAGCAGTCCCCCGTGGTAATGGTGGCCGAAGAGGCGCCAGATATCGCCGCTATTGAAGATCAGCCTGATGATGCCGCTTTATTTGTGCCTGATTATCCTGAGCGCCACGTTGTGGTGGCCGGCGATACACTTTGGGGCATTTCCAAGAAGTTTTTGAAAGATCCCTGGCTATGGCCGTCCGTTTGGCACATTAATCCGAACATCCGTAATCCGCACTTAATATATCCCGGTGACGTTATTGTGATGTATATCATCGACGGTAAACCGTATATAACGCTGGATGGCCAGGATGGTCTTCAGCCAGAAGGTGTGGTGAAAAAAGTTGCTAAGCCGCCGGTGAAATCGGGTTTAAGAGTAGTGAAGCTTTCTCCCCGCTCACGCTCAAGTAATATTGATAAATCTATCTCAACGATTCCGATGAGTGAGATCCGCTCATTTTTAGATCGCCCGCGAGTGGTTACAGAAGAACAGCTGGAACAGGCGCCGTATATTGTTTCTAGTTATGAAGAACACTTGATCAGTAGTACAGGAAATAAAATTTATGTACGCAACCTTACTAACCCGATAGGTAGCTACAATGTTGTTCGCCCGGGAAAAGAATACATCGATCCCGAAACAGAAGATGTATTAGGTTATGAAGCTATTTATCTCGCAGATGCACGTTTAGTTAAAGCAGAAAAAGATGAAGATAAACCCTCAACATTTCTTGTAACAAAAGCGTTTCGCGAAGTATTAAACAATGATGTTTTAATTCCTGGCGAAGAGCGCGATCAAGTTTTCCAGTTTACTCCGCGGGCACCAGCAGAAAAAATCAATGGACAGATAATGTCAGTATTTAATGGCGTATCGCAGATTGGTCAATACATGGTGGTTGTTTTAAACCGTGGCGAAGAAGATGGTTTGGCGCCGGGCCATGTGCTCGCGATTATGGCAAAAGGTAACGTGGTTGATGACTCTCGGCGTTTCTTCTTGTTTAATGATGTCGACTTACCGGATGAGCGTGCTGGCATCATGATGGTGTTCAAGACCTATAAAAACATGAGCTATGCTTTGGTTATGGAAGCGTATCGGTCGATGCATATTAACGATCACTTCCAAAACCCCTAACACGAATTGTGAGGGGCGAGATAACGGCACTTAATGAACCGCTGCGCGTTTCTCGTCAGTATTACCCTAACCTGCTCCGCACGTTCTGGCATCGTTAAAAGCACCCTCAAAATGCTCATGTGCTAATCGTACACTCGGCAACTGCTCCTGCGTTGCTCTACCTTCGCCTGTCCAGGGCTCGTCCGCTTTTTCACTAATTCATGCCTTGCTCTTTAGCCTCTCGTTATCCGTGAGGCTATCCTTAATGCTCTAAATTTATTTTCTAGGTTTTATTAATCATAAAAAAAGTAAATAGTGATTTGTTTCCATGCAAAGCAAGGGCATGGAGCTGAAAGAGTTAAATAAAGACCGTCTGCCGCAAGGACGCGGCAGTCGAGCAGCCAGGGATGGCAATTTTTTGCGTGTCTTGATTTAACTCTTTCAGGTTCATGGTCGAATTTAAGCCACTAACTATATAAACGATCAATTTTTAAAGCCTATTTGGTGTTACACTTTGCTTACCAAACGGATTTGGTGAGGATAAATTAAATGACACAAACTACAGATTTTTTACGAAGTTGGTTGGCGCTTACTCACGTTAATAAGCTTGGGCCAGTTGGAATACATTCCCTTTTAGAGACTTTTAATACGCCTGCTGCAATTTTTGCTGCGGGGCGTTCTGCTTGGCGCGAAGCGGGTTTGTCAGAAAAACTCATTGAGCAGTTAGCCGAGCCAGACTGGGATAAAGTCGATGCTGACCTGGTGTGGGCTGAACAAGAACGCGCCAGCATTATTACTTTGGATGATGAGCGTTATCCTTCATTATTAAAAAATATTCCTGATGCACCCCCTGTTTTGTATACCCTGGGTCAGCCCGAAATCTTAAAGCTGCCCCAGGTTGCGATTGTCGGCAGTCGAAATCCAACCCATGCGGGTATTGAGACGGCGCATCAGTTTGCGGCTTATTTAACCAGTATGGGCATAACGGTGACCAGCGGCATGGCGATGGGCATTGATGCGGCAGCACATGAAGGTGCGCTCGAAAGCATGGCCAATAGTGCACTTAAGGGTAGCGGTTTTACTGTGGCGGTTACAGGGACGGGATTAGATCGCGTATATCCGGCTAAAAATCGTGAAATAGCGCATAAAATCGCTGAAAATGGCGTTTTAGTGTCGGAATATTCACCGGGAACCCCCCCTCTACCGGGTAATTTTCCGCGCCGTAATCGAATAATCAGTGGTTTAAGCATGGGGGTTTTAGTGGTTGAGGCTGCATTACAAAGCGGATCACTGATAACCGCACGCTTAGCAAGTGAGCAAGGGCGAGAAGTTTTCGCTGTTCCCGGCTCTATACACCATGCGTTGGCGAAGGGCTGTCATACCTTAATTCGTGAAGGTGCAAAACTAGTTGAAACCGCGGCGCATATTTTAGAAGAATTAGGTAGCTTTTCCGACATGTTAGCGCCGCCGTCGTAATCGCGGCCAGAAGAAAAGAATCAAACCGAACTAAATTCGGCATCCGGGGTCGATGATGAGTATAAACAGGTTTTGCAGTGCATCGACTTTGAGCCTACATCCGTGGACAAAGTGGTTGAAAGAAGTGGATTGACTGCGGATGCGGTTTGCTCCATGCTACTGGTACTGGAATTGCAAGGTTACGTTACAGCATTGTCTGGTGGCTACTACTGTCAAGGTAGGTAAGAGGAAGTAAAATGAAAGAAAATATACTCGAAGTGTTGATGTATCTGTTTGAAAACTACATGAACGACGAAATTGAGTTTGATACAGACGAAGAATCACTACGAACTGAGTTAGAGCAGGCTGGTTTTCACAAAGCGGAAATCAGTAAAGCATTTTTATGGCTTGAAGGTTTGGCAGGTTTACAGGATGGGACTGAACCCCTTGCGTTTAGTGCTAAATCTATTCGTCTTTATACAGACGAAGAAACAGAAAAACTTGATTTAGATAGTCGTGGCTTTTTAATGTTTTTAGAGCAAACAGGTGTACTCGATCACAATACGCGTGAGATGGTGATTGATCGTGTTATGGCGTTAGAGTCAGAAGAAATTGATCTTGAACAGCTTAAGTGGGTTGTGTTGATGGTGTTATTTAATCAACCTGGTCGTGAAGCGGCGTATGCCTGGATGGAAGATTTAGTCTTCGATGAAATGCCCGGCGTGTTTCATTGAGTAGCTTTAAAATATAATAATATAATACGGTGCCCGCTTTATGCGGGCATTTCCTTTTATGACATGGTTTAAAAGTTATGGCAAAAAATTTAGTCATCGTAGAGTCACCGGCTAAAGCCAAGACAATAAAAAAATATTTAGGCAAAGGTTTTGAAGTCTTAGCGTCGTATGGCCATGTTCGGGATTTATTACCAAAAGAAGGTGCGGTTGATCCTGCAAATGATTTTGGAATGAAATTCCAGCTCATAGAAAAAAATCAAAAACACGTTGATGCTATCGCTAAAGCATTAAAAAAAGCCGACGCCTTATATCTCGCGTCAGATCCGGATCGCGAAGGCGAAGCCATTGCCTGGCATTTATATGAAATTTTAAAAGAGCGTGGTTTATTAAAAAATAAAACGGTAGGGCGTGTTGCTTTTAATGAGGTAACAAAAAATGCGGTTAATGCTGCAATAGAAGATCCCCGTGAACTTTCACAAGATATGATCGATGCGCAATTAGCGCGTCGCGGCCTGGATTATTTAGTTGGTTTTAATTTATCTCCCCTGCTCTGGAAAAAAATTCGTCGCGGTTTATCTGCTGGTCGTGTGCAGTCCCCCGCACTTCGTTTGATTGTTGAGCGTGAATTAGAAATTGAAAAATTTAAACCAAAAGAATACTGGACTATAGAGTCAGAGCTTAAAAGCGATAAGCAGGTTTTTAACGCAAAGCTAACAACGCTGGAAAATAAAAAAGTCAGTCAGTTTACAATTAATTCAGAAGAGAAAGCGCAAGCAGCAGAAAAGGTTTTAAATAAAGGTGCTGGTTGTACCAAGAGCACGAAAGACTGTAGTTTGATCGTCGAAAAAATTGAAAAGAAAAAGCGCAAGCGTAATCCGACCGCGCCGTTTACAACGTCAACGATTCAACAAGAAGCATCCCGTAAATTAGGTTTTACTGCACGCAAAACAATGAGTATCGCACAACAGCTATATGAAGGGATCGATCTTGATGGTGAAACAGTCGGTTTAATTACCTATATGCGTACCGATTCGGTTAACCTGGCGCAAGATGCTTTAGATGATATTCGTACCTATATATTAGATACGTTTGGCAAAGAAAATTTGCCAGACCAACCCCGTGTTTATAAAACCAAAGCAAAAAATGCACAAGAAGCGCATGAAGCGGTGCGCCCGACTTCGGTTTATCATGAACCTAAAAAAATTAAAAAATTTTTAACCAAAGATCAATTCCGTTTATACGATTTAATTTGGAAACGCACCGTCGCTTGTCAAATGATCCACGCGACGTTAGACACCGTTGCGGTTGATATGTCGGCAGGTGAGGGTAACATTTTTCGCGCAAATGGTTCGACTTTAGTTAAGCCAGGTTTTATGGCGGTTTATTTAGAAAGTGTTGATGACTCTAAAGCGCCGGCAGATGATAAAGATCGCTTACTGCCACCAATGGAAGAAGGCGACAAAATAACATTAATTAAAATTTTACCCGAACAACATTTTACAGAACCACCACCGCGTTTTTCTGAAGCAAGCCTGGTTAAAGCGCTGGAAGAGTTTGGTATTGGCCGGCCATCAACCTATGCTTCGATTATTTCAACCTTGCAATCACGTGAATATGTTGAAATGGATAAGAAGCGTTTTATACCAACCGATGTTGGTCGTATTGTGGCGAAATTTTTAACAGAACATTTTACCCAGTATGTTGATTACGATTTTACTGCGAAGATGGAAGATCATCTGGATGCGATTTCTCGAGGTGAAGAAAAATGGGTGCCGATGATGCGGGAGTTTTGGCAGCCCTTTAAGGATCTGGTTGTTGATAAAGAAGCTTCGGTTGATCGTAAAGATGTTACACATGAACAGATAGAAGAAAAATGTCCTAAGTGTGGCGGCGGTATGGCGATTCGTTTAGGTCGTCGCGGTCGTTTTATCGGTTGTAATGATTACCCGGATTGTGATTATACACGTAACGTAAACGAAGATGCCGACTCAGAACCCGAGGTCATTGAAGATCGTAAATGTCCGGAGTGTGAGTCTGATTTAATTATTCGGCACGGTAGATATGGTAAATTTATTGGTTGCAGCAATTATCCGGAATGTAAACATATTGAGCCGTTAGAAAAGCCGCAAGATATGGGAGTCGAATGTCCGGAGTGTCACAAAGGAACCATGCTTAAGCGCAAGTCACGCAAAGGTAAAATATTCTTTTCCTGTGAACATTATCCTGACTGTACATATGCGGTTTGGAATGAACCTATAAATGAAAAGTGTCCTGACTGTGGCTGGCCAATGTTAACCATTAAAACCACAAAGCGCCGTGGTACAGAAAAAGTCTGTCCGCAAAAAGAATGTGGTTTTACTGAAGCAGTGGAAGAGAGTGAAGAAACTGAAACAACAGATTGATCATGCGGTTGCTGTTTTACATCAGGGCGGAGTTATTGCATACCCAACAGAAGCGGTTTATGGTCTGGGTTGTGATCCGAAAAACTTATCTGCGGTAAAAGACATTCTTGAGCTTAAACAGCGGGAAAAAGAAAAAGGCTTAATCCTGGTTGCTGCAAGTTTTGAGCAGTTTAAAGATTATATTCAACCTTTAGAAAAAGAAGTTGAAGAAAAATTATTATCAGGCTGGAAAAATCAAACATCTGCATTAACGTGGCTTGTACCGGCAAAAAAAGGAACGTCAGAATATCTTAAAGGACAGTTTGACTCGCTTGCAGTAAGAGTCAGCCATCATCCTGTTGTGAAAAAAATATGTGAACAGTTTGGTGGTGCAATTGTTTCCACCAGCGCGAATATCTCACAGCAAGAAGCCGCCCGAACAGCTGAACAGGTTAAACACATTTTTGCCGATAAAATTAATTTTATCGTTGAAGGTGAAACAGATATTAATGCAGAGCCCAGCGAAATTCGTGATGCATTAACGGATAATATAATACGCACTAGCAAATAAAAATTAGCCACAAAGGGCACGAAGATTTTTCAAGGTAACCACGGGGAATACGGTGAGTAGCGGGAATTCAGGTAATTAGTTTTAATTAAACCGGTTATCGAAAAAATTAAAAATTTTCCTTTGCGCTCTTTGCGCCTCTGCGTTGAAATTTCTTATTTTTCTTTGTGTGGCCAAAGCACTTCGTGGGACATGCTCTTCTTAGTGACTAAAAATTGAATTGAATTGAATTGGAATAGTTATGAGTACACCAGATACAGAAGCAGTAAAAAACTATTTATTAGGTCTACAGGACTCCATTTGTCAGGCACTAGAGCAAGAGGATGGTGAAGGTAAATTTGTTCATGACGACTGGGAACGCGAACAGGGCGAACATTTATCCGGTGGCGGTCGTACTCGCGTGATGGACGGCGGTGCTGTTTTTGAAAGCGCTGGAATAAATTTTTCGCATGTCTTTGGCCCGGAAATGCCCGGTTCTGCAACGGCACACCGACCTGAACTCGCAGGGCGAAGTTTTCAGGCGATGGGAGTGTCATTAGTTATTCATCCTAAAAATCCGTATGTACCAACATCACACGCCAATGTACGTTTTTTTATTGCAGAAAAAGAAGGTGAAGATCCGGTTTGGTGGTTTGGTGGTGGTTTTGATTTAACACCCTATTATCCAATAGAAGAAGATGTTGTTCACTGGCATACACAATCAAAAAAGGCATGTGACCCCTTTGGTGAAAAGGCCTACCCAAAATATAAAAAGTGGTGTGATGAATATTTTTATTTAAAACACCGCGATGAAACGCGGGGCGTTGGCGGCTTATTTTTTGATGATTTAAATGAGGGTGGCTTTGAGCAAAGTTTTGCCTTTATGCAAAGTGTCGGCGATCACTATATCCCGGCATACGTTCCCATCGTGAATAAACGAAAAAACACAGAATATGGTGAGCGCGAACGAGACTTCCAATTATATCGTCGTGGTCGTTATGTTGAGTTTAATTTGGTCTATGATCGCGGCACCTTATTTGGCTTACAAACCGGTGGGCGTACAGAATCCATTTTAATGTCGTTACCGCCACTGGTGAAATTTCGTTACAACTGGAAACCTGAAAGTGGAACAGAAGAAGCTAAGCTGTATGAACGCTATCTTAAGCCTCAAAACTGGATTTAGGGCCGATGAAAACCAGCTAATCGCTATTAAAAATGAGAGAAGGAGCTATAGTTAAATAGAGCTGTCGCCTCAAATATTAAGACGCATTATTATTACAGGAATGAACAAAGATGTCTGTTTTAAATAAAGCAACTTTCGCGAATAAATATACGTATTTTTCAGTTTTGGGTATCCCTTTAATATTATCTGCAGTACTTATTTTTATAAGTTTCTATAATTTTTTATTATTCCACCTTTTGGCTGAACTTTTTGCTATTACGATAGCAATTTTAACCTGCGTAGTTGCGTGGAATATGTATCCTTTCACGCGTAATAACTATTTAATGTTTTTAGGCGTGGGTTATTTTTGGATTGGTTTATTAGATTTGTTACATGCTCTTAGCTATGAAGGGATGAATATCATAGCAGTGTCTGGTGCGAATATAGCTGTGCAGTTCTGGGTTGGTACCCGCTACTTAGAGGTTCTGTTGTTATTGGTTGCGCCCTGGTTTTTGTCACACGTACTTAAACGCACTCAAGTTTTTATATTTTTTGGTTTTATGGCGAGTAGTATCACGCTGCTTGTTTATAGCGGTTATTTTCCCGAAGGTTTTATTCCTGGGAAAGGCCTGACAGCGTTTAAAATTTATAGTGAGTACGCGATTATTTTTTTGCTTGCCGTTGCGATTTTTTTCTTATACAGGGCTCGCGAGTATTTGGAGCAGAAAATTATTTATACGTTAGTTGCTGCCATTGTTTTAACGATGTGTGCAGAATTGGCTTTCACTTTTTATGTCGATATTTATGGTATATCAAATCTCGTCGGGCATATCTTTAAAATGTTTTCATTTTGGTTGATTTTTCAGGCCATTGTTGGAACGACTTTGCGAGAGCCTTTTTTGGTTATGTCTCGAGGCGCAACAACATATGATGCAGTTCCAGATGCAACCGTTGTTGTTGATGAAAACGGGATTATTCGTGAAGCAAACAAAGCGGCTTATCTTTTGTCAGGTGTTTCTGCCGGGGAACTCATTGGAAAAAATAATCATGATATTTTTCATTCACAAGACCTTCATGTTGAAAACTGTCCGGTGTGTCAGGCGATTGTTAATAATGAAGAGTTGAGCGCGCTGGAATTAAAAATTGATAAAAATCATCGTTGGTTTGATTTTTCATTGTCACACATAACGGGCGTCACCGATCTTCATGGTACAGTTGAAGTCATAAGAGATATCTCTTTACGAAAATCAAGTGAAGAAAAAGTTGAAGAGCTGGATGTTTTAAAAAATTCTATTGTAGAAAATTTGCCAAGTGTATTGTTTGTAAAAAATGCTGATGATCATCGCTATGTTGAATGGAATAGGGCTGCTGAAGAGTTGACTGGCTTATTAAAGGAAGAAATATTAGGTAATACCGATTATGATTTTTGGCCTAAAGAACAAGCACAGTTTTTTATTGATAAAGATAATGAAGTTATACAGAGTCAAAAGCCACTTGAAATTGCTGAAGAACCTTTAACGACAAAGTTAAAGGGTACGCGAATTTTTCATACGAAAAAAATACCTATTTATAATGACAAAGGAATTGCAAAATATTTACTCGGTATTTCTGAAGATATTACCGACATATTAAAAACGCAAGAAATGTTAAATCGATCACAAAAAATGGAAGTGGTTGGTCAGATGTCAGGCGGTATTGCTCATGATTTTAATAACCAGCTGGGTGTTATTCTTGGTTATACCGAGCTTTTACAAAGCCAGGACTTATCAGAAGCACAATCTAAATGGCTGGCTGCAGTAAAGCACGCTGCAGATCGGTGTGCGGAGCTGACAAAGCAATTATTGGTCTTTTCACGTAGCAGCGAGATTGAAAAAGAATGTGTTGATATAAATAAACTTATTGGTGGTATGAAAGAGATGATAGCTCGCTCATTAACACCTGTTGTGAATGTGCAGTATGCTTTGAGTGGGAATTTGTGGTTAACTGATACAAATAAAGGTTCTTGCCAGGATGCGATATTAAACCTCGTTATTAATGCGCGCGATGTAATGCTTAATGGCGGGACACTGGCAATAGAAACAACAAATATTGTGATTGAAGAAAACAACAACATGTTAATCAACTTATTACCGGGTGATTATGTTCAAATTATGATTAGTGATACCGGCGAGGGAATGAGTAAAGAAGTGAGGGAACACATCTTTGAGCCTTTTTATACTACAAAGGATGTAGGAAAAGGTACGGGTCTGGGTTTATCAATGGTGTATAGTTTTGTGCGACAGAGTGGTGGAGACATTTCATTAGAAACAGAACCGGGCAAAGGTTCTATATTTAGAATATATTTGCCACGATCTGATGAAAAAATTTCTGGTTTTAATAATGCAGATGAAGAAACTCTTGATAGGGGCAGTGAAAACATTCTTATTGTTGATGATGAGTCAACATTACTGTCTTTTGCAGAGTACACGTTAAAATCTTTGGGTTATAAAGTGTACTCTGCTGAGAATGCTGATATCGCGCTAAAAATATTAAACAACTCTCGTATCGATCTTATCTTTTCTGATGTTGTCATGCCGGGGAAAATTAATGGCTATGCTTTGGCAGAAAAAGCGCTAGGTATAAATTCAGCGATTAAAGTTTTATTAACATCAGGCTATGTCGATAAAAATGGTAGTAATAAAAAATATGATAAATATAATTTTCCTCTACTGGAAAAGCCATATAGCAGACTTAGTTTGTCAAAAAAATTACGCTCTTTACTTGATGGTTAGTATTTACCACTTTAATAAAATCCATTGATTAATAGGCGGGTTGGCAAAGTTATCATTACGTGTTTCTAATACCCCGTCACCATCGGTATCAACCATATAATAGGGGTTTCCGCTGGCAGGAGTGATTTTTACGTAACGCACACGCCCGTTGAGACTATACTCTTCAATGACAACGTCCTTTTTTCGAATAATACGAACTTCAGGCTGAGGAATGTTTCGACTGTCATCTTCTTCTGGCAAAGCGGGCGGTGGCGTTTCTGCTTTTTGTGAAAAAGTTTTAGATTTATCCAGTGACGGAGGTGGTGGAATATTTTCAGCCGCAAAAGCGATTTGTGATGTCATTAATAAAAAATTAAGGCTGATGACTTTTAAACGTGTCATTTAAGGTTCCTTTGGTTAGAAAATAAGCGGGTTTTTATAATTGTAGCAAAATTTCTGCCTCTTCAGCAGAGGGTTCAAAACCACAATTTTCATAGTGCTCAAAGATGGCATTGGTGATTTTTTTGGGATCGCTGATTATTTTAATCAGGTCCAGATCTTCTTTATTGATTACGCCTTCGCTGACCATGGTGGTTTTAAACCAGTCCAATAAACCTTCCCAAAAAGGTTGGTGTACAAGAATAATAGGGATGCGGCGGCTTTTCTTGGTTTGCACCAGGGTTAAAATTTCCGCGAGCTCATCTAGCGTGCCAAACCCCCCGGGCATCACCACGTAAGCTGATGCGTATTTCACAAACATGACTTTGCGAGAAAAAAAGTGTTTAAATGACAAAGAAATATCCTGATACGGATTGCCTATTTGTTCGTGTGGCAGCTGGATATTCAGGCCAATACTGGGTGATTTTCCTTCAAAAGCCCCTTTATTCGCCGCCTCCATAATACCGGGGCCACCACCACTAACAACCGAAAAGCCGGCGTCAGAAAGTTCACGCGCAATGTCGACAGTCAGTTTGTAATAGGGGTGCTCTGGCGCGGTTCTGGCTGAGCCAAAGATACTAACAGAAGGCTTAACATAGGCCATGCGTTCAAAACCCTCAACAAATTCCGCCATAATTTGGAATATTTTCCATGATTCGCGACTCAGGGCGGAGTCATTAATCGGGTTCATGCTTGGGTGGTTCGATTTGTTATCCATGGCGCCTCACTATTTACGTCATTATTAATTATTACTTTAAAGTTGAGCGTTCGACCGAGTCTTCGCGTAAAATGGTTAAAAATTTTCGAAGCCTTTTCACAAGTAGTGAAGGGGCTGCAATGCAGTAGTTATCTACCTTCTCAGTATTTTTGAACAGGTCTTTGTAAGTATATGTCAAAAAAATCAAACACGCCCTTTGTTCTTGTCGATGGTTCTTCTTATTTATTTCGTGCATACCATGCTATGCCCGATATGAGTAATTCTAAGCGTGAGCCTACCGGTACAATTTATGGCGTTATTAATATGGTGCGTCGTTTATTAAAAGATTATGACCCGGAATATTTAGCGGTGGTTTTTGATGCAAAAGGAAAAACTTTTCGCAATGATATGTATAAAGAATATAAAGCGAACCGCCCACCAATGCCAGATGAGCTGCGTGATCAAATTGAACCCATTCATAATATTATTAAAGCCATGGGCCTGCCGTTAATCTGCGTCTCAGGTGTAGAGGCTGATGATGTTATTGGAACATTGTCAGAACAGGCCTCTGCGCTTGGCATCGATACATTAATTTCAACCGGCGATAAAGATATGGCGCAGCTGGTGAACAAACACGTTAGTTTGGTGAATACCATGACCGGTGTTGATATGGATGTTGATGGAGTAAAAGAAAAATTTGGTGTGCCACCAGAACGTATTATTGATTATCTCGCCTTAATTGGTGATACCGCTGATAATGTACCCGGTGTACCAAAGGTGGGGCCGAAAACGGCGGTTAAGTGGTTAGGTCTTTATGATTCCATTGACGGCATAATGGAAAACGCAAAAGAAATTAAAGGTAAGGTTGGTGAGAACCTGCGTGATTTTATGGATCAGTTACCGCTGTCGCGAGACCTGGTGACAATTAAATGTGATGTTGAATTAGAGCAGGATCCAAAAACATTAAAACGACAAGAGCCGGACTATGAAAAGTTAAAAGAGTTATTCGGGCACTTTGAATTTAAAACATGGCTAGCAGAAGCAAATGCCGGTGTTGCTCCGGCGAGTGCTGATTCAAAAGCAAAGGTTGAAGCAAAAGAAATAACGGCAAAGTATGAAACCATTTTCACAGAAAAAGAATTGGATGTCTGGTTAAAGAAACTTAAAAAAGCCGATTGTTTTAGTTTTGATTTAGAAACAACCAGTTTAGCGTATATGCAGGCAGAAATTGTTGGCATTTCCTTTTCGGTAAAAGAAGGTGAGGCAGCATATATACCTGTTGCACACGATTATTTAGATGCACCGAAACAGCTTAGCCGTGAAATAGTTTTAGAAAAACTGAAACCATTATTAGAAGATAATACTCTCTGTAAGCTCGGTCAAAACTTAAAATACGATATGAATGTGCTGGCTAATTACAATATTCATATGCAAGGTATACAACACGACACTATGTTAGCGTCTTATGTTCTGGATAGTACCTTGCGTCATGGTATGGATGATATGGCGGTAAGGCATTTAAGCTACAGCACGACGCATTATGAAGACATTGCAGGCAAGGGCGCAAAACAAATCCCTTTTAACCAGGTTGAAGTGGAAGTTGCTTCGCCCTATGCAGCAGAAGATGCCGATATCACCTTACGCTTGCACAATATTTTTTGGCCGCAACTAGAAGAAACGGCGAGCTTACAAAGTATTTACAAAGATATAGAGATACCGTTATTGCCGGTGTTATCTCGTATGGAGCGTAACGGCGTATTGCTCGATATAAAAATGCTTGCAAAACAAAGCACACAGATTACGCAACGATTAGCTGAGTTAGAGCAGGGCATTTATAAAGAAGCCGGGCAGGAATTTAATATTGGTTCACCAAAACAATTGCAGGTTGTTTTGTTTGAAAAAATGGAACTACCGGTTATTTCTAAAACACCTAAGGGCCAGCCGTCAACCGCAGAGTCCGTGTTGGTTGAGCTGGCACAAGACTATCCCTTACCAAAACTTATTTTAGAATATCGAAGCCTGAGCAAATTAAAATCAACCTATACCGATAAACTGCCTTTACAGGTTGCAGAATCTACAGGCCGGGTGCATACCTCTTACCAACAGGCTGTTGCAGCAACAGGTCGCCTCTCTTCAACCGATCCAAATTTGCAAAATATACCGGTTCGTACCGAAGAAGGTCGACGTATTCGACAGGCTTTTATTGCTGCCCCAGGTTATAAAATGGTCGCAGCAGATTATTCTCAAATTGAGTTGCGTATTATGGCGCATTTGTCGGGAGACAAAGGTTTGTTAGATGCTTTCTCAAAGGGGCTGGATGTACACAGCGCAACAGCGGCAGAAGTATTTTCTGTAAGTGTGGATGAAGTCACAAAAGATCAACGTCGTTCTGCCAAAGCGATAAATTTTGGTTTAATTTATGGTATGTCGGCATTTGGTTTAGCAAAACAATTAGATATTACGCGAGCCGAAGCCCAGGAATATGTTGATCTTTATTTTCAACGTTATCCTGGCGTGAAAGAGTACATGGAACAAACTAAAGAAAAAGCCAAGGAAGATGGTTATGTAGAAACTGTTTTTGGTCGCCGTTTATATTTGCATGAAATTAACGCTAAAAATGGTATGCGGAGGCAATACGCAGAACGAACCGCGATTAATGCACCGATGCAGGGAACCGCGGCAGATATTATTAAACGCGCAATGATTGGCTTAGATAAAGAAATTCAAGCTGAAAAATTTGATATGCGCATGATTATGCAGGTGCACGATGAGCTGATTTTTGAAATAAAAGAATCGCAGGTTGATGAGGCGATAAAATTAGTCAGACAGGAAATGGAAGGTGCAGCTGAGTTGTCGGTACCGTTGCTTGTGGATATTGGCATAGGAATAAACTGGGATGAGGCGCATTAACGTTAGATAAAAATAAAAAAGGAAATAAATAATATGGAAGATGTAAACACTAAAAGCGCCCTGAGTAACAAACCGTTTGAATTTACAGGAAAAGGTGGAGAATTTTTTGCCATCTGGATTGTGAATGTTGCTCTCACCATTTTAACGCTGGGTATTTATTCTGCCTGGGCTAAAGTAAGAACGCATCAATATTTTTACGGCAATACTTTGCTTGATGGCGTTTCCTTTCGTTATACCGCAAACCCGGTGCAAATTCTTAAAGGCAGGTTAATCGCGTTTACGGTTTTTATTGCTTACTACGTTGCATCAACCATGAGTCCGCTTATTGCAGGGGGCGCTTTAATAGTATTGATGTTGTTAGTGCCCGCGTTTTTAGTGATGTCGATGTCGTTTCGTTTGCGAAATTCAGAGTATCGCAATGTCAGGTTTAATTTTGATAAAAGCTTTAAGACAGTTTATAAAGTTTTTGCCATACCGGTAATTGTGGTTGGTGCATATATTTTTCTTTTGGGGCTGTTGGAAAACGGGATGGCTGCGAATCCTGAAGGGCAGGCGTTTTTTCCCATTGCAATTCTTGTCCTGGTGCTTGCTATGGCCTTTATGTTTCCCTGGTGGGAATATTTGATTACACACTTTAAAGTTGTGCATGCAAAATATGGCAGCAGTGACTTTACTTTTTCAGCATCGACTAAAAATTATTATGGCTTGTATTTAAAAATGTATGGCTTGATGATTCTCGTTTTTGGCCTGGTCGGTATTTTAATGGCGCTTTTAATTCCTTTGATGAGCTCAGAAGATAGCAGTGGAGGGATGAGTGCTATTATGCCTCTATTAATAGCTTTATTAATTTTTCCTGCTTATCTTTGGGTTTTTGCTTATTTGCAGGCGAAACGAACCAACCTTTTATATAACAATCTTCATCTTGGCGACAATAAAGTGAGATCAGAACTCACAACAGGTTACATGTTCTATCTGTATGTTACGAATACTCTGGCGATAATGTTGTCGTTAGGCTTGTTGATGCCGTGGGCAAAAGTACGTACTGCCCGATATCGTGCTTCAGTAACATCTGTTGATGTTGCGGGTGATTTGGGTCAGTTTACAGCTATGCAAGCTGAAAAACAGTCTGCATTAGGTGAGGAAATGGGTGAAATGTTTGATATGGATCTCGGTTTCTAAACTATGATTAAAGGTTATTATTTTAACGGTGAGACATCTGAGAAAAAAGATGTCTCGCTTTATTATAGCGATGAAGGTCATGTTGCTTTTACTGAAGCCAGCATAGACTATGTTAATTTCAATGAACTAAAAATATCATCACGTATTGGTAATACCCCGCGTTATATTAATTTCCCTGATGGTTCGCAGTTTGAAACAGAAGACAATGATGCCGTTGATAAAATGGTAGCAGCATTGTCGAATGATTCGTTTCATGGTCTGGTACATAAGCTTGAAAATGCCAAAGCATTCGTTTCTTTTACCGTCGTAACGGTTGTTATTTTTGGCTGGCTGTTTATTCAATATGGAATTCCGTTTTTCAGCAAAGAGATTGCAAACATATTGCCTGAAGAAGCCTCGCAATATATGGGTAACGGTGTTTTAGAGATCATGGATAAAAGCTGGTTTAAAAAAAGCGAGCTTTCATGGCAGCGGCAAAAGGAGCTCAGGCAATTATTTAATCGCCTGTTAAATAATATTGAAGGTAGTGATCATTATAAAATAGCGTTCAGGCAAGGAGGAGAAATACAGGCCAATGCCCTTGCTTTGCCGAATGGTGTTGTTGTTTTTACTGATGAACTTGTAAACCTTGCGGAAGATGATTTAGAAATCGCTGCGATCATGTTGCATGAAATAGGGCATCTTAAAAACCATCATAGTCTTCGTTCAACAATACAACAATTTAGTCTGGCAATGTTTGTTATGTTAATCACTGGTGATGTGTCGACTAGCAGCTCTGTCATTACCGCCATTCCTGTTATGCTGGTTGAGTCCGGTTTTTCTCAGGACATGGAAACGGAGGCAGATGATTATTCTTTTGAGTATATGAAAAATAATAATATTAATCCGAATAACTTTGCCATTATGATGGAAAAGCTGGAAGCAAGCTTTTTACCGGAATACCATGAATGCCTTAAAAACAAAAAAGCGCCCAGTTGCATAAAAGAAGCTGTGGCATTGAATAAAACAAAGAAAAATCATGGTAGCGTATTGAATTATTTTTCAACGCATCCAGGTTCTCAGGCACGAATGGAACGTTTTAGGGAGGGGCAGGAAAAATAAAATGACAGATTTATTTACAGAAAAAGCAAAAGATTGGGATGTGAATGAAATGGTGTTGCAACTTTCTGAGGCAACCAGTTCAGCTATTCTGGCAAATATTGAATTTAACAATCAGATGCAGGTCATGGATTTTGGTGCGGGCACCGGTTTAATAACATCGCAAATTTTTCCTCACATCAAAAAAATTACTGCCGTTGATGTTTCTCAGTCAATGCTTGAGCAGTTGATGTCTAAACCGGAGCTTGAGGAAAAAGTTGATGCTGTCTGTCAGGATATTACTCAGCAGCCATTAGACTCAAAGTTTGATGTCATTATGAGCGCGATGGCAATGCATCATGTGAAAGATACCGGGCAATTATTTAAGTCGTTTTCTGAACACTTAATTTCTGGTGGAAAAATTGCTATCGCAGATTTGGATGCAGAAGATGGCAGTTTTCATCCTGCTGATGCTGAAGGTGTTTACCATAATGGTTTTGATCGCGAGAGCTTAAAATCAATTATGGAAAAAAACGGGTTTCAGGATATAAAATTTGTAACCGCGCATACCGTTAATAAAGAGATGAAAACTTATCCCGTTTTTCTTGTAACAGCATCAAAAACTTAATTTTTATTTAAAGCGTTGAACTTTTTCATTTCAGGGGCATCATACAAACAGTGCGAGTTTGCACGCTTCCATTTCCTCCCTATGTAATGGAAGTACTTTGTCTGGTTTACCCCAATTAGACGATGTGATTTGCCCGGAGCGTAACCCTATTCGTTCCGGGTTTTTTTTGGTATTTAGCGCCTTTTAGCGGCTAAATGGTTCACAAATGTTCACAAATGTTATCTTTAATATTCTGAAGACAGCACCTATAGTTATCTTACTTAGTATTACTTTTAATCCCTTGGTGATATTAAGCGTTTGGTCCCCAATACCAAACATATACTTCACCCCGGAATGAAAGTATGAAGTTTACTTCTACTCTCCCCATCCCAACCCCTAATTCCGGGGTTTTTTTTTGCCCTGAGAACACCACAAGAGCCTGAATTTCTGCACTTAATGAACCGCTTTGCGTTTCGTCAGTATTACCCTAACCTGCTCCGCACGTTCTGGCATCGTTGTAAATTCGCTCAAAATAGTCACTTGCACAAGCAAGCTCCAATTTTTCGCACAAATTTACGCCTTGATCTTCAGGCTCTTGTGGCGTCTCAGCTTTGTGTTTGACCCTTATTTTTTTGCGATGAAGAGCTGGGCGGTGTGGGAAAAGTCGGTCTCAGAGTCTAATTTAGAGCTCATGATTAAGAGTTATTTTGCAGGGAAATCTAGCCAGCGATCAAGGACAGCCTGGGCTTCTTCCAGGCCGGTGCCTTTGAGAGAGGAGAAGAGTTGTACGCTGACATTTTGTAGTTCAGCGAGGTCACGTTTTACTTTTAATAGAC
>Ga0316207_10001642_pt1 | contig 26342 bp, 26 predicted proteins | sample 6weekpyrite_MG_FD_204943 | JGI IMG/M metagenome (GOLD analysis project Ga0316207, IMG submission 204943) | Microbial mat bacterial communities from mineral coupon in-situ incubated in ocean water Damariscotta River, Maine, United States -... | ecosystem: Environmental > Aquatic > Marine >... | reverse complement strand
ATTCTGCCTTGGACAATAACTGGCTTGCCTGCAACCGGCTGACATGTGTCCTTTGTGTATTTCTGAGACGTTTCTGGGTAATGAGAAGCTGTTTTCCTTGTGGGAACAGTTTTAGTGCAGATCCCAATTGTTCGCTGGCAAGGATCAGTTTATGTTCATTAATCAAGCGATTAACATTGGTACTGGTCTGGCTGTCGAAAGTATTGGCCTGCTCGGTGATTTGTTGAATCTGGTTGGCAACTTCAGTAGTCGGATTGCTGGCATAATGTTTGTTCAGGGCGGTTAAGGCCTTTCCATACTGTTGAGAGTTGAGCCAGGCAGTGACCTGTTTGCTGCTTGGTGCCTTGGTATTATTTAAGCCTATGCAGCCTGACAAAATCAGTAGATGAAAAATTAAAACTATCTGTGTAATGCGAATCATGGTAGTTCATTTTCCATACTCTGGAGTAATTGATCAATCATTTTTTCCATTTTAAGCTGTTCGGATTCTCTTACATCATGAACCAGGTAGGTGCTGACAGGTTCTACTTTTCCGCGCACCTGAAGAGACTGGTATTTTTGTGCAATTATTCTGCGTTTAACATGGGGGATCATGTAGGTTTCTTCCGAGATCATTATCTGGTCTGTGCCAGCGATAGAGGCCAGTCTGGAAGCCAGGTTAACACTGTCGCCAACAACCGTATACTGCATACGTTTCGCTGAGCCCATATTGCCAGCAAGCATTTCTCCACAGTTGATGCCGATTCGGTAGTGTACAGGTGACTTGTTTCTGGCAACCCTGATCGTGTTAATACGTTTTGTCATGCGTTGCAGGAAAATGGCGTAGGCAATGGCATGGTAAACATGGTCATCATCAGGTTCAGGTACGCCAAATACAATCATGGCGCAATCGCCGATGTACTTATCGATGGTACCTTTAAACAAATGCACACTATGAGTGACATAGGTATAGAATTCATTCAATAACTCGGCTACCGCTTGCGGTGACATGGTCTCGGACTTTGCAGTAAAGCCGACAATATCAACAAACATGACAGTAGAAAAAACGTGCGTGCCACCCAGCTTGACTTCATCGAGATTACCAAGAATCTTCTTGGCGATATTGGGTGAAACGTGCCTGTTAAATGCAGCTTCTACTTGTTCTTTTTGCAGCATTCCCTGTGCCATATTATTGAGTGATGTCATGAGGAAGCCAATTTCGTCATTGCGTTGGCCTTTCAGTTCAATGTCATACTGGCCTTCATCAATCGATCGGCTGGCATCCAGTAAATGCTGGATTGGTTGAGTGAGTTTTTTGCCAAGAATGTAAGAAACAATGATGCCGATAACTATAAGCAGGAGTGTGACGGTGATAATGGATCTCACAACTTCCTGTATAGATTGATTCATCGCGCTGCGACTGAAACTGATCAGGACGTGACCGGCAGTCACATCCTTGAATCGCACAGGTGACATAAACGAGATAGCGTCGAGTTTACCTTTGGGTGATGTGTCCCATTGCCAATCAAGGTTTTTTGCGCTGTCATTCAAATAGTTTTTTAAACTTCCTGCATAGGGTGCATTTGGCTGGAAAGGGTTCTGACCAGAACTGGCCAGCAATTTATAATCTGCCGAGTATATGGCCGTGCCCAGGATATTTTCAGATGTAGCCAGGTTGTAGGCCAGTATTTCCAGTTGCAATACATCGTTGGCCAGTAGTAATTCTTTTGCCGACTCCGCCATCTGATGAACAATGGTGCGCCCGGTAGAATGCACCTGGCGGTTAAGTAATTGCGTCTGGTTGTTAACAATCAGCGCACCCAATAGACTCATGGCAATGGTTAACAAGATACCGATGGCAATGGCCAGTTTTATGCCAATGGGGATGTGTTTGGGTAACAAAGAGCGAGTAGAGCGGATGTGATTAAGCCTCTCAGGTTTATGAGGTACTGTTTCGTTGTCTATCAAAGCTTCCTGTGCTTCTGATTTATTTCCAATGCCTAGCATAGCCAATACAAATTAGGGTGTTCTGTTAGTCAGGTAATTTTAGCATAAATAATGACAAGATAATGTTAGATTCTCATTACAGGGAAGCGTTAAATTTTAATTGTGATGACCGGAATCGAGACTAACTTATTGTAAAATATTAACTAACATTTATTTATCATAATAGTCTATCATTATGATAAATAGAGCGTTTTTTGCATTTGACTTTCTCCTCGTGCAAGCAAGGCATTAAGCCGTTACAATAGCCCACTTTTAGCTGTACAAGGATTTGGAAATGACACTGATTCGCCCCTTTAAAGGTCTGCGCCCGCAACAGGAAAAAGCAACAGATGTAGTTGCTCCGCCATACGATGTTTTGAATACTGCTGAAGCCAGGGTCAGGGTCCAGGGGCGTCCGCACAGTTTTTTGCATATTTCAAAACCTGAAATTGATCTCCCGGAAGATACCGATCCGTTTGATGCATCAGTCTACGAGAAAGGCGCTGAAAACCTGAACAAGCTGGTTGATGAGAATATCCTGATTCAGGACGCGACACCCTGTTACTATGCCTACCGGCTGATCATGGGAGAACAGGAGCAGATCGGGCTGGTGGTTGTGGCCAATGTCGCTGATTATGATTCAAACCGGATTCGTAAACATGAGTTTACACGCCCGGACAAGGAAGATGACCGAACACGCCAGATAGATGCACTTAATGCACAGACCGGCCCCGTTTTTCTGACCTATCGCCAGCATGCCGATGTCGATGAGATAGTTCAGGCGGTTACTAAAACGGATCCGGAATATGATCTCAAGGCCGATGATGGCGTTCAGCATACCATCTGGGTGATTGATGATGAAAAACAGGTGGCCAGTCTGACAGCTTACTTTGATAGTATGGACTGTCTGTACATAGCTGATGGTCATCACCGATCAGCAGCTGCATCGAGGATAGCAGCCCTTCGCCAGCAGAATAATGCACAGCATACAGGTGATGAATCTTACAACTATTTTCTTTCGGTGATTTTTCCGGATAACCAGATGAATATTCTTGACTACAATCGTGTTATCAAGGATTTAAATAACCTGAGCACAGATGAATTTATCAAAAAGATAGCTTCTGCATTCGATATCTCTGAATCCGATACGCCAGTTAAACCTGCGCAGGCCGGCCAATTTGGTATGTATATGAATCATCACTGGTATAAACTGGATATTCATGCCGACAAGGTACCCACAGATGATCCGGTAGCCAGGCTGGATGTTAGCCTGTTGGCCAATAACCTGATTGATCCGGTGCTGGGTATACAAGACCCGCGTCGCGACAAACGCATTGATTTTGTCGGTGGTATCAGGGGTTTGCAAGAGCTGGAAAAAAGAGTGGATAGTGGTGAAATGAAGGTTGCTTTTTCACTGTATCCTACCAGCCTGTCAGATTTGATGGCAGTAGCAGATGCCAACGAGGTTATGCCACCGAAATCGACCTGGTTTGAGCCAAAATTGGCTGATGGTCTGGTTTCTCACGTGCTGGGCTGAACTGGGAACTGCAAGCTTGAAGCTAATGCCGTAGCCGGGTGTTTTCCGGTTACGGTTTAGTCATTATCACCTTCAAAATCATAATCCATTATCTCCTGTGGCTGTTGCAGGAAATTCCCCTGAATATAATTGATACCACATTGCCATAAGACAGCCAGGCTACTGGCATCTTCTACAAACTCTGCAATGGTTGATGCCTTGACCGATTGCGCCAGTTCCGTCATGGACTTGACCATGGCCTGGTTTTCCTGGTTGCTGGCCAGATTACGCATGAATGAGCCGTCAATTTTAATATAGCTGGCCTTCAGGTGTTTTAGTATTTGTACAGAATTATCACCCGTACCAAAATGTTCGAGACAGAATCCACAGTTAAGTGCCTTTAGCCCTTCGGAAAAATCCTTGGCCTGGCGTAATACGTTGTTGGCAGCATGCTCGTGTATCTCAAATACCAGTTTTTTAGGGTCAATCTTGGCCTTCTTGATGACTTCGCCGATCCAGCCAAGCATTTTTTCATCAGTGATACTGGTTTGTGTTAACTTGATAAACATAACCGTATCCTTACCTGATAAAATACGCTCTCTCAATACCTTGATGGCGTGGACAATGACCCAGCGGTCTACGGCTATACTCATGCCGTGTTCTTCTGCGGCAGGAATGAATTTACCGGGAGAGATGGGGTTATCCTGTTCGTCTACCATACGAAGTAATACTTCGTATTTCTCTGATGTCTCGCCATGCAGGCTGGCGACTGGCTGGTACACGAGTGAGAACAGGTTGTGGTTAAGTGCATGTTCTATGGTCTTTGACCAGTGTATGTCACGTTCGCGGCTGGCCTTTTCATCTGCAATCGGATTATGCAGGTGGACACAGTTACCACCTTCTTCGTGTGCCAGTTCACAGGCAAGATCGGCATGGGAAATGACTTCATGCGCATCTTTCTCAGAGCCATGAAACTGTGAAACGCCGATACTGCAGGTAAAGGTAATCGACTGACCTTCCAGTTCAGAAATGTGGGTTTCCACTGAGGACCTGACTTTTTCAGCCAGCGCCATTAGTTCGTTGGTATCGCTGACATCGCAGAGGATAGAGAAGGCAATGTCACTGAATCTGGCGACAACGGCCTCATCATCGAGGATATCACGTAAAATATCGGCAATGTCGCCCAGTACGACATCTACACCATTAATACCCAGAGTTTCTTTTATGAACTTGATATTATAAGGCTCGATATACAGCAAAGAACGGCTGGTTCTGTCTTCCTGGGCCTGGCGTACGCTGTTCTCAAGCGTTTCCATAAAATATTGGCGATTATACAGGCCGGTATGAACATCCTTTTTACTCAGGAATTTTAATTTACTTTCCAGTTCCTTGTTAAGAGACTGGTCCCTGATAATAATCTGGGTACAGGGTTCACTTTCAATGCTGGCCGGAGAAAATTCCATCTGCGCACGAAAGGTCTTGCCGTTGGGGCGTAAGCCTGTGACTTCGAGGGCACGGGTCTTGTTTTCACCTTTACTGTACATGCGTATGTATTTCTTAAGCTGCTCATGATCTTTCTCGATCACCATATCCATAATGGGCGTTCCCTCAATCTCCTCAAGGTTTGGGAAGCCAAACGTGTCCAGATAAACCTGGTTGGCATACAGATGCATGCCTTCATGTATATAGGTGATTGCATCACGTGAGCTGTCTAGCAAGACATGGCATCGCTTTTCCGATTCACGCAAAGAATCATTGCAGCTCTTGAAGCGTCTTTTCAGGGCAACGAAATCCATTTCACGCTTTGTCACCAGGTGGAAGTGAACTGGATTGTCCTTGATGATCAGATCGCGAGCACCTGCTGTCAAGGCTTCGGAACGGAATTCACTGTCTTCTTCATCATGTGTAGCAATAACGCTGATATCAGGATCGATTTTATTTGCCGTCTCGATAACCTGAAGGAGTGTCGGTTCAAGGGACATGACCGGGCATAAAATCAGGTCATGAGATTGCGGGTTCAGGATTTCACTTAAGCCGTCTAGTTCATCTACGAATTGCATTCGTACAGCGATTCCTGCATTTTTCAGCATACTGACCATTGATTCGGCAACATTCAGCGAATCGTCAACAATGATTAGTCTTAGCGCGGCATTAACCACTCACCATCCTCCTGGGTCAAGATGCATTTCCGTTATGCATCAAAAAAGATAGTTTTACATGATTTTACGATGTTTGACTAGATAATTAATCATTTTATCCTTTTTTCATAGTATTTTAAAATCAGGCGAAAAAATTACCCGACACCGGTTTTAGTCAGTATCACCCCGGATTTTCATGGCAGTAAAAATTCATCCATGGATAACTTGCTTAAGCTCGACAAGCGCTATACTCTAGTATTAAACAAGATAATTTTTTACTCAGGAGTGATATATGTCAGCAATTCAGGTCCGACAGGAGAAGCCTGAAGATATCAGGGCTATCGATGTCGTTCATCTCAGTGCATTTGAAGGTGACGATGAAGTAGGGTTAATCGATTCCTTACGCGCTTCGTCCGGTTTTATTTCAGATCTTTCACTGGTTGCGGAGTTTAATGGGCGAATCGTGGGTCATGTATTATTGACCAAGGTTCGATTATTAAAAGGCAAGCAAGGAGAGGATATTCTTGCTCTCGCGCCAATGGCTGTTGTTCCTTCCCAGTCGCACCGTGGCATTGGATCGGAGTTGGTGCAAGCGGCGATCAAACAGGCAAAGGATCTTGGCCATAAGGCTATCGTGGTTGTCGGCCACCCTGAATTCTATCAACGTTTTGGATTCGAGCCCGCATCGAAATGGGGGCTGGAGACTAATCTGGCTGTTTCGAATGAACTGGTCACTGGCATGGAGCTGGATAGTGGCTGTCTTGATGGTGGTGGAAATATTATCTATCCGTCATTATTTGATTGCGTTTATTGAATCTGGCAGCAAGTAATCGCTATGGGTCGTTATACCATTTGTTGGTCTGGTCGAAGATCTCTTTTTCAAAGTCACTGTTTTCCTTCTGATTGAGAGAAATATATTGAAAGCGGGAATAATTGCCAGTGTTTTCAACCAGTCTGGTGAGCTGCACGTTCATCATCTTGCCGTGATCATTAAGTATTAGTGCATCACCAACCTTGTAATGCAGTGATGGTGTAATAATCGACGCCGGCTGATGCATGGACTGCATTTCAGGCAGGCTAAGGCAACTGTATTCCTTTTTCATGCTGGCACGTCCTTTCATGAGTTTACTGCTAATCGTGTTTGCATCTGGCGATAGAATTTGAATTCCCAGTTTTAGCCCCTGTTGTCTTATGTATTGCATCCAACGAACGACACCGATCCGCCAGACATTGCTTTTTCCATTACCCATTTCCCTGATGCCGACTATCTCACCGATTTGTGCATTGGAGCTTTTATCATGGTCCCACAACAGGCAAAAGCCACCGGCACCCACATTCAGGGTCTTCCATTTGTGATAGTTATACTTTGGTTGAGGCAGCTGGCTGTTTTCCTTACGCTCTCCGACATTGGTCAGGTTCTGTATTTTCGGGTTTGCACCCTGTTTCCAGTAAAATTCACCGGTAGCCTCACCGGCAACCGGCTCTATACTGAATGTGGTGTGATTGACGTTCAGCGGGTTGCGGGTGTCATCAACAACCGGGCCATCATCAGCCGGTTTTTTTTCTACCAGTTCTGGAGTCGGTAAAGGTGTGCTTGCTTCTTCAATAAGAAAATGAGTACTGTTCAGTCCTATACTGATATCAATACCGCCATGGCTGGCCGATCGTGAAAAGCTGCGTTTTTCGCGGGTGTCCCAGGCTGACAGTAATTGCTTGTACATTTGATACTCACGGTTGGTCACCGATGGAGAAGAGGATGTCAGATAGGTTTCTGCAGCAGGTTGTGACACCAGGTATCTCAGGTGTTGTATTAAATCTGTGGTGTCGATAAACCGGCAAACATTATTCTCCAGCGTCTTAATCAGGCTTAATTGCACGGGTGCCTTGTCCTGATTGAGGCAGGTCACAAAATGTGCTGTGCCGGAACGAACTTCGGCCGGGTTAAGCAATCGGGTTGAATGTGCCCATTCGGTTAAAGAGCGATACACCAGTTCTATTTCATTTTTCCCGAGATGATAAGGGTTGGATAGTGAGAGCAACATGGTCTCTTTGTATTTGCTTTCAACAGTGGGCTTGATCTTTGAGTCCTGTCTACTTGTGTTGATGGTCAGCTTGCTGAGCCCTCTATCTTCAGCTATATGGTACAGAGTATGGATTTCATTCCATATAAGCGCCGGCTCGGGTGCATAAATCTGGTAATGTGTGAGCAGAATCCTGTCCAGGGTATCTATGGCGTGATAGATTGCATCAATGGTTGTTTTTTTCTCGTAAAAACGCCCCCGTTCCAGCAGGTCGGAAACGGCGACTTTATATCCCACTGCCCATTCGGCATACATAGCAATGCTTCGGTCAACGTATTTCAGTGCGCGTGCGCTTAATGGGAAAGACTGGCCTACAAAATTGTTCTTTAAGGCCTCGATACAATGTACAAAGGTGTCATGCAGGGCATGCATGGTTTTAAGGCGCGCAGCCGGAGGTATGATCACACGGTTTATGTGTGACAAGGCCGAAAATAACTCTTTTGTTGTCTTTTCCGTGTCCCCTAGTGGCAATGAATCAACCCAGGCTGCAACCTGTTTGGGCCGAGTGTCAAACCAGCTTTTTTCTTTTTTTTGTACGGGAATGCGGAGTTTTGACAATTCAGGCAATGTCGCCACTAAAAACCCCTGAAAACAATCTGTTAATCCTTAATGTTAAATGATCCCACACTAATAAATTTACACTGAAAGCCCTGTTATAGCCAGTAGCCGGCCCTGGTTTCATCGGTTGTAAAGGCCCATTTATCATAATTTTATGCAAAAACAGGTGTTTTAGAAGGTTCTCCCTCTAGTTCACGCACCAGTCGTGGGACCAGATAGCCAGGCAAGCAGGCCCGTAGGCCCTCATACAGGCTTTTTGCACGCTGCTCACTTACCTCGAAATGTGCCGCACCGCTTACCGGATCAAGCATGTGCAGGTAATAGGGTAGAACGCCGGCAGAAAACAGTCGTTCACTGAGTTCTTTCTGACTTTTGACCGAATCGTTGACCCCTGCCAGTAATACTGCCTGGTTCAGCAAGGTCACGCCGGTGCTGGTGAGTGTACGCATCGCATCGATTGTCGCCTGGTCGATTTCACGGGCATGGTTACAATGAATCACCATGACGACCCGCAGCCGGCTTTTGTTTATCCACTCTATCATGCTAGAGCAAATGCGCGACGGTAGTACAACGGGTACACGTGTATGTATGCGAAGGGTTGTTACATGGGGGACTGACGTAATCTTGTCGACGAGTCTGCTCAGTCGGGTGTCACTCAGGCTAAGCGGGTCGCCGCCGCTGAGTATGACTTCATTAACCTGTGGAGACAGGTTCAGGTGATCAATGGCCGCTGACCAGTCAGCATTCGAATGGCAGGCATCATGGTAGGAAAAATGCCTGCGAAAGCAATAGCGGCAGTGGACGGCACAAGCTCCCGTGGTAATCATGAGGGCACGGCCGTGATATTTGTGTAACAGACCCGGGGCAACAATGGATTGCAGATCACCGACAGGATCGGTGTTATAGCCGGCTACATTACGCATCTCCTCATCTATGGGCAGAATTTGCTTGAGTATCGGGTCACTGGCATCGGCTTTTGCGATACGATCTGCGTATCCCCTTGGAATTCTTAGTGAAAACTGATTGTTCGCCTCGTCGCTGACAGCAACATCTGCCCGTTCCAGTTTCACGTAATGCAATAATTCGTCGATATTCTGGATCGATTGAGCCAGTTCACGTTGCCAAAATGGGGTCTGCCGTATTTTATCTGTTCGGGTTATCATATAGGGATTGTAAAATTATTATCACGGTTAATGAACAGGTAGCTTAACATGGCATCATATAGCACGAATGAATTCAGGGGCGGTTTGAAGATTATGCTCGATAGTGATCCTTATATCATTGTCGAAAATGATATTGTAAAGCCGGGAAAAGGGCAGGCATTTAACAGGGTAAAGGTGCGTAATCTTAAAACCGGGCGAGTCATTGACCGAACCTTTAAATCAGGAGAGTCTGTCGAGGCCGCTGATGTAATGGATACCAGCATGCAATATCTGTATAACGATGGTGAATTCTGGCATTTTATGGACCCTGACAGCTTTGAGCAGATTGCGGCCAGTGAGGCTGCGGTTGGTGATGCCGCTAAATGGCTGAAAGAACAGGATACCTGTGAAGTGACATTGTGGAATGGTGTGCCGTTGACCGTGTCCCCACCCAATTTCGTTGAACTGGCTGTGACAGAGACTGACCCGGGTCTGAAAGGCGACACATCGGGTGGTGGAGGCAAACCGGCAACGCTGGAGACAGGTGCGGTGGTTCGTGTGCCATTATTTATTCAGATAGGTGAAGTGCTTAAGGTTGATACCCGAACTGCAGAATACGTATCACGTGTTAAAGACGCATAATTAATACAGTGTCGGATTTACCCGCAGACCTGGATAAATCACATTGGCGGCCAAGTGCAGACTTGGCCGTTATACGTTTGCGCGCAGATTTGTTGAGCAGGACCCGGCAGTTTTTTTTCGAACGACAGGTGATGGAGGTGGAGACACCCATATTATCACATGCCGGAAACCCCGATATTTACATAGAAAGCTTCCGTAGTGAATATGAAGGGCCTGGCGGTCACCAGGGTCTGTACTTACAGACATCCCCTGAATTTGCGATGAAAAGGTTGTTGGCAGCGGGCAGCGGTCCGGTATTCCAAATCTGCAAGGCATTCAGGAATGAAGAATTGGGCCGGATACATAACCCTGAATTCACCATGCTTGAATGGTATCGACCGGGTTTTGACCACCATCAGTTAATGGCTGAATTGCAGGAATTGATTATTCATCTGGGGGTGCTTGAGCAAGGCCAGACAATTCAAAAGCTTAGCTACCAGCAACTGTTTCAGACCTATGCCGGGCTGGATCCACACAAGGTGGGGGGCGAGGCATGCCTGGCCTGTATACGTGAGCATGATATTCAACTAAATGATGTCAAAAGCTACGCGAACCCGGAAAATCTCGGCTATAATGAAAAGCTCGGCTATAATAGAGATGCTTTGCTTGCTGTTATCCTGACGCATGTCATCGAGCCTGAATTGGCCAAACGGGGATTTGTCTTCGTTTATGACTACCCACAGAGTCAGGCGTCACTGGCAAGGATCAGGTCTGGAGAAACGCCTGTTGCCGAGCGGTTTGAATTATATGGAAATGGCCTGGAACTGGCTAATGGTTTCAATGAATTGACCGATAAAACAGAACAACTCGAGCGCTTTTGCCAGGACCAGGCTTTGCGACAGTCAGACAATAAGCAGGAAGTGGATATAGATCAATTGCTTATCGAAGCTCTTGATCACGGACTACCTGACTGTGCCGGTGTTGCTGTTGGTTTTGATCGTTTGTTGATGCTGGCAGCAGGTAAAAATACATTGGATGAAGTATTGGCCTTTCCGTTCGGGAAGGCATAAATTTTTTAGAGTTTGATTTAAAAAAAGCGTGTAAGAGGGATTATTTATTGCTTAAATGGGATATAATTCCCAAATATAGACATGAGAAGGATTTTTTCGATGGGATCAGTCAAGACAGAAAAAAGATGGAGTAATCGTCGCGATGTGGCGACCGATGTGAAGGTCATATTCAATGGCCAAAGCTATTATGCACGTACGAGGGATATTGGTCTGGGTGGCATGTTTGTGGACCTGAATCATGTCCTGATACCACGTGATGCCAGGGTAAAAATTGTCATGCTCAGGTACCGGGAGAATGAGGGTTACCCCAGTTTCAATACGCGGGTCGCCTATGTAACCCCACAGGGGTATGGTCTGGAATTCCAGGCGTTTGATACTTACCATGTCAGGCAATTACAATCTATATTATATGATTCACCGAGCGGAGTTGTTCGTCTGGCCTGACATGTATCAGTACAGAAAAAACGCTGTCTGATTATTTCAGACAGCGTTTTGCGATAGCCTGGCCCATACTTACCTTGTCGGCATGGGCCAGGGATGCAAGCCATTCCACCTGATGTTCAGCAAATAGTACGATCACTGTCGAGCCCATATTAAACCGACCCAGTTCATCGCCTTTATTCAGATGTACACCTTCGTCGTTTCGGTAATTTACTTCACTTACCTGTTTGGCATAGGGTGGAGTTATTCGTCCCGCCCATACTGTTTCAATAGAGCCTACGTTAACTGCGCCCACAAGAATCACAGCCATAGGGCCTGCGTCGGTCTCGAAGATTGAAACCACACGTTCGTTACGTGCAAACAGCGCCGGAACCTGTTCAATAAAGATCGGCGCAACACTCTGTAAACGGCCCGGTACATGTATCATGTGCTGTAGTGTGCCGGTAAAAGGGATGTGCACCCGGTGATAATCACTGGGAGACAGGTAGATGGTTGCAAAACTGCCATTTTCAAATTTGCTGGCATATTCTGCTTGTCCTCCCAATAATTCAAGGGTTGAAAAGGAGTGTCCTTTGGCCTGAAAAATCCTTCCTTCAGTGATATTGCCGAGTTGGCTTACCGTACCATCGGCAGGAGAACAAATTTCATCTTCTGCCTCGGCTATTGGCCGCGCTTCAGGTTTCAGTGCACGTACAAAAAAGCTGTTGATGGTAGGGTGGATGTTACGGTCAGTGTAGTCAGGTTCAAGTGCTTCATCGACATTGATGTGATGACGCTTGATCATAAAGCTCATGAATTGATCCCGGAACGGAAAGTAGCGGGTATGCATCAGGATGTAGGTGATGCCGGATAGCAGTCGTAGAGGCATGATGTACTGAAAAACTAGTACTTTAAAACTTTTGCGCATGGTTATTAAAATCCGGAATTATTAATGATGGTGGTGATGGGCATGCCCTTGTTGGTCGCCTTGTGGTGTTTTCACCGGCACGGTCACAGACTGCTTTTTATTATTAGACAATTGAAAGTGGATCTTGACCTGATCCCCCGCTTTCAGCCTGCTTGCGGGTTGGAACATCATCAGGTGGTAGCCGCCATGTTCCAGAGTTAATGACCCACCAGCCTTGATGGTTAGTTGAGGTTGTTGGCGCATGCGAGCCATGCCGTTCTCGTGTAGGGTGCGATGAAATTCAATACGTTTGAAGCTGTCACTGGTTGCCGATTTAATGATGATGTCTGTCGATGTCGGGTTTGTCATGACCATGAAGCCCGCCAGCACCCTGGCATTGGGAGGTCCTTCCTGAATCCAGCCCTGGTTGATATCCAGATCAGCATCGGCGAACGTCGTGAGGCTTGAAAACATTAGATAGATAAATAAAAAGTACTTCATTATTCTTGACCTGCGTATTGGTAGATGGACATATAATCCTTGAGAATGCTTTCTGCATGATGAGGCGCCGAGTAAACCACTTGCAATTGTCCCTTCGGGTTTAACATGAGGATGGCAGAGCTATGGTCAACCAGGTAGTTATCTGGTTCTGCCTCGTTTTCCGGGTCCTGACGTTGATATATCACTCCCATTTGTCTGCTGAATGAATACAGGTCCTTGTCGTTGCCGGTTACACCGATAAAGTCAGGGTGATAATATTCCACATAATCCTTCAAGTGGCTGGCATCGTCTCGCTGGGGGTCTATGGAGACGAGTATAAAACGGGTCTGCTTCTTGATTTCTGGATAGCTATCAAGCATTTTGGCCAGGGTCTTGAACTGGAACATGGTCGCCGGGCAGACATCCGGACAGTTTGTGTAACCAAAAAAAACAAAACTCCAGTAGCCCTGCATTGCTTTCAGGTCAAATGGCTTCTTGTTATGGTCATGCAAGCCCGCGGGTTGAACGATTTTTGCCGGTGATAGCAAAGTGGCATTGGTGAGTTCCGGGGGCGGCAGGGGTCGTTGCCCCTTTTGCGAATAAAACATCCCGGCCAGCAAAGCAATAATCGCGGCAGTGCCAACAATGAATTTATGATGATTGCGGTTTTCTTTGTGATCCGTGGGCATGGTAACCTTGAATAGTGTCAAATATTAGGGCGTAATCCTAACGCATTGCTATTGTCAGTAAAAGTGAATTGGAATAAAAATGGAAAAAAAACAGGCAATTGAAGAACTTGTAACGATAAAAGACTTTATTCGCTGGGGTTATAGCCAGCTGAACCAGTCAGACGTCTACTTCGGGCATGGCACTGATAATGCGATGGACGATATTTATGCCCTGGTGATGCATGCCCTGCATTTACCATTTGATCTGCCAGCGCCCTATCTCGACACACGCCTGACCCATGACGAACGTAGCAAACTGGCCGACTGGCTGGAGAAAAGGGTCGAGTCACGCGTACCCACCGCCTACCTGGCACACGAAGCCTGGTTTGCAAATCTACCATTTTATGTGGATGAACGTGTACTCATACCACGCTCGCCCATTGCAGAATTGATAGAAGTGGAGTTTACTCCCTGGGTTGAACCCGCAGATGTACATCGCATCCTTGATTTATGTACTGGCAGTGCTTGCATTGCCATAGCCTGTGCCTATGCCTTTCCACATGCGAGTGTTGATGCAGTGGATATTTCCAAAGGTGCACTGGATGTGGCACGTCGTAATATCACCCGGCATGGCCTGGAAGAGCAGGTCACAGCGATTGAGTCCGATGTTTTTGATGCGCTTGGCGCTGAAAAATATGACCTGATTGTCAGCAATCCTCCGTATGTTTCGGGCGCAGAGATGGAAGCCTTGCCCGAGGAATACAGACATGAGCCTGCGTTGGGCCTGGAGGCGGGTCATGACGGGCTGGATATTGTACACCGGATAGTGCAACAGGCCGGCAAACATCTAACTGAAAACGGTGTATTGATCGTTGAAGTAGGTAACAGTGAACATGCCCTGGTTGAAGCATACCCCGATGTACCGTTTTTGTGGCTGGATTTTGCCCGCGGCGGAGAAGGGGTGTTTTTACTGACTGCAGAGCAGCTGTCTCAGTTTAAATGGGATGGTGGTTGAAAAAATCCAACGCAAAGGCGCTAAGACGCAGAGAGCGCAAAGGTTTTTTGTTTTAGTTCAGGTTGAGAATTGCTGCCTGGTATAGCTAGTATCAAAATATCATTTCACAGACAACTTCATAACAATAGAATCTAGAGAAAGCGTGGGTAATAAAATACTTATCAATAATTTTATACTTTGCGCTCTCTGCGTCTTAGCGCCTTTGCGTTGGATTGTAAGCTGTTAATGTACTAAAACAGCAAAACTAATGCCCACGCAGCGCAGACAATTCCCTATGCAGGAGTTCCTCGTTGCCTGTATTGAGTTCTACGATGCGACGCAAATGGGTGATGCTTTCAAGGTCAATGTGTTCGCAATGAAAACCAATATGATTGTTCTCGATATGAGCAACTGTCGCATCCATTTCGATTATGGTGTCTTTCGAGAGCTTGATATTCAATTTAAATTTTGCTCCGACATCATGCGTCCAGTCATCTGGCCTGGTAACCAGGGCGCCTTTCAGAGAAATATCCAGCAGAGACGTTTCCCGCTCCAGATCATTGCCGAGAATGGTAGTCACTGCATCAAAGTTGATGCGACTGAAGAGGCGTTTTTCCTGTTGTTCGCTCATGTTGGTATCCTGATTATTTTCTTTGGTTAGTCCTGAGTATAAAACAGCATTTCCATATCACCAACCTTGATGGTCTGGCCTGTCTGTAAATGAATACGATTATCACCCACATCCTGGTTATTGACGCGGACCGGTAGTGTGTTATCCAGGTGGGCAAGGAAATAGCCATCTGACGTGTTGGTAATCAAAGCGCCTTTTTTGCCTTCGGGTCCGATGCTCAGCTTGGGTTTGTTCAATTGCAGGGTACGGCCGAGCCTGGGACCACTCATTATCTGCAGCCAACCGTTCAGTGTATTTTCTTTTCTGCTGGGCGTGTCAATATTCCCCTCGCCTTGTGCAAATTTGTTTTCCCACAAGTAGGTAATGGTGTGTTTACCAATCTGTATTTCATCCCCGTGTTTGATCTCCACAGCTGTTTCCCAGGATGGAATCTTATTATTTATCAATAACTTAAAGTCTTTGTGAGGGAGGCTGATTATCGCCTTGTGGTTTCTGAAATGTATCTTTGCATGAATGGGTTCTACAGCCAGGTTGTCAATGTGCATATCGCAATCCTGGTGTCGACCTATTGAGAACTCCGCCATGTCAGGTGTATTGACTTTCAGTATTCTGCCTTTGAACGAAAGTATTAATTTATGCACGTTAGAAACTCTGTAAGTGTTTAAAATATATACAAAATAATGTAATCTTATATTACCTGTAAGTAATGTGTCTGGTTCTGGTCATCCTGACAGGAAAAATATGTGGTCAACTGATATAGCGGCTGTAATGAAAGGTTTCTAAAGGTTTGGTTTTACTGATATTTAGACCTGTGTCGCAAAAACGCAAGTCACTGTCAGACTTGTTCCAGCTGAGGCAGGATTTTGGCTGTTTTGACCGTGTTGTTATGAACCTGAATGATCTCGACAGGGTACCCTGATAACAATAGACTGATCCCGGGTTCGGGAATAGATTCCAGAAACTCCAGTACCAGGCCATTCAGGGTCTTGGGCCCGTCGGTGGGCAGTTCCCAGTTCAGCATGCGATTGATTGCACGAATATGGGTGCTACCATCAATAATGTAGCTGCCATCTTCCTGGGGATGGATGCCAGCCCCTCCCAGTTCTGATGGATCAGTAGTAAATTCACCGACAATTTCCTCGAGAATATCCTCGAGAGTGATGAGTCCCTGGATATCACCATATTCATCGACGACCATGCCTATACGGTGGCGGTTTTTCTGAAACTGCAGCAATTGCTTGTTAAGTGGCGTGGCCTCGGGCACGAAGTAGGTTTCGCGTACAGTATTGAGCAAGCCGTCTTTGCTGAAGTCCCCCTTTTGCAGGTGACGGGCTACCTTGCGTAAATGTACAAAGCCGATAATGCCATCGATATTCTGCCGGAAGACGGGTAAACGCGTGTATTGGCTGTTGATAAGCTGGGCCAGTATTTCATCCCATTCATCATCAATATCAATCCCTGCGATTTCATTTCGCGGGATCATAATATCTTCTACTGTTACCTGTTCGAGGTCGAGTATGTTGAGCAGCATTTTCTGGTGTTTTTGCGGGATCATGGCGCCAGCTTCATTAACAACGGTACGTAGTTCTTCCTGGCTCAGGCTCAGGGTATTACCCTGGTCCATTCTTATGTTCAGGAGACTTAATATCTGGTTCGCGATAAGGTTGACTACCCAGACGACCGGGTAAAGAAGCCGTAGCAACGGAATAAAGACAATCGAGGCAGGAAAGGCAATCTTTTCAGGATGTGTGGCCGCCAGTGTTTTCGGCGCCACTTCGGCAAAAATCAGTATGATCAGAGTCAGGATGCCTGCGGCAATGGGGATGGCACCTTCTCCACCCAGGCGAATGGCAATAATCGTCGTCAGCGATGATGCCAGTATGTTAACAAAGTTATTGCCGAGCAGGATCAGGCCAATCAGCCTGTCAGGATGTTCCAGTAATCGTGTGGCCCTGATTGCCCCCTTGTGCTTTGCCTTGCTTAGGTGGCGCAGGCGATAGCGATTCAGGGTCATCAGGCCGGTTTCCGAGCTGGAAAAAAAGGCCGACAGCAGTATTAATACTGCCAATAAACCATATAAAACGCTTAACGGGATCTCGTCCAAAATCCTACCTTCAGAATGTTCAGGCTAAAACCAGTTCAAGAACCAGTTTACTACCGAAATAGGCCAGCATCAGGCTAATAAATCCACCCAATGTCCAGCGTATCGCCTTGCGTCCACGCCAGCCATAACGAAAGCGACCCCATAACAGGATCGAGAAAATTCCCCATGCGATAATTGAAAGGATGGTCTTGTGTGTCAGGTGTTTGGTAAAGATGTTTTCAAGAAACAGGCCGCCCGTGATCAGACCGATGCTCAATAGTGCATAGCCAACGGCAATAATCTGGAATAGTAGGTATTCCATGCTTTGTAATGGAGGCAAACTGCGGATAAATCCGCCCGGCTGGTGGTTGCGTAGGTGTTTGTCCTGAATATACAGCACGATGGCCTGCACCATGGCTATCGTAAACAGGCTGTAGGCCACGAACGAGAACATGATATGGGCCTGCAATTGCCATGTTCCTGTACTGTTGATAATCCTGTTCGAGGGCAGGCTGATCTCGAGAATAATCGCGAAAGCGGCGAGTGGAAACAGTGCAATACCCAAGTTTTCTATGGGTTTACGCAGGGCAGTCAGTATGAGCATGAGGATAATAAGCCAGCAGACCAGCGAAAAGGCATTGAATATTCCAAGGTTCAGGCCGCCCGGGCCAAAAATACCCTGGTAGAGCACGTGGCCATGCAGGAAGAGGGCCAGAGTGCCGATCACGATAATGGCCGACTTTCTGGTATGGCTAACAGAACCATGTCCAAACAGGCGCGCGGCTACCAGGCCGCCTGAAAATAGATAAAGGATGATGGCAATAATACTGGGGATATGGTTGTTCATTAAAATTGTTGTCTATGTCCTTAGGCGGTCTAGTTTGTAACACATGCGACAGGCTTGCAAGTCGTATATATCTAGTAGTCCGGTCAGACCTTGTGCGCAATTTCTGCTATGTGTATTAGGTAGTTATCTGGAGAGCGAACAGTTGTAATGCTTAATCAAATTATCTGTTTTTGTGAATAAATATCATAAATTTGCAAGAAAACCGGTTAATTTTTCAGAAAAATTGCCGCTTTAAGGCAAATAGTAGTATAAACTTTCTAAATGCTAGGGTATTTGTCTGAAATGTAACCAGTTTCTAATAAAACGAGCATGGGCAAGCAACAATAAATAACCGCATATAAAATGTGAACGCGACAGTGAACAGGCTGGGAGCAAATGAAATTTAGGATATTAGGGTGCAGTGGAGGTATAGGAGGGGCGCTCAGCACAACTTCGTTTATGCTGAATGATCATATCCTGATTGACGCTGGAACAGGTATTAGCCAGCTGACATTGCCAGAAATGCGAAACATCCGTGCGATCTATTTTACACATAGTCATCTGGATCATGTTGCAGGTCTGCCGTTGTTGGTTGATAGTATTTTTGACAGCTTGCAAGGCAGGCCGTTGCAGGTCTATGGTTCCAGTGAAACCATTGATGCATTACAAACACATATATTCAATAATGTTATCTGGCCTGATTTTTCTATTATCCCCACCATGGATAATCCGGTTATCAACTTCAATGTGCTTGAAAGCGGCAAGACCTATGAGTTTGAAGGTTGCAAGCTCGAGGCCATCCCTGTTAATCACGTCGTACCAACCGTTGGCTACCGGATTGAATGTGGTGGAGCAACGCTGGCTTTTTCAGGCGACACGACGACCAATGACAGCTTCTGGGCGAAATTAAACGAATATTCATCGCTTGACTATCTCATCGTGGAATGTGCGTTTTCAAACAAGGAGATTGAACTCTGCCGACTGGCCTACCACTATTGCCCGTCCTTGCTTAGAGATGATCTGTTGAAGCTCAAACATCAGCCGCAAGTGTTTATCAGCCATCTTAAACCCGGCTCCGAGGATATGATCATGTCCGAGTGCAAGGAGCAGATCCCGGAACGGAATTTAACACGGGTCAGACCCGAGCAGGTGATCGAGATTTAGCCATATCCTTTCCCGTTTTCCATTCCCGGCAAGCGGCCAAATCAGGTACAATTGCCTTGTTGTAACTTAATCAGGTCAAATCATGTTTGAAAATCTAAGCGAGAGACTGGGTAAAACCATACGCAACTTGCGTGGGCAGGGGCGATTATCAGAAGACAATATCAAGGAAACCCTGCGTGAAGTGCGAATGGCCTTGCTGGAGGCCGATGTCGCCTTGCCAGTCGTCAAAGACCTGATCGAACAGGTACGTGTGCGTGCCATAGGCGAGGAAGTACTGAAGAGTCTGACGCCCGGGCAGGCCTTTGTAAAAGTCGTCAATGACGAACTCGTCAAACTGATGGGCGAGGCGAATGACAGCCTTAACCTGAATGCGCAGCCACCTATTGTTATTCTCATGGCGGGCCTGCAAGGAGCGGGTAAAACAACCACGGTAGCCAAGCTGGCACGTTGGCTTGAGGAGCGCGAAAAAAAATCATCATTGCTGGTCAGTTGTGATGTATATCGGCCCGCCGCGATCAAGCAGCTCGAAACACTGGCAGGCCAGGTTGGAGCGGAATTTTACCCCAGTGAGACCTCGCAGGACCCCGTTAAAATAGCCCAGGCTGCACTGGACCACGCACGTAAGCATTTTAAGGATGTCGTGATTGTCGATACCGCGGGTCGCCTGCATATTGACGATGAAATGATGTCCGAGATCCAGAAGATTCATGCCGCGATCAATCCAACAGAAACCCTGTTCGTGGTGGATAGCATGACCGGTCAGGACGCGGCGAATACCGCCAGGGCATTTCATGATGCACTGCCGCTCACAGGCGTGATACTGACCAAGACAGATGGCGATGCACGCGGTGGTGCCGCCCTGTCAATCAGGCAGATTACCGGCAAGCCAATCAAGTTTTTTGGTGCAGGTGAGAAAACCGATGCGCTGGAGGCATTTCATCCGGATCGCGTAGCCTCTCGTATCCTGGGTATGGGTGATGTACTCACACTGGTCGAGGAAGCGCAGCAGAACATTGACCAGGAAAAAGCTCAAAAGCTGGCCAAAAAACTCAAAAAAGGCAAGGGCTTTGACCTCGAGGATTTTCGTGAGCAAATGCTGCAAATGAATAATATGGGTGGCATAGCTGGCCTGATGGACAAATTGCCAGGTGTGGCCAATTTACCCCAGAATGTAAAGGCACAGGTCAATGACAAGGAATTTGGCAGGTTGATTGCGATCATCAATTCGATGACACCCAAGGAGCGGCTCTACCCGGCGGTTATCAAGGGCTCCCGTAAAAAACGTATTGCCGCCGGTTCTGGCACCCAGGTCCAGGATGTCAATCGACTGCTAAAACAGTTTACGCAAATGCAGAAAATGATGAAGAAGATGAAGGGTGGTGGCATGGCTAAAATGATGCGAGGCCTGAAAGGCAAGATGCCGCCGGGGATGCCTTTTTAATATAGCGTGTTCCGGTTTTGCTTCTGAGCTGATGTTTTGTAGGAGCGGCCTCATGGCCGCGAAAGCGTTTGCGTTGATGTCCGAGATTTCTTTGTAAGTTATATAAGTTTCCTGTTGTTTGGATAAGGTGTTTGTTTCAAAGGGCCGGGGCTCGTCCCGGCCCTTTGAATGAAACAACTTGATGGAACCGCAGTAAACATATCCAACCCAAACCCTCAAACCCCACGATCAGGCCTGTTTAACAAGAGGCACCCATAATATAAATTGTTCCCCTGAAAACATCGCTACTCAACCTTATTTCTGTACAGGATAGGACTCATTCCACCTATAACCTCATTAAAACTGCCATATTAAGGCCATTTTGCCCGATTTATCATCAAATAAGTGATTTTTCCCTTCACATTTTCGTCAATTAGCGTAGAATTCCACGGTTTCCTCTGTCCGGGAATGCGGACAGGTTTTTAGCGCTTATATTATTGAGGAATAAGCAAGATGGTAGTCATTCGTTTGGCCCGTGGTGGTTCTAAAAAGAGACCTTTTTATCATGTCGTTGTTGCCGACTCGCGTAACCGTCGTGATGGTCGTTATATTGAGCGTTTAGGCTTTTTTAATCCTGTCGCAAATGAGAAAGAAGAGCGTCTGCGTCTGGATACAGCTCGCATCGAGCATTGGGTTTCCCAGGGAGCCCAGCCTAGTGAGCGTGTTGCAAATCTGATCAAGCAGTCTGCTGCTTAATAGAGTTGTTACGCGGGATGTCCTGCTAGCCATGGCACAGGAATGTCCCGAGAATTATGTGATTGTCGGCCAGGTATCTGGTCTGTTTGGTGTCAAGGGTTGGGTCAAGGTGTATTCCTATACCGAGCCACGTGAAAATATCATTCAGTACAGTCCCTGGTTTGTAAAGTCGGCCGATGGCTGGAGCGAAATCAAGCTGCAGCAAGGCAAACGGCAGGGTAAAGGGGTCGTGGCCCTGCTTGATGGTTACGTAGACCGCGACAGTTCAGCAGAGTTGATCGGTTGTGAGATTGCCTTGCAGAAGGATCAGTTGCCAAAGCTGGACAAAAATGAATACTACTGGAATGACCTGGTTGGCTTAAAGGTCGTTAACCAGGATCAGATAGAATTTGGCGTCGTTGATCACCTGATTGAGACAGGCTCAAACGATGTTTTGATAGTTAAAGGGGAACGTGAGCGCCTGATACCTTATATATGGGATCAGGTGGTCAGAAAAGTTGATCTGGATAACAGGCTTATTCAGGTAGACTGGGATCCCGACTTCTGACTGCGCTCAGAGGTCAAGGCATATGCGCATTGATGTCGTCACGCTGTTTCCGGAAATGGTGAAAACCATAGCCGAGAGTGGCATAACCGGACGGGCAGCCAAATCCGGGATACTGGAACTGGTTTGCTGGAACCCGAGGGACTATACGCACGATAAACATCGTACCGTAGATGACAAGCCCTATGGTGGTGGACCGGGCATGCTCATGAAGGTTCAACCCTTGCATGATGCCATACAGGCAGCCAGGGTATCGGCAGAGCAAGCTACCGGCAAGCGGTCCCGAGTGATCTACCTGTCGCCGCAAGGGAAAAAACTGGACCAGCAAGCGGTTGGGCAACTGTCCGACGAAAACCTGGTGCTGGTTGCCGGGCGTTACGAAGGTATCGACGAACGCCTGATTGAACTGGATATCGATGAAGAATGGTCCATCGGAGATTATGTCCTCAGTGGCGGTGAACTGGCTGCCATGGTTGTAATTGATGCGACGGTTCGAATGCAACCAGGTGCGTTGGGAGATGAGGACTCTGCCCGGTATGATTCATTCATGCAGGGTTTACTGGACCACCCGCACTATACGCGGCCGGAACAGATCGAAGGTTTACAAGTGCCATCCGTTTTATTGGCGGGTGATCACAAGAAGATTGAACAATGGCGTTTAAAACAGGCATTGGGCAGAACCTGGTCAAGAAGACCGGACTTGCTTGAAGCGCTTGAGCTGGATGCCACGCAGCAGAATCTGCTGCAAGAGTTTATTAACGAATTTGAAGATAAAGACCAGTAAATAGAGGTTTGCAAACATGAGTAATATCATTGAAGAACTTGAAAAAGAGCAGATGAACAGCAATGTGCCTGATTTTGCCCCTGGCGATACTATCGTCGTACAAGTCAAGGTAAAGGAAGGTAGCCGCGAACGCTTGCAGGCCTTTGAGGGAGTGGTGATCGGTAAACGTAACCGCGGCCTGAATTCGGCATTTACTGTTCGCAAGATCTCACATGGTGAAGGTGTTGAGCGTGTATTCCAGACCCACAGCCCGCAGATTGCTTCGATTGAAGTCAAGCGTAAAGGCGATGTGCGTCGTGCCAAGCTTTACTACCTGCGTGAACTGACAGGTAAGGCCGCGCGTATCAAGGAAAAGCTGGCTACAAAAAAATAGCTTTTGCCTGTTCGCTTGTCAGCTGACAAGTGGATTGATTCGTATTAGAAAAAGGGTATCCTGTACAGGATACCCTTTTTTTTTGGCCATGGATGGCCTTATGCCGTGGAGCCCACGAAGGGCGAGAACGGCTTTGGCCATGGATGGCCTTATTACCGTTTATATATATTATCGTATGAATGGCACTTTGGCCGTGGAGCCCACGAAGGGCGAGAACGGCTTTGGCCATCTAAAACAACTGACAGAATAAACAAATTGAAAAAACTGATAACAATCCTGTTCATAAGCCTGGTTGGGTTGTCAGCAAATGCGACCGACCTCAGAGAGGTTGAATTACTTATCGAATCTGGCGCCTCTTCACTGGCGCAAGAGGTGCTTGACCAGGAACAGCCCAGGCTCGAACTGGATCCACAACAATGGCTGGACTGGGAGCGCCAACGTATCAGTTTGTATCGTCAGTCACGTGAGTGGGGAAAACTGATTGAGCGCCTGCGCCATAACCCGGACTGGGTCCCTGCCGAATTTTCACGCTGGTCACTGGAGCAGATTGCCCAGGCACAGCTGGAGCAAAAAGACACTGATGCCGCCCTGGCTACCTTGCGGCAATTAATCTGGAATACGGAAGAGGATCCCATGACGGCAGCCAATATCGCAGGCTGGCGTCAAATGATTATTCAGGCCTATTTATTGTCTGACAATATCAAGGATGCAGAAGTGGCCATGCTTCGATTCCAGCAGGATAACAGCAGTCCAGGCGACGAGTGGAAGCGATTGCGGGCAACAGTCCTGATGCTCGCTGGTAAGCCTTATGATGCCCAGTTGCTCATGAAAAAAGAGGCGCATATGCACTCGCGGGCGATCTATTACCTGGCCCAGTTAAATGCGGGAAAAGTGGCTCCCAAAAAACTATGGAAACGTGCACGTAAACTGGCGCGGAAAAAGAAATTTTCAAGAACGACGCGTCGCCTGTTCTGGGTTATTAGTGCAAAAGCGGCGCAAAAAGCGGGTCTCTATGAATCTGCCATTGGTGCGATGCAAATTGCCCTGCTGCTTAAAGATAAAAAACAAACCGTAACGCGCCAGGAAAAATTACTGTTTTCGGTAGACGGCGATGACCTGTGGCGTTTGTATGAAGACTATGGGCGTCAGCTCGGTAACCAGTGGCAATTGCTGATCGGCAATGACCATTCCTGGTTTTCGAAGGCCTCAAACCTGGTCGATAAAAAACCGTTGCAGGCTATGGGGCTGTTTGCTGTGCTTATCAAGGATGCAAATCGTGAACAAACACGCCTGGTTGCACATGACCTGTTCTCTACCTTATTGGCAAAACCCAAAACGGGTATGGATCTGCTATCTTATCTGTATCTACAGGAATCACAGCAAGACAAGGTCGCTTTCATTCCTGAAGGCCTTCGGCACCGTTTGATTGACAAGGCTTTGGCGCGCTCTGACATTAAAACAGCGTCTCGCCTGACGCAGACTGTGAATGAGCCACCTGAAGGTGCTAATGCCGTTTTCTGGAAAATGCGACGCGCACGTATCATGATTCTTGCAGGGCAGCTTGATGACGGCATCAGCGCCCTGAAGAACCTCATCAAGGTTACCGAGGTATTTGAGCCCCGGCAGATGGACAGGTTATTACAGGTATTATTTGACCTGCAAACGGTCGGGCGACATCAGGAAGCGATTCAATTATTCAGTTCTTTGCCAATGGAAGGGCAAAATGGCCAGTTACGCAGGGAGGTTTTATACTGGATTGCCGATTCCTATAAACATGAGAAACAATACAGGGTAGCCGCCCGCTATTATTTATTATCGGCGGGCCTGTTAAATGCCAGGGCGATGGACCCCTGGGCGCAAACGGCAAGATATCATGCCGCAGATGCCCTGCTCGAAGCGGGCAACTACGTGGACGCCGGGCACATTTATAAGCGACTGCTGGATGTTACCAAGGAAAAAGGTCGTCGCGTGGTGCTAAAAAACAAGATTCAGCAGATCTGGTTGCAGTCAAACCAGAAAAAGACACCGAAAGTGGGAAGTCAGTAGAATATGAGGCAGGAATCTTACAGTGCGGTTATAAAAACCCCGGTTGGCAAGATAGGCATCACTGCCGCTGATCATGTATTGCTGGGCATTGAATACCTGGCCGCTCGGTCAAAATTGAAAGACGCTGATAATGCCTTTACAGAAAACGTGATCAAGCAGTTGCAGGCCTATTTTGATGACCCGACATTTGAATTTGATATCGCATATGATCTGACCGGCACACCCTACCAAAAGCGTGTCTGGAACAGGCTGAAGCGAATTCGTTCAGGCCAGACCCTGAATTATTCAGATGTAGCAAAACAATTAAAAAGTGGGCCGCGCGCCGTTGGCGGTGCCTGTCGCAATAACCCGATATCTATCATCATTCCTTGTCATCGGGTGATTTCCAAGTCCGGCATCGGTGGTTACAGTGGCGACTGGGAGACCGGTAAAGTGGATATCAAGCGATGGTTATTAAACCATGAAAATGTAAAGTAATTATGTGGGAGCGGCCCCATGGCCGCGATTTATAATCTATCGCGGCCATGGGGCCGCTCCCACCAATACAAGGAGGGCAGGATGCCCAATCAACCTCATAGCAAGGATTTACGCAAAGGACGCTATTCAGAAGCAAACAGAATCTATCATATAACCACTACAACCTTTGACAGGCAGCCATGGTTTAAAGACTTTGAATGTGCTCGTATTGTGGTGAAAAAAATGAAACAGGAACAGAAAAAAGCCCAAACATTAGCCTATGTGCTAATGCCAGATCATCTTCACTGGTTGCTGCAATTACAGCAAAATGCTGACATTAGTAATGTAGTAAAGATTATAAAGACGCTGAGTGCTCTTGAGATAAATCGGCATCTAAAGCGCAAAGGTGCCCTGTGGCAACCCGGGTTCCATGATCATGCACTACGTAATGAAGAAGATATTCAAGGAATTGCAAGATATATCGTAGCCAACCCACTCAGGGCAGGTATAGCAGAAAAAATAGGAGATTATCCTTTGTGGGATGCAGTATGGATATGACTGTGGGAGCGGCAATCAGCCGCGATTTTCATTTTTCGCGGCTGAATGCCGCTCCCACAATAGATATCTCCTGATTATTTTCCGGGAATACCCCTTGAAAACCCCAAACAAAGAACTTATATAAACAGAATTATATGATTT
>Ga0316207_10001641_pt1 | contig 26374 bp, 24 predicted proteins | sample 6weekpyrite_MG_FD_204943 | JGI IMG/M metagenome (GOLD analysis project Ga0316207, IMG submission 204943) | Microbial mat bacterial communities from mineral coupon in-situ incubated in ocean water Damariscotta River, Maine, United States -... | ecosystem: Environmental > Aquatic > Marine >... | reverse complement strand
AACACTCGGGTGCTGGTAATAGAATGCGATATTGGCGCCAATCAGAAGGATAATCCAACCAAGGTATAGCCAGATCATAAACAGCACGAGGATCGCGAAACTGGAATAGATGGCCTCGTAGTTCCCGGATGACGCGACAAACGAAGCGAATAACCAACTGGTTGACTCCCACATGATGCCTGCAATGAACGCACCGAGCATTGCGGCACGGGTATTGACGCGGGTATTGGGCATAAAGATATAGACAAAGCAGAAGGCGGCGATAACAAGTGCGTAAGGCAGTAAGGTACCGAGCAGATGGATAGTGTCGCCTAATAGAGTAATTGAAGACAAGTATTGTACGACGGCAGCATTCTTGATGGATGCGACGATACCAATGGATGAGAAAATCAGTACAGGCCCAACCAGGATAACGCTCAAGTAATCACTGAAGCGGCGTGACAGTTGTCGTGCATGATCGATACGCCAGATGTAATTAAACGAACGTTCGATTTTCTGCACCAGTGAAATAACGGTCACAAATAACAACAGCAGGCCTGCTGCACCTAGCACACCTACTTTTATATTATTAACAAAGCCCATGATGGTGGTGCCAACCTGGATACCCTGATCGCCCATACGTGATAGCAGGTCAAACAGCATAGGTTCGGCCTTTTTCTGCACACCAAATGCTTTAAGTACCGAGAAGCTGACTACTAACAGGGGAACCATAGACAGTAAGGTTGTATAGACAAGACTCATCGCACGCAGGGTCAGTTGTCCTTCCAACAGGTCTCTCAATACGCAATATGCAATACGTGTAGAGTGAAAGCCGATTCGTGAAACAAGCGCAACAGGCGCAGGCTTGGCAATACGTTGTTCGATTTCTTTGTGGACTAGACGCCAGTCTGGCAGCATGAAAACTCTCCCTATGTTGGTTACAGACTGTCATACCTGTTGGAAATTGCAACTAAACATGAACTGTGACACGCTTGGATGAGCAATTTCGTCGTAAGGTATGTTGAACCAATATTGCTACTACGCAAGGAGTAGTCAAATGATGAAGAATCGATTTAATACTCTGCTTGCAATCATCTTCAGTGTGTTTTGGGCAATGCCATTTGCACAGGCCATGTCGCTCGGCACGATCAATGTAAATTCAGCCTTGAATGAACCACTGGACGCAGAAATTCCGGTATATTCAACAGATGCAGGTGAGATCCTTAATGCCTATATTGCGCTTGCGTCATTAGATGTGCACAAGCAGGCAGGCATAGAGCTGAACAATAGCTTGTCAAAGATATCATTCAGGGCAGTACAAAAAGTGGGTGGTAAATTTGTCATCCAGCTAAAGACACGCAGGCCGATTCGTGAGCCAGTGCTTGAATTTATTATCGAAGTAAGCGGTGGAGCGGGGTATCTGCGAAGAGGCTATGCCATTCACCTGGACCCTCCTGCGTTGTAGGGTCAGTTAATATTGATACCGGGTAACAGGATACTCAGCATATCTTCAAACTCGGGCGTGGCTTCTACATGCAATTCGTCAATATCTTCCATGTCCAGTTTTGTCAGTTGCCAGGCAATGGGGTCAACTTGCTCACCTCTTATCTTTTCTCCTGTCTCCAATGCGATAGTCGCCTCACTGGCAATATGAATAATCGCCGCATCGAGGATAGGTTCGTCTGATTCATCCAGGTGGTGGTGATAATAGATTGAATCCTGGAATGATTGCGGTAAGCGCCAGTTCTTTGCCAGTTCACGACCAATCTCGGCATGGTCAAATCCCAACAGCTCGACTTCGACATCATAGACAGGTTGTTCTGTGTGTTCGACGGTATCCAGAATTTGATTGGCAAGTTCAGGTTGACTGTAGACGAGAACCAGCATGCCAATGTCATGTAGCAGACCAGATATAAACAGGCGTTCAGGGTGCAGGATATTGCAACGCCGCGCGATCAGCTTCGCGAGTACGCCCGTATAGACACTGCGCCGCCAGAAGCCAGCCATGTTAAAGCTGTGGCCGGGTACATCTTTGAACGTGGTGACTGTTGAGGTTGCCAGCACCAGGATCATTAACTCACTGGTCCCAACAAGGTTGATGGCACGAGCAATGCTATCGATGCGGCCACTAAAACCATACAGTGAGCTATTGGCGATCTTCAAAAGGCGCGCACTCAGGTTGACGTCCTGGCTGATTAATTGCGCGATGTCATTGACGTTGTGGTAGGGGCTGGCGAGCATCTCATCAAGCTGCATGCAGACTTCAGGTAGCGATACGAGTTTGTTGATATCCTGAACAAGTTCAGATGCATTCATGGTCAAATCCAGTCCTTAGGTTATTACTGAGCCTGCTGGCATTATCCGCTGATGGCGAGCAGCAAGTGTTACCTGCTAAGGGTACATTTTCATGAGAATGATGCAACTAGCGTTTTCCGCCGGATGATGCGCGCAGGATGACCTTGTCCAACCAGCGATGAGACAACAACCGTTTCAGGGTGCCAAACAGGTAGGTTGGGAAAGTGACATAATAGCGTGGCTTGGGTTTAGGGCTCTCAAGGGCATGGATAACACGCTTCAGCACAGCTTCCGGGCCAAGTGTGAACGGCATGGCGTCACCTTCTTTTTCCAGTCTATTTTGCATGGACTGGTAATGCCCGCGAAATACACTACTTTCAGCATTGATGTTTTCATGAAATGCCTTTCTCGCATTTTGCCTGAATTGACTCCTGATGGGCCCCGGTTCAATCAATGATACAAAAATATTTGAACCAGCAAGTTCGACGCGCAGCGTGTCAGATAGACCTTCCAGCGCAAACTTACTGGCGTTATACGCGCCGCGAAATGGTAATACGATAAAGCCGAGCACCGAGCTGTTCTGGATAATTCGACCACGACCCTGGTTGCGCATGACCGGGATGAGCCTGCGTGTCAGGCTGTGCCAGCCAAAAAAATTCGTCTCAAATTGTTTGCGCAGTACGTCGGTTGATAAATCCTCAACCGCACCCGGTTGTCCGTAGGCACCATTATTAAACACCGCGTAGAGCGTCCCGCCTGTACGGTTTAGTATTTCGTTAACGGCATTATCCATTGATGTTTCATCGGTGACATCAAGTTGCAGGCTTTCCAGTCCACGTTGCGCTAACTCATCGACATCAGCTTGCTTGCGTGCCGTGGCAAATACACGGTAGCCACGTGCCATCAAACCTTCTGCCACGCATAGCCCGATCCCGGTTGAGCAGCCGGTTATAAGGATAGATTTAGTTTCAGTATCCATTTCATATTTCTTCTTGTTGTTCCTGTTGCAGGGCCCACATTGTCGCGTAGTGACTGTCATGCGACAGTAAGTGTTGGTGAGTGCCCTGTTCAATAATCCGGCCATCTGCCATGACCAGGATCCGGTCGGCATCAATGATGGTCGACAGGCGGTGTGCAATCACCAGGGTGGTATGATTTTCTGCAACTTCATGCAGGGATTCAAGAATGACCTGTTCAGAACGTGAATCAAGACTCGAAGTCGCCTCGTCAAAGACGAGTACCTTTGGGTTTTTAAGAATGGTACGGGCGATTGCGACACGCTGTTTTTCACCGCCTGACAATTTAAGCCCGCGTTCACCGACAACGGTGTCATAACCTTCCGGCAATGACTGGATAAAGTGATCAATGTGCGCAAGTTCAGCAGCACGAATAATTTCTTCACGACTGGCACCCGGTTTTGCATAGGCAATGTTGTAATACAGGGTGTCGTTAAACATGACCGTGTCCTGGGGCACAATCCCGATCGCGTTGCGCAGGCTTTGCTGACTGACATCGCGTACATCCTGGCCATTTATGAGCACGCGCCCGGCGTTGACGTCATAGAAGCGGAATAGCAGGCGCGACAGGGTCGATTTACCCGCGCCGCTTTCGCCGACAACGGCAACCTTTTGTCCGGGTGCTATCGTAAAGTCGACGTCATGCAGGATTGGACGGTCTTCATTATAGGCAAACCCGACATGCTCAAAGCGGATCTCACCCTTGCCGACATCAAGCTCCCTGGCGCCGGGTTTATCCGTAATCTCTGCCTTTTCATCAAGAATACGAAACATCAGTTCCATATCGGAAAGTGCATGTTTGAGCTGGCTGTAAACGATGCCAAGAAAATTGAGCGGTACAAATAGCTGGATCAAAAAGGCATTGACGAGTACCAGGTCACCGAGTGTCATGGTGCCGTTCACAACGCCATTACTGGCAAGGATCATAATCAGGGTAACGGCAATGGCGATTATGGTTGCCTGGCCAACGTTCAGGGCAGACAAGGTCGTCTGGCTTTTTACCGCGGCATCTTCCCAATGCCCGACAGTCTTGCCATAACGCTCGAGTTCATACGCTTCATTGCCAAAGTATTTCACGGTCTCGTAGTTGATCAGGCTGTCGACGGACTGGGTGTTGGCCTCCGAGTCGGTTTCATTCATGCGGATGCGGTATTTCATCCGCCATTCAGTGATTTTGAAGGTAAACAGCATGTACAGGCCGACGCTGATGCAGGTGATGATGGTGAACCAGATATCGTACTGCCAGAGCAGGATCCCGGCGATCATTCCGATCTCGACCAATGTCGGCAGGATGCTGAAGACCAGGTAATTCAGTAATGAACTGACGGCGCGCGTGCCACGATCGATATCGCGTGTGATAGCACCGGTTTTTCGATCCAGGTGGAAACGCAGCGACAGGTTGTGTAAATGTTCCAGCACGCGTTTAGAGACTTTACTCATAGCGCCGTGGCGGACGCGTGCAAACAAGGCGTCCCGTAATTCGTTAAACAGTGAACTGCCCATGCGCAGTGCGCCGTAGATCAACAGAATAGCAAGCGGTAAAACTAACTGGCTATCGTCAGGTTGATCCAGGCTATCAACGATACCTTTTAGTGCAAGTGGAATCGCGACATTTGCGGCTTTGGCGAGGATAAGGGCAAGCAGGGCAAGACCCACACGGCTGCGCCATTCCCACAGGAAAGGCAGCAAGCTACGTATTGTTTTCATATCGTTACGATTATCTGTGGGTAAGCGTGTTGCCCGACCATGAAACACAATGGTTCTCCATATCTGCAAAGATTTGCCATTGTACCGGATTAATTGATGCGTGCTTCAGGCAACATGTTTCTAATTCGCTATAATCGTAATAGTATGAAAACAAAGCGGCGCTGATCGGAGGTGATAGAATGGGTATGCCAACTGCAGAAGAGCTTCATGAAGCACTGGATGAGGCGGCGCGCATGCGCGAGAAAGATGAGGATGCACATCACATTGCAAAGAGCCTGTTAAACCTGCATTACCGGATGAAGTATATGGAGAGGGTTCTAAAGGCCGCTGAGTTATATATGCACGGTCAAGGCATCCAGGAACATCGCGAGCTGCTAAAAGCCATCGAGGCAATACGTGCGATTGAGGACGTCACAAAAGGGGAAGACCATAGCAGTTTCGTCTAATTCGTTGACGCGCTTGAAGTTCAGCTCACTTGCCACCATATCAGCCCTTAATTATAAAATACCGCCAGGGTAGACCATAACAATACCGATTCATGAATAGGCCTGTACGGAGTACCACCACAGCGAGACCTTACCGGTCTTGCATGAAATGCTGTTAAAAGACCGTACAGAATGTATTTGGTATTAGCTCATAAAGTAGAATGGTGGGCGGTTTTGGTCTAAAACGGCTTTAACTAAGAAATATCAGCGGTATTCCAGATGTTGGTAGGAAATTTTAATAATTATCAGTTTATTGCATGAATTTTTGTTATTTCTGAATAAACAGAAATAAGGAGAGAAGTACTTGTTACGTCGTTATTTGATAGCTGGTCTGCTGATTTGGCTGCCTCTGGGTGTCACCCTTCTGGTATCCAAGTTGCTGGTCGGGCTGGTGGAAGAGTTGCTTGAGCTGGTGCCTGCTCAATACCGGCCAGAAGCGTTGCTCGGTCTTGAAATTCCGTACCTGGATATTATCCTTACGGTGATCGCGATGCTGGCCATCATGCTGTTAACTGGACTGGTGGTGACCAACCTGTTTGGTCGCAAATTGGTACAGGCATGGGAGTCACTGCTTGGGCGGATCCCGGTAGTGCGCAGTATCTACCAGAGCGCCAAGCAGGTCGCTGAGACCGTATTTTCCTCAACCGGCAAGTCTTTTCGTAAAGTTCTGTTGATTGAATACCCACGTAAGGGACTGTATACACTTGCATTTCAGACCGGTAGTAGTGCTGGCGAGGTGCAGGCCAAGACCGGTGAAGAGGTCACGACGGTATTTGTCCCGACCACACCAAACCCCACTTCGGGCTTTATTATCCTGGTTCCGACCAAGGATGTGGTCGAGCTCGATATGAATGTAGATGAGGCACTGAAGATGGTTATCTCATTGGGTATGGTTGAACCGCAGTGGCCGAAACGCCCGGATTCTGAAAAAACGCCTACGGAAGTTGCATAAAGCGCTGTCACACCTTAAGATTCCGGCCTTTTACCGAGCCCGGAACAGATATCCATGCGAACTCATTATTGTGGTCACGTTAACGAAAGTTTAATCGATTCAGAAGTCGAACTATGCGGCTGGGTGCACCGTCGCCGCGATCACGGTGGGGTCATCTTTATCGATCTGCGTGATCGTGATGGCCTGGTGCAGGTCGTTATTGACCCTGATACTGAAGAAGCCTTTGCCAATGCAGAACGTTGCCGAAGTGAGTATGTACTTCGCATACATGGCCGTGTCCGTCATCGTCCAGAAGGAACAGTCAATGATGACCTGGCCAGTGGCAAGATCGAGGTTTTGTGTAAGCAACTCGAAATCCTCAATGCGGCGAAAACACCGCCTTTCCCACTCGATGAAGAAACGGAAGTACGTGAAGAAATTCGTCTGCGCTACCGCTACATAGATTTGCGCCGCCCGGAGATGTTGAAAAACCTGCGGCTGCGTTCTGAAGTGACTCGTGCCCTACGTGAGCAACTTGATGCGAACGGTTTCATGGATATCGAGACACCGATCCTGACCAAGGCGACACCGGAAGGTGCACGCGATTACCTGGTACCAAGTCGTACCCATGACGGTGAGTTCTTTGCGCTGCCACAATCACCACAGCTGTTTAAACAGTTGCTGATGGTGTCTGGTATGGATCGCTACTACCAGATTGTGCGTTGTTTCCGTGATGAAGACCTGCGCGCCGATCGTCAGCCTGAATTTACCCAGCTCGATATAGAAACCTCGTTCATGGACGAGGAAGCGATCATGCAAATTAACGAAGACATGATCCGCAATACTTTTGACCGTGTGCTCGATGTACAACTTGCGCAGCCATTTCCGCGCATGCCGTATTCCGAGGCAATTAGTCGCTTTGGTGTTGATAAGCCTGACTTGCGTATTCCGCTTGAATTGGTCGATGTTGACGATCTCATGCAGGATGTTGAATTCAAGGTCTTCGCAGGACCTGCCGCTGATCCAGAAGGCCGCGTAGCGGCACTGCGTCTGCCACAGGGCAGTGAATTGTCACGCAAGGACATCGACGGTTACACGAAGTACGTCAGTATCTATGGTGCACGGGGGCTTGCCTACATCAAGGTCAATGATGTCGCAGCCGGGCGTGACGGTTTGCAGTCGCCTATCCTGAAGTTCCTGCCAGATGCCACTGTTGAAGGCATCATGCAGCGTACCGGGGCCGAAAACGGTGACCTGGTGTTCTTTGGTGCCGACAAGGCACACATCGTCAACGAAGCCCTTGGCGCCTTGCGTGTGAAGCTGGGGCATGACATGGACATGGTTGAGGAAGGCTGGCGCCCACTGTGGGTCGTGGACTTCCCAATGTTTGAGAAGGACCCTGACAGCGGCCGTCTCAATGCCCTGCATCACCCGTTTACATCACCCAGTTGCAGCGTCGAAGAGTTGAAGGCTGACCCGGCAAATGCCTTGTCACGCGCCTATGACATGATCCTCAACGGCAGTGAAGTGGGTGGCGGTTCAGTACGTATTCACGACTCGGAAATGCAGGCCACGGTGTTTAAATTACTTGGAATCAGTGATGAAGAAGCCGCTGACAAGTTTGGCTTCCTGCTCGATGCATTGGCTTATGGCTGTCCACCTCATGGCGGGATTGCCTTCGGCCTGGATCGCCTGGTCATGCTGATGGCGAATGCAAACTCCATTCGTGAAGTCATGGCCTTCCCGAAGACACAGTCGGCCAACTGCCTGTTAACAGACGCGCCTTCATCTGTGAGTGAAGATCAGCTCAAGGAACTCAGCCTGCGCATCCGCAAGCCGGTTGTTGAAAGTTAAGTTAACGCCAGCGTTTACTCTATCTGGGAGCCCGGCACTTGCCGGGCTTTTTTTTGTTCCCAATAAAGCCTCTGTGCCTAGGTTTTGTGTCGCTCGTCACAGCCTGAACGATTTATTCATCTAATACTAATTAATCCTACATAGACATAGTGGTATTTTTTGATAGTATTCGACAGGCCTGAAAACACGTAAGTAGTTTTAGGTAGGAAAAAATAATCTGCACATAGATGTTATTTGTGCAATAAAAACAAGGATTACAGGGAGATGTATATGTATAGTGCATGTAAACGGCACACCATGTTTGGTGCCGCCGTGATTCTATCGGGAAGCCTGGTATCAGCAACTGCTCATGCCGACCTTACCCTTCAAGTCTTGGACCAGATCGAGAACGAGGGACGCACGATTCGTGCAGAAATTACCTCGCTCAAGACAATTGCGGTCCCAGAACCTTCTAACCTCAACGAATTTGTCCGCAATAAGAAACGTGCTATTGAGTTAGGCAAGGCACTGTTCTGGGATATGCAAGTTGGCAGTGACGGCATAACAGCCTGTGCAAGCTGTCATTTCAACGCCGGTGCAGACAGCCGTGCCAAGAACCAGATTAGCCCGGGTATTCTGGGTGCCAATCAGGATGCTTCAGAAAATCCGGATCTCACGTTCCAGTCGGGTGGACCGAACGCTACATTATCTGCGGGTGATTTCCCATTCCATGTCAAGGCAGACCCTCTGTTGTTTACCTCTGACGTGGTGCGCGATTCGAATGATGTTGTTTCGTCACAGGGGGTAGCGTTCTCAGAGTTTGTTGATGCGAAAGATGGACAGGCTATTGATGAAACTGCACCTGCTTCGGATCCGTTGGGTTTCCAGGTCGGCGGTGTAAACACACGTCGCGTCGAGCCACGTAATACACCAACCGTTATCAATGCCGTGTTTAATCACCGTAACTTCTGGGACGGTCGAGCAAACAATATCTTCAATGGTGTGAGTCCGTTCGGTGATGCTGATCCGGATGCGTTTGTTTACCAAACCACGAAGAAGTCAGGTGCTCATGGCCGCCACGGCAAAAACGGTACTATTGAAGCAGTGCGCGTGAGTATTGATAACTCATCACTCGCCTCACAGGCTGTTGGTCCACCACTGAGTGAATTTGAAATGTCTGCTAACGGTCGTTACTGGCTGGAAATCGGTGACAAATTCATTGCTAACCGTACAGAACGTGGCGAACGTGCAAGTACGTTGCGTCCACTGGGTAAGCAGCAGGTACATCGTCATGACAGTGTGTTGGGAAGGCTTGCTCGTCGTCACAACAATCCAGGTCTGAAGATCCGCAGCTATGAAGGCATGATTAAACGTGCCTTCAAGAGCGAATGGTGGAACGGTAAAGACTTTGTCATGCTAAATAGTGATGGCAGTCGCAGTATCGTCAGTAAGAAGGTTGCTCGTAACAACCCGGACAACACCTACTCACAGATGGAAGCCAACTTCTCGCTGTTCTTCGGTCTTGCTGTGCAGATGTATGAAGCGACACTCGTTTCCGATGACTCACCTGTTGACCGTTTTCTTGATGGAGATGCAGGTGCGTTGACACCGGCTGAATTGGTTGGGTTCCACCTTGCTGACCAGGAAGCACGCTGCCTGAACTGTCATGGTCGTGGTGAGTTCACCTTTGCTGCCGTGAGTCGCGTCGATGAGCGTGGTTTCACACGTATTCGTCGTGGTGATCTGATCGATGAAGGCTTCAACAACATCGGTGTACGTCCAACCCTGGAAGACCTGGGTGTGGGTGGAAATGATCCATGGGGCAACCCGTTGAGCTTTGGTCGTCAGACTCACCTCGGTCAGTACGATAACCCGCAGATAGAAGGTACCGCGACGGAGCTGGACACGGATGTAGGGGCTGATGGCGCCTTCAAGATCCCGACCCTGCGCAATGTTGCACTGACTGCGCCGTACTTCCATAACGGTGGTGAAGATACACTTGAAGAAGTCGTCGATTTTTACTTCCGTGGTGGTAACTTCCGTACCTTTGACACAGGGGCTGAATTTCCACATCCGATTATCGGCTTTGATGCAACACGTGCAAATCCGGTCGAAATCACTGGCCTGGGTATCCTGCAGGGTGAGTTACAAAACTCATTTGCAGGCCTGAACAGTGAAGGTCTTGACAGTGTCGACAGGGACAACATTGTTGCCTTCCTGAAAGCGCTTACAGATCCGCGTGTTGAAAAGCGCCAGGCACCGTTTGATCATCCACAACTATTTGTGCCGGTTGGTCATGTTGGTGATGACTCAGCAGTTGTCGAAGGCGGTAATGGTAATGCGGTTGATGCCTTTATCGAAATCGAAGCGGTTGGTCGAAACGGTGGTAATGTATTGCCAACGTTTGCTGATAACCTGCAATAAGTTCTTTAGTCAGGAACGGGAAGAGGGCGCCTTGGCGCCCTCTTTTTTATGCACGATTTATCGTCACTCACTTTGCTTTGAAATTAACCTGGATAAATAACTTTCCCTTAAACCAGGCATCAATCGACAGCTTATTCGCCGAATGCTCGACACTAAAACCCGGTTGTGGCGCTGGTGTGATCCCTGTGTACGTTAAAAGATTACCTGGATAGCTTAATGCCAGGATGACATGCATGGGGTAGTAACCATCAAGAAAGCGCCGCTGGAACGGGCCGTTGACAAGGCTGAAACTGCCATCGGGATTCGTATAAAAGATACGCACCTGGGCGGCAACACAAAGCCTTGCGCCATGTTCAATGTCCTGTAACTGAACTGACTGGCCCTCAATCCAGTGTTTGCCGATCTTACTGCTGTGGGTAACATGTAGATCACGCATTTGTTTATATTCATAAACAACCTGTAATTCAGGTACAGCATCAAGCTTGTCATAGCATTGTTGCAGGTTAACCCAACCGTCATCGAGGCTGCCTGGCAGGATCTGCAAGTGGTTTTTTGAATGAGGGACGCGCTTGGCAGGAGGGGTGGGCAGGAATGTGAGATGCTCGTCACCGACACTACTTTCGTACGGATGTGTGCGGTCGTCATCCTTGAACCATTCTTCCAGTTCTTTTTCTGAAGGGCCCGCTGTGCCGTGTACGGGAATGTTGCAAGTGATAAAAAATATCAGGGCAGCGATAGTTTTCAGGTCGGGCATGGCATCACTCGCGCAGCTTATTGTAAATATACAGTAGCGCTGATTGACGCTGTTCCCAAATATTTTTTACACCACTATTTTGCTTTAATCATCGCCGCGCTTCATCTAGAGTGGAAACATGGTTGAGATTCACTACGTGTTATTGCAAATCGCACTTATTCTCGTTGCGGCGAGGCTGTGTGCGGAGATATTTGCAAGGCCATGGTGCCCCGTGGTGAAGTCGGTCTGATTTTCGCCGAGCTTGGGCGTACGGCAGGTGTTCTGGATACAGAAGTTTATGCAGGTCTGATCCTGGTGATAGCCTATACAACACTGGCTTCGCCGATATGGATTAAGCAGTACTACCAACGTGTAGGCGACAAGCTACCCAGGTAAAGCAAGTCTTCTGGTTAAGGCTTACTGATACATGTTGAATTTTATTCAGGGAGTCAGGGCTGTTATGAATTGTCTTAATCAGCGGGTTTGGCAAGAGGTATCTTGATGGTGAAGCAGGTGTCAACTCCGGGGTTACTTATGACACTGATATTACCCCCCATGAGTATCATCAGCTCGCGGCTTATGCTTAAGCCAATCCCCGTACCGCTTACCTGGCTAGCCTCAGCGCCAGCACGATTAAACGGTTCGAAAATATTCTCCATGTTTTCTTCAGTTAGTCCTGAACCGTTGTCATGGACATTCAGGTAGAAAAAATCTTCATCTTTATCACAATCTATCCAGACTTTACCCTTTGCGTGGTTATATTTAATTGCATTGGATAAAAGGTTTAAAACGACCTCGGTGAGGCGGTTCTTATCGGCGCTGATCAGGATGTCTGTTTCAGTATTGCTTGGACAATGCAGTGATATGGTGTTGTTATCGGCGATGGGTCTAACCAGTGACAATGTGCTGTTGACGACATCTTTTGCACTGATGTCTTGAAAGTCCATCTTGATTGTACCTGACTCAATAGCAGATAGATCCAGTACTTCATCAATCAAGCCAAGCATGTGACGACCGGCCAGGATGATTTCGTTTACATTGTCTTTGTTTCGCCCATCGAGTTCGCCATCGATTTCCATTAACTGGGAAAAACCCAATACAGCATTCATGGGTGTGCGAAACTCATGACTCATTCGTGACAAAAATTCAGACTTTGCCTTGTTAGCATCTTCGGCATCTTGCTTGGCTTTTCGGTATTCCTCTGTACGGTCATGGATACGCTGCTCCAACTCGTTGTTGAGATTTTGCAGTGATTCGTTAGCACCATGACGTTCAATTTCGGCACTAATTCGTTCTGAGAAAATACCGAGCATGGGGGCTGTCCATGATGACAACTCCATTGGTTTGGTATCCAGAACTGAAACAAGACCGATAATCTCTCCAGATGTATTTACAAGAGGTGAACCGTAATAACTTTCAACGCCCATATCGATCAGCATTGTATCTTCCGGGTAGAGTTTTGCGGCATCACGTGGGATAAGCTCTTTGGAGAGATTCAGGATATCCGCACAGGGTGTACCTTCGAGATCATACTTGAAGTTATCAGCAAGATTGCCAGCTGCCCATACTGCCTGGGTTTGAATGCTTGTTTTATTTTCATCTGCGAACAAACCGATGAAGGCATACTGTGCATGATAGGTCTGAGAGAGGTTCTCGACGCATGCATTGTAGATGTCTTCGATTGAACCGCTAAAATCAAGCTTGGCAAGTCCATACATAGCCTGGTCGCGTTCACCCCGGACAGCGTCGAGCAGCCTGCGCGAACGAATGAACATGAGTGTAAACGTTAATGCTAATAGTGAAACAGTAATAACCAGTGTAAATCTAAGCGGGCTTAAATCATCCCATTGCATTTGTTTTTCAACGTTCAAGGTGAAATTTTGGCCGCTGATGTTGATGGGTACCGAGTAGGTGAGTTTAGGTAATGCAATAACTGCACTCGAACTATCTTTTAACGCAGCATGATGGAAGATATTTCCTTTAGGATCTTTCGCAGCGAAACTGCTGTGATAGAGCTTATACGATAGCCCGGGTGAGACTCGCTCTGTCGGGATGAGTGAAGAACTCAGCACTACCAGTAAGCCATAGTAGGTTGGGTAGTCTGAAAGCGTTTCTTTGTCGGTATCTGCTGAAAGATAGATGGGTTTGAAAAGTACATAGGCCCGGTCACCTTCAACCAGGTTAAAAGGGGTTGAACTGCTTGCGCGTTTAGTTAGGCGAGATTGTTCCATGGCCGTTTTCAGGTTAGGTACAGACCAAACATCCAGTCCGTAGATATCCCTGGTTTCCGGTAATTCAGGTTCAAGTAAAACAAGTGGATAATGGATACCTTGTGAGATATCGGGTGCTATCCATTTCCTGTCAGCATCATAGGAAAATGATTTAACTTTGAAGCCGTCGATGCCCTGGTTGCGTTTTAATTTTTCAAAAGTAGGGATACTCGTTGAATTAACTTTTTCAGCTATTTCGAATGCGTATATGTGGGGGTATTGTGCGAGCAAATTTTGTGTTGTCTTGCGCAGTACGCGTGTTCGAGCGGCCCCTACAGAAATAACCTGGGAAGAAAGACTATCAATAATAGCGGTATTGGCTTGCAGCCTGGAAACCAGTTTCTGTGTAAACTGGTTAACGTCGTTTTCGAAGTGATGGAATGTCGCGTTGCGATCCTGTTCGAAGCTGAAGATGATAATAATGACACTAAAGACTAACCAGCCTAAGAGCAGAAATATCGATACTGGCTCGTACCTTGTTGAATGCATTATGATTAATTCTTTTATTATGGGCTGGTTGTACTCTCTTAAAAGTAGCCTACCTTACGGTCATTTTCAATATCCTTACAATTGTTGAGTCTTATGTGTATTTTTATTAGGTTAATCAATGACTTTTAAAAGACCTGAGTCCGTGCTGGTCATTGTCTACAGTCAAAGTGGACAGGTTCTCATGCTCGAACGCACAGAGCCGAGAGGCTTTTGGCAATCGGTGACAGGGAGCCTGCATGAAGGTGAATCGGCCCTTGATGCCGCTCGACGTGAACTGGCAGAAGAGACGGGCCTGACCGGTGAGGTTGTCGAGACAGGTATCACGAATACGTTTCCGATTGCCCCTGCCTGGCGTGCACGCTATGCCCCGGATGTTACAGTGAACCATGAGACTGTATATGCCTTAGCATTGGAACGTACTTGTGAGGTGGTCTTAAATCCCGCCGAGCATGTCAACGCGAGTTGGCTTCCAAAGCAGGAAGCAGCCTCTATGGCGAGTTCATGGACGAACCGTGATGCCATTGTGTTGCTCGTCCCATAGTGAAACTTTTTTATAATACATTTTGCACCAAAATGATGCTCCGCATGCCCTAAAGCAGGGTTCTATGACCTAAATATAAGCGGCCTAATAATTTTAAACAGGCACTTACGTAGGCTGGCATTGTTTGTGCAACAAGCATCAGGCAAGACTGAGATGCAGACGCAAAATGATAAATCGACGTACTACAATGTCGGGTTGCCAACCCGAGTCATCGCCAAGTTTGTGGCCAGAACAGGCCATGGTCGTGGATAAGGCTGAGCTCTTGAGCTTGGTTGTCAGGATGTTACCTGCCTACACACGCGCCATTAGTCAGGCCCGGATCCCGGATGATATGCGTGCGCAACTCGAACAAATATACCTGCCACTTGCTGCATGGGTGGCCAATAAACACACTGGCCGGCCATTGGTGTTGGGGATTAATGGCGCCCAGGGATCTGGCAAGTCGACCCTGGCGACAATATTGAAAACCTTACTTACCGAGGGCTTTGGTCTATCGGTGTTAACACTTTCCATTGATGACCTTTATTTAAGTAAGCAACATCGTCAGCAATTGGCGAAAGATGTTCACCCGTTGTTCAAGGTGCGCGGTGTACCGGGGACACATGATGTCAAGCTCGGTAAACAACTCTTTTCAGACCTGCTTGCAGGTGATGTGAAATTACCGGTTAGCGTACCGGTGTTTGATAAAGCCAGTGATGACCTGTTGCCAACCAAGGACTGGCGTCGTGTAGAGAACCCGGCAGATATTATCTTGTTTGAGGGTTGGTGTGTGGGTGCCAGGCCACAACAGGAGGATGTGCTAGGAAACCCTGTTAATGAATTGGAACGTCTTGAAGATGATGACGGTACCTGGCGCCGTTATGTGAATGAACAATTGAGCGGTGAATACCAGCAATTATTCAGTTATATCGATTACCTGCTTATGCTCGAAGTGCCCAGTATGAAATCAGTATTGGCATGGCGCACGCTGCAAGAAACAAAGCTCGCACAGGCTCGAGCGGAACAAGGCCTTCCTGCGTCTAATGTCATGTCTGCAAGTGAAGTCAAATATTTCATCATGCACTACGAACGTATCACGTGTTCTATTCTCGAAGAAATGCCAGGTCGGGCAGACATCCTTTTAAGACTTAATGCACAGCATCAGGTTGACAAGGTCAGGGTAAGGAAATGAAGAAGTTACTCATTTTTACCGATCTTGATGGTAGCCTGCTTGATCACCATGATTATTCCTGGCAGTTGGCAGCCCCTGCAATCGCAGCATTAAAAAAACTATCGTATCCGCTGGTCATTAACTCAAGTAAAACAGCTGCTGAAATTAGTGCACTGAAAAAGGAACTCGACAATAATCACCCGTTTGTTTGTGAAAATGGCGCTGTCGTTAATTTTCCGACTAACTATTTTAATGCTGCGAAGAAGGTTGAGGATGATGAACCGCTTGTTGCACATTTCTTTGCAGTACCGTACCCACTTGTCATCAAAGTCCTTAATGAACTTCGATCACAATACGGTTTTAAATTCTCGGGTTTTCATGATCTACAGCCGGAAGAACTTGTTAGCTTGACAGGGCTTGATCGAGAACAGGCGCTTAAAGCGACGCTGCGCCAGGCCTCGGAACCACTAAAGTGGCGCGGTGATGAAGATGAACTGGAAAGGTTTAAATCATTGTTGTTTCAGCAGGGCTTGACGGTGACAAAAGGGGGGCGGTTTATACATGTGATGTCGCCCGTTAACAAGGGTGATGCAGTGGCATGGCTTAAGCGATCCTACCAATCACATGAACCGGAAACAGAGTGGTTAACGGTCGGGATCGGTGATAGTTACAATGATCTTTCCATGCTGCAACGTGTCGACTACCCAATTCTTATTGCTAATCCTGCATCACCTCAACCCGATGTTTCATTGATCAAAAATATTTATAAGACCGAGTTACCCGGGCCGGCAGGTTGGAACCAGGCGGTGCTCGAACTCATTAATAGTTTCTAAAGGAGTACAACTATGAGTGATTTTTATCAGAATGGTATTATTACGAACTTTCATAACCTCACCCGTCGACCTGTTGAGGAGTTAGAAAAAGATCTCATCGCCTTTTCACGACAACGGCCCATGTCATTGGTATTGCCGTCACTTTTTTCTGAATTACAAGGCCCTGCACTCGATAACATCATTACTGAATTAACTGACGTGCCGTATTTGAGCGAAATTGTCATCGGCCTGGACAGGGCAAAACAGGATGAATTTGAACACGCCAAAGGTTTTTTTGGGCGTCTGCCGCAGCATCATCGTATTCTCTGGAACGATGGGCCGCGTCTGATGGAAATCGATAAATTGTTAAAGGAAAAACAACTAGCACCTACTGAAATGGGTAAGGGCCGCAATGTCTGGTACTGCTATGGCTATACGCTTGCCTCAGCAAAGGCTGAGGCCGTTGCCTTGCATGACTGCGATATCCTGACCTATAAACGTGACATGCTGGCGCGCTTGATATACCCGGTCGCAAACCCGAATTTCAACTATGAATTTTGTAAAGGCTACTATGCACGAACAACGGACACACAACTAAATGGACGTGTCAGTCGCTTGCTTGTCACGCCTTTACTGCGCGCATTGAAAAAGATCTTTGGCTCGATGGAATACCTCGAATACCTCGACAGTTATCGCTACCCACTTGCCGGTGAATTTTCAATGCGTGTGGATGTGTTTAATGATATCCGTATCCCCAGTGATTGGGGGCTGGAGATAGGCGTGCTTTCAGAAGTGAAACGCAACTACTCAACTAACCGCCTGTGCCAGGTGGACATTGCTGATAGCTATGATCATAAACATCAGCCGATGTCTTTCGACAGTATGGATGCCGGCCTGTCAAAGATGTGTATGGATATTTCCAAGGCGGTTTTTCGTAAACTGGCAACAAACGGGATCGTCTTTAACCAGGAGACGTTCCGCACCATCAAGGCGACTTATTTCCGAATCGCACTCGACTTTATCGAGACATATTATAATGACGCCGTCATGAATGGCCTGCATGTTGATCGTCATAGTGAAGAAAGGGCGGTAGAGTTATTTGCAAAAAACATTATGGAGGCAGGTACCTACTTTCTTAATAACCCGATGGAAACGCCATTTATCCCAAGCTGGAACCGGGTTGTCAGTGCGATCCCCGATATCCTTGAGCAGCTCTATGAGGCCGTCGAAGAAGACAATGCCGAGTCAGGTTATACGCCTGTCTCGACCAGCCACATAAATGCATAGGGTGGCAGGCTGATAGCAGGCAAGATGTTATCCAGTGTTGTATCCGTAATGAGATCGTGCCAGCGAGTTTGATCACTGAGTTCTGGTCGGTCCTTGATGGTCACCAACTGTGGTGCGGTTGTCACATTAAACAAAGCCAGCAACCGTCGTCCTGTTTTCCTGTCCTCGCGTAGTACAGCAAAGATCCCTGGACTTACCTGAATAATTTCCTGTGCGTTTTCCGGATGGAAACACGGTTCAACAGAACGTATCGCGATAATCTCTTTGAGCCCATGGAAAACTTCATGATTGGGTGTGTTATGGCTTTCCAGTAATGACTGGATTTCATGGTAATCCCATTTCTTACGGTTGATAGAACGCGTACGTCCACTTAGCTCAACGCCATGCAGATCATTCGGGGTTGCCAGGATACTGTGAATATACATTGCAGGAATGCCTTGCAGGGTCATCATAATGGCCTGTGAGCAGATAAAGCGGTCGACCTGCCACTGATCGGGACCACGGCGTGTTCCCTGCAGGGCATCAAATAGCGAGATATTGATCTCGTAGGGACTGTCATCACCATCCGGGTTGGCCTTCATACTGACAAAGCCACCGAACCGATGCATGGACTCAATCAGGCTTTCCTTTTCATGTTCCGGCAGAATACCTTCCAGGGCGCGTAGCCCGATGCCATCGTGAGACGCGGTAAAATTCAGGTACGTGCAATGCTCATGCAAGTCAGGTAACTTGCTCGCCCATTCAGTCAGGTACTTCGCTGTGCCACGATTAAGTGCATGCAGCACCAATGGTGGCAGGCTGAATTGGTAGACCATGTGGGCCTCGTCACCGTCACCGAAATAGCTCAGGTTTTCCTCGTGCGGGACATTGGTCTCGGTGAGCAGGATACAATCAGGTGCGATGTGGTTAAGAATATCGCGCATCAGCTTGACCACTTCGTGTGTCTCATCCAGGTGAATACAGTTCGTGCCGACCTCCTTCCAGAGAAACGCGATGGCATCGAGCCTGATCAGACGTGCACCATTGGCGATGTAGTAGAGCAGGATATCGATAAATTCGAGCAACACATCCGGGTTGGTGAAATCCAGGTCGATCTGATCTTCACTGAACGTCGCCCAGACATGACGTGTACCTCGAGGTGTATTCACCGGTGCGAGCAGGGGCGTGTTACGCGGCCGCGTGACCAGACTTGTATCGGTGTCATGGGGTAATTCGATAAAGTAATTACGTGCCGGGAGATTGTCAGACACGTAATCATAAAACCACAGGCTCTCACGCGAGACATGATTAATGACGAGGTCAACCATGAGGCGGAAACTGTCTGCGATACGGTTGATGTCTTCCCAGTCACCGAGGTTTTCATTCACAACACGGTAGTCGATGACTGAAAACCCATCATCTGAGCTATACGGAAAAAACGGCAGGATGTGGACACTGTTAAATGTTTCAGTGAGGTGTTCTGTCAGGAAGCGATGCAGGGTTTGCAAAGGCGTCTGCTTTTTTTCAATGATGCTGTCACCGTAGGTGATGAGCAGAATATCTTTTTCACTCCAACGTTCGTTACATTCCGTGAGGGCAAAGGGAATATATTTTTCCAGCAGTTCGATGACCTGTTGTGAGACCGCCTGGGTGCGATCAGGGTAGATATTGATTAGATGCTGCTCGATTTCTTCTCGCAGTAGGTCTTCATTTAATGCATTCATGTCGCGCAAATTTTCCGATTGGGTGCACCCTATAGGTGCATCAATGCTGTTATGTAACAAAATAGGGCAAATGTTCGTCTTGCAAGCTGGGTTATAGCCTGTTTAAAGCACTTGATTTTCCTCGTGCATATCCCGTACCAATGCGCGTGTCGCGTGTTTCCTGACGTCTGGCATGATTGCTGCAAAATACTTTTGTAATGATTAGAGATGGAGATCGAAGATGATAAAAAAATGCCTGTTCCCAGTGGCGGGGTATGGCACGCGTTTCCTACCGGCAACAAAATCGATGCCGAAGGAAATGCTGCCAATCGTTGACAAGCCACTTATTCAATATGGTGTCGAAGAAGCCTACTCAGTGGGTATACGCGATATGGCATTTGTCACGGGGCGCGGTAAGCGCGCGATCCCTGATCACTTCGACAAGAGCTATGAACTGGAAATGGAAATATCCGGTACGGGTAAGGAGCGGCAACTTGATGAAATCCGTGAACTGGTTGATAACTGCCAGTTTACCTATACCCGCCAGGTGCAGATGAAAGGTTTAGGTCATGCCATTCTTACCGGTCAGACCATGATTGGTAACGAGGCCTTCGGCGTGATCCTGGCGGATGATTTATGCATGGCGGAAGACATGAGCGTATTGCAGCAAATGGCACAGCTTTATAACCAGTTTCGCTGTTCGATCGTGGCTATCCAGGAAGTGCCGATGGACGAGGTACACAAGTACGGGGTTATCAGTGGTGAGCAGATCAGGGATGATATCTTCCGCGTCCATTCGATGGTCGAGAAACCTGATCCAGACAAGGCGCCAAGTAACCTGGCCGTCATCGGTCGGTATATCCTGACACCTGATATTTTTGATTATTTGCGTGAGACGCCGCCGGGTAAGAATGGTGAGATCCAGCTGACCGATGCCATTATGCGCCAGGCAGAGGTCGGTTGTGTGATGGCCTACAAATTCAAGGGGAGACGGTTTGACTGTGGCAGTATTGATGGCTTTGTTGAGGCAACGGACTATGTCTATGACAGGTTTTTCCGTAATCCCGAACAACAGCCTGCTGCGGCATCAACAATTTCGAGGATTAAGTAAGCACTCGCACACATTGACAAATTCGCCTGAAAACAACCAGATATGCCATAAAATAGCCCGGTCAGTGCGGTGACGCAGACTGCGTATCGATGCTACACTACCGGACAATTTAACAGGTATAGATTGAAAGGGTAGTCAGGCATGGCAGGACACAGTAAATGGGCCAATATCAAGCACCGCAAGGCCGCTCAGGATGCCAAGCGCGGTAAGATTTTCACCAAGTTGATTCGCGAGCTCACGGTCGCGGCGAAAATGGGTGGTGCTGACGCCGATTCCAATCCGCGTCTGCGCGCCGCAATAGACAAGGCGCTTGGCGCGAACATGACCAAGGACACCATGGAGCGCGCCATTAAACGCGGTGCGGGTGCCGGCGAAGGTGAGAATTACGACGAGGTGCGCTACGAGGGTTATGGCACCAACGGCGTGGCCATCATGGTTGATTGCCTGACGGACAACATCAACCGTACCGTCTCCGAGGTGCGACATGCCTTTACCAAGGCGGGTGGTAACCTCGGTACCGATGGCTCAGTGGCTTACTTGTTTACCAAGCAGGGCATTATCAGTTACCCGGCCGATGCAGATGAAGACACGATTATGGAAGCCGCCCTGGATGCCGGTGCGGACGATGTCACCACCAATGACGATGGCAGTATCGATGTGCTGACCGCACCTGACGACTTTCTTGATGTGAAACAAGCCATGGTCGATGCCGGGCACGAGCCTGAATCTGCCGATATCACCATGAACCCGGAGACGAAGGTGGACCTGGGTGTTGAAGATGCAGAGAAGATACTGAGACTCGTTGATGCACTCGAAGACCTCGATGATGTACAAACCGTTTATTCAAATGCCGACATCTCGGAAGATGTCATGGCACAGATGTCCTAATTGATCACACTGACAGGGGAGATGCCGCAAGGCAGACATGATGGTTCGCATACTCGGGATTGATCCGGGATCACGCATTACCGGTTATGGTGTGATTGACGTCGAGGGCAATCAGAGCCGCTATGTCAGCAGTGGTTGTATCCGTATCAGCAGTGATGACTGGGGTGAACGCCTTGGCACTATATTCGCCGAGCTTGGCACGATCATCCGCGAATTTACCCCCCACGAATTTGCCGTAGAACAGGTCTTTATGCACCGTAATGCCGATTCGGCTTTAAAACTTGGCCAGGCGCGTGGTGCCGCGATCTGTGCCGGTGTTGCGCATGACCTCGCGCTCTCGGAATATGCTCCGCGTGCCATCAAGCAGGCGGTGGTCGGCAAGGGCGGCGCGAATAAGGAACAGGTTCAGCACATGGTGCGTGTACTTCTGAACCTGCCCGCAACGCCACAAGAGGATGCCGCCGATGCGCTTGCGGTTGCCTTGTGCCATGCCCATACCCAGCAAACGATTCAGCAGATCCCGAATGTGGTCACGGGGAGACGCCCATGATTGGGCGCTTACGCGGGACGCTTGTCGAGAAGCAGGCACCTCATATGTTGATTGATGTGAACGGCGTCGGTTACGAAGTCGATGCACCCATGTCGACCTTCTATAACTTGCCTGAGTCCGGCGAGACCGTGACCCTGCATACCCATCTTGTTGTACGTGAAGATGCACAAACCCTGTACGGCTTTGCCACCGAGAATGAACGGGCGATGTTCCGTGCCCTCATCAAGGTCAACGGCGTCGGCGCGAAACTGGCACTGACAATCCTGTCCGGGATCAGTGCCGATGACTTTATTCGCTGCGTCATGGATAGCGATACAGCGGGTTTGACGCGTCTGCCCGGTGTTGGCAAGAAGACGGCCGAGCGCCTCATTATCGAAATGAAAGACAAGGTAAAAAACTGGGGCGCGACGGAAGGTTCACCGTCACTTACACAGCCAGCCAGTGCGCTTGAACCGCCGGTCGATGCCGTCGCCGATGCGGTCAGTGCCCTGATAGCACTTGGTTATAAACCGCCCGAGGCCAGCAAGATGGTGCGCGTGGTGGAGACAAAGGATTTACCCAGTGAAGAAATTATCAGGCAGGCACTGCAGTCTGTGGCTAAACAAGACGCGATAAAACGATAATAAAAATATGATTGAATCCGACCGACTCGTTGGCCCACAGGGGACCCAGGAAGATGATGCCGTAGAGCGCGCCATCCGCCCATCGCTGCTTGCTGATTATGTCGGTCAGCCAGTCGTGCGTGAGCAAATGGAGATCTTTATCCACGCCGCGAAAAAGCGCGGTGAGGCACTCGACCACGTCTTGTTGTTTGGCCCGCCTGGCCTGGGTAAGACGACCCTGGCGCATATCATTGCCAACGAGATGGGTGTCAATATGCGCCAGACCTCGGGGCCGGTACTTGAGCGACAGGGTGACCTGGTCGCCATCCTGACCAACCTCGAGCCACACGATGTGTTATTTGTTGATGAAATCCATCGTCTCAGCCCGGTTGTTGAAGAAGTGCTCTACCCGGCGATGGAAGATCGCCAGATCGACATCATGATCGGTGAGGGACCGGCTGCACGTTCTATCAAGCTCGACTTGCCACCGTTTACCCTGGTGGGTGCCACCACGCGTGCGGGCTCCTTGACCTCGCCACTGCGCGATCGCTTTGGCATCGTGCAACGCCTGGAATTTTATTCCAACAACGACCTGACCCACATTGTAGGACGCAGTGCGGATATCCTGAATGTTGACCTCGATGATGGCGCCGCCCATGAAGTCGCGCGTCGTTCACGTGGTACGCCGCGAATTGCCAACCGCTTGCTGCGCCGTGTGCGTGACTATGCCGATGTCAAAACAGACGGACTCGTCAATGCCGATACGGCCGACAAGGCCATGGACATGCTCAGTGTCGACAGTAACGGTTTTGATGTCATGGACCGGAAACTTTTGCTCGCTATTATCAATAATTTTGACGGTGGCCCGGTCGGTGTCGATAACCTCGCGGCGGCGATTGGTGAAGAACGAGGCACCATCGAGGATGTCATTGAGCCTTACCTGATTATGGAAGGTTTTATTATGCGTACGCCACGTGGCCGCGTCGCAACGAAGAGCGCCTATAGCCATTTTGGTTTACCAGGGCATGCTGCAAATGAGCAAGTAGACATTGAGCGGGATGAAAAAAACTGACGTGGAATTTTTTTCACAATTCATTGTCGGTAAGTATGAAGGTTTACTGTTGTGACAGAGTTCCTTTGGCCGGTGCGTGTTTACTATGAAGATACCGACAGTGCCGGGGTCGTCTACTATGCGAATTACCTGAAGTTTATGGAGCGTGCACGCACCGAGTTCGTGCGTAACCTGGGGTTTGAGCAGGACGCGCTAAAGGCGCAGCAAGGTATTGTCTTCGTGGTGCGGAATGTTGCACTGCAGCTACATCAACCCGCGCGCTTTAATGATGCGCTTGAGGTCGTTTCCAGCCTGGGGAAGCTGGCGCGAACCAATATCGTTTTTAAGCAAGTTATACGGCGCAGTGGCGAACAAGACGTATTGTGCGAGGCAGAAATACAGGTGGTGTGTGTGGCAGCAGAAAGCTGGAAACCCTGTGCAATACCCAAGGTAATGCTAGAAGCAATGAACAATAAGGGAGCAACCGTTTGAATACTGATCTGAGTTTGTATCACATGATTGCCGGGGCAAGTCCCGTTGTGCAGGCAGTGATGTTAATACTGTTTATTGCCTCGATAGTCTCGTGGGCAATGATTTACAGAAAATCGCGGGATATTCGCAAGGCAAACAAGGCAGCGGATGAGTTTGAGTCCCGTTTCTGGTCAGGCAATAAACTCAGTGAGCTCTACGAACAATTGGGCATGGGGCAGAAATTGACAACAGGTATGGCCGCCATTTTTGATGCCGGGTTCCGTGAATATGTACGGCTGCGCAAGCGCGGTGGCATCGACCCACAATTTGTCCTCGAAGGTGCACAGCGTTCGATGCGCGTCGCATTGACACGAGAAATAGATGTACTCGAAGCAAACCTGCCCTTTCTTGCCACTGTCGGCTCGACGAGTCCCTATGTGGGCCTGTTTGGTACGGTGTGGGGGATTATGAATTCATTTCGTGCGCTCGGGAATGTTCAGCAGGCGACGTTGGCGAGTGTCGCACCCGGGATTGCGGAAGCATTGATCGCGACGGCCATGGGCTTGTTCGCGGCCATCCCGGCAGTGATTGCCTACAACCGCTATGCGCATCATGTTGAGCGACTCGAGAGTCGCTATGAGAACTTTGTCGAAGAGTTCTCAACCATCCTGCAGCGCCAGGCACATGGTTAACCCCTTTTAGTGATGGATAACGTTTAGATAGTCAGTTATGCGAAGACAACGCAAACGAAAGAAGCCCATGAGCGAGATTAATGTCGTGCCGTATATCGACGTTATGCTGGTTCTGCTCGTGATTTTCATGGTCACAGCGCCATTGCTGACACAAGGGGTTGCCGTGGAATTACCACAGGCCTCTTCGGAACCGGTACCGGATCGAAACAAGGAACCCCTGGTTGTCACCGTCGATGTTGAGGGCAATTATTATGTCAGTATTGGCGATGATCAGGACAAACCGATTAATCATGACCAACTGGTGCAGCGTGTGGCGGCGGTGATGCAATATAAACCCGGTACCCCGGTCCTGGTCAGGGGGGATGCGAATGTCAGTTATGGCAAGGTAGTGGTGGCCATGGCATTGATCCAGAAGGCAGGTGCACCGAGTGTGGGACTGTTAACGGATCCACCACGGTGAATGCAGGTTGATTGAAGATGTTTAAATGGATCAGTAACAACCTGATGGCGGTCATTTTTTCAGTATCCATCCATGCGATATTGCTGGTGATGCTGGTGATCAGTTTTGACTGGACGCCAAAACCAGAGGTAATGGCGAACAAACCCAATGTGGTGAAAGCGGTCGCGGTGGATGCCAGCAAGGTCAAGGCCGAGCTGGACAAGCTCAAACAGGCGGAGAAGCGCAAGCAAGACCAGGAACAGAAACGCATCGCAAGGCTCAAGCGTGAAGAACAGCAGGCCAAACGCAAGCGTGTTGAAGAAGAAAAACGTATCGCAAAGCTGAAAAAGCAGCAGGCCGATCTAAAGAAAAAACGGGTTGTCGAGGAAAACAAACGTAAAGCAGAGCAGCAGCGTCTGGCCAAGTTGAAGAAAGAACAGGCCATCGCGAAAAAGAAACGCCAGGCCGAAGAGAAAAAACGCAAGGCCGAACAGGCGCGTGTCGCGAAACTGAAAAAGGAACAGGCAGCACTGAAAAAGAAACAGGCTGAGGTGGAAAAGAAGCGCATTGCAGCAGAGAAAAAGCGTAAAGCTGAAGAGAAGAAACGCCTTGCCGCGGAGAAAAAACGTAAGCGAGAGGCGGCCGAGCGCCAGCAGGAATTGGCACGCCAGCTTGAAGCAGAGGAGCGTGCCCAGGCCGAGGCAAGTGCCACACGTGAGATAGACCGTTACCTGATATTAATCAGGCAAAAGGTTGCACGCAGCTGGCTTAAACCACCGGGTTCTTCCAAGGGATTGGTGAGCAAGGTTAAGGTTCGTCTCATTCCTGGTGGTGAGGTGATTGATGTAAAAATCATCAAAAGCAGTGGCAATGCGGTCTATGATCGAAGCGTTGAAGGGGCTGTGCGTAAGGCATCGCCGTTACCCTTGCCCAAAG
>Ga0316207_10001640_pt1 | contig 26392 bp, 25 predicted proteins | sample 6weekpyrite_MG_FD_204943 | JGI IMG/M metagenome (GOLD analysis project Ga0316207, IMG submission 204943) | Microbial mat bacterial communities from mineral coupon in-situ incubated in ocean water Damariscotta River, Maine, United States -... | ecosystem: Environmental > Aquatic > Marine >... | reverse complement strand
GCGTTCAAGGCTGGCCAAGACTTTTACGACGTCACCAACGAAGATATCGCCGGCAAATGGTCGGTGTTCTTTTTCTATCCGGCTGACTTCACCTTTGTCTGCCCGACCGAACTTGAAGACATGGGCGAAAAGTACGAAATGCTCCAGTCGATGGGCGTCGAAGTATTCGGTGTCTCAACCGACACGCATTTCAGCCACAAGGCATGGCATGACAGTTCGGAAAAGATCGGCAAGCTGACCTTCCCGTTCCTCGGCGACCAGATGCACACGCTCGCCAACAACTTCGGCGTTCTGCGCGAAGATAGCGGCCTTGCTGACCGCGCAACCTTTGTCGTCGATCCCGATGGTGTGATCCAGATCATGGAAATCACTTGCGAAGGCGTTGGCCGCAACGCCAACGAACTGACCCGCAAGATCAAAGCGGCACAATATGTTCGCGCCAACCCCGGCCAGGTTTGCCCGGCTGCGTGGGAAGAAGGCAGCGAAACGCTTGCGCCTTCGCTCGATCTCGTCGGCAAAATCTAAATCGGAAATTCGGACAGCGCAGTCTCTCCCCCTCCCCCCCTGACTGCGCTGGTCGATCCGCCCGGGATTTTGGTCCCGGGCCGCAAAAGGGCCGGAAGCCTCACTTCACCCCCTGAAGCGAGATACTTCCGGCCCTAATTGCAACAAATGGGGGCAATTCATTTCCCAACCCATCACTCGGAGGTTCCCATGCTCGACGCCAATATGAAGGCCCAGCTGACGCAGTATCTTGCCAATCTGCGCGAAGGCGTGGAGCTGGTCGCGTCACTCGATGACAGCGAAAAGAGCGCGCAAACGCGGGAACTGCTGACAGAGATCGCTGCGCTGCATGAAGATGTCACCGCAAGTTTCGACGGGACGAATGAACGCAAACCCAGCTTTATTATCCGGCGTGCATCAGACGCCAACAAATGGGTGCGCTTTGCAGGGCTTCCCATGGGGCATGAATTTACCTCGCTCGTACTCGCATTGCTGTGGGCTGGCGGTCATCCGCCCAAGGTTGATGCGGACCTGATCGAGCAGGCACGCGCACTTGATGGTGACTTTGAATTTGAAATGTTCTTTTCGCTGTCGTGCCACAATTGCCCCGATGTGGTGCAGGCATTGACGCTGATGGCGCTTGAAAACCCGCGCGTTCACGCGACACTGATCGAAGGCGGTGCATTCCAGTCAGAGGTAGACGAACGCGGCATCATGGCGGTTCCGGCGACCTTCCTGAACGGGGAAAGCTTTTACAACGGCAAGATGGAGCTCGCTGAAATTCTGGCGAAGCTCGACAGTTCCTCAGATGAAAAGGCAGCCGAAAAACTCGCCGCCAAAGACCCCTTCGAAGTGCTGATAATCGGCGGTGGACCTGCAGGCGCTGCGGCGGGCGTTTATACCGCGCGCAAAGGTTTTCGCACCGGCATAGCGGCTGAACGTTTCGGCGGGCAATTGCAGGATACGCTCGGCATCGAAAACCTGCCAGGCACCAGTTACACCGAAGGGCCCAAGCTTTCCGACAATCTCAAAGCGCAAGCGCTCGACAACCAGATTGATCTGATGGACCTTGCCCGCGCAACGGCCTTGCAACCGGCACAGCAGCCAGGGGGAATGCACAAGGTCACGCTGGCCAATGGCGCTGTGTTGAAGGCGCGCAGCATCATCCTTTCAACCGGAGCGCGCTGGCGCAATCTGGGCGTCCCGGGCGAAGCGGAATACCGCAATAAAGGCGTTGCCTATTGCCCGCATTGCGACGGCCCATTGTTCAAAGGCAAGCGCATTGCCGTGATCGGGGGCGGCAATTCCGGCGTCGAGGCAGCGATCGACCTTGCCAAGATTGTGGGTCACGTCACTCTGATCGAATATGATGACAAGCTGCGCGCAGACGAAGTGCTCCAGCGCAAATTGCGCTCGCTTTCCAATGTCGAGATCGTCACCAGCGGCCAAACCACCGAAGTCACCGGCGATGGCTCAAAAGTCGATGGGCTAGTGCTCAAAGACCGCGAAAGCGGCGAGGAACGGCGCATCGAACTGGAAGGCGTCTTCGTGCAGATCGGTTTGGTGCCCAACACCGAATGGCTCGCCGAAACAGGGCTTGAACTTAGCCCGTTTGGCGAAATCGTAACCGACGAACACGGCGCGACCAATCTTGCCGGCATCTTTGCCGCAGGCGATGCGACGACTGTTCCTGACAAGCAGATCGTTGTTGCAATGGGCGAAGGCGCGAAAGCAGGACTTGGCGCATTTGACTACCTCATTCGCAACGAGCCGGTCGAAGAAGGTGTTATGGCCGCCTGATCTGGCGCGATGGGATCAAGCCGGTCAATCGGTTCAGTCAATCAATCAGGCCATATTAATCGATTGGACTGATAATCGACTTTGCATCATTCTCCTCTGCATAGCGCTCGGACGATCCCGAGTCTCACGCGAGAGGAGAATTTCAAATGGATGCTAAGACCGGTGAAATGAGTGGCGGTTGTCCGTTCCACGGCGAAGGCGCAACGCGTTCTTTGCATGGGCGGACCAACAAGGATTGGTGGCCCGAGGCAACGCAGCTCGACATCCTGACCGAGCAAGGCAAGTCGGCCAATCCCTATGGCGAGGACTTTGATTACGCCGCGGCATTCAACACGATCGATTACGACGCGCTCAAGGCCGATTTGACCGCACTGATGACCGACAGCCAGGACTGGTGGCCGGCTGATTATGGTCACTACGGCCCGTTTTTCATCCGCATGACCTGGCACGCAGCCGGCACCTATCGCACCGGCGATGGCCGTGGCGGTGGCGGCAGCGGCCAACAACGCTTTGCCCCGCTCAATTCGTGGCCTGACAACGGCAATCTCGACAAGGCGCGCCGTCTGCTTTGGCCGATCAAACAGAAATACGGAAAAGCAATCAGCTGGGCTGACCTTTTCATCCTTGCGGGCAATGTCGCGATTGAGAGCATGGGCGGTCCGGTCTTTGGTTTCGGCGGAGGACGCCCAGACGTCTACGAGCCTGAAAACGTTTATTGGGGCACCGAAAGCCTGTGGGTCGATACAGGCGCAGAAACCCGCATCATCCCTGATGATGGGCGTGCGTTGGAAAACCCGCTGGCCGCGATCCAGATGGGCCTCATCTACGTCAATCCCGAAGGTCCCGGCGGCAATCCCGACCCGCTCCTTTCAGCCCGCGACATGCGCGAAACCTTTGCGCGTATGGCGATGAATGACGAGGAAACCGTTGCGCTTACTGCTGGCGGTCACGCATTCGGCAAAGCCCACGGTGCAGCTCCGGCGGACACGTTTGGCGATGCTCCCGAAGGCGAAAGCCTTGAGAACCAGGCATTCGGTTGGCTCACCGATCAGAGTGAAATCGACGCGGGCAATATCACCACGTCAGGCATCGAAGGTGCGTGGTCAAACAACCCAACCTCGTGGAGCCACGATTACTTCCGCTTGCTCTTCAAATACGATTACGAACTAACCAAGAGCCCTGCTGGCGCGCAGATGTGGACGCCGATCAATCCTTCAGAAGAGGACATGGCCCCCGACGCCCGCGATCCGAGCAAGAAGGTTCCAACGATCATGACCACCGCCGATATGGCGCTGAAAATTGATCCGGAATACGCCAAGATTTCGAAGCGTTTCCACGAGAACCCCGAACAGCTCGACGATGCATTTGCGCGCGCATGGTTCAAACTGTGCCACCGCGATATGGGGCCCAAGGTTCGTTACCAGGGGCCTGAAGTGCCTGCCGAAGACCTGATCTGGCAGGATCCGGTCCCCGCCGGTTCTGCTCCAGCAGATGCAGAGGTCGTGCGCTTCAAGGATGCAATCCTTGGTTCTGGCCTCAGCGTTAGCGAGCTTGTCAAAGCAGCGTGGGCTTCGGCCTCCACCTACCGCAACACCGACCACCGCGGCGGCGCAAATGGTGCGCGTGTGCGCCTTGCCCCGCAAAATGGCTGGGCGGCCAATGATCCTGCAGAACTGACCAAGGTTCTCGCCAAGATCGAGGAACTGCGCGGCAATCTTTCGGTCGCGGACGCTATCGTGCTTGCTGGTTCGGCTGCGGTTGAAAAAGCTGCCAAGGATGCAGGCTATAACGTCAGCGTGCCGTTCACCGGCGGCAGAGGCGATGCGAGTGCAGCGCAGACCGACAGCGAAAGCTTCGATCCGCTGGAGCCGTTTGCCGATGGCTTCCGCAACTATCTGCGGACCAAAGCCAGTGTGAAGACCGAAGACATGCTAATCGACAAGGCGCATCTGATGGGCCTTTCGATCTCCGAATTGACCGTGCTGGTCGGCGGGCTGCGTGTGCTCGGCGCGAATAGCGGCAATACCAGCCATGGTGTCTTCACAGACCGTGTTGGCCAGTTGACCACGGACTTCTTCACCAACCTGCTCGATATGAGCACCAAGTGGAGCCCGCTCGAAGGTTCGGGCGAAGAGGAGTATGTCGGCACCGACCGTGCCAGCGGCGCGCAGAAATACACTGCGACCCGCGCTGACCTGATCTTCGGTTCCAATTCGCAACTTCGCGCGCAGGCCGAAGTCTATGCGGAAAGCGGTGCTGAAACGAAGTTCGTCGAAGATTTCGTCGCGGCATGGACCAAGGTGATGAACGCCGACCGTTTCGACGTCGCGTAACAGATGAGCCCCCCGCCCTGATCCGCCAATCCGGGTCAGGGTCGCAAGAGGCCCCCGGCATTCCTGTAAAGGTGTGCCGGGGGCCTTTCTTCATGACGGCTTGCCCCGCTGCAATATCTCACGCAAAGGCCATGACGATGACCCAGCACAGTTATTCGAACCGACAGCGTATCATCGCTGGTCTAATTGCGGCCACGGCCTTTGCCGCGCTCGCCGTGCAGCCGACGTTGGGCGAGTATTCCTATCTGGAAAATCTCGCCGGCGTGCTGCGTTTCTTTACGATCTGGGGCAATGTCGCTGCAAGCGGCACGATGGCAGCCATCGCTTTTGGCTTTCGCGTATCGCCCAAGGTCCTTGCCTCGCTTGCGACCATGCTGACGGTGATCGGGCTGGTCTATTGGGGGCTGCGTGCAGGCGATCATGACCCGGTCGGTATCGACAGGATTACCAACCAGTCGCACCACACTGTCATTCCTGCTGCCTTTGTTGTGTGGTGGGCGTTGTGCACGCCGCCTTCGATCAATGGCATGCAAGCGGTTCCTGCAATCATGGTGCCGCCGCTCTCCTATGGAGCATTCGCGGTGATCCTTGGCCAGTTGACCGGTTTCTACGCCTATTTTTTCGTTGACCTGCCGTCGCTTGGCTGGTGGCAATTCATCATCAACAATGTCGTCTTGGCGGTGTTTTTCGCGCTTCTGGGCGCTGGGTTGGTTTCGCTCAAGAACCGCTTTGGCCCGGACCTGAAAGGCTAGAGCCAGCCTGCCTCTTTAAGCTCGCTCACCTGTGCGCGGCTAACCGGAGCCTCAATCCCGCAGGCGAGAACCAACCGCACATTGCGACCTTCGCGGCGAACATCCTCGACGCTGCCACGCGCAACCCACCAACTGCGGTGGACCTGCCGGCCGTCAATCTCGGCCACATGCACCATCGCATCGCGCAACCTCATCAAAATCAACTCTGACCCAAGCGCGGTGTGCACACGGACATAATGGTCCTCCATCTCCAGCGCGATCACTTCGCTGCCAAGTTCGGCAGGAAGCTGATCAAGCAGCGGGTTGGCAGACGGCTGCGGATCGCTGGCCGATAGCGCGGTTTCAGCCTGCACTTCTGGCTCGTTCTCTTTCGATCCGCCAGTGGGCTGGATGACATTGAACAAAAGCGTGATGCCGCCGCCGATTACCAGCACATAGGCATAATGGATCAAGGCCTCTTGAGCGGTCGGCCAATAGAATGAAGACCTGCCGATCTGGTTAAGCGACCAGACCACAATGGCCATAGGCACAGTGGCCAACATCGTGCCTGCAACCCATAGCCAACCCGATGGAAGATCGAGCGAGCCTGACAATTTCTCAACCAACCATCCGATGGGCGAATAGATGAGGTATCCCGCATAGCTGAAACCCACCCAAATGATGAGCCGCGTGGCAAGGGGATCGGCAAAGCTTCCAAGCGGCCCGATCAGGGCCAGCACAACACCGATCACCGTCATGATCGACAGATCGACGAGCAGTTTGCGCGCCAAAGAAGAACGCTGAGCCGGGGCCATTCGTGAATTGGCATTGTCCATAAGCATGAAACTAGCGCCCATTCGCGCTTCGTAAAGTGGCAAATAGGGGGAAATTCGCGCGTCTCACGAAGGTTCCGGCCTATTCCTTCAACCGCGATTGCGGGCGAACGGGCACGCTCCATTGTGGCTTCCAACACGAACAAAGGAGGCCAATATGGCTGGATCGCTCACTGCTAATCTTCCCAATTTCGTCAATCCGTTTCACCGTCCCGCAGGCAAATTTGATCTGACCCCGCTGACCCGTGCAATGGTGTTGATTGCGGGCACGGCGATGTCGGCGGTCTGCCTGCTCGCGCTTTCACGAGCGCTGTTTGGCTATGCCCCCGACCTGCCGCATCTCGCCAATATCGCGGTGGTTTTCCACGTCACCACGGTTATCCCGTGTGTGCCGCTTGGCCTTTACCTCCTGATCGCGCCTAAAGGCACAACGAGCCATAAGCAGCTGGGTAAGCTTTGGGTCGCGCTAATGGTGATCACTGCAACGGCCACCTTGTTCATTCATGACGGGATGGCGCTTAGCTGGATCCATATCTTTGTGCCGATCACCTATCGCGCGGCATGGGCCATCATAAACACCGCGCGCAAAGGCGATATCGTCGGCCATCGCAAAGAGATTGTTGGCCTTTATCTTGGCGCGTTGATGATCCCGGGCGTTGTCGCCTTTGTCCTTCCGGGACGTTTGATGAATGTGATGCTGATGGGTTGGTAACAGGCGGCAGTCCTAACCGCCCCGTTTCATCACTAGATAGAGCGCACCTTCGCCGCCATGGCGCTGGTGCGCTCTTCTAATGGCAGTGATCGCATCTGCGTGATGGCTAGCGGCAAGCCAATCGAGCAGTTTAGCCCTGATCGCACCGCGCTTTGTCCCGCGATCGGCTGGATCAACGGGGCGCTCGCGCCCTGCCACCACCAACACTACGCGCGCATTCATAGCCCGTGCCTGATCGAGCCCGCTGATGATGCGGGTATAGGCCGCATCGAGCGAGTGCCCATGCAGATCAAGAGTGTAGTCAGGCGCAACCTGCCCCGACTTAAGCTTGCGGTTCCAGTGCGAATCCAGTTGTGAGTTGAAGCGAACCGGGCTGCGCGGCATCGGCGCCGATCTTGCCGGTGCGACAACTTTCACAGGCGGCGGTTTAACCGGAGCCTTTGCGGGCGGCGCAGGGTTTGTCTTTGGCCGTTCGACAAGGCCCGGCATTTGCCGCCCCGCCATCGGTGTCACGCTATTGGCAAGCTTCGCCCACGCTGCTTGCTCATCGGCGCTCAGGCCTCTGGGAATGCCCATCATGCGCGCCCTATCTTTGCGAATTGAGGCGTTCGACTGTGCCCTTGGGCAGCAATAGCAAGGCCGATCCGCGTGCGCTCATTCCACCCGCGATCCGCCGTGCATCAGGGCCGGCACCCCAAAACGTATCGAACCGGTTTGCACCTTTGATTGCACCGCCTGTGTCCTGTGCGATCCAAAGCCCATCGGCTTCGTCACGATCAAGGTCGAGCCATACCGGCGCGCCCAGCGGCACAAAGGCCGGATCAGCTGCGACCGATGCTTCGCGCCTTACCGGCACGCCAAGCGCGCCCAAAGGACCATCGCCGGTGAGTTCGCGAAAGAAAATCCAGCTTTTGTTGAGGCGCATCAGATCGCGGCCGTCGCGCGGATTTTCGCGGATATAGGCCATGATCCCCTGCATCGATCCGGGATATTGGCCGGGGCCATCGCCCAGCAACCCGCGTTCGCGCATTACACCGCCAATGCCGGTATATCCGCGCCCGTTCTGTCCGGCATAGCCGATGCGGATGACTTCTCCATCAGGAGTGCGAAGCCGCCCAGAACCCTGAATTTGCAGGAAGAAGAACTCTACCGGATCGGCTGCATATCCAATCACCGGCACACGGCCTTCGAGCGCGCCATCCTCGATCGCCGCACGATCAGGATACAATTCGAAATTGCCGTTCGAATCATATCGCCCCAATGGCGCACGGCCAGTTCGTTCAGATTGAGGCGTATCAGATGGCCAGCCACGGACAAGATCATCGGGCATGGCATAGACTGGCGTTTCATAACCGGGGCTGCGTGTGCGGCTGCCGCTGATTTCGGGTTCGAAATAGCCGGTCGCATAGGCAGTGCCTTCACCAACTCGCGCAGTTTCGAAATGAACCTGGAAAAAGCGTGGAGCATCACTTAGCGGCCAACGGGTAGCTGCCTCGCATGCAGGCCGCCAATCTGCACCATTGGCAAGCCCGCTCGCGTCGTCACGGCGCAGCAATTGCGGGCATGAATCGATAAAGCCGGCAAGCGCGGTGCCCGCATCCTCGCGCCCAATTCCCAGTGCGCCAACGCTTGGCCCGCGCGTCACCCCTGCAAAAGCGGCGCTGCTGGCAGACGACACTGGAGGCGGCGTGGTCGTAACCGGTGATGGCGGTTTGCCCGCCGGTATAAGCAATGCACAAGCCGACAGCAGCAACGTTGCTGCCATCGCGAATGCAGCGCGCACTCGAAAATCTGGCGCAGAACGGCTCTCGCCGCCTGGGCCAGCCAGATAGATCACATCATTATGAGGAGTGCGCGCAGGGGCCATTGATCAGCCCCTCGCCCTTAGCCTTCGTCGGTTTCGTCGAGCACCCAGTTCGGATCGTTCGACGATACATTGCGGCTGAATGTCCAAATGTCGCGGCTTTCAACCGCATCATCAAGCGAGCCCGCCACAACATTGCCGTCCTTATCACGCGTCACTGCGGCGATATCGGCAACAAACAGCACCGCGATCCGAGCCATACGTTTATCGAGCGAGGCAGAATGGATGCGCGTTTCTTCAAGGCGGATGAGCTTGTTGTCGAGCACCTCGCCTGCATCCTCGCGCGCATCAATTGCAGCGGAGAAACCTTCAAAAACATCGTCATCGCATAGGTCGGCCAGCGCCTCGCGGTCACCGTTCCAGAACGCTTCGAGCACCATTTCATAGGCGCCCTTTGCGCCTTCCATGAACATCGAAATGTCGAAATTGCGATCCGCGCCTGCAATATCGCGAATGCCGCGCTCAACCGCCGGCAAAGCGCCTTCGAGTTCAACCGGGCGCTGCGGCGCGGGCTGAACGGCTTGCGGAGCCTGCGGATTGGCAGGCGGCACACGATCAGCAGGGTCGAACCGCTGCGGGATCGATTCTTCCTCATGCTCTGCCCGGCGGCCAAGCACCGAATAGAGGCGCAGGCCCAGAAAGGCTGCGATCATGGCGAGGACGATTATTTCAACCACGTTAGTACCCAGATTCCCTTTCGGCAGTCTCACAGGAGAATACCATTTGTCATCGCGCATTCTGGCGTGGGCAGCGCGTGTAAACAAGCGTGCTTACCCGAATTTACGCAAATTCACGCCGAATGGATGCGTTATTGTCCCTTATATAGGCCTCTAAACGATTTCTCCAACGGGCAATCGCCCTATGATGAACCTAGATTTGCGTAGCTTGCGCCATAGATGCGCGATCTGTTGCCTGTAGAGGCCACCCCTGCTAGGCGCGCGACCTTCAACTTATCCTTGCTGAGGGCCTCGTGTTTTTTGCCCGCAGCAGGCATACAATTGCCAGACCAACGAAAGACCAACCAACCATGGCCGAAGAAGGCGACATTCTCACCGATCTCAACGATCCCAAGGCAGGCGCAAACGGCGCAGACAACCAGCCGGCAGCCGGGATCATCACACAATATGTGAAAGACCTTTCGGTTGAGAACCCGAATGCACCCGATGTCTATCAATGGACCGATCAACCCCAGGTTGATGTGCAGTTCAACATCGGCGCGCAGCCCAAAGGCGATCAGGTCACCGAAGTTGAATTGAAGATCAACATCACCGCAACCGCGGAAAAAGGCACAGCCTATCTGGTTGAGCTTTCCTATTGCGGTCTTGTCGGCCTGCGCAACATTCCCGAGCAGCAAGCCCACGCATTCCTTTTTGCAGAAGCACCGCGCATCATCTTCCCCTTCGCACGCCGTGTTGTTTCCGACGCTGTGCGCGATGCAGGATTCCCGCCGCTGATGGTCGATCCCATCGATTTCAACGGCCTCTATGCGCAGCAGCTTTCCGCTCGCCGCGCGCAGGAAGAAGGCGCCGGTGGCGACACGCCCGCCCCGACGGGCGACGCCTGATCCAGTGACAATGCGGGCCTGAAGATATGAGCCTGCTCAAAAACGTCGGCACGATCGGCGGGCTAACCATGCTCAGCCGCATCGCAGGGATGGCGCGCGAGATGATTTTCTCGCGCGTCCTCGGCGCCAATGCAGTGACCGATGCCTGGTTTCAGGCGTTCATCATTCCAAACGTGTTCCGCCGCCTTTTTGCCGAAGGCGCGTTTTCGGCTGCCTTCGTGCCGATGTTTTCAAAACGGCTGCATGGCCACGACGACCCTGAAAAAGGCTTGGAAGAAGCGCGCAGTTTCAGCGCCGATGTATTGAGCGTTTTCCTGCCTGTGCTGATCGCGCTGGTGGCCGTGTTTGAAATCGCGATGCCGGGCGTAATCTGGCTGCTCAGCGAAAAGCCGGTAGACCCGCAAACCTATCCGCTCGCGGTTGATTTTGCGCGGATCATGTTCCCCTACATCATCCTCGTAAGCCTCGTGACGTTGTTTACAGGTATGCTCAATTCGGTGTCGCGATTTGCGCCCGGGGCAAGCTTTCCGATCATTCTCAATCTTGTGTTGATTGCCGCGCTGCTGACGGGTGAATGGTTTATCAAGACCAGCGGCGCAAGCATCGAACAGGTTGCCTATGGCATCGCTTGGGCGGTGACAGGCGCAGGGGTGATGCAGCTTGCATGGCTTTATTACTGGACGCGGGTTGAAGGGTTTCGGCCTCGCCTGCTGTGGCCGCGCATTACGCCTGAGGTGAAACGTCTGTCGATCATTGCTCTACCCGCAGCGATTGGCGGCGGTGCGTATCAGATCAACACACTGGTGCAGCTATTCTTCCTCAACCAGCTTGAGGATGGCTCAGTCAGCTACATGAACTACGCTGACCGTTTGAACCAATTGCCGCTTGGCATCATTGGTATCGCGCTTTCGACTGCGATCCTGCCCAGCCTTTCAAAGTTCGTTGGCGGCGATGACCAAAAAGGGGCCTCGCGGCTCCAATCCGATGCAATCGAGCTGTCGATGTTGCTCACGATCCCTGCTGCCGTCGCGCTCGCCATTTGTGCAGAACCGTTTGTGACGATGATCTTCCAAGGCGGCCGGTTCGATCTGGCGGATGCTGCGGTAACAGGCAGTGTTCTGGCTACACTGGTGCTGGGATTGCCAGCCTATGTACTGGTGAAGGTGCTTGTGCCCAATTTCTACGCGCGGGCCGATACCAAGACGCCTGTTGTGGCCGCGTTTATCTCGCTGGGAGTATTCATCGCCTTCAACATCGCGCTGCTTGACGATTTCGGGGTGATCGGGGTCGCCTATGCCAGCGTCATCGGTGCGTGGATCAATGTGACCTTCCTGTTTATCGTGCTCGCAATGCGCGGCCATTACCGCATGCCACCCATGCTGATTTTGCGGATCGCACGTCAGGTTGTCGCGGCCGCTGCCATGGGAGCAGCCTTGTTCTACACCCGCGACCTGCTAACCGACTGGTTCTCTGCCGGTCTGTTTGAACGGCTCGGAGCGCTATTGGCTCTCGTCTCAGCAGCCGCCATCGTCTATTTCGGCATTGCCTTTGCAGTCGGAGCAATCGACCGCCAACGCATCGCCACTCTTACTAGGAAAGCAAGCTAACCATCATGCGTGTCGTCTCTGGCATCCAGCCCACCGGAAAGCCGCATCTCGGCAATTACCTTGGCGCGATCGTCAATTATGTGAAGTTGCAGGAAGAAGCGCATGCCGCTGATGGTGAGTGCTTTATCTTCCTTGCTGATCTTCATGCGATCTCGCAGCCACATGATCCGACCGAGCTAACGCAGAACACCCGCGAAATGGTGGCAACTCTGGTCGCCTGCGGGGTCGATCCGGCCAAGACCGTGCTGTTCAATCAAGCGCAGGTTCCTGCCCACGCAGAACTACAATGGCTGCTCAACGGCACAGCGCGGATGGGTTGGCTGAACCGGATGACGCAGTGGAAGGACAAGGCGGGCAAGAATCGCGAAGGGCAATCGGTTGCGTTGTTCACCTATCCGGTGCTGCAAGCTGCCGACGTGCTGCTTTATCAGGCGACCCATGTGCCTGTTGGCGAAGACCAGAAACAGCATATCGAGCTGACCCGCGACATCGCGCAGAAATTCAACAACGATTTCTGCCCCGAAGACGCGCCGCTTTTCACTATCCCTGATGTCTACACACCGCCTGCCGCCGCACGGATCATGTCGCTGCGCGATGGCTCGGCCAAGATGAGCAAGTCGGACCCATCTGACATGAGCCGCATCAGCCTGACCGATGACCCCGACACGGTGATGAAAAAGGTGAAGAAGGCCAAAACCGATCCTGAGCCGCTTCCGTCAGAAGAAAAAGGACTGGAGGAACGTCCCGAGGCGCTCAACCTTGTCACGATCTATGGCGCGCTAACCGGCAAAAGCGTCGAGACAATCCTTAGCGAGCATGGCGGTCAGGGATTTGGCACCTTCAAGCCTATTTTGGGCGAAGCGCTGGTTGAAACACTCGCACCGATCAATGCGCGTTTCATGGAGCTGAAAGAGGATGGCGAGGCTTTGGACGCCATCCTTGCTCGCGGCGCTGCACAAGCACGCGAACGCGGTATCCCGACATTGAATGCGGCCTACAAGGCTCTCGGCTTGGTTCGGGGCTAAGCCTAAACGTTCAATCCCGGTTCAGGGCTTGCCATTATTGTCCGAATCGCCGTGATAGGTCGCTCAATCAGGGTTTTCAGCTGGCGGGCCAGATGGCTTTCTTCCGCTGCGAAAAAGGGGCACCAGCAACCATCATAGGTAAAGCAATGGTGGAGCAGCTGCGCGCGCTGCGCTTTATCCTCGCGCGCTGGTGAATTGCCTTAGTCTATGCCATGAAGGACAGTGTTATGACCACGCATCCTACTTTTCTCAGCCGCGCAGCCCGCCTCGGGTTTGTTGGCGCAATCGCACTGGGGCTTGCCGCCTGTGCGCCCTCTTTCAAAGCCGATGTTTCGCGTTTTCAGGCGCAGCTTCCCGCACCTCAAGGCCAGTCCTTTGCGGTCGTTGCGGATGATCCGGCGCTTGCCGGTGGGCTCGAGTTTGCGCTCTATGCCGATCTTGTGGCCGAACAGATGGCACGCCTTGGCTATGTCGAGGCCGCACCCGAAGCGGCGACCATGCTCGTGCGCTTTGACTATGGTGTAGACAATGGCCGCGAACGCGTGCGCAGCACCGGCACCGCCGATCCGTTCTACCGCCCATGGGGCCGATTTGGCGGATTTGGCTATCGCCGTGCCTATGCGTTTGGCTTCTATGACCCGTTCCTCGCTGGCCCCGAAGTGCGCAGCTACACCGTGTACACCTCGGACATCGATTTGAAGATCGACAACACAGCCACCGGCGAACGCCTGTTCGAAGGGCAGGCGCAGGCTGTCTCTCGCTCAAACCGCTTGCAGGCATTGGTGCCCAATCTTGTCGATGCGATCTTTACCGATTTCCCCGGCAGCAATGGGGAAACCTTGCGCATAACGATCCGCGAAGACGGCAAGAGCGTGCGCCCGGTGCGCTAAGCGCCTAAACACAGATTTGTAAAAGGGGCGGTGCCACGAAAGTGACGCCGCCCCTTTTTGTATCTTGAGCCAATCCTAGCGGTTATCGAGCTGTGCCCTCACCGCATCGAGGCCTTTGCGTGTGATCGCATAGGGTCGGCCCGATCGACTGCGTATGAGACGCCTTTTGCGAAGGCGGTCAAACACCGAGAGCGTGCAGTCAGAAAGACGCAATCCGTCGCGGTTGAAGCAATCGACTTCGATGACTTTGCCGCGATTGTCGCGGATATATTGGATGTGCCCGCCCTGTGCGAGCACATGCAGCACGCGCTGCTCGTATCGTGAAATGTTCAATGTGAATTGTCCCGATTGGGTAAGCTGACAGGCGCACGCCCGGCACATCGCGGGGCGGCGACGCAATCGGCCTCACGCGCAAAAGTGCGCGGCAAGGCTCTTCAGCAGATCACAATCTCTGACATAAATTCCCGTCTATCGAACGCTGTGAAACTGCCCTTCGAAGGCGATTTGGTCAAGATCGGTTCAGGCGAGCTGCTGCACAAAACAACTATGCGCAAACTGGCATCTGCATTGATGGGCTTGGCACTGCTCGCCGTTCCGGCAGCGGCTGAGGCGTGCCGTGTTTTCATCCCGATCGAGCAACGGATTGAGCGTTGGTACGATGACGGATTGATAGACACAGTCTTCATCGCTGAAGTCACCAGCGTGCAACGGATCGATGGATTTCCAGCGCAAGAGGGCCAATGGGCGAAGCGTTTGCGCGTGGTCGAAACCGTGCGCGGCCAACCGCTTGCCCAAACTCACACGCTATCAGAAGACATCTTCATATCCAGCTGCGGCTGGGTCAACAATGTGAAAGCGCAGGTTGGAGATCGCGTCGTTTTCTACATGATACGCAACGCGGAAGATGAACTCGAAGCATTTCTAGCCATGCCACTTGTGGAGGCGCGGCAAGTGGATTCAAGTCTCTCCGAGCTAAGTTCCGACGACTAAAGCTTCGCGTGACCGCCTGTTGAACCAAAGCCGCCAGCTCCGCGCTCGGTTGCATCGAGTTCTTCGACTTCGTCCCATACCGCCTGAATAACCGGTGCGAGCACCAGTTGTGCGACCCGATCACCGCGTGCAATGGCGAAATCTTCGCTGCCGTGATTGATCAGCAGGACTTTCAGCTCACCGCGATAATCGCTGTCGATCGTGCCCGGCGTGTTGGGCACGGTGATGCCGTGCTTGAAAGCCAGCCCTGAACGCGGGCGAACCTGAATTTCGTATCCATGCGGGATCGCAACAGACAGGCCAGTTGCAACCGGATGCCTTGCACCGGGTGCCAAGGTCACGTCTTCGGCGCTTACGATATCCATGCCCGCCGCACCGCTTGTCGCATAGGCTGGCAGTGCCAAACCCTCGCCATGAGGAAGGCGCTTCACTTCAACATTCACACTATTGGTCATTTTGCAGCTTCAGCCTTCAATGCAGCGGCAATCCGCTCTGCCAGTTCCATCGCAACCTCGCCCTTGGGCATTTCGTCCAGGCTTTCGATGCCATCCGCGCTGACAATGTGAACCTTGTTATTGTCACCGCCCATCACATCGCCTGAAACATCGTTTGCAATGATCCAGTCGCAGGCCTTGCGCTTGCGCTTTTTCTGAGCGTTCTCAAGCACATCATCGGTTTCAGCAGCGAAGCCGACGACCAATTTGGGCCGTTTGTCACCGGCAGCCACATTGGTGAGGATGTCCGGATTTTCGGTGAGCATCAATGCAGGCGGAGCAGAGCCGCGCTTCTTGATTTTCTCGTCACGATATTCCTTTGGCCGCCAATCAGCGACGGCTGCGACCATAATGGCAACGTCTGCCGGAAGCGCGCGCTTTACTGCGGCGGACATTTCTTCGGCACTTTCGACATCGATGCGATTTACGCCAGCGGGCGTTTTAAGCGCCACCGGACCTGCAACCAGGCTTACCTCTGCGCCAAGCGCGGCGGCAGCTGCAGCAATGGCAAAGCCCTGTTTCCCGCTCGACCGATTGGCGATGTAACGAACCGGATCGATTGATTCCCAAGTCGGCCCGGCTGTGATCAGAACATGCCGCCCTTCAAGCGGTTGATGCGACGGGTCGGCTGTGATCGATCCTGCAACATCTTCTTCGTCCGCTTCTATCACATCGGCTTTTGCTGCTGCCGCTTTCTTTGCAGCGGCCTTTTTCGGCGCAGGTTCGGCGTCCTCGATTTCTTCGGGAGCAAGGCGGCGTTCGTCGACTTCGTGGTTGATCGCGTCCGGGTCAATCGGAGGCGCGGCCTTGCCCTTACCCTTGGTTGCTAGCGGTGAGCCTTCAAACGCGGGGTTGAACTCGATGTCTTCTTCTTCGAGCAACTCGGCAGCCTCTGCATCCTCGGGCAGGTCTGCCTCCAGATCGGCATCGAGCTCTGCATCGATTTCTTCGGCGCTGCGTTTTTCGGTTGAACGCGGGATGATTTTGGAAAGCAGTCCTGAAAGCCCGCCTGTTGCAGCGCCATCTTCTGCGCCCTCATTGTCGGGTTCGAGCGCTTCGACGCCGGCTTCGTCATTGTCTGCAAGCGGCGCAGGTGCCTCGTCTGGAACCTCGATATCGAAATGCGCTGCAATCTCGCGCCAGATGGCGCCGGGTTCGGGGAGCCGGCCATAGCCAAATTCACCGCAGGCCATCGCACCCTCATCAGGATGCATCACGGTAACGCCTGCTTCTTTAAGTGTTTCGACGTTTCGCTGTGTCGAGGCGTGTTCCCACATTTTCACATTCATCGCCGGAACAGCCATGACAGGCTTGTTGGTGGCAAGGATCAAAGTGGTGGCAAGGTCATCGGCAATGCCAGCTGCCATCTTCGCCATCAGATCAGCGGTGGCGGGGCACACGACAACCAGATCAGCTTCGCGGGAAAGCTCGATATGGCCCATTTCGACCTCGTTCTTGAGATCGAAGAGCGATGTATAAACCTGATTTTCTGAAAGCGCGGCGAGCGACATCGGGGTGACAAATTGCTGCCCGCCTTTGGTGATGACGCAAGTGACATTGCCGCCGCCCTTGCGGATCAGCCGCACAAGTTCGCAGGACTTATAGGCCGCGATCCCGCCGCCTACGACCAGAAGCACTTTCGGCCCTGCTGATCCCATGTCCCCAATCACTCCTCATGTCGCGTGCAGTTTCATGCACTTTGGAACCTTCCCTAGCGACCAGCCAAAGCCGCGCCAAGTCCAAGCCCAGTAAGTCCCCAAGGCTGTGCGTCAGGATGGTTAAGATTGTCCTTAATTCCGCCCTTGCGCAAAACAGGTTTTTACGGTTCATCAGGCAGGTGAAAGCGCGCAGCAAACAGATCGCGCGATGAGGGGACAAAAATCATGAAGGTTGCACTGCGTATCGTACTGGCTCTTGGCGGCCTATTGCTCCTTTATCTGGGCTTTGGCTTTTTGACCGACCCCGTAACCGCCGGTGCAGGTTTTGGCCTCGACGTCGAGGGCGCGCACGCGACCACTTCGGTACGTTCCGATTTTACAGCATTTTTCGGTGTTAGCGGCACAGCATTTATCTGGGGCGCATGGAAACAACATGGCGAAGCGCTGGTATTCGGTGCGGCTTTGATGCTGGTAACTCTGGCAGCTCGCCTGGTGTCGCTGTCAGTCGATGGAAGCTTTGAAGGCTTTCACGTTCCTATGATTGTTGAACTGGTGCTGGGTATTGGCGGGCTGGTTGGCGCAAAGATCCTGCCCGAAAAGGCCTAGATCAAACCTGCATAGCCGGCACCGAGCACGGCGCCTGCCCCCACCAATCCGGCAACAAAATAGCCGAGCCAGCCGCCGCCCTTTTTCTCGCCGCGATCAGTAAGAAGCTTGATCTCGGGCAAAGGCGGCGGTTCTGGCGCGCCGCCTTTGGGCGGGAATTGGTCCTCGATCCGGCGGATTAGGCCAGGCAAACGCAAAAACGTTTCTGTGTCTTCCTTGATGCGGTCAGCAACGGCTGCTTCGGGGCCGAGTTCGTCACGAATCCAGCTCTTCACAAACGGTCCTGACACATCCCACATATTGATCTCGGGATTGAGCTGGGTGGCGATCCCTTCAACCATCACCATGGTTTTTTGCAGCAACAGCAAATGTGGCTGCGTTTGCATGTCGAAATCGCGGGTGATGGCAAACAGCCCGTCGAGCATCTGGCCAACCGACAATTCCTTTACCGGCTTGCCGCGCATCGGTTCACCCACTGCGCGAAGGGCAGTCGCGAACTCGCCAACCGAATGATAGCTGGGCACATATTGCGCCTCGAAGTGAATTTCAGCGACACGTTTGTAATTGCCGGTTGTCAGACCGTAGAGAATCTCTGCCAGCCATTGCCGGGCCCGGCGATCAATCCGCCCCATGATCCCAAAATCAATCGCAGCAATCGTTCCGTCCTTTTCGACGAACAGATTGCCCTGATGCATGTCGGCATGGAAAAACCCTGCGCTGATCGCCTGGGTGAGAAAGCTGATTACCAGCTTATCGGCGATCGCTTTCAGGTCGTGACCTGCTGCAACCAATTCGTCGGTCTTGGAGATTTTGATTCCATCGACCCACTCGATTGTCATCACACGGCCATTGGTGCGGTCCCAATCGATGGACGGAATGCGATAACCGCCAATGCCCGACATTGCCTCTGCCAGTTCAGAGGCCGAAGCCGCCTCACGGCGCAAATCGAGCTCTGAATTGGTCCAGCGTTTGAAATTTGCAATCGTCAGGCGCGGGCGCAGGCGCGTTGCCTCACCGCCCATCGCTTCGACATGAGCGGCGGCCCACTCATAAGTCTGGATATCGCGCGCGAATTTTTCGCGGATACCCGGGCGCAGAACTTTAACAGCGACAGTGCGTCCATCGATGGTCACCGCGCGGTGAACCTGAGCAATCGAGGCCGCGCCAACCGGTACAGGATCAATCTCGGAAAACAGCTCGCTAATCGGTTGATCAAATGTCGCTGCAATCTGCTCTTCGATCTTGTCGAAGGATACAGGCGGCAAGTTGTCCTGGAGGCTTAGGAGGTTTCGCGCCGCCTCTTCGCCGACAAGATCGGGACGAGTTGCAAGCGATTGACCCAACTTGATCGCAGCAGGCCCGATTGCGCGGAACGCTCCTGCATAATCGCGCTCACCATTTTTCGATGTGAAGGTGGCCAGTCGGGCAAGCCGCACAAGCCGCTTTACCTGAACAGGGGCATTGGGATCATTCTCGATCCCGACAAGCGCGCGGCGACGAGCGAGCGTGATGCCCCAACGCGCGAGGCGGAACATGTGGGTTATCGGTGCAGCCACGCTTTTAGACTTTCCACCCCGAATGGATTGCAACCGCACCGCCCAGTATCGGTTCGACCTTGGTGTTCACAAAGCCGGCGGCGCGGATCATGCCTTCAAATTCCGCCATGTTCGGAAACTTGCGGATCGATTCGACCAGATAGCGATACGATTCGGCATCGCCTGCAATTGCCTGACCCATGCGGGGCAGCAGCTGATCGGAATAGACATCGTATATTTCGCGAAAACCCGACCATTGGGTGGTCGAAAACTCCATGCAATAGAAACGGCCACCCGGGCGCAGGACGCGGTAAGCTTCGGCAAGCGCCTGATCCTTGAAGGTCACATTCCTGATGCCAAAAACGATCGTGTAGGCATCAAAGGATGAGCTTGCGAAGCTAACCTTCTCTGCATTCTGGCATGTGAAGACGAGGCTACCGCTATCGGCGCTCTCGTTGCGCTCCATCGCGCGCTCTGCCCCGACGTCGAGCATGTCCTGATTGATGTCAGCCACTGTAATGTCGGCGCCGCGATCGGCCATGCGAAAGGCAATGTCGCCGGTGCCGCCAGCCATATCGAGAATACGTTCGCCCGGCTGCGGTTTCACCCGTTTCACAAAACGGTCTTTCCACCCGCGATGCATTCCAAACGACATCGCATCGTTCATGATGTCGTACTTCTTCGCTACGCTGGTGAACACCTCGCCAACGCGGCGGGTCTTTTCCTCCGGGCTCACATTCTCATAGCCGAAGGAGACGGTATCAGGGGTGCTTTCACTCATGCGCTGCCCCTAGAGGGAATTGCCCCGCGCGCATAGAGTGATATGGCCTTTCGCATGCCGGAATTACCTGAGGTCGAAACAACAGTGCGCGGTCTCGCCCGCTTTCTCGATGGCGAGCAGATCACCCGAGTGGTGTTGAACCGCCCGAACCTGCGCCGGCCCTTTCCGCCTGACCTAGTTCAGGTGATGACAGGCGCGCGGGTGACCGGGCTGTCGCGGCGGGCCAAATATGGGCTGATCCATCTCGACCGCGATATGACCATGATCTTCCATCTGGGCATGAGCGGCCGTTGGCGAATCGATCCAGAGGAACCCGACAAGCACGATCACCTGCTGATCGAAACCGCGGGCAATGCCTTTGCGCTGTGCGACCCGCGCCGATTCGGTTCGGTCGATCTGGAACCAACCGCCTCGCTCGACCAATGGCCATCATTTGCAAATCTCGGCCCCGAGCCGCTCGGCAGCGGATTAACGCCCGAAAGCCTGAAAGCCGCGCTGAAGGGTAAGTCGCAAGCGATCAAACTGTGCCTGCTCGATCAGCGCGTCGTCGCGGGGCTTGGCAATATATATGTATGCGAGGCGCTGTGGCGCTCGGGCATTCATCCCACCAAAGCAGGCGGCAAGGTGACAAGGCCACAGCTTGAGCGGCTCGTGCCCGCGATCAAGGATGTGTTGGCCGCTGCTATCGACGATGGAGGCTCTTCCTTGCGCGATTATGCAGCGCCTGATGGAGAGCTGGGTTACTTTGCCACGCGGTTCGATGTTTATGGCCGAACAGGTGAGCCGTGTAGAAACAATGATGGCGGGTCCATCCGGCGAATTGCCCAAGGCGGGCGGAGCACATGGTACTGCGCCAAGTGTCAGAAGTGAGGGAATTCTTGACCTTCTCCCCCCTCCCGCCTATGTGCGCGCCTTTCCGGCGGTGAATCGCCGATTTTCGAGCATTACCAAAGAATCATCCGGTCGCTCATCGCGGCCAGCACAGAACGCGAGACAGACAGACATATGGCAAACACGCCGCAAGCCCGTAAGCGCATCCGTCGCAACAATGCCCGTGCCGAAGTGAACGGCGCACGCATGAGCCGCATCCGTAACTTCGTGAAGAAGGTCGAAACCGCATGCGAAGCCGGTGACAAGGATGCCGCTGCTGCTGCTCTTAAGGCTGCTCAGCCTGAACTCGCTCGCGGCGTTGCACGCGGCGTGATGCACAAGAACACTGTCGCGCGCAAAATGTCGCGCCTGACAAAGCGCGTCGCCGCTCTCTGATTCGCGAAATTCGGACCCGATTCGGGTTCGCTTGAACGCACAAACCTACGCAAAATTTCGCAGGTATTGTGGATAAGGGCCGTGCCGATTGGCGCGGCCCCTTTCTTTTTGGCGTGCGCAGCCAAGAGCAAAATCGAAAAACCCGAGGAATTTCCGCGATTCGCGGCCCGCAGATAGTCGAAATTGAATGATTTCAATGACTTCAACGCAAGCCTGCGGGTTAGAGGCGAGTCAACAATAATATTTAAACTTTATTGAAATTCAGCGCTTGCGATCTGCGCCAAGAGAGCCATTATCGCTCTATCATCTGGGTCAGGACAGCCCGGGTATCAACAATCTGGTCGACGGGGGCAGCTCGCAAAACATCGTTTTTCGAGCACGGGGCAATATTGCCTGTCGAGAATTAAAATTGACCGCTTCGGGAGCGATTCCGAAGGCGGGAGAGTTGCGGGGATGCAATGGTGCACAAAGTAGATAAGGCGCGGTCAACGCGTCGCCATTCGGACGAAGATTTGATGGAAGATGCCGAAGCCGTAAATCTTGCAGCCGACTGGGCAGATATCAGTCAGGGACTTCGCAAGGATCTCGGCCATCAGTTGCACAGCCAGTGGATCAAACCGATTCAGGTGGGCGGGATTAACAAGGAATCCGGCACGCTGGATTTGTTCCTGCCAACCGAATTTTCGGCAAACTGGGTCAAGGATCGTTTTCACGACCGGCTCCAGCTTGCATGGAAGATTGTGCGCGGCGATGTTCGCAATGTGAACATTCAGGTTCACCCGGGCCGCCGGCAACTTCCAGAACTCCGCATCGATGACGGACGTCGCCCCGCCAATGACGGCGCGAGCGCGATTGCTGTGGCAGCAGGCACGATTGGTGATGCAGGTTTCACCAGTTCGGTTGGCCTTGACCCGTCGCTTACCTTCCAGGCCTTTGTGACAGGCGAAGCCAATGTGCTCGCTTGCAATGCGGCACAGCGTATGGCCGCGACCGAACAGCCGCAATTCTCACCGCTCTATCTCAAAGCGGCGACCGGTCAGGGTAAAACCCACCTATTGCACGCGATCGGGCACAGCTTCCTTCAAGCCCATCCGCGCGCACGCATTTTCTACTGTTCGGCCGAACGCTTTATGGTTGAATTCGTGCAGGCGCTCAAAGCCAACCAGATGATCGAATTCAAGGCACGGCTGCGCAGCTTTGATCTTTTGCTGGTCGATGACATTCAGTTCATCATCGGCAAGGCATCGGCTCAGGAAGAGCTGCTTTATACGATTGATGCCCTTCTTGCAGAGGGCAAGCGCCTGGTGTTCGCAGCAGATCGCGCTCCGCAAGCATTGGACGGGGTTGAGCCGCGTTTGCTCAGCCGGCTTTCGATGGGTCTGGTGGCCGATATTCAGGCTGCCGATATCGAACTGCGCAAGAAAATCCTCGAATCGAAACTTTCACGGTTTGCGCCGCTTTCGGTGCCCGAAGATGTGATCGACTTCCTCGCCCGCACCATCACCCGCAACGTGCGCGAACTGGTCGGCGGCCTCAACAAGCTGATCGCCTATGCGCAGCTGACAGGCCAGGAAGTGTCACTGCAGCTCGCCGAAGAACAGCTCACCGATATCCTGTCCGCCAATCGCCGCCGGATCACGATTGACGAGATTCAACGCACGGTCTGCCAGTTCTATCGGATCGACCGCAGCGAAATGTCATCCAAGCGCCGTGCCCGCGCCGTTGTGCGCCCGCGTCAGGTGGCAATGTATCTCTCCAAAGTGCTCACGCCGCGTTCTTATCCAGAGATTGGCCGCAAATTCGGTGGCCGCGATCACTCGACGGTTATCCACGCGGTGCGTCTGATCGAAGACCTTCGCCAGCGTGATGCCGATATGGACGGCGATGTGCGCAGCCTTTTGCGTCAGCTGGAAAGTTAATTCGCACACAATTTGCGCAGAGAATGAACAGGTTGATCGACAGGGTGATACACAGCCCTGTCGACAGGCTGTGCACAGGCTGTAAACAGCTTCTCCATGAGCTTATCCCCGGCCAGACTGGATCGTTTCGCACGCCACATCGTGCTGCCTGAAATTGGCGGTGCTGGTCAGGTCGCATTGGCGGGCAAGAATGTCGCGGTGATCGGGCTGGGCGGGATCGGATCGCCCGCATTGCAATATCTTGCAGGCGCCGGGATCGGGCGGCTTACCTTGGTCGACGATGATGTGGTGGATGCGAGCAATCTTCAGCGCCAGACAATCTTCACTGCCCGCGATGTTGGGCACGGCAAGGCCACCAGCGCGCGCCGATGGCTCGCCAATTTCGACGATGCGATCAACGTTACCTTAAGCGACCAACGCATCAGCCGCGAAAACGCAGCCGAATTGATCGCTGGCGTCGATCTGGTGCTCGACGGAACCGACAATTTCGCAACCCGCCTCGCCGTATCTGATGCCTGCGTCGCCGAGCGCGTCCCGCTTCTCTCAGCAGCCGTGGGCCGCTTTCAAGGGCAGGTCGGAACCTTTGCAGGTCATCTGGCGGGTCAGGCCTGCTATCGCTGCTTTGTCGGCGATGCTTTTGATGCAGAGGACTGCGACACTTGCGCCGAAGATGGAATGCTGGGCGCAATGGCAGGCTGGGCCGGCAGTTTCGCCGCGATGCAAGCGGTGCGTGTGCTGCTTGCAGGCGTCAGCCGCTTTGGTCAGCCGATGTGGGGCAAGCTACATATTCTCGATGGCATGACGCCGGGAATGAGAACGCTAAGCATCGCAAAGGACGATGCCTGTAAGGGATGTGGGGTATGACGATGACCATCGTCCAGACGACACTTTTGCTCAACGCCATCTGGTTCGCGATGGGGTTTTACGCCTTCTATCTGCGCCGGCAGATATTTGCCAAAGTCGTGGTTCCTAAAAGCGAAGACCGCCACAACTCTGCTTATGAAGCTGTGATCGAAAGCGGGCGTTTTATGGGCGGTTTCAACCTTGCTCTGTCACTCTTGAACGTCGCTCTGTTCCTAAACCTTGGTGGTTTCGAGACAGAGCCGCAATGGGCAGTGCTTCTGGCTTTCAACTCTCTTGCCCATGGGTCGCAATTCGCTGGCAATGTCCCGATGGCTTTGGCCAACCGCCGTGGCGGAGGGCTTTGGCGCGTTTTCAAAGGCGTAATGCTGCGGATTTTTGTGATCGATTTCACACTGATGGCAGCCAATGGCGCTCTGGCCGTCTGGCTGATCGTCTAACCTACAATCTCATTAACCCAGTCCGGCACCAGTTTTCCCGCCGGCCCCTGCCGTGATTCGTCGAAGTGATGGCTGCCTTCGCTCGGCTCCAGATTTAGCTCCAGCGTTCGTGCACCATGCGCAGCAGCCTCTTGGACAAAGCCCGCCGCGGGATAGACCGCACCCGATGTCCCGATGCTCACAAACAGGTCGCACTGCGCGAGCGCGGCATAAATACGCTCCATCTGATAGGGCATTTCACCAAACCACACGACATCGGGGCGCAGGCTTGGCGCTTGGCAAACCGGGCAAAGGGGACGCTCCCCGTCTTCATTGGCTGACATAGGCGCATTCCATGGCGATCGGACACCGCACGAAGTGCAAAGCGCGCTCTTCAACTCGCCATGCATATGAAGAACCTGCCTTGACCCACCGCGTTCGTGCAGATCATCGACATTCTGCGTCACAAGCAGCAACTCGCGCCCGAGATCTTTGGCGAACTCAGCCTCCAACCGAGCAAGTGCCTCATGCGCTGGATTGGGCTTTACCTTCGCCAGTGCCTCGCGCCGCATGTCGTAAAAACCCAAGACGAGATCGGGATCGCGCGCGAAGCCTTCTGGCGTGGCGACATCCTCGACCCGGTGCTGTTCCCACAACCCTCCAGCAGATCGGAATGTATCAATTCCGCTTTCCGCTGATATCCCTGCGCCTGTTAGGATGACGATGCGTTGAATGTCTGCCATGGTTGGCAAGAGACATGCCGAACGGAGGAAATGCAATGCCCAATTCCGGGGCACCAACACACGCCCAGACCCGCGCGCAATTTGCGATCATCGGGCACAAGGGACGCATGGGCAACGCCCTTGCCAACGCAATCGAAGAAGCCGGTCACGACTTTAAGGTTGGCGTAGACATCGGCGGCCATCCCGGCCCCGTCGTGTCGCAATGCGATGTGGTGGTCGATTTTTCGGCTCCCGATGCATTGGAGGCGAACCTTGCCGCAGCGCGGGTTGCAGGCGTCCCTATCCTCATCGGCACAACCGGTCTTGAGCCAAGCCACCACGCATTGATCGATGATACCGCGCGCGCCATCCCTGTCCTTCAAACGGGTAACACATCGCTTGGCGTCACATTGATGGCGCATCTGGTTCGCGAAGCGGCTACGCGGCTTCAGGACGATTGGGATATCGAAGTGCTCGAAATGCATCACCGGAACAAGGTTGACGCTCCGTCGGGCACGGCAAACCTGCTGGGCGAAGCGGCCGCCGAAGCGCGCGGGATTGATCTGAGTGATAATCTGGAAAGTGGGCGGCACGGTTATACCGGACCGCGCGGCAAGGGGCATATCGGCTTTGCCACGCTGCGCGGCGGAACGGTTGCGGGCGAGCATTCGGTTATCTTTGCTGGTGACGAAGAACGCCTCACTATTTCGCATTCAGCAGAAGATCGCATGATCTTTGCTCGCGGCGCCGTTCGTGGGGCAGCGTGGCTGATCGGGCGAGAACCGGGTCGCTACCGCATGGAAGATGTGCTGGGGCTTTAATCAGCAGGAATTTGGGGAGAGAACACAATGAGCATTGACCCGCAGGCCGCAACCGAGGCCATTATGAGCACCTTGTCCGCTGAAGAGCTTGAGCTTGCGCGGGCCTACACCACGGGAAACCACTGGTTGATCCTGACCGGCCTTATCGTGGGAGCGGTGGTGACCTGGCTGATCGTGCGCAGCGGTGTGCTCGACCTTGTGTTCTCCAAGATCAGCGACAAATGGCAGAACCTGCGCGTTTACGTTGTCGCAGCAACGTTCACGATTGTGAGCACTTTGCTGACCCTGCCCTATTCGATCTACACCGATTGGTGGCGCGAAACAGAATATGGCCGCACCAGCCAGCCGCTGGGTGATTATCTTGGGCAGACCGCCATGGGCACGGTGATCTCGGCGCTGTTGGTTTCGCTGCTCTTGGTTGGCATCTATCTTTTGATCCGGCGCACAGGCCGGTTCT
>Ga0316207_10001639_pt1 | contig 26412 bp, 19 predicted proteins | sample 6weekpyrite_MG_FD_204943 | JGI IMG/M metagenome (GOLD analysis project Ga0316207, IMG submission 204943) | Microbial mat bacterial communities from mineral coupon in-situ incubated in ocean water Damariscotta River, Maine, United States -... | ecosystem: Environmental > Aquatic > Marine >... | reverse complement strand
AGGCCTGTTCCCGCGCCAACAATAAGTTGATTGGCCTGATCAATCGGCTTACCACTTTGAAGAGTAATCAAATCATTTTCATTAAGAGCAGAAAGACCATAACCAATAGCCTGAAAGTCATTGATCAATGCAACATTTTGAATAGAAAATTCAGTTGTTAGTTGAGATGAGGAGATGTGCCAAGGAAGATTGGTAATAGTGGCAGTTTGGCAAGCGTTGGTTGTAATAACAGGGCCAGCAACACCAAAGCATGCAGTGTCTATAGCGTGATCGTTTGAAACAGAGCTAAGAAAATCTTTTACAATTTGGCTAAACTTTTGATAGTTGTTACTAAAATAACGTTCCTGCTTAATAATATGTGAATAATTGGTAGAAATATCGACGAGTTGTAATAAAGTTTTTGTACCGCCAATATCACCGCATAAAATTCGCATTATTTAATCCACTTAGCAGCAGCCTCATCAAGATACCAGGTAAGACCTGTTCCAGATGTTAACATTTCAACTGGCAATGGTTTTGAAACAGAAGGGTATTTAAAAATCTGGTCTACGATATCGCATTTACTTTCACCGGTAACCAATAACCAGACATTATGGGCGCTGTTAATAACAGGCAATGTAATGCTAATTCGCCATGTGTCTTTTGATTCGACCCAAACAGCAGCTGCACGTTTATCAGTGACATTGAGAATGTCAGTGCCTGGAAAAAGTGAAGCAACATGACCATCATCACCTAGTCCAAGAAGAACTAAATCAAAGACTGGTTGATTTTGGCTGTTTAGCGGTAAAAAAGCCCCCAAGACATGATTGTATGCCTCTGCCGCATCTTCAGGCTCAAGTTCACCCTGAATCCTGTGTACCCTTAAAGGATCAATGCTTATTTGACTAAGTAGATATTTACTGGCCATAGCATAATTGCTATCAATATGAGTTGGGCCAACTGAACGTTCGTCACCAAAAAATATGCGTGTCTTACCCCAGGGCATAGAGGTTGAAAAAGGTGGTTTAGCTAGAGTCTGAAAAAGTTTTTTAGGCGTAGTACCACCAGCAAGTGCAATACTGAATTCACCGTTATCCGCTACACACTGTTGAGCCAAGCGAAGAATATCCTCAGCCGCCTTAAGGCAGACAGCACCAATATCAGGTTTAATGATTTTATATGCTTTCATCAAGCCATCTTAACTTTAAAACCAGAAAAGTAAAGATTAGCGACAGGTTTGAAACGCAAGACGTACCTGAGCAATGAACTGAATAAAAGCCTTGTGCTGGGAAGCACTTATTCGCTGATTGGATGGACCTAAATCTGCGTAGACAAATCCGATTGGTTTTTTACCAGATTTTAAAGGGGCAACAACAAAGCCATTGGCTGAAATTTTATTATGATATTTTTTTGGCAGAAATTTTTGCCAGCGATCATCATGGCTATCTTCAACAAGTACATCTGTTCCTTCAACAATGACACGCGAAAAAATATCATTGTTGGGATCGACAGGCAGATTAAAATAATCTTTCATTAAATCCTTGTCAGTGCCAATTGCAATTCGACCAGAATAGTTTTTTCTATCCATACCAAGTAGGGATAAGACAACACGAGGAAAACCAGCTGCGACATGAACACCTTCAAGTGCTTTGATTAAAACAGTGTTGAGCTTGGCTGATTCGGTAATTAAAGAAGTGATCTCCTGAATAAATTGCAATTGCAATTCGTGATTAACGGCCAACTCACTTTCATTTGAAGCTGTTTTATCATTATTTTTTGACGTTTCATCTTTGGCTGGAGATGTTTTTGTTGGAGCCTGTTTTGGCAGTTCATTAGTCACAATAAATGATAATTGGTTGGCTAGTTTGTCCCTGCCATCATCACCTGTATCAGCAACAACTGGATTTAAGTTTTTTGCTGAAAGGCCATATGTCTTGGCAAGATCACAGGACAATTGAAAAGACTCTTTAAATGAGGCATTAAGAACATCAACATTGAGGCCGGTAGCCGTGGAAAGATCATGCATTAATTCACGCATACTGGCTCCTTTAACTGGGGTTTCAGTATAGAGAGAGCCAACGAGCCTGGAAGAGACAGAGCTAAGGACCTTATTAAGGTCAACAGTTTTGGTAATCTGGCCCTGAATCTTGACGGGTTGACTGTCCATTGTTGAGATCACCATAGAAGGAAAATCCCAGCTTTGAGCAAGTTCTTTACCTATGCCGAGCAGACTAGATCCAAGTACCTTCTGTTCATGATCAGCATTTGAACCCGAGTCGTCTTTATTGAGTTGAGCTATCTCAATATATTTATCAGGTAAATAAGTAGCGACTGAAATTTCACCTAGTTCATGTAGCAGGGCACAGGTATAGGATTCCTCCGCATTATTTACACCTATTTTTAGGGCAATATCGCGGACAAATGTAGATGAAATAAATGACTTAACTAAAATTCTGTCCATATCAATGCCAGGATGTTCACTTTGAAAACTTTCGATCATCTTCAGGGTTAGACAGAGATTTTTGACGGTCTCAAAGCCAAGCAAGAGAATTGCCTTTGAGACCACACCAATATTGGCACCACGGCTATAATATGGAGTGTTGACGAGACGAAGCAGCTTAATACTCAGGCTGGCATCTTTTAGAACCTCTTGTGAGAGATACATAATATCTACGTCAGGGTCGGTACTGGCAGTACAGATACGATTTACTGAGGCGCTGAATATAGGCAAATCGCCATGTTGGTCGATTTTAGACTTTAGCAATTCCAATGTCTGTTGTTTACTAACGGCCATCCATGATCCAGTTATGCTGTTGATTTAGTACTAAATTTAAACTGAGAATAATGATTGGATTAATAAAATCCAGGCATCTCTCCGTTTTCAATTACATCGGCACTAAAGCTGCTAGCTTGACCACAGATAACTAGCGGCATACTCTTGGATGCTCAGTAATAAAATAGACAAGGAGGGGAGATGGACGCGTATATTTGGTTGATACTTGCAAGCATGCTGGCTGTGGGTGTTTTAGTTGGTTATTTTATGGGTCGTAGTAAAGGTGATACATCATTGCCGAAGGTACAAGAATTGGAAGAGAGCATTGCTCAGGCCAACCAGGAAATGCAGGATTATCGTGGTCAGGTAACCGGGCACTTTGAGAAAACGGCCAATTTGTTCAATCAGCTAACTAATGATTATCGTGAGGTTTATGAGCACCTGGCCAATAGTTCTGAACAACTATGTGGTGATCAGGTGGCAAAACTTAAGGGGTTAACCGCTGAAACTAAGGTTTTAGAAGGTGAGGGTGAAAAAGTAGAAACTCAGGCTACTGAAACAAAGTCCACTACCAAAGAAATAAAACCTGAGCCAGAAGCAGCAAGTGAAGAGGTTAAGGCTGAGTCTGCAGACACTTCAGAGCCAGAAGCAGCAAAGGAAGAAATTAGCGCTGAGCCGGAATCAAAGCCAAAAACTGAATCTACCTCAGAGTCGGATGTGCCTCCAACTGTAGCCGCAATCGATGAAAAGGCCGACGAAGCCCGCACCATCCACTAGATTCGCTCGAGAATCAAAAAGCTGTAATCGAACGCATTGACCTCATCCGCTTGATGGTCAATGCGTTCCAGTTTTTGCCATTGATTGAAATCAATCTCTGGAAAACAGGCATCACCATCAATCTCACTATGAACCAGGGTCAGATAAAGTCGATCTGCCTGCGGCAGGGTTTGTTCATAGAATGAGGCCCCACCAATAATCATCACCTCAGCTTCAGTACTGCAAAGCTGAAAGGCATCCTCAGCGCTGCTAACCACCTCACAACCCTCAATCTTGAGTGATTCGTCACGGCTGATGACGATGTTGCGTCGTTTCGGTAAAGGTCTGCCAATGGAATCATAGGTCTTGCGCCCCATCAGTATTGGCTTGCCCATGGTGTTTTGCCGGAACCACTTCATATCGGCTGGCAAATTCCAGGGCAACTGGTTGTCGATGCCTATCACCCGATTATCGGCCATGGCGGCGATGATGGAAATCTTCATAGAGCTCGCCTCATATAGCAATGGGGGCCTTGATGTGGGGATGGGACTCATAACCCACCAGCTCAAAGTCCTCAAATTTGAAATCGAAGATACTCTTCACATCAGGATTGATCTTCATCTGTGGCAGAGGAAAGGGCTTGCGTGATAGCAGCATCTCGGTCTGCTCAAGGTGATTAAGATAAAGATGGGCGTCACCAAAGGTGTGGATAAAATCGCCTGGCTCAAGATCACAGACCTGGGCAATCATCATGGTAAACATGGCATAAGAGGCGATATTGAACGGCACCCCCAAAAAGATATCAGCGCTGCGCTGATACAGCTGGCAAGAAAGTTTGCCATCGACAACATAAAACTGGAAAAAGGCATGACAAGGTGCCAGTGCCATCCGGCCTTCTTCAACATTCGCCTGTGGGCTAATGGACTCATTGGGCAGGTCAGCAGGGTTCCAGGCACTAACGATCAGGCGGCGTGAATCAGGTTTAGTTTTGATCTGCTGAATCAGGTCGCTGAGTTGGTCAATCACGCGGCCATCGGCTGTATTCCATGAACGCCATTGCTTGCCGTAGACCGGGCCCAGGTCACCCTCTTCAGTGGCCCATTCATCCCAAATGCTAACGCCATTGTCCTTCAGATATTTGGTGTTGGTATCGCCATTAATAAACCACAGCAGTTCGTGAATGATAGAGCGCAGATGACACTTTTTGGTGGTCACCAGCGGAAAGCCCTCGCTCAAATCAAAGCGCATCTGATAACCAAACACACTAACCGTGCCAGTCCCGGTGCGGTCTTCCTTGCGGTTACCTTTTTCATAAACGTGGCGCATTAGATCAAGATACTGTTGCATGACTTGTTGTACTCGTAATTAATCAGCTTGTTTGTTTTTGGCGTTGATAGGCAAACAACATGAGTGCTGCCCCGGCGATAACCATAGGTAGCGAAAGCAATTGCCCCTCGGTCAGCCAGCCAAAGGCAAGATAGCCAATATGGGCATCAGGCTGACGGAAAAATTCGGCAACGATGCGGAAAACACCGTAACAGATTAGAAACAGGCCAGATACCGCCATGGTCGGTCTGGGTTTACGCGAATAAAACCACAATATCAGAAACAACAGCAGGCCTTCCATGCAGGCCTGATAGATTTGAGATGGATGACGCGGCAGATCGCCGGCATAAGGAAACACCATACCCCAGGGCACATCAGTGGTACGGCCCCAAAGCTCGCCATTGATGAAGTTGCCGAGGCGGCCCGCACCCAGGCCGATGGGCACCAGAGGTGCAAGAAAGTCAGTGAGCACAAATAAGCGTAAATTAAGCTTGCGGCTGTAGAGCCACATCGCCACAATCACACCAATCAGACCGCCATGGAAGGCCATGCCACCTTCCCAAACTTTAAAGACATTTAGCGGGTGTTCGATGTAGTTTGCCAAATCATAGAACAATATATAGCCAATACGGCCACCTAATACTGCACCCAGGGCACCATAAAAAATCAGATCTGAAATCTGCTCCGCTGATAAGGGCGAGTTAGGCAGTTTGGCGCGCAGAATGCCCAGCCACCATGCCGCACCAAAACCAACCAGGTACATCATGCCGTACCAGTGGACTTTCAGAGGGCCAAGCGAGAGTGCAACCGGATCAATTTCAGGGTAAGTCAACATAGGGCTCTAATATACAGAGTTCTTAGCTCGGTGTGACCCGGCAAAATAAGGCCTTCAGGTAATCAGTTTCAGTGATAGCAGGGTGGACGGGGTGATCCGGACCCTGATGGCCTTGTTCCAGAAGCACCAGATTTCTATCCAGATGACGGCTGTTTTTGAGCAGGATTTCTTGTAAACGGCCGCGCTCAAGATGGTGGGAACACGACGCCGATACAAGTAGCCCATCGCGACTCAAAATTTGCATTGCCAGCTGATTAATGCGGCGATAAGCCTCTAACCCCTGTTTGGCGTCTTTGCGGCGTTTGATGAAGGCCGGTGGATCCAGCAGGATGACATCGAAACGCTGTTTGTCCTCGCGCAGTGCCTTGAGCGCGGCAAAGGCGTCCCCCTCAATGGTCGTGACCTTGTCGGCAACGTTATTGAGCGCCGCGTTAGCTTCAACCTGATCCAGTGCCTTGGCCGATGCATCAATGCAAAATACTTCACTGGCACCCGCCACTGCTGCCGGAATTCCCCAGGCACCCATGTAGCTGAACACATCCAGTACCCGCAGACCCTTAACGTAATGCGTGGCCCGTTCACGATTGAGGCGGTGATCATAAAACCAGCCGGTCTTTTGCCCGGTCAGGGATGGCGCCTGAAAACGACAACCATTTTCGATAATGTCTATCATCTCAGGTGCTTCACCCAGGACTGTTTCAATGTAGCTGGGCAGACCTTCCAAGGTTCGCACCGAACTATCATTGCGCATGATAATAGTCTTTGGTTTCAGCACCTTGTCCAATGCAGCGATGATGGCCTCTTTCTGTGCCTCCATGCCAGCGCTGGTGATCTGAACACTTAGCACATCAGCGAATCTGTCTACTACCAGACCAGGCAGTGCATCACTTTCGCCGAATATCAGGCGGTAATAAGGGTCCGGGAATAGTCGCTCGCGCAGGCTCAAGGCCACCTTGAAGCGGTGAGTTAGCAATGACTGGTCGAGAAAGTACTTTTTATCCCTACTGACCAGCCGGGCACAAATCAGAGAGTGCGGATTGATATAGGCATTACCGATAAACTTTCCAGTTGAATCAATCACTTGAATCTGGTCGCCGGGATTAAACTGATCAAGCGGCGTGGTCTTGGTATCGACTTCATTGCTGAAAACCCATAGGTGGCCAGCGCGCAGGCGGCGTTCTTCATTCTTACGGAGTCTTAATTCTGCCGGGGTATTCATAAGGATTTGATCTGCTTGGGTTTTGTGGCCAGCATTATAGCCTAGCCGGAGCGGACTAGGCGATTTGCCTTTCTTTTACAGGCTGAAATCAGGATAATACGGGCTATCAAAATTTTTTGGCCATAATTTCATACTCTATATATAAGGAATACGATTATGCATAACGGAGTTTCAGTAACTCAGTTCATCATCGAAGAGCAGCGTCGCCTGCCTGGCGCCACTGGCGATTTCACCTCACTGCTTAACGACGTGGTTAGCGCCTGTAAAGTAATCTCTAATCTGGTTAACAAAGGTTCACTGATTGGTGTCCTCGGTACTGCCGACACCGAAAATGTTCAGGGCGAAACTCAGAAGAAACTCGACATCATCACCAACGAAGTTTTCATCAAGTCTAACGAATGGGCCGGCCATCTGGCTGCCATGGCGTCTGAAGAAGAAGACGACATCTACCCAATCCCTGCGCAATACCCTAAAGGCAAGTACTTGATGTCTTTCGATCCGTTGGATGGTTCTTCAAACATCGACGTCAACATTTCAGTGGGTACTATCTTCTCAATCACTAAATGCCCAGAAGGCATCGAAAACCCAACTAAAGAAGATTTCTTGATTCCTGGTACCGAGCAGGTTTGTGCCGGTTATGCACTTTACGGCCCATCAACCATGCTGGTTCTGACCACTGGCAATGGCGTAAACGGTTTTACTCTGGATCGTGATATCGGTGAATTCATCCTGACTCATCCAAACATGACTATCCCTGCTGATACTCGTGAGTTCTCAATCAACGCTTCAAACCAGCGTTTCTGGGAAGCGCCAGTACAGCGTTATGTTGATGAGTGTATTCAAGGTAAAGAAGGGCCACGTGGCGACAACTTCAATATGCGTTGGGTTGCCTCAATGGTTGCCGAAGTACACCGCATCCTCACACGCGGCGGCATCTTCATGTATCCAAAAGATAACAAAGATCCAAGCAAGGCTGGCAAACTGCGTCTGATGTACGAAGCCAACCCAATGTCTATGATCGTTGAGCAGGCCGGTGGTTTGTCACACACGGGTTACGAACGCATCATGGAAATGCAACCAAATGACATTCACCAGCGTGTGCCTGTTATCTTGGGTTCAAAGAACGAAGTTGATATTGTTGTCGGTTACCACAAAGACTAAACAAGCTTTCAATTGAGTAAGAAAACACCCGGCATGCCATAGGCGTGCCGGGTTTTTTCTATCGGCGAGTTTCTGGCAGAGTAAAAATCTATTAAGCCCCAGTTGAAAAAATCATGTGATAATTTATAGTGGAAAATACCTATATAATTTGTATAGAAATTATTTGTAAAAAAAATGCAAAGTACTTTTAACCAGGATGGTGATTGAGTGCCAGAGCAAAAAAGCCATACACCGTAAGCAGGGATGAACCGGTGAAGTTAAAAACCCCCATAATATTTTCGAACAAAGAAATAACAATTTTTTATTCGTTTCGTTATCCAGCCTTTATCACTAAATACTTAACTACCTTAATGATTCAACGAGTTAATTATCGCGTAAGCGAGATTGAGTTTGTTATGAAATAGCTTATTAAACATTACTAATAAACTAAAAAATTAAATTAACTAAGTAATTTTAAATATGCCCCGATAAGTGTTCATGGACAGAATACATACACGAGAGGTCTGAAGTCTTATGAGTTCAGTAACGCAGCTAATTGAAGCGCCAGCAACAGAGACGGCGCAAGTATTCACATATGCTGATTTGATTGTCAGTTACCTGGTACAGATCGATGTTGAATACATCTTTGGCGTTCCTGGTGGTGGCATCGAACCGCTTTACAATGCCATTGCCCGTCATTTACGCCAACCGGCAGACCAGGCAACCCGTCGCATGGCAGTTAATAGCCTGGTACCAATGCGTCAACGCGACAGCAAATCACATCTTAAACCAGTGATTGCCCGCCACGAAGCCGGTGCAGCCTTTATGGCCGATGGTTATGCCCGTGAAACCGGACGTTTAGGTGTGTGTTGTGCAACCACCGGCCCAGGCGCAACCAACCTGATTACAGGTGTCGCTTCAGCCTATGCAGACCGTATTCCGATGCTGGTGATAACACCGCAGACAGCTTTACCTGATTTTGGTAAACGTGGCCTGCAAGAGTCATCAACCGATGCAGTCGACATAGTTGGTATGTTTGAACACTGTACCCAGTACAACAGTCTTGTTTCACATCCAGAACAACTTGAAGGCAAGCTATATACAGCATTGTTGCATGCATACCGTCGACCGCGTGGTCCGGTTCATCTCAGCATCCCCATGGATATATTCAACGCACCTGTCGCAGCTGAAACCAGTAGTTATCAAGTTGCACACCTATTTCGGCAGTCCCAGTCTATGGATGATGTTGCATATCAGGCACTGGAAAAAAGGCTGGGTGAAACCAAAAAGCCAGTTCTATTTCTTGGTGGTGGTTGTCGCCATGCCATTGAAATCATCATGCTCTATGCTGAATTAAGCAATACACCAATAGTGACTACACCTACAGGCAAGAGTTGGGTCAATGCCTACCATCCACTTAATCGCGGTGTGTTTGGTTTTTCTGGACACCAATCTGCTTTTGATACATTGGCAGACCCGGAAGTGGATATGATTATCGCAGTGGGCACAGCTATGGGTGAGCTTTCAACCAGTGGCTGGGACAAACAATTGATGAGTAAAAAACTGGTGCATGTTTCAGCATCACCAGAAGACTTTGCCCGCACGCCAATGGCGTGCCTGCATCTCTCGGGTGATCTCAGAACAATTTTTGCCAATATGCACAAAGACGCCATGCTGAATAAAAAACAGTTTGTCTTTGAGAAGTCAGGGCCTCACAGCTGTGAGAATGAATATTTGCCAGCAAACATCGAAGTGATAGAGCCAGACAGCGTTACTGAAAAAACAGAATTAATCATGCCGCAAGCGGTCATGCGAGAGCTTGCTCAACGTTTCCCAAAAGATACCCGCTATCTGGTCGATGCCGGCAACGCCTGGGCATGGGCGACTCATTATTTGTTTTTGGAAGAAACCGGCCTGCAAAGAACCGGTTTTGGTTATGGTGCAATGGCTTGGGCAATTGGTGCGGCAGTTGGAACGGCATTAGGTGAACGAAAGCACCCTGTGGTTTGTCTGACCGGAGATGGTAGCTATTTGATGAGTGGTCAGGAAATAACTGTCGCTGTTGCTGAGCAATTGCCAGTGATTTTTATTGTATTAAATGACAGTGCACTGGGCATGGTAAAGCATGGACAACGGCTGGGTGGTGCCGAGCCGATAGGTTATGAACTGCCCGTCGTTGATTTTGCCATGGTAGCGAAGGGCATGGGAGCGCAAGGATTTACGATTCGTAAACCTGAAGATTTTAAGGCCTTGGACATTGCGCAATTATGCAATGCGAAAGGCCCAACACTGTTGGATATTCATATTGACTCGGAAGCAGAGCCGCCGATCGGTGCGCGGGTAAAAACACTCAATGGCATGAATAAGTCAGCGTAATACTGCGATATTCCATTGTGTTGCAGAAAAGGTTATAAACGTAGTAAGTAACTTAACATACTATAAGAATTTTATTGGGGCGATGGGGGTCGACCCTAAAAAGAATCTGAGCGAGCAGGGGTGTTTATGCAATATTCGAAAATCGCGTTAGTGACTATCCTTGGTATGGGGTCTACCCAGCTGCAGGCTGATGTGCAGGCAGAAGAAGGTTTTATGTTGCTGTATGAAGATGAGGAAATGATCAGCATTGCCACCGGCACTGCTAAACCAATTCATTTAGCGCCATCAGTTGCCAGTGTAATCACCGCCAAAGAAATTAAGGCCAGCGGATCCCGTACCCTGGATGAAGCTCTGGAGACTGTCCCTGGGTTGCATGTTTCCAAAAGTGCTTTTCGTAATAGCAGCGTTTATTCAATGCGCGGCATCCAAACAGATTGGAATTCCCAGGTGCTGTTACTTGTAAATGGCTTGCCGTTTAATGAGTTTCTGACTGGCTCAAGGCCAGCCTTGTTTCGCCTGCCGGTTGAAAATATCGCCCGAATCGAGGTAGTGCGTGGTCCTGGTTCGGCCGTTTTCGGTGCCGATGCCTTTGCTGGGGTGATCAATGTAATTACCAAACAGGGTGATGATATCGATGGCAGTGTGGTCGGTGCCCGAGCCGGTTCATTTGATACTCAAGAGCTCTGGTTGCAACACGGTGCTGATTATTATGGCTGGAATATTGGTTTGAGCCTGGAATACAGCAGCAGTGACGGTGATGATGAGCGCGTTGTAAATAGTGATTTACAAACAGGTTTTGATGCACTTTTTGGAACCAGCGCCAGTTTGGCACCAGGACCATTAGAGAGTCGCTATCGCCTACTCAATACATCGATTACTGCAAAACGAGATCAGTGGGCAGTTTGGTTTAACAGCTGGAATCAAAGTGATGCCGGGATTGGGCCAGGTGCTGCTCAGGCACTGGACCCAGTTGGTAGCCAGAATGGTGATCAATACAGCTTAGTGCTTGATTATAGTGATGATAAGTTAGTCGCTGATTGGCAGTTGGATTCGCGGCTATCTTATCGTTTTTATGATCAAGAGGCTGACTATCAGATATTGCCGCCAGGCGCAGAGGTTCCCATTGGCGCTGATGGCAATCTGCTTACCACTCCTGGCTGTGTTAGCCCCACAAACCATCCTGTTTTTGGCCCTGTCTGCATGGTTAGCTTCCCCGGTGGCCTATGGGGCAACCCGGGTAGTGAAATGAGCGAGACCCGCTTCGAGCTAGCTGGGCTTTATCAGGGTTGGCAGAACCATCTGCTGCGGCTGGCGGTCGGTGTAGATCGTGATGAACTAGTGGCAAATGAAACCAAAAACTTTGGCCCGGGAGTCATTGATGGAACAGTGAGCCCAATCGATGCCACATTGACCGATGTTACAGGTACAGCCGATATTTATACTCCTGATGTTAGCCGTACGCTACGCTATCTTTCACTGCAAGATGAGTGGCGTTTGGCTAGAGACTGGGAGCTGACAGCAGGCATTCGCTATGATGATTATTCAGATTTTGGTAGCACAACCAACCCTCGCTTGGCCCTGGTATGGGCGATGGATTATAACCTGACCAGTAAATTACTTTATGGCCGGGCTTTTAGGGCACCAAGTGTGACCGAACTTTATTTTCAGAATAACCCGGTAAATATTGGCAATGTAAATCTTGAGGCAGAAGAGCTGGATATGTTGGAACTGGTTTTTGATTACCGCCCTTCCTTCGATGTGCAAACAATATTGAATATTTTTTCTTATCAGGCGGACAAACTCATCGAGTTGGATAGCAGTTTTGTGTCACAGAATAACCGTAAGCAGGACGGTCATGGGCTTGAATTAGAGGCGACCTGGCAGTTAAGTAATGATCTCTTGCTAAAAGGTAATTTTGCCCTGCAATACTCCGAAGATGCTGATAGTGGTGTGGTGATTCATAATGCACCCAGACGGCAGCTGTTTGTTGCTACGAACTGGCGTGCCACTCAGGAATGGTCGCTCTATGGTCAAGCCAACTGGGTAGCAGATCGTGCGCGTACGACAGGTGATGTCCGTACCGATATTGACGATTACATCACAGTGGATATTTCATTACGTAATCGTCAGCAGAATACAGCTTGGGCATTCGCAGCGAGTATGAAGAATGCCTTCGATAAAGATGCCCGTGAACCTAGCGATGGAACGATTCCTGATGATTACCCCTTAGAAGGACGTGCCGTTTATTTGGAAGCGCAATATCACTTGGATTAATTTATGGATTCACACAAAGCTACCACCCAAGTTGAGAAACGCGACGACACTTTTGTTGAGCGCAGTTCAACACGAATCTGGCAAGAGGTAGCCTCTGAAGATAACCCATATATTGCGGAACATAATCGTTGTCATGGTTATGACTTGATTGATCTGGTACAGAAGCGCAGCTTTGTTGATGTGTTGTATTTGTTGTTTCGTGGTGAGCTACCAACGTCTGAGCAGAGCCAACTATTAGAGCAACTTTTAATTGCGCAAATAAACCCAGGCCCACGTCATCCAGCCACACAAGCTGCAATGAATGCCGGGGTTAGCCGAGCAAGTTATTCGCATATTTTGCCGATAGCATTATCTGTTCAAGGTGGGGAACATTTAGGTGGTTCAGAAGTTGAAAAAGCGATGCGTTATTTTCAGCAAAGCATCAATCAGCAACCCAATGTATTAGCCAAACAGTTATTAGAAACTGTTCAACGCCCAAGCGAGGCAGACTGGCATATTGTTCCAGGTTTTGGCAGTCGTTACGGTGGAATAGATACTTTTCAAAACAAGATAGTGTCATGTTTAACCGAACTGACAGCTAGTGGGCCAGCTCTTAACTGGGGTAGTCAGTTTGCAGAGCAACTACAGCATCATGACCTTGGCTGGTTGTCGACTGGAGTGGCCGCTGCCGTTTTAACTGACCTGGGGTTTCCACCGCGTGCAGGTGCTGGGATGTTTCAAATTATAAGTGCCCCGGGTTTGTTAGCCCACGGTTTGGAGATGACAACTCAGCCTGTAACCGCGATGCCATTTTTAGATGAGGATCACTATGTCATCGAAAACCAATAAACAGACCGATACTAGTTACTGGGATGAAAGAAGAGGGCTGTTCCGTACCAGTAAGGGTGGCTGGATAATTGGTGAAGCTGTCTATAACCACGGTTATTCCATGATGGATGACTTGGTAGGGCATAAAACTTTTTTTCAGGTGTTGGTATTAAATGTAACGGGCCGTTTAGCTGAAAAAAATCTTGCTGATTGGTTAGAGGCGAGCTTTATTTGTCTTAGTTGGCCAGACCCAAGAATTTGGTGCAATAAAGTTGGGACGTTAGCGGGCACTATGCAGTGTTCACCAGCTGCCGCTGTGAGTGTGGGCATTCTTGCAGCCGATTCGAGAATGTATGCATCTGGTGCACTGGTTGCAGGTGCAGAATTTATTATTGAAGCAGTTGAAAAGAAGAAAGCGGGTCTATCGGTTGAAGAGATTGTTAATGCTGAATTAGAAAAAAAGGCTAAACGCTCAGCTGCTAAGCCGGTCATTATGGGTTATGCAAGACCAATAGCCACTGGCGATGAACGTGTGATAGCGATGGAGCGTGTAACTAAAACACTTGGTTTTGAAATTGGCGAACACTTAAGTCTGGCATATGAGATCGATAGTTATTTGCAGAATAATTATAAAGAAAGCATCAATATGCTCGGCTATTGTGTTGCTTTTATGGTTGACCAGGCTTTTTGTAATAAAGAAATTACACGGCTATTTAGCACATGGGTAAATAGTGGTGTTCATGCCTGTTACGCAGAAGCACGAGATCGTGCACCTGAATCATTTCTTCCATTGAGATGTGACGACATTGAATATCAAGGCAAGATAGAACGTCCTGTTCCCAATATAACGTAGTGAATTTTTAGAAGAGGTTTGTGGCAGATGAAAAATATTTTAATCACCGGCGGAAATTCTGGAATCGGATTTGCAACTGCCGCCTTAGCAAAAACGCGTGGTTATGAAGTAACGATTAGTGGCCGCAGCCCAGAACGAGTGGATCAAGCAGCAGAGCAATTGGGTGTAATAGGTTTTGTCGCGGATATGTCGAGTATGGAAGATATTCAATCTTTGGCAACGTTGTTTTTGGAAAAGGGTCTTGATGCCTTGGTTAATAATGCGGCCATAGCAAAGTTTATGCCGATAACGACTCATACTGAGTCTGACTATGATGATTTTTTAAATACAAATATTCGTGGCCCATTGGCTTTGATTCAAGCGCTTGTCCCAGCATTGGCAAAGAATAAAGGTTGCGTCACCAATGTCTCATCGGCCGTTACCAACAACGGTTTACCTAACGCATCATTGTATGCAGCAACGAAAGGCGCAATGGATGCTTTTACTCGAAGCTTGGCTTTGGAACTCGCACCACAAGGTATTCGTATAAACGTCGTTTCACCTGGTGCAGTTGATACTCCAATCCTTGCTAAGCTTGGTTTGCCTGCAGAGCAAATAGAAGCGATTAGGGCTCAGCAGGAGGAAATGATTCCACTACAGCGTTACGGAAAACCCGAGGAGATCGCAGATGTGATTTTGGCTCAGCTTGAATCAAGTTATGTAACTGGCTCAGCCTGGTCAGTTGATGGTGGAGTAAATGCTACTTAATAATGGTATTAATTTTTTCTTTTTTCTCAACCTCCCAATGAAAACATATATTCTATCCAGCTCTACCTAATAGTATTCTGATTTCTGGATAGCTGCTCACCAAAAATAGTTATTCTATTTTGTAAGAAGAAAATTTTGGTAGATGGAAATGCTATTAATCATATTGATGTGATTGAATAACAAAATCATACGGTTCATTGTTGACTTGCAATTTAATTCTCTTGCAGAAATGATGCATACTCTCAATTATGCATACCAGCTCGATCTGTCTGGCAAAATAGACTTGCTGTTTAAGTATTAACTAATTCTAAACTTCTAACCGTAAACAATTGAAAAGACTAGTGATTTTAACTGATAGTTAGAGGGGGTGACTATGGTCGGAGTTTATTTAGATAAGCACAAGGATGGTGGTAAAAAAATCGTGCCCCGGAAGACCTACGCTGACCTCATCATAGACTATCTTTATTTGCTCGGTGTTAGACGAGTGTTTGGTGTGCCAGGTGGAGCAATCGAACCATTTTTTGATGCACTTGCGCGACATGCTCGAGTATATCCCAATGGAATTAAATTGATCGTTGCCAGGCATGAAACTGGTGCGGCATTTATGGCGGCAGGTTATGCAAATGAAAGCAGTAATCTGGGTGTTTGTTGTTCGACCGCCGGGCCAGGTGCGACCAATCTAGTTACCGGAATTGCCTCAGCCTATGCTGAGCGAGATTCTATTTTGATTATTACACCGCAAACAGCGCTTCGAGATTTTGGTCGTATGGCTTTGCAAGACTCATCTGACGTTGGGGTTGATATTGTGGCCATGTTTTCTCACTGTACTCGATTCAATAGTTTGGTTTCACACCCAGCACAACTTGAAGGAAAGCTCTTAAAAGCGATATCAACTGCTTTATCTAAACCAAAGGGGCCTGCGCATCTCAGTATTCCTGTGGATGTGTTGAAAGAAGAATTTACACCCGATCAGCCTACATATGACATTAAGCGGCTTATGCAGCCGTCAGTATTTATTGATAATACGAGTTATTCAAAGTTATTAAAAATTTCAGAAGAGTCATGCAAGATGGTGTTACTGGTGGGTGCAGGTTGTGAAAATGGTGTAATGGAAAAGCTGACAGAGTTTGCTGAATTAACTAATAGCGCCATTTTATCTACACCGTCAGGAAAAACATGGGTTGATGTTCATCACCATTTATATCGAGGTGTATTTGGTTTTGCTGGCCATAATACGGCACGTGAAATTTTACTGGATGCCGAAGTTGATACATTGATTGCAGTTGGAACTACGTTGGATGAATTCGATACGTCTGCCTGGGATAAATTGGCCTTATTAAATAATAAACTTGTTCACATAGACTCCACCTTTGATAATTTTTCGCAATCGCCAATGGCCAAGTTACATGTCTTTGGTGATCTAGCTGCAATTTTTCAGAAGCTTATTGCAGATGTTTTGATATCGAGGCAAGCGTTAAAATATCGGGATAAGTTGTCACCACTTACATTCAGGACAGATAGTGAGTATGGCTTTAAGGTGAATTCATATCTAGAAAATGATAGGTTTGTTGATTCGTCTAAATATTTCCAGTTGCCATTGATAAAGCCACAGTGGCTAATGCAGCAATTGCCATTAGTGATGCCAATGGATACGCGTTATGTGATTGATGCAGGTAATGCATGGGCATGGTCGATTCATTATCTTAATCATAGACGTAGTGGCAATCTACATCTTGGTTTGAATTTTGGCGCAATGAGTTGGGCAATTGGCAATGCCATTGGCGTTGCATCTGCTGCACCTGATAAACCCGTGGTGTTGATTACTGGTGATGGTTCTATGTTAATGGGGGGACAGGAAATCACTGTTGCAGTGGCAGAAAAATTGCCTGTGATATTTATAGTATTAAACGACCAGGCTTTGGGCATGGTAAAACATGGACAACGTTTGGGTGGAGGAGAGGCAATTGGTTATGAATTGCCTTGTGTAGATTTTTGTGCAGCTGCACGGACCATGGGGGCTGATGGCTACTCGGTACATAGCCGAGTAGAATTTGAACAACTTGATTTTGAAAAAATGTTATCCAAGGCTGGCCCCAGCTTGTTGGATGTTTACATTGATCCTGAAGAGATACCGCCAATGGGGATACGGATGAGTGCGTTAGATCGTCGTAATGGTGGTCGTTCTGGTACTGCTGAGAGGCGAGCAGCTGACAATATAGAGTTATAAAGTCTTGAGATAATTCAGAAGACTTCTTTGTCAGGAGCAGCGTTTATTCAAGCACAAAAAATATTTCTCAATATGCAATGAAAAGGATATTACTGCTAGCGCTTTAAGCGCTAGCAGTGAGAAGGTTAATAATTGGCGTAGGTTTGCTGATAGCATAGCCTTGTGCAAAATCAACACCGAGAGCTTTGAGGTCAGTCATTATGTCTATGTTTTCAACAAACTCGGCGATAGTTTTTAAGCCAAACACATGTCCGATTTCATTGATTGATTTCACCATGGCTTTGTCGATAGGGTCTATAAGAATGTCTTTGACAAACATACCGTCGATCTTCAGGTAGTCGACCGGTAGTGCTTTTAGATAGGCATAAGAGGACATGCCACTGCCAAAATCATCCAGTGCAAATGAACAACCGAATTGTTTCATTGTATGAATAAAATCAGCGGCATCCTGTAGGTTACCAATAGCTGCTGTTTCAGTGATTTCAAAACAGATTTTTTTGGCAGGTATGCCTTTTGATTGAATCTCATTTTTTACAAAATCAGAAAAATCGTGATCACTGAATGAGAGACCGGATAAGTTTATGGAACACATCTCAATTTGTTCTAAACAACTATTGTTCTCAGACAACCAGGACATCAGGGAGCTAACAACCCAGCGATCTATTTTTGGAGCGATGCTGTAGCGTTCTGCCGCAGGAAGAAAGAAACCTGGTGTAATCCAGTCACCGTTTTCATCGTTCATTCGAATCAAGATTTCAATATGTTTACCTAAATGGCCATCTGCTAATGATTGTATATCCTGGTAAAAAAGTGAAAAGCCATTGTTCTCAAGGGCGTGATTGATTTTTGAGATGACGTGCATTTCACCACTACGACGAACCATTTCATGGTCATCAGCATGATAAATGTGGACACGGTTACGACCTTTTTCTTTAGCGACATAACAGGCGTTATCTGCCATGCGAAGGGCATCATTTACATTGGCAATTTTTATGTTGATGGGGACTATGCCAATGCTGGCACCGATTGCAAAGGTTTTGTAATCGTAGACGAAACTGTATTCTTTAATTTCTTTACATATTTCATCTGCAATGCGTCTTGCTTGATCAACAGGGCAGTCTGAGAGTAGTAATACAAATTCATCACCACCAAAGCGTGCTAGGGTGTCCCTGTTTTGTCGGATTTTATTGAGAATAATATTAGATATTTTCTGTAGTAACTGATCACCAGCGATATGGCCACAGGTGTCATTTACGACTTTAAATTGATCAAGATCAATATAACAGAGCGCGTGTTCACCGCCGTTGCGGTTAATAGCATCTATCATTTTTTCTAAATGATCTTCAAAAGCAGGGCGATTAGTCAGGCCTGTGAGGGTGTCATGCTTGGCCTGATAGTCTAGTTTTTGGGCAAGCTCATGTTCCTCGGTAATGTCGCGGAATACCATAACTGCACCAATGATTTCACTGTTACGATTTTTTATTGGTGAGGTGATGTAATCAAGTTTAAGTTTTGTGCCATCGCGGCTTAAGTAAGTGATATCTGGACTGCTGAAGATTGCGCTTTGTTTGTTGAGGCAGGTGTCAATCGGGCTGGAGGCTGGTTTGTTATTGTTATCAAAGTAACAAGCAAAAACATCTGTAGTCAGTTTGTCTCGGGCTTCCAATAGACTCCAGCCAGTAATTAATTCGGCGGCAGGGTTCATATATTCAATTTGTCCTGAGGCGTTGGTTCGAATTACAGCATCGGCAATCGATTGTAGGGTAATCTGTGCCAGTTCTTTTTCTTGATGCAGTGCCTGCTCATGCTCGGTGAATTCTTTATTGCTAATAATAAAATCCTGGCGCTGGACCGCAATCTCACAGACCTGACGTAATTGGTCAGCACGAAAAGGTTTAGAGATATAATCAACAGCACCATCGATGATGAGTTGGGCTGCACGTTCCGGGGTTGATTGTGCGGTCATCATAACGACGGACTGTGTAGGTGATTCTTTGATGATTTCTTTCAATACTTGATTGCCAGACATTTCAGGCAGCATGACATCAAGTAGGACAAGGTCATGGCGTTTTTGTCTCCAGTTATCCAGCCCCATTTTTCCGGTTGTTGCCACGTCTATGTCAAAACGGTTTGATAACACACGTTTGCAGAGTTCAATAGTATCCGGGTAATCCTCTATGACAAGCAGGCTGGATTTTGGTGCGCCGGGGTTTTCCTGGCGAAAAAGATCTGACAGAACTGATGGCAGGGTGTGGAACTTTTCATAGGGGATAAATCGATTAATCTGGAATGCCTTTGATGTGGCTAAGGCAATTCGTTCGCTATAACCGTCTGATAGCATAACAATAGGTATGTTTGGTTTAACTGTCAGTGCGCCTGAACGAATGATTCTGGCTAAACGCCAGCCATCGATCGGTTTTAATTCAACAGCACAGACAATTGCGTCGAATTGATTATCAGTAAGTAAATTTATTGCAGCCTGACTACTGTTGGCAGTAATAAGGCTGTTAAAGCCAGATTGTTTTAGTACATGGTGAATTGAATTCCCTTGGGTTTCATCCATGCTTACAATCATGACATTTTGACCAATCTCCAAAACTACTTCCTCCATACATCCTTCAGGGATTAGAGTTGCAATAAAATAAACCTAATTAACAGGAATAACTACATTGAATGTAGAGCCTAGTCCTTCTTTACTTTCGACTGTTATAGCTCCTTTCATTAGCTGACAGAATTGATGACTAATCGCGAGACCTAATCCAGTGCCTTCGTAGCGACGAGTGTGACCACCATCAATCTGAAAAAAAGGGTCAAAAATATGATCAACCTGATCTTTGCTCATGCCGATACCGCTGTCTTTTACCTGGAAATGCAGCGCATCTGATGTTTGAGTAATATTAAAGTTAACGGTTCCATTATGGGTGAATTTAGCGGCATTACCTAACAAATTCAGTAATACTTGGCGCAATTTTTCAGCATCTATATTGACGATACTAAGGCTGATTTGTTTGGAATGCTGGAGTTTGTTGTTATTTGGGGTCATTAGAGGCTTGATGGTTTCAAGCACATCATTGATCAGCTGATCCAGATTAGCGGGTTTGATGTTGATATCAATTTTACCCGCTTCAACCTTAGACATGTCCAGAATGGAGTTGATCATGTGTAGCAAGTGTTCTGCATTTTGGATAATGGTATTAACATCATGATGAATCTCATCCTGCTGTTGTGGCAGTACTTCAAGAATCAGATCGCTATAGCCTAGTATGGATTGTAATGGGGTGCGTAATTCATGGCTGACATTTGAGAGAAAGTTAGACTTGTTGCGGTTGGCTTCGATTGCCATATCACGGGCATAGACCAAGTCACGGGTACGTTCTTCAACCTCATATTCTAAGATTTCATTATGGTGCTTTAATTGATCCTGTTGTTGAGCAAGGGCTTCAATCATTTTGTTAAAGGCCCTGGCAAGTCCAAGCACTTCACGAGGTCCTTCCAGGGCGGCAAATGCCTTGGTTTCTCCATCTTCTGCGCGCTCCATGACGGAGGCAAGATTATCCAGTGGGGCAATCAAACGATTGAAGAAGATATGTATAACTATCAATAGTAATGTGGCAAATATCAGCCCGATACCAATGTTATTAATAATTGCCGCATAAAAAACCTCGTTGATCTTGGTTTTTCCTTTTTTGACGAGAACATGACCTAGCAACTCTTTTGTATTTTCAGATTGAAATAACAGGGTTGTATCATCAGTCGTTGTCCCTGAGTTCAGAAAAACCGGTGCTAGAAATATCCAGTGATTAATGCCTTCTTCCAGCAGAGTAATGCTCTGCATGTCGGTGCTAATTTTGGCTGTGTTTACTAAACCACCGCGCTGAAGTAGTACCTTATTATCGATATTAATAATGGCAAGTTGCTCTATGTGAGGAAACCCCATTGCAGCGTCAGCAGCGTCATTTGCATTGTCCGCACTATCGTATATCAGAGCCAAGGCTGATTGCTTTGCGAATGACTCAGTGACTTGTTGACCATCATCGAATAATAGATCTTCTATATGAACCTTTGTAACCCATGCAGATGACAGAGCACCTGCTAGTGCGAGCGCCAGTATGCCAATGGTAAAGATTGCCGTTAGTTGACCACGGAAACTTTTGCTTTTGTTTTGCTTGACTGCCACTGCGCTAATCTTTTTTATCTGAGTGGGTAAATAATGTCGAAGGACTCACGTTGACCAGTGGAATAGTGCAGGCCAAGATGGGATGCGGTACGTTCATTGACAGCTACTTTCAGGCTCGACAATGGTAAAACCAGGGGGGTGTTAGAGTTTATTTGTTTTATGCTCAATTCGGCCAGATTGTAGCCCATTTTTTCATGGTCGGGGAAAAGCGAAAACAAGGCGCCACGTTTGGTATAGGCCGGGTTGTTTGAGAACAGTACGATGTTCTTTTGCCAGGCAGCGTTTAGTGCCAATGGCAGTATGGTTTGGTCTGGCACAACTTTATCAAACAACAACCAAACGGCATCTGAGGAAGTTTCTGCCTGATCCAGAATTTTTTTGAATTGTTTTGCTGCATGGCGAATGTCGGTTGCCTGTAGCGCATGAAGTTCTATATTTGATTTACGTGCTTCTTCTTCTGCAATGCTGATCAACCAGCCACTATTGTCCTCGCTGTAAACGGTGAATACACGCTTCACATCGGGCGCGATATTTTTCAGGTGTGAGAAAAACTGCACTGGTGAGCCGACAAGACTAATACCACTGTGGCCATTGGGTTTCATAATCATACCGCCGTGGATGACTGGGAGTTGATCGCGAAATTTTTTAGCGATGTTGTAGCTGGTGTGTCCCAGGGCAATAATTGCATCGACCTGTCTGGCATCAATTTCTTTTTGTATGTCCTGCTTTTCGCTGGTTGTGGTTAGTGAATATGTGTGGAGGGTGACTCCCTCATGGGCTGTGATGCCCGTAATAATTTCAGAGAAGATGCGGTCGTATGCGGCATTTAGCTTGGGCAGCAATACTAATAGCTCGGCTCGCTCACCGTCGGCAGCGTATAGCGGGGTTATCAGCGCTGATAAAAGTATTAGTAGTATGCCAACTAGGCGAGTCATTAGTTTCTTTGATTACTTTATTATTTTAGCAATGCTTATATGTAATTTTAGCCACAATCCAGTAATAAGTCTTGCCCTAAAAATGCTTACAGCCTTGTCATGATTATTATTTAATTACATGGTGACACCAGCTATACGCAGAGCTTGCCTAATAACATTGGTGGCATCCATCATCATGCGAATGGCGATAGGATAGTTTTCTTCGTTCGCTTTGTTGTGCGCCTGTTCTGACATCCACTTGGCTTTGTCGCCGAGTTTCAGCATAGACTTTTGTACCATTTCGCTGGGTTTTTTGACATCAATGGCCACCTCGATAAGGTCTTCATAGCCTTGATAGCGACGTACTTCATAAGCATACTCTTTTTCTGGAGTACTTATATCAAGTTCTATGACTAGCTTCTTATTATTGAGTATGCCTTGTAGTGAGCTGGTGATTATTGACTGGGCTTCGGCCAAGCGAGTCACTGCCTTTTCGTAGTCTGCATTGCTGGCATCTTGGTCTGCCAGCTCCAATAATTTATTAACCTGCTCCTTGCTGTATTCCTTGGCGTTGTTTTTTTCTCTGGCAAAACGTCGCTTGTTTTCTTCTTGGGCAGCACCAAATTTTTCCAGACCGCTTCGCATGTCTTCATAACGCATCTTGAAACGGGCAATCTCTTCTGGGTCTTCTGGCAGATCACGCACTGCAGACATGAATAGTTTGACGGCCTGCTTGCTGATGTCGTTAGCCTTTTTTTCGTTGCCTGCTGAGATTGCAGTGTTAGCCTGGAGCAACATTTGATTGATTTTAATTTTGGTCTTGCCATTGTTGTGTTGAGCAAGGCGTTGGCCGCTACGAGAATTGAGTAATTTGCTGAGATATTCCAGGCGTAGTTCGGTATTCGTGGAGTGGCTGACATCTCGCGGTGCGGCGAAGACCTGTGTCTGGGCAGTGATGAACAGGCAAGCAGAAAGGGCTGCAGGGCCAAGAATCTTTTTAAAACACATATTATTACCTACTACTATTTATTCCTTTGCTGCCGGGCTGGTGAACAGATCGCTGTTTTGTTTCTGCTGTTGCATCAGTTTTTTGAAATCATCCATATTCAGTTTGGGTTTGGAAAACTTCGGCATCTCGACATGGATAGCATTGTTAACGGTTTTTCTCGAGCCATCTTTATAGTGGATGTCGAGATTATAGCTGCCGATGCCAAGATTCTCGGGCAGGCTGAATTGTATTTCCGCAAGCCCTCCTGGTCGCTGTTGCAGATTTGGCATCGGCCGCAGTGCGGTAATGGTTTCTTCACCACTGATATAAACTACATCGCGGTGATAGGTGATGGCACTGCTATTACTCAGCAGGGGATAGCGATTGGCCAGTTGTGGTGAGTTGGTGTCGCGATTTTCGATGCTGAACAGGGCACTGTCGGTACTGACCAGTAGTTGCGATTGGCTTGCTTGCAGATCGCTAATCTGGCCGTCAATTTCAATTTGACCAAGCTGCTGCATCAGTAATTTGCCCTTTAGGTTGAATATACTGTTGCCACTGCTGACATAGATGCCACGACTGTTTCCAGTGATTTGTTGGGCCCCAGCTTCGATTTCAAACCGGCTAACGGATTCGAATTGCTTGTCTTTATTCAGGCGAACCACCTCAACCCCCTGGCCGGTGGTAAGGTAGAGCAGGCCATCGTGCAGCCACAGGTCATTGGCCTTGATATCCAGGCTGGCCAGTTTGCGTGGTTTGTCCTGCTGGACATCAATCGCAATCACACCTTCACGGTTATCGACCAGATAGGCGTGCTTGGCATCGGCAGTGACGGCGCTGGTTTCGCCGAGGCTGTCATAGCTGCCCAACCAACGGACATTGAAGGGGTTGCTTATATCAACAATGGCCAAGCCGCCATCACCGGCGGCGACATAGGCACGCTGCTCGTGCAGGGCGACGTGCCTGGCCTGGCCGGGAAAACTGACACCGGTGGTCCAGGTTGGATTGAGTGGATTGTTGATATCGAAGACCTGCAGGCCGTTGCTGCCCTGGGCGACAAAGGTGTAATTACCCTGGGCGGCGATGTGATTGACCAGGCCACGGTTGTGATAGCCGCCAACGGCTGTTGGCCGATCTGGATTACTGACATCGACAACGCTGATACCGCCCCACCAGTCCATGGCATAGAGGTGCTGATCAACCACTTTCAGCCCCCAGCTGGCGCCGCGGGTGTCATGGCTGCCCAGCAGTTTAGGGTGTTTGATGTTGCTGATATCCACCACATGCACGCCAGACAGCCAGCCGGCGACATAGAGCTTGTCATTGATTAGATCCAGGCCGCGGGCATTACCTGGGATGGCCAGTTGGCTGATCAGTTTGGGTTGGCGCGGATCGGCGATATCGAGGATGTGCAGGCCATCGTCGAAGAAGGCGATATAGGCAATGCCATCACGGATGGTCACTTCCTCGGCGGCAGCGCCAGTGAAGTACTGGCCGATCAACTCAGGTTTGGCCGGATCAGTGACATCAAACATCAGCAGGCCGCTGTCGTCATCGGCGATATAGGCGATGTTGTCGTGCACCTCCAACGACCAGGCCTTGCCGTCGGTATCATATTCGCTGATCAGTTTAGGTTGGCTGACATCACTGACATCGATGATCTGGAAGCCGCCGTGATGGCTGGCGAGAAAAAGCAGGTCACCCACCAGGCGTGGAGTGTAGGCCAGGCCCTGGGTCAGCAGAGTCGAAATTCGTTTTGGATTAATGGGGTCGCTGACATCGACAATCTGCAGGCCATGATCATCATCGGCGACAAAGGCGACGCCGTCACGGACGACGATGCCCTTGGGTGAACCGGGGGTGTGGAAACTGGAGAGAAGTTCGGGCTGACGTGGTCGGCTGAGGTCGTAGATGTGGATGCCGGAGAACCAGTCGGCGACATAGGCCAGCTTGTTATTGATGAAGACGCGTCGTTCCCCACCCAGGTTAACGCCCTGACCGAAGTCCAGGCCTTCGTTGCTGAGTTGAGGGGTCTCGGCACTGAAATCGATAAGCTGGATATCGTTTTTTCCCAGGGCAAACAGCTGCTCACCGTGCAAGGCAATGTCGAGAATGGTCTCCTTGCTGCGATAGCTGCTGATAGTGGTAGGTTCGGCCGGGTTGCTGGCATCGATCAAAAAGATGATTCCGCTATCATTTAAAACCGCCACACGGCGGGCTTTAGCAGATACTTTTATGGCATACCCTAATTTTTGATGGCTACCTAACCATTGAGGCTGCTCTGCATTTTTTATATCTAGTATGGTCAGGCCACCCATGCTAGTAGCGATAAAGGCCAAGTCCTCAGCAACGCTGATATCGAGCGCCGGGCCGGTGGTGTGGTATGTAGCGATGGGTGATTTCTGACCCCAATCATGCTCTTTGTAGACTCGTATTCCGGCTTCATCTGCGACGCTAAACTGGTAGTGGTTGTTGCTGTCGCCGGGGCGATCGGTGTCGAAAAAGGCGATGAGCTTGTTGTTGTCATCGCGGATATAGATGCCATTGTGACGGCGACTGACCTGGTAGTTATTGTCGGTATTTTCACTCAGGCTGAGGCGTTGTTGCAGATAGGGGCTGCCTGGTTGCAGGCTGATCGAGGCGATTTTTTCCGGCTGCTCAAATCCCAGTCTTACCTGGCTGGCCTTGCCGAGCGGGACAACAGCAGGTTCGATGCTGACGGCGGCCTGCAAGCTGGCGCAAAAGCCCAGCCCAATCATGGCCTGAATCAGGGGGCGCAACGGTGTTTTTATGTTTATGGACATGGGTAGGTATGTTGTTGATGCAGGGCTTCGATAGCATCCAGTACTTCTGCGGATAGGTTTAATTCTGCGCTGGCGATATTCTGTTGCAGCTGGGCCATGGTGGTGGCGCCGATGATGTTGCTAGTGACGAATGGCCGACTGGTGACATAGGCCAGTGCCATTTGTGCTGGCTCCAGGCCGTGATCGCGGGCCAGTTCGACATAGGCGCGGGTAGCAG
>Ga0316207_10001637_pt1 | contig 26436 bp, 26 predicted proteins | sample 6weekpyrite_MG_FD_204943 | JGI IMG/M metagenome (GOLD analysis project Ga0316207, IMG submission 204943) | Microbial mat bacterial communities from mineral coupon in-situ incubated in ocean water Damariscotta River, Maine, United States -... | ecosystem: Environmental > Aquatic > Marine >... | reverse complement strand
GTTCTGTTTATTTCTGATATATGTTAGTCGCTTATCACCAAGAAACTTACTAACCACTTCACCCGTATTGTCAGTTGATGCATCATCTAGGACAATTAACTCAAGACCGTCAATATCCTGTGACAATACACTCTCAATACAGAAACCTGTATAGGCTGCATTGTTATACGAAATAATTGCAACAGTTATTAGTGGTTTATCCATAATCTCTTTTCTTTCTGCTAATGTACATTATTGAGACAGTCGCAAACCTTCTCAACATCCTGATTGCTTAATTGAGGATCTATTGGCAAACTCAAAATTTCCGAAGTGATTCTTTCAGTTATCGGAAAGTCGCCCTCCTTGTATTTCAGGTATGCGTATGCATCCTGCAGATGACAAGGAACCGGGTAATGGATATGCCAGCCTATACCGGCATCGTCCAGATGAGAGATAAGCCTGCTCCTGAGATCCGACCTGATCACAAACTGGTGCCAAACGGGATTTACCTGATCTGGTATCACAGGCAAGCTGTACCTATCTCCAAGTTCAGATAAATATATATCGGCGATTTCACTTCGCCTGTCATTCCAGCTATCAAGCTTTCCAAGCTTGACTCGCAGAAACGATGCCTGTAATTCATCCAATCGGGAATTATTTCCAACCAGCTCATGTTTATATTTTTTCGCTGAGCCATAATTTCGTAGTAGCTTGATACGTTCAGCCAGCCCAACATCATTCGTTGTCACTGCACCGGCATCCCCCAAAGCCCCAAGGTTTTTTCCGGGATAAAAGCTGAAAGCTGCTGCATCGCCCAATGCGCCGGCACGTTGACCCTTGTAACAGGCACCATGAGCCTGTGCTGCATCCTCAATCACCTTAATATTATGTCTGGATGCTATCTCCATTACATCTGACATGGCAGCAGGTAGTCCATATAAATGAACGACAATTATTGCCTTTGTTCTTGCTGTTACTGAATTTTCAATACTGACAGGGTCAATATCATAAGTACTTTCATCTATTTCCACAGGGACAGGCCTTGCACCCACGTGAGACACTGCCAGCCAGGTCGCAATAAATGTATGCGCAGGAACAATTACCTCATCACCCTCACCAATACCATAAGCTTGTAGTATCAAGTACAGTGCATCAAGGCCATTACCTACACCAACGCAGTGATCACTCCCGCAGTATTGAGCAAACTCACGTTCAAACTCACTGACTTCATCACCAAGAACCAGCCAGCCATTCTGCAATACACGCTGAAAAGCATCGGTCAGCTCATTGGCCAAATGTTGATTGTGTTGCTTCAGGTCCAGAAAGGGTATTGTCATTTTTCTTCCCTGACGGCCGTTAGAAACTCTGCGTACTCACGATAATAATCGCCTTCATCAAAGTAATCCGATGCCAGTACCATGCATACCGCACCAGATGAAAAATTATCTATCTCTCTCCACATCATAGATGACAGATATAGACCAATATAGGATCGATTCAGATTGTATGTATATTTATTTTCACCATCGTCGATTTTCACATCAAAGCTACCCGACATTGCAATAATTAGCTGCTCCAGCTTCTTATGGCCATGACCAGCCCTGGTTGCTCCGCCGGGAACATCATACAAGTAATAAACTCGCTTTATATCAAACGGTACCTGCACACCACCCTCAACAAAGGAAAGATTCCCTCTCGGATCATGCATCTTGGGCAAGTCTATTAATCTGCAATCCTTTAATGTCATTTTCTAACCTTCCAAGTCCAGTTCATAGCACTCATGAATAACACTTCCTGCACCAAACTCTTTTTTAAACTCGTACAAACCCTCATTCAGAAATCTACCCTGTTCTTCAGTACTGATTCCAAAATCAAAAAATCGTTTGCCCTGCACACAGGATTCATTGATACAGTAATTATATAGATAATCCAGCCCACTTAGCTCATAGCCTTTCTTGCTGGATGCACTGTATTGCACGTGACTTACATTTGCTGACTCGAATATAACAATGCCTGTTTCTACAGACCCGTTTAACAATCCGGCATAAAATTTTATTTCTTTCGGAAAGCGTTCATGCAGGAGCACTATTTCATCAATCGTATGAACTGGCTCCACACCATGTTTGCGTTTCAGGTTTTCACGTAACACCTTCCAGATAGAGGCTGCGTATTCTACCCCAGTCCTTATTTCAAACTGGTTATTTTTTGCTTTTTTCAAACCACGCTGGCGTCGTTGTGAAATTTTCAACCTGTTTGAAAAATCAATCGTTGATGACAATTCACATCGTTCACGGCGTGCACCCAGCCTTGAGAGCGCATAAATATCATCATCTGCAGGCACCTGATGGTAAATCCCTGGTACCACTTTATATTGTAAAAGACGATATCCTGTAGAATAGTAATAGGAGCATATCTGGCTAAGTGCATTTAGCATCTTGCCTCCTCGCAGGAATCCATTATGCAGGATGCCGCCATATGTCAGACCGGGATGACTGACTATCATAGACGGATCATCCAGATCCTGTGCAGCTGGAAAAACCCCGACCAGTTCACCCTTTTGTTCGATCAGCAGTGACATATCCTTGAATCGATCTCCATGGTAGGATAAGAATCCTCGAGTATGTATGAATGTCGACATGTAAGCAGTCTGGCAACAGTCATCCCATCTGGCGGATTCTGATTCATTATAATCCAGCACCTGCATTAATCTTCCTCACACATGGCTACACCAAATCCGTCTTCACCAAAATTATTTCCATTATAAAAACAATATTTTTTACCTTGTGACTCAATTACTGCTGAATACATCATTGCATCTGAATCCCACCCGTGCACTGATACATCCAGCCCGACTTCGTCATCCCTGCGCTGCCATACCTTCCCATCCTCTGAACTCGCATAACCCAGGCGATATGCTCCAAGGGATTTTCTTCTTATTGAATAGAAAAGCTCATAAGCGTCATCACCATGCTTGATTACCCAGGGACGCCCGATACCATGTTCATCACTTCCGCCCGCATCCAGACAGGACCTTCCTTTGACAGGCCAGTTGATACCATCGGCTGATTCAAGATATTTCATTGAATAAACAGGCATGGTTTTATTATTTAATGTCAGCCATTCGGAGCCAGCCACATACCACATACGAAAACGATCTTTCTCCTTGATTACAAACGGCCCCCCTCTGAAATAAAGTTCATCCGGACTCCTCTCAAGAATCGGGGTTTCCTGGTAGCGCTGAAAAGTTTTCCCACTATCACGACTGACAGCAAGACCTGTCAGCAGCCGATACCTGATCTTCTGGCCCTGCTCGAAGCCTGCGTAATACATATAATATGTTTGCTCATTCACCGGTATTACACTACAAGCGAGCACCCCATTTTCATCAAAAGTCCCCGGGCGACCGACATCCAGTAAATATGTCTGTGAGACCGTAAGTACCTTTAATGGGTTTCGCGCATCCACATCTACCCATCCTGGCCTGCCAATAAAATCACTATCGCAACAAGTGATGTATACCCTGATAACCTCGTCACTGACCTTCACAGGCGTAGGGATCATGGCGTGCGATCTTGCCCACGTCTGAGACCCATCAGGCTTGTAAACGATTCCCATTTTATTCCATTTCATGTTAAAGCTTTCACCCGACTCAAACGCCTCGCACTTCCCTTAGGTTCCTCAGCAACACCCTTCACTACCTTATCTTCCTCGACATCCCTGACTATTAGCGTACCTGCACCTATCAAGCAGTCATCCGCTATTGTTAAATTGTTTGAGATGGTAGCATTAACACCGATAAAACAGTTTTTCCCCACATTGACATAACCGGAAATCACTGCATGAGATGCGATAAAACAATTATCACCAACTGATGAATGATGGCCAATGTGATTACCACTCCAGAGAACCACATTATTTCCTATATTTACAAATGGTTGCACCGTATTGTCTTCGAAAATAAAACAATGCTCGCCCAGATTAACGTTATGCCAGACAAAAGCACGTGAACTGATATATGACGCAGGTTTAAAACCTTTTTCTTTTGCCTCGACATACAACCTCTTTCGCAATCTGTTCAACTGTGTATAAACCGAGGCCGCGAAAAAATAATGTTCCTGTGGTGTAAATCTGTCTTCAACGTTTTCGAATGGAACCACCGGAAGACCAAATAATTCTTTCTTTTTCAGGTATTCTGTTTCAACACTGAATCCAACCACCTCATAATCCGAATCATGGGTAAAATATTCATACGCAATTTCAGCAAATGCGCTATCACCAATAATAATCAACTTTCTGGCTTTACTCATATTAACTCCCATATTCAAGGCCTGGTTATGAGAATGTCTTCGCGCCGGTTTGCCATTGGCAAGCCATCAGCCTGTGGTAAAATGTATGCATCAAACCCTTGAATTCTTGCACGTTGGACGATCGCCTGCACAACAGTATCATCTACCTGGCCTTTTTCTATCTGGTTATAGATAACCTCAGGCTCATTTTCAGTAGCCATGAACTGCTTATGAAATTCTTTACCGTTATTACTTGAAAAAAACCGCTTGCGCTTGGAAATATTCGGGATATCACCTATCAACATCTGACCGCCTTCAGCAAGCAGTCCAAGAGATTGGTCTAAAAAATCCCAAACATTTGATTCCGTGAAAACATATTGAATAACACTGTAAACCAGAATTACATCAACCTTTGCAGTCAAACTGTTACACAACTGTTGCATATCCTCTGGATAGTAGCCTGCAATCTTTTCCACGCCTTTCTTATCAGGCAACAGACTCAGCATTTCCCGGGAATCTATCAGATACAGTTTCTGTTGGCTGTCTATACAATGATCTATCAATAATTTGGGTAACTCACTGCATCCTGCACCTATATCAAGCACAATTTTTTCAGGTTTCTGCAGGTTGCTCAACTTGGCTTTGATATCTGAAAAAATAGCGTCTTCCTTACCTTCTCTGTAGCTATCAGGAAACCCTATTTTTTCATAGGTGCTCAACTCCGGATCTGCAGCCAGTCTGCGGAAATCATCAAACCCTATCCCCCTGTATTTACTGTAATCCACCATTATTGGCTATACCCGATTAGCATTGAGTCACAGGCGAAGGAGTTGCGTCTTATTGGTAGCCCAATAATGCTCTTAAGGCTGTTCAATGGATCATTCCTTCTATTGCCTGCCTGACTTCATTCTTATCCAAAAAATAATCACAGTGGAAAGCCAAATTATGCGTACCTGAAATATGCTGACCATAAACACAACGTAGATTCTGACCGATCGATCCTGAAATATTTGATAGAAATGTGCCTTCTCTCCACACATCAGATATCAGAAAAAGTACATTTGCGTTCGGTGGCGAAAATAGAATATTGGTAAAGCCGGAACTGCCTGGCCCCGCAATAAATTTGGCATTATTAAACAAAGACAGTTTCTGTGACACAGACAGGCGATCAGGAGAAATCACCTCAAATCCATACGATTCAAACAATTCCTGTATTTCATCTTCATTTGCCAGCCTGCGAAACGAAGCATTCTTCCGGGATATATAAAGACGTTCAGGCCCATGATATTTACCATGATCGGGCTTATAAAAGTTTTGCCGCATATAATCTATAGCTGCTTTTGATATAACAACATCATTAGCCTTGATAGCCGTATTTGATTTCAGATTAATTGGCATAGTGCTAAGGGCAGACGGGACAATCAATCTTTTACAGCGATACACACTACCCGCTTGCATAGGAATTATTTTACGTCCAGATTTATTCATAATCTGAAGCATTTCAAGCTGATGGCTGTCGTTGATACTTGCCATATCAACCAGCAAGGGTAAATGCTGATACTCCACCAGCTCATTCAGCCCGAGAAAACGAGGTAAGTATTCAATCAACCAATGTGAGTAATTAAAACTTGCGAAGCCAGATAACATAATAGCTTCTTCAAATTCATTTTCTATCTGGTTGTTAATATCTATTAATGCATGCTCACCAGCACAATACCTCACAACCTCATCTGTCAATTCATAGCGAGTCGACTCCTGGTGAAAAGCCAGGTCATACAGAACAAGATTTTCATCTACAATAACCAGATCCTTACCACCAACAATCAATGCATCATTGACTTCTGCAATATAATATTCAGACTGCTTTGTAGTTTCATTTCGAGACTCTGTTTCATTCCATCCCATGGGAAAATGGATTTTATAAACTTGTTCTTTCTGGATAACATGATAGGGTAATGATTGTCTCTGACAATAATCTCTGACTCTCTGAAAGTTAACCAATCTGACGTCATGCTTGGCTATGTTTTCATTAGACTCTGCCAAATAATCTATATAGTGACTAACGGCTTCCTTAAAATTGCCTTGTTCAAGTTTCAGCTTGCCCATTTCGAAGTGCGCCTGGGAATGTGCCGGAGAAAATTCCAATACTCGCTGCAAGGCGATCCTGGCCGCTTCATGTGCATCTATATCAAGAAGGTCACGAGCAAGCTGAAAGGACGCGTTTACTGCACCTTGCATCTCGTGTTTCTTGATGGCATACCCCAACTCGCCCCTCGCGTTATATATTTCAGCTAAATTACTGTAATAGCGGATCTCCTGGGGATTTAGTTCAATTGCCTTATTAATATACTCAATAGCTTGTTCGCTATGTCCAATCTGGCCGGCAATAATACCAATCAGATTCCATGCATCTGCGTTTCCTGGATTGCCTGTGAGTATCTCTCTGCATAAGGATTCAGCATGAATATATTCGCCCTGTTCATACAGGCTGACCGCCCTCTCCAGCGAACTATTATTGACTTCTAATTCAGGTGCAGACATTAGTTTTCCAACCACACTGATAGAATCTTGCTAAATAAAATGTCGTAATATCCAGTCATTACTAGCCACTCTAAAACCTCGCCTGTTTAACTACATTGTCTTGAATACGCTTGATTTCATTTATGGGATGCATTTTTCATACCACCAGTTTGATATAGTCTTAGGTATTGATGAATTGGTAAATGGCGAGTAAACACCGTATTAGCCTCTGCACAGAAATCACGACTGAAATAAGCGTCTACCCGCTTTAAATCGCTTATATATAGAGACTAGAGATAAAACCGAACACCAATCCTTTGGTAGGAAATCACTAATAATACTTAACTATTGAGGGCTTCTACCTGCAAAACAATAAAGGTACTGATCGCGAACCTGGTGCCAGATTATTGTCATCAAAGCCATGCTTATCCACTCCAGCATCTGAATCGTCTGCCGTATTTGAATATTTGAAGTATTCCTGATGATATTGAATCCCTGGAAATTGCCAACTTTATTCTAATAATATTATATATATCAATAAGTTATTTTATTCACGCGAATGTCATTCAAGATAGTCAATAAAATGTCACTAATTACATCATCCTTCAGAACATGATCTGTAACATATTGTATTTATTGTTATTTATTGGGTATCCACTGTATTGGCTCATAAATTGCTTATCATCTGTACAAGTAAATGAAGCAATAATAAAGGCAAGTATTTATGAAGGCTGTAATCCTCGCAGGTGGATATGGAACTAGACTGTCAGAAGAGACGGTTCTTAAGCCCAAGCCTATGGTTGAAATAGGTGGTAAACCGGTACTGTGGCATATCATGAAGATATTTTCTGCTCATGGAATCAACGAATTTATTGTCTGTTGTGGTTACAAAAGTTATGTCATCAAGGAATATTTTGCCAATTATTTTTTACATTCATCAGATGTAACATTTGACATGACAAGGAACGATATGCAAATACATCAAAACAACTCCGAGCCATGGAAAGTCACTCTTATTGATACAGGTGAATCGACGGCTACCGGTGGCAGACTTAAAAAGGCTTCTGAATACCTCAATGATGATGACTTTTGTTTTACCTATGGTGATGGTGTAGCTGATGTAGACATATCGGCTCTCATCAAACACCATAAAGAGAAAAAGTTGCTCGCTACGGTTACAGCCGTACGCCCCCCTGGCCGTTTTGGATCTCTCAATCTTGATAATGATACTGTCAGTGAGTTTGTTGAAAAACCGGTGGGTGATGGTAACTGGATCAATGCTGGTTTTTTTGTTCTTTCCAACAAGGTCATGGAATATATACAGGGCGATAATACCAGTTGGGAAATGGAACCTATGTGCACCCTCGCACTGGAGAACAAACTGACCGCATACAAACATTATGGATTTTGGCATGCAATGGACACGCTGCGCGACCGCGATAAACTTAATTCGCTTTGGGCATCTGGGGAAGCGCCATGGAAAGTCTGGTAGCATCTGCTGATTTCTGGAAGGGAAAAAAAGTATTTATCACCGGTCACACCGGTTTTAAGGGTAGCTGGTTATCGCTGTGGTTGCAGAAACTTGGAGTTCAAGTAACAGGATATTCACTTCAGCCACCATCCACCCCCAGCCTTTTTTCAATCGCTGAAATAGATAAAGAACTCGCCTCGATAGATGGTGACATTCTTGATTATGCACACCTGCTAGAAGCCATGCAGGATAGCAGCCCGGATATTATCATCCACATGGCAGCCCAGTCACTGGTTCAATATTCATACAATCACCCCATCGAGACATTTTCAACAAACATAATGGGTACCATTAACCTGCTAGAAGCTATAAGAAACACTGATAGTGTCCGATCGGCAGTTGTTGTTACCAGTGACAAGTGTTATGAAAACCAGGAATGGATGTGGGGTTACCGTGAAAATGAACGACTGGGTGGAAAGGACCCATACAGTAATAGCAAGGCATGCACTGAACTAGTCACTCACTCCTATATACAATCCTACTTCAACAATCCTGATCCAGCACGATCCATAGCCTGTGCCACTGCACGTGCAGGCAATGTCATTGGCGGTGGTGACTGGGCAAAAAACAGACTTCTCGCTGATATATATCGAGCAGTTGAGAACAAAACTAGTCTGGAGATTCGTCATCCTGAGGCTATTCGTCCCTGGCAGCATGTCATGGAACCACTGAATGGCTATTTGTTACTTGCGGAAAACCTTTACCGGAACGGTAGTACCTATAGCGGTGCCTGGAATTTTGGCCCTGAATCCGGTGATGAAAAAACAGTCAAGTGGGTCATTGACAAGGCTAACCAGCAACTCGGTAACAGGATAAACATTGAAATTGATAGTAACAGGCTGATGCCTGAATCATCCATACTCAAACTTGACAGTACTAAATCGAGATCCATGTTAGGCTGGAGCTCTAAATGGAATATTGATATGGCTATTAGCAAAACTGTCCTATGGCTATCGAAATACCTTGACTCTGAAAACATGAAAGATGTCACGTGCGCACAAATTGATGAATACATGGCAGAACAGACTGGGGAATCATGAATAGTAATGACCTGAGAAAATCCATCTTAAACCTGGTAGAAAAATTTACAGCGCAGGAACATGCCCGGCAACCATTTGTCGCCGGAAAAACTTATATTCCGGTATCAGGTAAAGTCTTTGATTCCCATGAACTATCCTTCCTGGTAGACTCGGCCCTTGATTTCTGGCTTACCGCTGGTAGATACAATAATAAATTTGAAAAATCTTTATCAAGTTTCCTTAACGTCAAGCATACAATTACTACGAACTCCGGCTCATCCGCAAATCTGATTGCATTTTCCAGCTTAACGTCTCCCCAACTGGGTGATGCGGCTATCAAGCCGGGAGACGAAGTAATCACGGTAGCGGCCGGTTTTCCAACCACTGTAAACCCTATTATCCAGTTCGGGGCCGTCCCGGTATTTATCGATATCGATATTCCTACCTACAATATAAACAGCCAGCTGATTGAAAATGCCGTGACTGACAAAACACGCGCTATATTCATAGCTCACACTCTGGGTAATCCATTTGATCTGGATATGGTCATGAACATAGCCAGAAAATATAACTTGTGGGTAATTGAAGATTGTTGTGATGCACTTGGCTCAGAGTACAAGGGCAAAAAAGTAGGGTCATTTGGAGATATTGGCACATGCAGCTTTTATCCTGCACATCATATCACGATGGGTGAAGGAGGTGCAGTATTCACCAATAACGGAAAATTAAAAAGGATAGCCGAATCCTTCAGAGACTGGGGGCGTGACTGTCATTGTGCACCTGGAAAAGATGACACTTGCGGGAAAAGGTATTGCTGGAAGCTAGGTGAGCTTCCACAAGGCTATGATCATAAGTATATCTACTCTCATATGGGGTACAATCTCAAGATCACTGATATGCAGGCCGCTATTGCACTAGCACAAATGGATAAACTACCCGGTTTTATTCGCAAACGCAGGGATAATTTCACCCGACTCCATAATGGCTTGCAGCATCTCCAGGATAAATTAATTCTACCCGAAGCCACGCCTGACTCACTCCCTTCATGGTTTGGTTTTCCGATCACGTTAAGGGATACAACAGATCACGGGAGAGTTGATTTACTCAGGTTTCTCGAGCAATCGCAAATTGGGACACGCCTTCTGTTTGCAGGCAACTTGACTAGGCAGCCCTATTTCAAAAATATTAAATACAGAACAATTGGAAAACTTGAAAATACTGATACGGTTATGAACAATACTTTCTGGATAGGCCTGTATCCCGGCATCAGTAATGACATGATAAATTACACTCTAGAATGTTTTTCCGATTATTTCTGCAATAAATCTGTCAGTACAGCAAACAGGGGCAGCATGTAGCTGGCATAACATGAACACAATTGAACTTGCCAGAAGAATACGTATTGATGCTGTGAACATGACCAATGCAGGCAGGAGCTCACATATAGGCTCGGTCCTGTCTATTGCAGATATACTTGCTGTATTATACGGCACAGTTATGAACCATGACCCCCTAGAACCCACAAGAAAGGACCGTGATCGTTTTATTCTCAGCAAGGGTCACGCTGGCGCCGGAGTATACGCGGTACTTGCAGAAACCGGTTACATCGACAAATCACTACTTGATACCCATTGCCAAGACAATTCCCCACTAAGTGGCCATGTTTCGCATATTGGTATACCGGGGGTGGAATTGTCTACCGGTTCACTAGGCCATGGTCTACCTGTTGCTGCCGGCATGGCGTATGCAGCAAAGCTGAGAAAAATGAGGCACCGGATATTTACCTTAATGAGCGATGGTGAATGTAACGAGGGCTCTAACTGGGAAGCTATACTCTTTTCTGCACATCACAGACTGGACAATATCACTGCCATTATCGATTACAACAAGCTGCAGAGTATGGACACTACCGAAGAAACTCTCAGTCTGGAACCGTTCACTGATAAATGGACAAGTTTTGGATGGAACGTGATTGAAGCTGATGGTCATGACCATAAACAACTTATCAAGGCCCTGGACCCAGACATAATAAACGAAGAAAAACCTACCTGTATTATTGCACATACGACCAAAGGTAAAGGTGTATCTTTTATGGAAAACTCGGTGGAATGGCATTACCGAACTCCGCTGGACAGCAATTTCAAAAAGGCTTTGAGTGAACTAGAGATATGAGAACTGCATTTCTTGATGAGCTACATGCCCTTGCTAAAGCTGATAATAACATCATGCTGTTAACTGCAGACCTTGGCTATGGTGTTTTTGAAGATTTTGAATCCAAATTCCCGCAACAATATCTCAATGTAGGCGTAGCAGAACAGAACATGATAGGTATAGCTACGGGGCTTGCTCTTGATGGGTTCAGAATTTTTGTCTACTCAATAGGCAATTTCCCAACCATGAGATGCCTTGAACAAATACGTAATGACGCCTGCTATCATAATCTGAATATCAACATCGTTGCTTCCGGTGGCGGCTTCAGCTATGGGGCATTAGGTATGTCACATCATGCAACTGAAGACCTGGCTGTAATGAGGGCTCTTCCCAATACGACCGTCACTGCACCCTCATCTCCGTGGGAAACGAAGATGGCTACCAGAGCACTGATCAGCAAGGTTGGAGTAGGATACCTTAGACTGGACAAAAGCTCATATTCATACGAACCCCACATAAACGAGAGATTCTCTCTCGACAAGGCCAGCCTGATACAGGACGGTAGTGATATCACTATAATTTGTACGGGAGGTATACTTACAGAAGCAATCAAGTCTGCTGAATTACTTGAACAGAATCATATTACTGTCCGTATCATATCAATGCATACAATTAAACCTGTTGACGAAATTGCCATCGATAATGCAATAAGAGAAACAGGCGGGATCCTGATACTTGAGGAACATTCGAAAATCGGCGGGCTGGGAAGTGCTGTTTCTGAATGCTGTATGCGTAACGGCTGGCAACCTGGTTTTTTCAAACATTTCGCTTTGGAAGATACATTTTCATCTGTTGTTGGCACACAGAATTTTCTCAGAGGCTATTATAAAATGGATGCCAATAGTATTTACGAATATATAATGACGATCAAAAACAACAAATCTGTGCTATGACGGATAAAGCTAAAATAATACTTCTGGCCGACGGCCATGTTGGAGATAAAGTTGAACAGTATTTACGTAATTGTGACGAACACATTATAGCTTTGTATCTTACTGACACTAATTCCGACAGAATTAATAAAGTAGCATCCTCATCAATTCAGGATATTACTCACATTTATCATGCAAGCCAGCTCGGTGAACAGGAGCATCTGGATTGGCTAAAGAAACAGGAGTTTGACTTCCTGATTACAGTCTATTGGCCATACCTGATCAAGCCGGATATATATGAATTAGCCGGGAAAGGTACCATTAATTTTCATCCTGCCCTTTTGCCCTTTAACCGGGGCTGGTACCCGCATGTGTATAATATCATCGACGGTAGCCCCAGTGGAGTCACCTTACACCAAATTGACGAAGGCATCGATAGCGGCCCGGTCTGGGCTCAAAAACAGGTTCCCACACTACCCACGGATACCGCTTTTACTCTATACAACAGACTTCAAACAAGCATATATGAACTATTCATGGAGCAATGGGAAGCAATAAAAAAAGGATTAATAACACCAATCCCACAAGATCATACTCAGTCCAACTATCATAGCAGGAAAAAAGTTGATGAACTGGATATTATTGACCCTGATAAAATGTATCGAGGAGAGGAATTGATCAATCTCCTTCGTGCGCGCAGCTTTGGCAATCAGGCCTTTGCATATTATATTAAAGATGGAAAGAAAATCTTTCTGAACCTTCGTTTAGGCAACACCAACACATTAGATTAATATTCAGGACAAGACATCGCATGCAAGATGAAATGATACTAACAGCAGGGCCATCTATTACAGACCTAGAAATAGAGTATGTTAATGATGCAATACGCAATGGCTGGAATAGCAATTGGAATAGCTATATCAATCAGTTCGAAGCATCATTTTCCGAATACATAGGTACAAAGCATGCCGTCACAACCTCTAGTTGTACCGGCTCACTTCACCTGGCCCTGTTGGCGCTAGGCATTGGACCGGGTGATGAAGTCATCGTTCCCGAATTAACCTGGATTGCTACCGCGTCTTGCGTTGCCTATGTCGGCGCCACACCCGTTTTTTGTGATATTGAAGAAACTTCATGGTGCCTCGATCCTGATACGCTTGAAAAATGCATCACTGATAACACAAAAGCTATCATACCTGTTCATTTATACGGACATCCCGCAAATATGCCTGTCATAATGGATATAGCAAAAAAACACGATCTCTTTGTTATTGAAGATGCAGCACCTTCAATAGGTGCCACAATCGACCAACAGAAAACAGGAAGTTTTGGTCACATCTCATGTTTTAGTTTCCAGGGCGCCAAGGTCCTGGTGACTGGTGAGGGTGGCATGCTAGTGACCAATAATTCTGAATTGTTCTCACAGGTTCAATACCTGGGTGACCATTGCAGGGACAGCGAGAAGGTGTTATGGAACACGGGCATTGGTTATAAATACAAGATGAGCAATCTTCAGGCCGCATTAGGCCTGGCACAACTGGAAAGAATTGAGGAGCTGGTTGATCGCAAACGCTGGATTAATGAAACATATCATCATTACCTGGATGATGTGACTGAAGTCCAGGTAAGTACGGAGAAACCTCGATGTAAAAGTATTCATTGGATGACATCTATTGAAATAGCCGATATCGACAATGACAGAAGACTGGAGATAATCAGATTACTAAAGGAAAGAAACATTGACAGTAGACCCGTCTTCTACCCCATCAGTTCAATGCCTATGTTTGCGAGCAAGCCCGACAATAAAGTAGCGTATCGTGTCGGTCACTCATCCATTAATTTACCCAGTGGTCATAATATCAGTAAGGAGCAAATCGAATACATATGCAAAGCTTTAATAACTATATTATGATTGGACATGCTGTTAGCTATAACCTGATCATCAACACTGTAAAGACATCGCTTGAAAAATAACAGAGATAATTCAATGCCTATAAACAAGAAAGTTCTGAATGTTGGAGGCGGTAGCAAGGATTACGGAATATCGCCAGAATTCAATGACTGGGAGCATTTACTCCTAGATATCGACCCGAAAGGGAACCCGGATATTGTCTGTGATGCCCGGGAATTACATCGTTTGCCAGCAAAGCAGTTTGATGCGGTCTATTGTTCTCACAATCTTGAACATTATTACAAGCACGATATACCGAAAGTGTTGAGCGGCTTCAGGCATGTTCTGAAGGATAATGGCGTATGCGAAATTCGTGTCCCGGATATGGGTGAAGTCTTCCGCCAGATCACTGATAGTCAACTTGATATAGAGGATGTGCTGTATCAATCAGGGGTAGGCCCGATCAAGGTTTCGGACGTTATCTATGGCTACGCCATTGAAATTGAAACCAGCGGAAACGATTATTATGCCCATAAAACAGGCTTTACTGTAAAATCATTAGTTCAAGTAATGCACACGAATGGCTTTCCCTATGTCTTCCATGGTACTGGCGATCTGGAAATTCGTGCAATTTCTTTTATGAGTGATCCAGACGAGGAGTCAAAAAGCCTGTTCGGACTGAGTTAAATCAATTACATGCAGGCAGACCTGCGCTCCACTACTACATTTCATTACTATAAAGATTTCGAATCAAATTGGTATGTAGTTAAATCGACTATGGATAAACAGATTGAAGTTTTGACAGGAAATACTCTGCCCTGTTTGAAGTTAAATGATATTGTGTAAGCCGCTGTCTGCAATTGGAACGCAGCTTTACCGCCAGATCTTCTGATTGAAGTACCTTGTCTATTTTCATTTTCATTTCGTCGGTATTTGCAAATATGCAACAATCCTCGTTATCGCTAAATGTATCTGGTATCAGTATTGGCATGGCTTCAACAAGGTTGACTGAGTTACATGCTGCGTGCTCCCAGTAACGAAACGTGTCATAACCTGTGCCACGTAAGGTGATCAAAACCTTGCACTTCTGCATAGCACGATAGTACTCCAGTTTACTAAGTCGGCCATCTGGTACAGGGTTGGTTTCACTGGCGACCTCACTGAGACGGAAATAGCCGTCCGGATAGTGACGCTGAAGTATTTCTACAATGCTTTTTCGATAACCATTATCATCACTCAGTGAGCCCACAAAACCGATACTGTATTCTTTTTCGACCTGATCAAATTGCGATATCTGCTCCAGTATCTCCTCGGGCATAGCCATGGGCAGAGGAATACTGTTATCCATACCTGATGTTTCGCGTTGAAAGTATAAAAAAGCCCCGGGGTTTATTGTAGTCGGCAAGTCTTCACCATCAACTATCGCAAGACCTTTATATCTAGCGCCCTGTAATAATTCTCCTGCTCCTGTTACTGAACGTATATCCATTACGATATAATCGAAATACCCATTCACGAGTTTCGATTTAATATCATGACGATCAACAGTGCTGTCATCAGGAAACCACCGTGCCGACCGTTGCTCAGGCGGACATACACCGAGACCCAGAACTCCTTCATATAAACAGTCTTTTCTGGGGTAATCTACTACATGGTCACCCAGTATTTTTCGTAACCCATGTAATAACAAATCAGGAACATAGTTTGGGTACGAATGGGTAAGAAACAGTATATTCATTAATTAGTTATCATTATTCAAGGTTTCAAAAGCAATGCCTCGGCATCTGCAAGCAAGGAATCAAACCATTTATCCCGGAACCTGGCCGAGTTTGCCTGCATGATTTCATCTCGCGTCATTTCAGTTCCGAAATAGTTAACCCTCTTGTCTCCATCAGATGAAATTCCCCAGATATGATCATAATCATCCAGCGGTACCACATAACTGCAATACCCTGCTTTAGTGATGCGCATGCCAATATCCCACTCTTCCATAAAACAGGGGCTGAATCGTGTATCGAAATAAAGTCCTTTATCCAAAAATTTACTTTTATGTATAGCCATATAAAATCCGGAAACATTATCGACCAGCTCCGGCATTCCGAAATTACCTTTTTTATAGTGATCAACTACTGACAACGTTTTATCAATAAACTTCAGATTGGACCCTTCTGGACCGACCATCACTGCATCATGCAATATCTCTAGATTCATTTCCAGTTTGCTTACACCTTTCGATCCTATGTGCAAATCTGAATTCAGTATAAACAGGTAATCCCCTTCAGACATATTAATGCCGATATTCCATGAGCGACTGACACCAGGATTGTGACTGTTCAGACAGTATTTATCGATACGATGATGATCTTTCAGGTCTGCAAATATCTCCTGGTTATTAAAAACACAGACAACCTCCCCCTGAATAGTCTCAAGATCATCTAGCAGGGTTTTGATGTTATAAGGACTATGCGGTGAATAGTCCAGAACAGGTATAATAAAGCTTCTTGTCTGCCTCATAGCTATTAGTATGCTTGCTTGTTTATGAAATATTTAATGAAGTTTCGTTTATCCTATGTGAATGTGCAAACAGGACATTGAATACATAATCGCATTCGATATACTTACCTGGCGCCTGCAAAATAAGCCCTGCTTCGGTTAGCACATAGCAATCATAGCCAAGTCCTTGCATTTTTTTTCTGAGCTCATCTTCACTGGATTCCATCTCAGACAGGGCAAAACGGTTTATTTCCGAAATAACAAACGGGTAATTATGTAGCTTTAGTGTATTCATAGCACCATCAATCACCATTGACTCACAACCTTCAACATCCATTTTGATCAGCTTGAGGTTGTCCAGGCGATTGTCTGACAGTATAGAATCCAAGGTCTTCATTTGCACAGTAAATAACTCACTATGCTCTCTGCTTTTTATATTAAAGTCATGCTTACCAACATCCCAAAGCGCATGACCGCCATCATTATCCTGATTCAGGAAGAAATCCACTTTCTTATTTTCGTTTCCAACAGCAAATGGCATTACCTGAATATTGGTAAACTGATTGATAATGACGTTTTTTTTCAATTGATCAAGATTGGATTCATTTGGCTCAAAACACATCACCAATCCATCTTGACCTATCAAACTGGCAGCAAGCAGAGAAAAATAACCTATATGTGCACCAATATCTATAAACGTGTCACCAGGCTGAAGCAAATCAATGTATACCTGTGAAGTCTCCTGCTCATACAAATAGCCATTGCTAAAATCATTCCACATCGTCTTCTGGCTATACAAATCCCGGTTCAGCAGGATCTTGAACTCATGCAGGCAATTATCTGCCTTGTACTGCAAGGTAACCACTTCTTCATGCGTAGCATCAGATACAGACTGTTCTTCTGTTTTATTGATATCAGACAATTTAGTTATTATCCAGTTTATAGCAAATTAAACAACGACAGACCCTGCACCCTGACATATGATTGTTGCGCTGCTTCCAGACCAGTTAAACGTAAGTTAAGCTCGGTTATTGCTTCGGCAATATCAAGGTCTTCCAGGTCTGACAATAACTCTTTACTATGTACCACAACACCTTCATTGACATTATTCTGCACTTCAATAGAATTTAATCTCGCACCTGTTCTTGACCTGTAAGTTGACAGATTATCCATGATAGCATCTATATCATTCAGACTTGCGGGTGATTGTGTATTATTTTCCAGAGTATTAGCCAGATTATAGACAGCACTGAATGCATTTTCTGTTGTATTATTTATATTGAAAAACAATTCAAATCCATTATCACTGTCTTCGATATTTCGACTGGGCCCAATGGCCACTCTTCTCTGCCCCTGATCGCCGGCATAGGCATAACCACCGTTACCGTCATCAGTAACTGGCACTGTATCACCCTTGAAACCTGAAAAAAGGTATTCGCCACTGGAGTCCTTACGACTGGAAAGACTAAGCAATTCTGCAAGTTGTTGGCGAATTTCTGCTGCTATCGCATCGCGATTTTCCTGACCCAAGGGGTCATTCAGGCCCTGTACGGCAAGCTCTCTGACGCGCTGGTATACATCTACGATGCTTGTCAGGGTTACATCCTCGGTTTCCAGCCTGGCCTGAACAATATCTGCATTACGCTGATATTGTTCATTAATTTCAACCACCTGGTTTAGTCCCAGTATCCTTGCAGAGCCTGATGGGTCTTCTGAAGGTGACAGTATTCTCCTGCCAGTCGAGATCTTTTGCTGTATGTTACTTAATCGTTCCTGCTGCTCCAGCATTCTAGCGACACTTTGTATTTGAAATTGGGATGTTGAGATTCTCATGGCTTATCTCGATACTGCACCCAGCAGGGTCTGAAACAGTTCATCTGCTGTTGAAATAACGCGGGCCACTGCCTGATATGCCTGTTGAAAACGAATCAGGTTCGCTGCCTCTTCATCCAGATTCACACCAGATACTTCCTGTTGCGAAGCTTGCGCTCTCTCAAACAGCGCCTGGTGTGCATCACGACTGAATTCTGCCCGTTTTGTCTTGACCCCGACCTGGGAGACCAGTTCCGAATAGGCTTCCTGATAATTTGCACTACCATTTGCAAGCTGCTTTGACTCCTGTAAATTGATAATCGCAAGCAAGTTTCTGTTATCGGCGACCCCACCCGCATTACTTCCAAGTGAAAAAACGTCACCATTTGCAGGATTCCCTTTTACGGTAAATTGGTAAGTACCTAATCCTGCGATTACAACCTGGTGCTGTGTACCACTATCTGAAGCAGGATCATATGAAATAGTTCCACCCGTCGAAACCGCAAACTCATTTGTAGCAGAATTAAATGTCAGCGTCACTGGTGTTGCCGGTATCGTCGAGCCGCTTCGTGAAATCAATGATCCCTCATTTATAAATGCATCACCGCCATTACTCGCACTGCGTGTAAAAATAAGTGGTGAAGCCGCAGCAATCTGGTTAGTATTGGTGATCGCCACACCAATGTCCCGCGTTGCATTCCTCACAGGGCTTATCAGGAAACTGTCTCCTGCTGTTATACTGGTACCACTAGACAACGTTATAGAAAAACCCTCGCTTGCACTTACAGTACTGGATAAAGTAGCCAGACTCGTGGAACTTCCAACTATACTATTATCACTTAACCTGGTTAGACTGAAAGTACCTCCGCCAGCCGAACTGTAATCGAGACGGTAATCACTGGCTTGCACAAGATTACTATCCGTTACGTTGCTTACTAGCTGATAATCTGTAGACGTTGCATTATTTATATTGGAAATAGCGGTGGTAGATGTAAGATCAGTAAAAAAATTACCTCCCAACTGGTTATTGAGATCGTAACCCAATTGATGCTGATCATTGATGTCATTTGACAAGCCCAGCGCTACACGGCCAATCGTGTTATATGCAACTGAAAGGACATCATTTCGAAAGCTCAAGGCACCACCAATCTTGCCGCCGGTCAACTGGTTTGTAATTGGTGAAACACTACCTCCTGTTACAAATCCTATTTCATTCTGCGTTTGATCGAATTCATTTTGAGTTATTGCCAATTTCTGCGATATCGCACCAACCACCAGGCTTTGACCATTACCTATAAATACGTTAACCGAACCATCGTCCTGAGAAACAGTAGTAACATTAACCAACTCAGCAAGTTTGTTTATCAGTGTTTGCCTCTGGTCGAGTAAGTCGTTCGGCGGGAAATTTTCACTACCATTACTCGTTAACAGGATATTTTTATTGACGTTTGCTATAGCACTTGAAAGATTATTTATTTCTGTCACCGAGCTTGCCAGCTGCGTATTTACACTGTTCTTGGAATCCTGCAGTCGCCTGTAGGTATCATTGAAAACAGATGCCAGTGTTTCTGCATCACTGAGCATAACTTGCCTGACCGGCGCAGAAGATGGATCTGTTGATAAATCCTGAACAGACTTGAAGAATCCTTGTAATACTGGTGACAATCCGATATTCGGATCTGCAAGATAATTATTCAACTCACCAGAAAGACTAGACAAGGTTTCCTGTTGCTTGAATGTTGACATGTTACTGGTTACCTGGCCTTCCAGAAATCGGTCATATACCCTCTGTAATGACGATACCCTTACTCCAGATCCTTCAAAACCTGCTCCCGATAATTGTGGAACCTGTGCGACCAGGTCTACACGCTGTCGCCTGTAGCCTTCAGTATTAACATTGGCAATATTGTGACTGACAGTAGCTAATGAGCTCTGATATGCCAGTAGTCCCGTTGTCCCTATATTAAGCAAGTCTGCCATAATGGTTGCCTATTCTATATTTCCATCGACTTGAAGAAATTCTTGAATTCCTTGCCGTTCATAATTCCGATTATCTTTTTTGCATAATCCGGGTCTGTTGCATAGCCTGCCTTGTGTAATTCCGTTGCATATATTTCAGGATTTTCTGCATTATTTACAGCTGATTTGTAACGCTCATTTCCTTTCATAAAACTGATATAATCGCTAACACTGTCCTTGATTGAATCATATGACCTGAAGTTTTCGCGAGATTGCGCCATTACGCCATCCCTGAACTCAAGCGTATTCGCGACAACATGCTTACCATCCCACCTGGCATCTGATTTGATACCAAACAGATTATTACTACTTTCACCCTGCCGGGTTTTCATTATGTGTTTGCCCCAGCCAGTTTCAAGTGCTGCCTGTGCAATAATTGCCTTGGGGTTTAAACCATTCTCGACAATCAAGTCCTTTGCCAGATTCCATAATGACTCCACAAATGCTTTTGGATTATCAATATTTATCGACTCAGACTCTATTTTCTGGGCCTCAGCCTTTCCCGGCTGCTTGACCTGTATAGGTTGTTCGCTAATTGCTGCGCTCGTCGTGTTATCCACATGTGTGGGCTTGATAGCCATCGCATCGTGTGTTTTGTCTTGTCTAACGACTTCAGGCTTGACAGCTACTTGATGAATTGCTGCAGGCATTTTTACTGATTGCGGTTCTGATTCTACTTCAATGTTTGCGTGCTGCGTCAGGAACTTTGCTAAACCTATACCACCATTGCCAGCAAGCTCCATAGCCACCTGCTTATCAAACAGATCATAGTACATTGATTTGTCTTCACCGTATTCTTCACTCACTTCTATTGTCTTGCGCATCCCGGATATCATCATTTGCATAAATATTGCTTCAAACTGCCTGGATACTTCTTTGATGGCTTCCTTACTTCCATTTCGCAACTGCCCCTTAAGACCCTGCAATGCAGAAACTTCTGTATAAACACCTGGATTTTGTAGTGATTGAAGTGGCATTTTTGGCTGCTCTTTAAATAACGATTAAATCGGCCCTGAGTGCACCGGCCTGTTTAAGTGCTTCCAGTATCGCAATAAGGTCACCCGGAGCTGCTCCCACCTGGTTAACAGCCCTGACAATCTCATTAAGTTTTACACCGGGATCGAACAGAAACATGCGGTTATTTTCCTGCTTAAACTGTATATTCGTCTGCGGCACAATGACTGTCTCGCCTTCAGATAATGGCGCTGGCTGGCTTACAGCTTCGTCTTCTGTAATTGTCACTGTCAGGCTGCCATGTGTTACGGCTGCCGGCATCACTTTTACATGGCTACCAATGACAATTGTACCCGTCCTTGAATTAACGATAATTCGAGCTGGCGCCTCAGCAGGAACAACGGTAATATTTTCAAGCAAGGAAACAAAGGCAACACGCTGAGAGGCGTCCTTAGGAGAATTGACACGAATTGAAGCGGCATCAAGTGGCTTTGCAACACCGGGTCCCACAACATTATTGATAGAGGAAGACACGCGGTTAGCCGTAGTAAAATCAGCCGTATTCAGATTTAATACAATATAGTCACGTTGCGCAAAGGCATTAGGTACTACACGTTCTACAGATGCACCATTCGGTATACGACCAACACTTGGGATATTCACTGACACCCTGGAACCATCACTACCTGAAATACCAAACCCACCTACAACCAGGTTACCCTGTGCAACAGCATACACCTGACCATCTGCCCCCTTTAATGGCGTCATAAGCAGACTACCACCACGTAGGCTTTTCGCATCACCTAAAGAAGATACAGTTATGTCAATATTCTGGCCTGGTTTTATAAATGCAGGCAATGTTGCATGCACGGCAACAGCTGCCACATTTTTAGAGTTAAGCTTCACGTTCGCAGGCGCAGTTATTCCATACCTGTTCAACATATTCCTAAGACTTTGCTCTGCAAATGTTGTTTTACCACCTGTACCATCCAGGCCGACCACCAGGCCGTAACCCAGTAGCTGATTTGAACGCACACCTGCTATAGATACCAAGTCCTTGATGCGATCTGCGTAAACCTCATTGACCACCAATGTTAGCATCAAGGACAAACATATTTTAAAATGTAATTTATTCATTAGCCTTCGCCTGTATGTTTAAAACGGCCATAGCTGGCTATTGAAAAACCTGGCTAACCAGCCCATTTTGTTTGCATCCGACACTGCACCTCTACCGCTATAGGTAATTCTTGCATCAGCTATCAGGGTCGACGAGACTGTGTTATTCAGCGAAACATCCATGGGTCTGATGATGCCCGTAATCTGGATATATTCTTCACCCTGGTTCAGAAGCATCCGCTTCTGACCTTTTACAAACATATTGCCATTTGGGTATACCTCGGCAATAGTGACAGAAATAGTGCCATTCAATGCATTGCTTTGCTCACTGTCACCCTCCCCGGTAAATTCCTGCGAGGTTTCTGCATTACCTGATAGCAGGTTTCTACCATTATGAGTAATTGGGGCGCCAAATACTGTAGGTGCAGCAAAATCGGTTGTATTTTCCTTCTTGGTTGTCGTCGAAGCAGTTTTAGTCGCATTGGTTTTTTCTGACAAGATAACTGTCAGAATATCACCCACCCTTTTTGCCTTCATATCTTCAAAAATATAACTGCTTGCCTGACCTTGATAAATCGAGCCATTTCTGATGGGCGGCGCTGCATGTTGTACTGGAGGGGTAGCCGCGTAATAACGGTTATCAATTTTGCTTTCATTCGTTGCACATGCTGTCAGCACCAGTGACAATATACAGAATACAAAATACCTATATACGATTGAGAGATGTTTGAATTTCATGATGCCCATCCAGGTTTCAATTAATACAATAACAATGCGATTTTCATGCCAACTTACAATTGCTGCGCTGCAGTCTGCAGCATGTCATCAATTGCAGATACCGCCTTGGAGTTCATTTCATATGCCCGCTGTGCTTCTATCATATTGACAAGCTCTTCAACTACATTGACATTTGAACTTTCAAGAAACCCCTGCAACAGACCACCAATTCCTGATGACTGTGGTGCAGCAGTTTGCGGAGAACCACTGGCAACAGATTCCTTGTATAGATTTTCCCCCATTGCCTCCAAGCCAGCAGGATTAATGAAGTCAGCTAACTGAAAGGTTCCAATTGAAGTAGGTGTTGATGAACCCGCAGCCAATGCCTCGACTACGCCATCACTACCTATCGTCACACTGACAACATTTGCAGGTACCGTCAGTGTGGGCTGCAATGGGTAGCCGCTTGCGGTAACAACTTGCCCCTGTGAATCGACCTGAAATGAACCATCACGTGTATATGCCGTGGTACCATCCGGCTGTAGAACCTGGAAAAACCCACGACCTTGTATAGCCACATCGAGGTTATTGCCAGTATTAAGAACATTGCCCTGAGAATGAATTTTTTCTGTCGCCACCGTTCTAACACCCGAACCTAGCGAAAGACCTGATGGAAGTTGCGTAGACTGGGAAGACTGACTACCTACTTGTCGGATATTCTGGTATAACAAATCTTCAAAAACCACTCTACCACGTTTAAATCCAGTGGTATTGACATTGGCCAGGTTATTAGAAATAACTGCCATTCTCTTTTGTTGCGCATCAACACCTGTTTTTGCTACCCATAATGCAGGATCCATACTAAACCTCCAACTATTTCATTCTATTAACTAAGCGAAAGAAGCTTTGTAGACATACCATCCATATCTTCTGCCTTTTTCATAAGCTTTCTTTGCATCTCAAAATTTCTTGATAAATCGATCATATTTGCCATTGCTTCGACTACATTCACATTACTGGTTTCTATATGGCCCGCAGCTACGGTCACAGATGCATCAGCAACTGCATTAGACTTATCTTTCATGTAAAATAACCCGTTGCTACCTTTTACTACCGCATTGTTTGCTGGCTTGACCAGTTTTATGCGATCAATTACTGCCAATGATGCAACACTCTGCCCCTGGGGTATAATAGAAATTGTTCCATCGTCACCAATACTGATTTTATCTGCGGGAGGTACGGTGATAGGTCCACCATTACCTATGACAGGATGACCTGCTCTTGTAAGCAACTGCCCGCTCGGCGTAATTTGCAACGTACCGGAACGGGTATACCCTTCTCTACCATCAGCAGCCTGGACAGCGTAAAGACCATCACCCCTGATAGCCATATCGAGTTCATTTGAAGTTTTAACAATGGTGCCTTGAGTAAAGTCTATGCCATTACCATCCGTTACAGAATAGGTTCTGCTGCTATACCCTGCTCCATGGACCTGCGCATCCTGATAGGTCAATAGATCTGCACGAAAACCAGATGTACTCAGGTTTGAGAGGTTATTGGCATTGATGGCCTGCGCCCGCATGTTCTGCTTGAGGCTGGACATAGCGATGTACAACATCTTATCCACTAATGACTCCTCTTGCTTTAGATTGATTATGCATCATGACTACCTGATATTAATGATGGTTTGCGTGATTGTATCAGCAGTTTCAATTACCTGGGCATTGGCCTGGAAATTTCTCTGCGCAGTTATCATATTGACAAGCTGCTCTGTCAAATCTACATTCGATCCTTCAAGTGCACCTGCCTGCACAAATCCAAGAGTGCCGGTACCCGGCGTACCGACCAATGCAGATCCGGACTCAAAGGTTTCTGCCCAGGAAGTGTCACCCAGTTGCAACAAGCCGTTCAGATTACTGAAATTTGCCATGGCAACCTGCGCCAATGTCAATGACTGGCCGTTGGTATAACGAGCTGTAATAACGCCTGTCTCACCCACATCAACGCCACTGAGACGCCCTGTAGTGAAACCATCCTGAATAAGCGCATTGACACCAAACTCTGTACCGTATTGCGTTACATCAGTGAGGGTAATATCAATATTCAATGCAGACGCGCCCGTCCCGGGATTAACAGGATCGAAATTTGCTATGGTTCCAGTACTGCTAGGACTGACTGAAGTCAACAATCCGTTGCTGTCAAAATTCATGATCACCGGATCACCGGATACACCGCCTGCTGGAATAGCTTCAGTGACCGTGCCTGCCGGGTTAGTAAGGTATGAGTGCATATTCCAGGTTCCGCTGTTATCAAATTTGCGGAAATACAGGGTTTGCAACATGGCATTACCCTGGGAGTCATAAGTCGTCAATGAGGTTGAATGGTTATAAGTTGAGGCATTGCTCAAATCGAATGGCAAGGTAGGTACTGCCTCAGAAGAATCCAGGTTTGCTGTTAAACTGATCGCCGAGGTTGGATTCGGCGCCAGGTCATTTGTGCTTAACTGAATATCACCCAACGCGCCCGTAATATTTCCAGTCGCATCTGCGACAAAACCAGTTAAGCGCTGATTTTCACTGTTTACAACAAACCCAGCACGGTCTACGCCAAAACCGCCCGCTCGGCTGAATTTTGTAACACCATTATCGTTCAGGCGAAAAAAGCCCTCGCCGTTAATGGCCATATCCAGGTTGTTATTCGTAAAATCAACATTCCCCTGGGCAAATTCCTGTTTGACGTCCGAGACCTTTACACCCGAACCTGTAGCATTCGAAGCAACACCCAGTGTTGAAGATGCATAGATGTCGGCAAATTCTATTCTGGACTTTTTAAAGCCTGTTGTACTTGCATTGGCCACGTTATTACCAATGACCCGCAGATCGGACGATGCTGCATTTAATCCACTAAGTGCTATTCTGAAAGGCATAATATGACTCCTGTATCAGCTAACTGATTTGTAATATTTCTGAAAACTTGCGACTACCAATTCCACGTAGATTGACATTCACCTCTTCAC
>Ga0316207_10001636_pt1 | contig 26439 bp, 25 predicted proteins | sample 6weekpyrite_MG_FD_204943 | JGI IMG/M metagenome (GOLD analysis project Ga0316207, IMG submission 204943) | Microbial mat bacterial communities from mineral coupon in-situ incubated in ocean water Damariscotta River, Maine, United States -... | ecosystem: Environmental > Aquatic > Marine >... | reverse complement strand
CAGATTATCTATACCCGTAAAGGTGGCTATGGTCTGGCACATAAAATGGATTTGGTTTGTGGTCGTATTCAGGGACATCCGGACGGGTTTGGTTTTTTAATACCGGACGATAACAGCGACGACTTGTTTCTGGCTCCGCGTGATATGCGTCAGGTATTCCATGGTGATCGTGCTATGGCACGGGTTGCCGGTGAAGATCGACGTGGCAGAAGAATGGGCCGTGTTGTTGAAGTGCTTGAGCGAGCCCATGAAACGATGGTGGGGCGTTTCTTTATAGAACATGGTGTGGCTTTCGTCGTTGCCGATAACAAACGTATTACCCAGGACATTATGGTTGCAGCCGAAGATTATAATGGTGCGCAACATGGCCAGATAGTTTCACTGCAAATTATCCAGCAACCCACCAATCACTTTAAACCTCTGGGGCGGGTGCAGGAAGTACTCGGCGAGCACATGGCGCCAGGAATGGAAATTGATGTTGCAATCCGTTCTTATGAGTTGCCTAATCACTGGAATGATGAAGTCCAGGCCGAAACAGAAAAACTTCCCGCTGAAGTTTTACAGTCGGAAATAGAAGGGCGAGTCGATATTCGTGATTTACCATTGGTAACCATTGACGGAGAAGATGCTCGTGATTTTGATGATGCGGTCTATTGTGAACCTAACAAGAAGGGTTGGCGTTTACTGGTTGCCATTGCGGATGTCTCTAACTATGTAAAACCGCAGGCGGCGCTTGATGTTGAAGCACAAAATCGAGCGACCTCGGTATATTTCCCTGAACGTGTTATTCCGATGTTACCCGAAGCCTTATCGAATGGTTTATGTTCACTTAACCCACAGGTTAACCGGCTTTGTATGGTTTGCGATATGCAAATCAGTCACAAGGGTATTTTGCAAAACTATAAATTTTATCCGGCGGTAATGTATTCTCATGCGCGTCTGACTTATACAAAAGTTGGTGCCATTTTAGAGCATCAAGATAAAGCTCTTAGTAAAAAATATGCCGACCTATTACCGCACCTGAACGATCTTTATGCCATGTATAAAGCAATGCGCAAGCAACGCAGTAAACGAGGGGCTATCGATTTTGAAACAACTGAAGTTAGAATTGTATTTGGTGAAGAAAGGAAAATAGACAGGATAGTTCCGGTCTTTAGAAATGATGCACATAAAATCATTGAAGAATGCATGATTACCGCAAATGTTGCGACAGCGCGATTTCTTCTTGAAAATAACATGCCGGCCTTATACCGGGTACATGAAGGACCTACGATTGAAAAGCTCGAAGACCTGAGAAAATTTTTATCTGAATTCGGTTTGCAGGTTTCAGGTGGCGATAAGCCGACGGCCAAAGACTATGCCTGCCTGGTTAATGAAATCAAAGAACGACCGGACTTTCATTTAATTCAGACAGTATTATTGCGTAGCCTGCGTCAGGCTGTTTATAGCCCGGATAATATTGGTCACTTTGGTCTGGCTTATGATGCGTATGCTCACTTCACATCTCCGATACGTCGATACCCTGATTTGCTTGTCCATCGGGCTATAAAACATGTTTTAAGTAAAAAATCAGTGGGCAGCTTTCAATATGATCATAAGGATATGGTTCATTTTGGAGATCTTTGCTCCCAGAATGAACGTCGTGCCGATGAAGCTACTCGTGATGTTAATGACTGGCTTAAATGTGAATTCATGATGGATAAAATTGGCAACGAATATTCAGGTACGATTATTACGGTGACAGGTTTTGGTTTGTTCGTCGAGTTGAATGATATTTTTGTTGAAGGTCTGGTACATGTCTCGGGCTTAAAAAATGATTATTATCATTTTGATCCGGTTAAACATCGTTTAATTGGTGAACATAGCAATACAATTTATATGCTGGGTGGTGAAGTAAAAATTAGAGTTGCCCGGGTTGATCTTGATGAGCGAAAAATCGACTTCGACATGGTCTTTTCAAGGTCTGAATTAAACAGAATGTCGCGCAGTAAAAAACATCAACAAAGAAAATCAGGGTCGAATAGCAAGTCACGTCATCGTACGAACAAAAATCCTGCTGAGAATAAGCGCTCCAAACAGAAAGTTAAAAATGAATTTACAGATAATAATTTTGAATCAGTAGCAGTCGAGAATGAGGGAAATCTTACATCCAAAGCCAGTGAAGTTAAAGGGGCTAAAAAGAAAGCCGCCAGTGAAAAAACCGGCAAGAAGAATATAAGCAAGAAAAAAGTGACTAAGAAAAAAACATCCAAAAAGAAATCTACTAAGAAAAAAGTCAGCAAGAAAAAAGTGACTAAGAAAAAAACATCCAAAAAGAAAGTCGCCAGGAAAAAGGTAACTAAAGAGAAAACTGCTAAGAAAAAAATAACTAAAAAGAAAGCGGCCAAGAAAAAAATAAATAAGAAAAAAACAGCCAAGAAAAAAGTAACTAAAAAGAAGAGCTCGGGTAAAAAGAAAACTGGAAAGACAGTTAGTAAATGAATACCAATGATTTAATTTTTGGTATTCATGCCGTTCAAGCGGCAGTTGAAAAGAATACCCATCTTAAAGAAGTATGGGTTGAGGAATCACGCAAAGATAAACGAGTCGAGTTAATTCTTGAGCTTGTAAAACAAAAAGAAATTCCCTGTAAACGAGTTTCCGCAACTTTTTTAAATGAAATACTGCCTGATGCCCGCCATCAGGGTGTTATGGCGTGTTTGACCAGTATTGATATTAAAAATGATGCGGCGCTGAATCGTCTGCTTGATAATCTCGACTCACCCGCATTTTTGCTATTACTTGACGGTGTGACGGATCCTCATAATCTGGGAGCCTGTATTCGAACAGCGGCAGCGGCTGGCGTGCACGCGATTATTGTTCCCAAAGATAAATCGTGCGGTATGACGGCAACAGTAAGAAAAGTCGCATCGGGGGCAGCAGAAATACTACCTTTCGTGCAGGTGACTAACCTCAGTCGCTGTCTAAAATCTTTGCAAGATCGCGGTATCTGGATAGTCGGCACTGACCTCGCAACACAGACCAACTTATACCAGCAGGATTTAAAAGGCCCTCTCGCGGTTGTGATGGGCGCGGAGGCTAAGGGCTTGCGCCGATTGACCAGGGAGAATTGCGACTCACTGGTCAAATTACCAATGAGTGAGTCCGTTGAGAGTCTTAATGTTTCGGTTGCCACCGGGGTTGTCTTATTTGAAGCGGTCAGGCAAAGATCCATATAAGCTATTGATATTAATATTAATTTTATAAAACATAGATATCCCAGTGAAGATTTAAATTTTTATTCAGTCCTCAACAGTATTCAATTGGTGCAGGTTATCGGCAATTTCATTGCAATTAGGGGGCTATTTCAGTAAAATTCGCCGCCTTAAATATTTTTAAGTTCCTTGCTTCACCGACAAGGCCTGAACAGGTATTGGGCGGGAAGCTTTATTAACCATGAGGAGCATTTATGCGTCATTATGAAATCGTATTTCTGGTTCACCCTGATCAGAGTGAGCAAGTCCCGGCAATGGTAGACCGTTATAAGTCGTCTATTGAATCTGCAGGTGGCACTATCCACCGTCATGAAGATTGGGGTCGTCGTCTTTTAGCTTATCCTATTCAAAAAATTCACAAAGCACATTATGTGTTATTGAACATTGAATGTGGTCAAGATACTTTAGATGAATTAACAAACACATTCCGTTTTAACGATGCGGTTATCCGCCATCTTGTTGTACGCCGTAAAAAAGCGATTACTGAGCCATCTTTAATGGCGAAAAAAGATGAACGTGATGAAAAACCATCATCTTCATATAAAGCGGATGACTCAGCGCCTGCTGAAGTATCTGCTGATTCGAACCCTGAAGAAGCCGCATAAAGAGAAGGAAAAAGAATATGTCTCGTTATTTTCGTCGTCGTAAATTTTGTCGCTTTACTGCAGACAAAGTAGAAGAAATTGATTACAAAGATATTGCTACCTTGAAAGCCAATATCACTGAAAGTGGAAAAATTGTACCAAGCCGTATTACAGGTACTAAAGCTCGATACCAGCGCCAATTATCAACTGCCGTAAAACGCGCGCGTTATATCGCTTTAATTCCATATACAGACGCTCATAGCCAATAAGCCATAGGTTGTAAGATGCAGGCGATTGCTGCCTTTGTATTGCGTGGTCGTAATCAGGCAATACTCAGCATAATTGGTTTTGCTACTCTGGCGCTATTTTTTACACCATTTGGTTTATTTAGTGCAGCATCAGTTGGTTTAGTAACCCTGGTGCATGGAGCAAAACAAGGGTTGCTGATAACCGTTATAGCCTCAGTTTTTATGCTGGTTATTTCGAGTTTTACCGGGCAAACCGTACTGGGGCTTGAATACGTTGCATTTTACTGGCTGCCAGTCTGGTTTTTAGCGCAGGTTTTAAGTAAAAACAATTCGTTATCATTAGCAATTATTGTAGCAATGATAATGGGTATGATTGCCGCCATTGTGTTGGCTTTTTTATACAATACATATGAAGCACAATGGAATAAGATTATTCTTGATAATTTGTTGCCCGCTTTTGAAAAATCAAAAGTTGCAATGTCTCAGGAAGAAATCCGCCAATTGTTAATCGATATTGGTCGATGGGTTGCGCAATTTGGTGCGGCATACTGGGTTTTAAGTATGTGTGCAAGTTTGTTTATTGCACGATGGTGGCAAGGTTTACTTTATCATCCTGGTGGTTTTGGTCAGGAGTTCAGAGCATTACGGTTTGGAATGCTAGTAGCCGTTGCCGGTATGGCCATTGTTACTATTACGTTTGTATTAAGCGGCGGTTTGTTAGCTCAAATTTTTATTAGTTTGTCTGCAATTGTCGTAATTGTTTTTATGTTACAAGGTTTGGCGATTGCGCATCATATTGTTGCAATACGAAAACTGAAAATAGCATGGTTGTATATACTTTATCTGGCAATGATGTTTTTAATGCCATATGAATTATTATTAATAGCACTTATTGGTTTAAGTGATAACTGGGTTAACTATCGGTTACGGGTGAAACCAGTTTAATTTTAAAGACAATGGCCTTTATTGAATACAGGCCATTTTATTTGAGGTATAGAAAGATGGAAGTAATTTTACTAGAAAAAATCACAAACCTGGGTAACCTGGGAGACAAAGTTAATGTTCGTCCTGGTTATGGCCGTAATTTCCTGGTACCAAAGAAAAAAGCCGTACCTGCAACTAAAGCAAATTTAGAACTGTTTGAAGAGCGTCGTGCAGAGCTTGAAAAAGCTGCAGCAGAAGCGTTAACAACGGCTCAGGCGCGTGCCGAAAAGATTGCCGGCATTGAGACGATTACTATTACTGCGAATGCGAGTGATGAAGGTAAATTATTTGGTTCTGTCGCAGTAAGTGACATTGCTAAAGCCGTTACTGATGCGGGTGCAGAGGTTAGTAAACAGGAAGTTAGCATGCCAGAAGGTCCTATCCATGCTATCGGCGAGTACGAAATTACTATCCATGTACATAGCGATGTTGCTCAGGCTATTAAAGTGGTCGTTGTCGCTGAATAATCAATATCTTAGCTAATAAAGCTAAATTTAGCCTGATAAAACCAACTTAACACCTCATAATGATACCTGGTACGTCCGTGCCAGGTACTCTACTTCTTATTATATTTTAATTTGCTTATGTGTCTGTTTGACTCGCAAACGGCTAAGCTTTTCGATTCTTTTTCTGGTCAGTGTGTTATTATTTTTTATATCGGCAGGTGATCTAAAAGCGATAAAAATTATTATAACTGTTTAACAATTAACATTTAATAGAAGAAAAATTATGCAGGAAGTTGTTTTCCCAAATGCAACAAATGATCGAGCGGATAAATTAAAATTACCGCCATACTCTATCGAGGCTGAACAGTCAGTACTTGGTGGTTTGATGATCGACAATGATACCTGGGAGCAAGTAGCGGACCAGATCGCAGAAGAAGATTTTTATCGGCGCGATCATCGATTAATTTTTAAGGCGATCTACACTTTAGCGGAAAAAGATCAACCGCTTGATGTCATTACCTTATCTGAATGGCTGGAACAACAAAAGGAATTAGAGAATGTCGGTGGTCTGAGTTACCTGGGTGCACTGGCAAAGAATACTCCAACCTCAGCAAATATTAAAGCCTATGCGGCGATTGTACGAGAGCGCTCGATACTGCGACAACTTATTCGAATTTCAACGGAAATTGCCGAAAGTGCTTATAACACCGAAGGCCGAAGCAGTGCAGAAATTCTAGATAAAGCAGAGCAACAAGTTTTCCAGATTGCAGAGCAGGGCGCACGGACTAATCGGGGCTATAAAAGCGTTACCGAGTTAATGGGTGTTACGCTGGAAAAAATTCAGACCCTGTTTGAAAATGATGCTGCCTATACCGGGGTGCCGACAGGCTTTGATGATTTTGATAGTCGTACCTCGGGTTTGCAGCCATCCGATTTGATTATCATTGCTGGTCGTCCATCGATGGGTAAAACCTCGTTTGCGATGAATATAGTTGAAAATGTCGCAGTTAAATCCAAACAAGCTGTGGCTGTTTTTAGTATGGAAATGCCAGGTGACCAATTGGTTATGCGTATGTTGTCTTCGTTGGGACGAATAGACTCGAACAAAGTTCGTACCGGTAAGCTGGATGATGCCGATTGGCCACGTCTAACATCAGCGGTTAATATTCTTAATGAAGCGCCAATGTATATCGATGATACTCCGGGGCTTTCACCAATGGAAATTCGTGCCCGTGCGCGTCGTATTAAAAAAGAACACGGTAGTTTAGGACTTATTGTTATCGATTACCTGCAACTAATGCAGTTAAGCGGCAGCAGCGAGAACCGTGCGACTGAAATTTCAGAGATCTCCCGCTCGTTAAAAGGTCTGGCTAAAGAGCTGGGTGTGCCGGTTATTGCCTTGTCACAGTTAAACCGTAGTCTGGAACAACGCCCTAATAAACGCCCGGTTATGTCTGACTTGAGAGAGTCGGGTGCGATAGAGCAGGATGCCGATTTAATTGTTTTTATATATCGTGATGAAGTTTATAACGAAGAAAGTCCGGATAAAGGATCGGCTGAAATAATTATTGGCAAGCAACGTAACGGACCTATCGGCATGTCTCGTTTAACATTCCTGGGCAAGTACACCAAGTTTGAAAACTTTATAGGTAATAGTGCCTCTACTTTTGAGGGCTAATAGAATAAATTTAAAATGGCCATGATAAAGGATGTAGAATGAGTCGTGTTACCCGCGCGGTTATCAATCTTACTGCCCTCAAACATAACCTGACTATCGTAAAACAAGCAGCTCCTGTGCAAAAATTAATGCTGGTGGTTAAGGCCAATGCCTATGGTCATGGTATTGCACGTGTGGCAAAAGCTTTAGCTGAAGTGCTTGAAAAGGAACATGCCTTTGCCGTTGCATCTATTGATGAAGCGATTATGTTACGCTCGGTTGGCATTAGTCACTCTATTGTTGTGCTGGAAGGGTTTAATTCTTCAAGTGATTTACCGCTGTTAGTCGAACATAAGATAACACCGGTTATTCATCACGTTAGTCAGGTGGTTATTTTAGAAATTCAAACTCAGCGGTCAGTGAATTTTCCAGTCTGGTTGAAAATTGATACAGGCATGCATCGACTGGGATTTGCCCCAGAGCAAGTAAAAAAAATCTACCAACGCTTGTTAACGGCAGGAGTAAATCCGGATATTGGATTAATGACACACCTGGCCAATGCTGACGATAAGGACGACAATAAAACACAGCAACAGCTCGATGTGTTTAATGAAATCGTTTCCGGTAATCCAGCAGAAACCAGTCTGGCAAATTCTGCGGCGATACTGGGATGGCCGGCAACGCATGGACATTGGGTTAGACCTGGTATTATGTTATACGGTGTTAATCCTTTTATACAAAAAGATTCGGATGAAGTCACATACGAACTCAAACCAGTCATGACGTTAAGCGCAAGTCTGATTGCGATTAATACTATTTCTAAAGATGAAGCGATAGGTTATGGCGGTAGCTGGATTTGCCCGGAAGATATGCCTGTTGGGGTGGTGTCTATCGGATATGGTGACGGTTATCCTCGCCATGCTCCAGCGGATACACCTGTTTTAGTGAATGGAAAACGTGTTCCATTAGTCGGCAGAGTGTCAATGGATATGATTATGGTTGATTTGCGTAGTCAACCGGATGCAAAAGTCGGTGATGACGTTATCCTATGGGGAGATGGTTTACCTGTCGAGGAAGTAGCGCAGGCTGCGGACACCATTGGTTACGAATTACTTTGTGGTGTAACGAATCGGGTACAGTTTGAATATAGCGAAGAAGCTAATTAAAGACATATACAAATTTAAAGAGTAGAAAACCTTAATGGCAAAATCGAAACAGGTTTACAACTGTAGTGACTGTGGTGCACAAACCCCCAAGTGGGCAGGGCAATGTGTAGAGTGTGGTGCCTGGAATACTTTAGTTGAAGTTATTACGGCAATGTCGGCATCGGCACAGTCTCGGTTGCCGCGTTACAGCGGGATTTCCGGTGATGCTGCTTATGGTAGCGTACAGGTTTTATCGGAAGTTGAAACGAGTGAGCTGGAACGTAATAGTTGTGGCATCGATGAATTTGATCGTGTCTTAGGTGGTGGACTGGTGCCCGGCTCGGTCGTTTTAATTGGTGGCGACCCCGGCATAGGGAAGTCAACCTTGTTATTGCAAACAATGGTTGCTCTGGCCAGTAAGCATAAAACATTATACGTGACAGGCGAGGAGTCGTTAGAACAGGTTAGTCTGCGAGCTCAGCGGTTGAACTTAAAAACGGATAAGGTAAATGTTTTAACTGAAACCCAGGTCGAAAATATATTAAAAATAGCGCAGGTCGAAAAGCCGCGTGTTATGGTCATAGATTCTATCCAGACAGTTTATACTGAAGCCATTCAATCGGCGCCAGGTGGTGTTGCACAGGTAAGAGAATCTGCTGCACAACTGGTTCGTTATGCAAAACAAACTGGCACAGCACTATTTTTAGTTGGCCATGTAACCAAAGAAGGTGCATTGGCGGGGCCACGAGTGCTGGAGCATATGGTTGATACAGTGTTGTATTTTGAAGGAGATAGCGGCAGTCGTTATCGACTGGTTCGGGCAATTAAAAACCGCTTTGGTGCCATTAATGAATTAGGCGTCTTTGCCATGACTGAAAAAGGTTTGCGTGAAGTAAGTAATCCGTCCGCAATATTTTTATCACGTCATGATGAAATTGTACCCGGTAGTGTTGTCATGGTAACTCTTGAAGGCAGTCGCCCGTTATTAGTTGAAGTACAGGCATTGGTGGATGAAAGTCACCTGGGTAATCCACGACGGGTAACGACGGGTTTGGAAACAAATCGGTTGGCAATGCTATTAGCGGTTTTAAATCGACATGCTGGAATTGTGACCCATGATCAAGATGTGTTCGCTAATGTTGTTGGCGGGGTACGGGTCACCGAAACAGGTGCAGACCTGGCCGTATTGATAGCGATAATGTCGAGTTTAAGAAACAAGGTTATTCCGGAAGACCTAATTGTTTTTGGTGAAGTTGGTTTGGCTGGTGAAATTCGTCCGGTTCCAAATGGTCAGGAACGTTTAAATGAAGCCGCTAAACATGGTTTTAAACAAGCTATTTTACCCAAAGCGAATGCGCCACGTGAAACACCGAAAGGTATGACCGTGTATACCGTTACACGGCTGGAAGATGCGTTGGATAAAATATAAGTTCTACATAATAAGGTATCGCTAAACAAACAAAACACTAAGGACGGGAGTTGATATGATTATTAAAGATCATTTTCTTGATGGAGAAGAAATTAAGCAAATGCAAACACCGAATACAAGCGGTGAATTTGCAGCAGGCATGCCGGATACTATTGTTATACATTTTACTGCAGGTAGCAGTGCCGAAAGTTCAGCTAAGCACCTTTGTCGCGAGCGTACTAAAGCATCTGCCCATTTGGTTATTGGACGTGACGCCAATATTTTCCAGTTAGCCCCTTTTAATATCATTACCTGGCATGCGGGTCGAAGTTCATGGGAAACAGCCACTGGAGAAGAACGAACGGGCTTAAATAAGTTTTCCATCGGTATCGAACTGGATAATGCTGGTGAGTTAAACGATAATGGGAATGGAAAATACCTCTCCTGGTTTAACCGGTTTTATTCTGAAGACGAAGTGTTCCTTGGAACTCATCGTAACCGAAACATACCATCTCACTGGCATGCTTATAGTAGTGAACAAATAGAAACAACCTTTGAGCTATGTCATCTACTTTGTGAGCATTATCCGATTACTGAAATAGTTGGCCATGAAGAAATTGCTCCTGGTCGCAAAACAGATCCTGGTCCGGCTTTTCCTTTGGAACGTTTACGTACCGGGTTACTGTCGGAAGGGCGACGACCTGATTTACCGGCTGAACCTGTTGTTGAGCTGGCGGAACGTGCCGTTGTTAGTGCATCACAGCTTAATATTCGTAATGGCCCTGGTGCACAGTTTGAGCCGGCAGCTGATCCTCTTATTCGAGGAACGGTGGTTAAACCTGTTCGCCAGCAGGATGGCTGGACTGAAGTTGAATATACGGTAAAAGGTTGGGTAAGCAGTAAATATATTGAAGATAAAGTCTAACCTTATAAAATTTAAGTGTTAGCTTATTTTAGGTGAGATTAACTCTATATATTCTCTATCGAGTAACTTGCTGTCACCCAGGTTTAGTTCAAGTAATCGGTGTAAGTGGGTTGCACTGTCCACGTCGATGTGATCAAGCTGGAAGCCTAAAATGACATCATCGAAGTGTTTCAAAAGAGTCTGTATTTTTATTTCGACATCATCTTTAGCCAGTATTAATGTCACTTCGTAGTGGACATGGTCTGAAATCTGCCAGTTAATCGGGCGAGCAACTTTTAACCCTTTAAGCGAAATATCAATTAATTCACTTTTCCAGCTATTTTTGCTTGCCTGGTCAAGTAAGTAAATTTCAGCGTCGAAAGGGATGCGGGTAAATCGTCGATGCTCCATATTTTTACCACTCCGATTAGGTGCAATAAACAGTTAGATTAAATATTTATTCTAAATAAAACTGCATTTTGACATTACCAATTTGAATAATATCGTCAGGGTTAAGTTTAGTCGATTGCTCTGTAGGTTCAGAGTTTATTTGCAGCGGTAATTTACCTTCAAGCTGAGAGATAAAATAGCCGTTTTCACGGTGAGCAATTACTGCGGTTGCCAAACCCGGTTTACCTAGATTAGTCATAGAACGATGTAAGCTGAGCGTTTTACCCAGATTTTGCCCGGTCAGGATCTGTAGCCATCCTTCCTGTTTTTTTGCCTCATCTGTTTTTGCGTTATAGGGTTCTTCTGGCTCGGCAATGGTTGCCGTGGGCTGGCTATTAACCGGTTGCTCATTAGTGCGGTTAATGGCTTGCAGCATTTCTTCTTCGGGTACTTCCTCGAACGTGTAGCTTAAGGTGTGCTTGCCTATCTGGATCGTGTCGCCATCGCTTAGTTGATGAGTGTCAATTTTTTGATTGTTTAAAAAAGCACCATTTTCCTGGGATAAGGCTTTGATTCTGGACGTTTGTTGCTCGGTATCGATTTGTAAGTGCTGTGGTTCAATCGCCAGGCTATCGATGTAAATATCGCAGGAAGGATCATTCCCGACAAGCATCGTGCCTGACTGAATGGGGAAGAACTTCAGAATTTGCCCTTTAAACGACAGCGTCAATTTAGACACTCAATAACTCCTAGTCTAAGGTAATTACATGATAATAATAAGTATTCTTATGGATTATAGCTTGCATTTTAAATTTCTGTAACACTTTAAAGGCCTTTCATCTGAATTTTTATCCAATTTATCAGAGATTTTTTTCAAATGGTTTAGCCTACCTTAAAACCAGGCGAGATCACTTATCTTCAGATCGGGGAGCAGTTGTGCTCTCAGCGGTTGTTTTCCAGCCAAGGTTAATGTGAACCGTTTTAATGGTATTTTTAGTGGTGTGTACTATCTCAATAGGATGATCTGCAATCAGCATACTGGTTCCTGGCTCTGGAATGGTTTCTAGGTATTCGATAATAAGGCCGTTGATTGTTTTAGGGCCGTCTGTTGGTAGCGCCCACTCGAATAGTCGATTAAGCTCACGTATCGATGCGCTACCATCGACAAGATAGCTACCATCTTCCATCTTATGAACATCCTTAATATTTGCGGCTGGATCGCTGGTAAATTCACCTACAATCTCCTCCAGTATATCCTCCAGTGTCACTATCCCCTGAATATCGCCGTATTCATTGACTACCAGGGCGATACGGCGCTTTTCTTTCTGAAAATTTAGTAGTTGAGTATGCAGTGGCGTGGATATCGGAACAAAATAAGCTTCATTAATAATACTGCGTAAGTTGTCCTTGTTATCTTCCTCCTGCTGGAACAGATTGATGGCACTCCTGATATGAATAATGCCAATTATATGATCAATATCGCCGGCATAAACAGGCAATCGGGTATGTTGACTGCTGGCCAGTTGCTTACGGATATCGTTCCAGTCATCTTCAATATCAATCCCGGTGACATCACTACGCGGCACCATAATATCTTCTACGGTGACTTTTTCCAGATCAAGAATACTGATTAACATGCGTTGATGCTGTTTGGGGATCATGCTACTGGCTTCGTTAACCACGATACGAATTTCTTCACTGCTTAAGCTGGTGGTAGATTGTTGTTGTGCTGAAATACCAATTAATTTGAAAATGGCTTTGGTAATTTTATTAATTAGCCAGACAAACGGTGTTGAAAGTTTTAATAAGGGCTCGAGTATATAAGCCGAAGGCAGTGCATATTTCTCGGGATGTAGTGCGGCAATGGTTTTTGGAGTGACTTCGGCAAAAATCAGGATGATACAAGTGAGGACAATGGTTGAAACCCAGGGGCCGGCATCATCCAGTAAACGGATACCAATAATTGACGCAATGGTTGCCGCCAGAATGTTTACGAAGTTATTACCGAGCAAGATCATACCGATGATCCGCTCCGGTCTTTCCAGTAATCGTTGTGCTTTTTGCGCGCCCTTGTGGTTTTTATTCGCGAGGTTGCGTAATCGATAACGGTTCAGGCTCATTAAGCCAGTTTCAGATCCAGAGAAAAAGCCAGAGGCAAGGATTAGAAATACCAGTATACCAAAAAGCATACTTAGGGAGATGGTGTCCAAAGAGGTTAAGGCCTGTGTTATTTAAAGGTTTAGTTTTAGGAAATTAAGCTGGACTGTCAAGTGCCTTTTAAACGATCAGGCACGTTGCAAAATAATTTGTAACACAATACTGCTGCCAAAATACGCAAGCATTAGTAATATAAAGCCACCTAGCGTCCAGCGAATCGCTGTTTGACCTCGCCAACCAAATTTCCAACGGCCAAAGAGTAAAACAGCAAATACCAGCCAGGCAATGGATGAAAGAATAATTTTATGGGTTAAATGTTGCCGCTGGATGTCTTCAAGATAAGGTATTCCTGAAAAAAGAGAGATACTTAGTAAAATAAAACCTAACCCTATCATCTTAAATAGCAGGCTTTCCATCGTTTCCAGTGCCGGTAGCGCACCCATAAAACCACCGGGTTGCCTGTTATGCAGATGATAATCCTGAATATACAGGAGTAAACTTTGTACGGCAGCGATGCTTAAAACGCTATAGGCAATAATCGATAGAAGAATGTGTGTTTCAAGCCCAGTCGATAAATTATTAATATAATGGTGCTGATTGCTAAGCATGCGCAGCACAAGCATTGATGCAGCAAAAGGAAAAACCACAATGGCAAGGCATTCTACCGGTTGACGAATGGCGGCTAACAATACAAAGCTGGCTGTAATCCAGCTCACTAACGACAACATGGTTAAAACACTTAAGTCGAGACCGTTTTGACTATATAGGTTGTAATTAAACAGGATAAAAGCATGCAATAGTACAGCGGCAAGACCGGGCATCAATATTTTTGCCTTGTTATCAGACTCTGACTTACTTTTTGGTCTTTTGCTGTATTTGAATATAAACGCAGCGGCAACCAGGTAAAAAGTAATACAAACAATACTTAATGTCATTTTATTATCTATTTAGTGTCTTAATACCAACTATCTCAGGGTAATCATCGCATAGCTTGAACAACAAATGAAGGATGATCCGGGAGTGATGATGATTTTATTGCTATTGATTTGAGGGGTTAAAAATATTCTTGCCTGTGAGCCTGTCGAGAGTACTTTTAAGCGAAATTATGCTAAAAAAGGTTATTAATCTTAGGTTTATATATTGTCAGTGCTGAAGTTTGCGGCTGGCTCAGGCAAAATCACAAGGTAAGATTTCGCTCTAATATACTTTATACTAAAATGAAATTTACAATACTAGAAATAACAGGATGAATGGGTGAATAGAAGATGGAACTGAGGGTATTAGGATGTAGTGGTGGTGTTGGGCTCGAGCTGAGAACAACCACGTTTCTGATTGACTCGGATATCTTGATCGATGCGGGAACCGGGCTTGGTGATCTTAGTTTGCAGCAAATGGCTCAAATCAGACATATTTTTGTTACCCATTCTCATCTGGACCATATAACGGGCATTCCGTTATTAGTGGATACTATTTTCGAAAAAATTACCGAGCCTCTCGTTATTCATGCACAGGCAGAAACCTTAAATGCCCTGCAAACCCATATTTTCAATAATACAATTTGGCCTGATTTTTCACGTCTTCCAACTGAGGCGCCGGTTTTAAAGTATCAGGTAATGACACCGGGTGAAACGATTGATATCAGTGGTCGGAAACTCGAAATGATTCAGGTCAATCATGCTGTCGCTGGCGTTGGTTACAGGGTGCAAGGTGATAATGGGGTGTTTGCCTTCAGTGGCGACACCACCTCAAATGACACATTCTGGGATGCATTAAATCAACATGATCAGCTGGATTTACTTATTGTTGAAGCTGCTTTTGCCAACGCCGATAAAGAGTTGTGTAAAATTGCAGGCCACTATTGCCCCGAGTTGCTTGGTAGTGACATTAAAAAATTAAAGCATCAACCGGATATTTATATTACGCATAATAAACCCGGCCTCGAAAAAACGATATTAGAGGAATGCAAACTGGCAATTTCAGATCGCACTATTCAACCTTTGCAGGGGAATAAACTTTTTACTCTGTAGTCCAAAACGATAGAGTCGAATAGATGACAATAGTCTCACCCCCCATTCCAGCATTAGGTTATAATCAGGCTCTGGTTTTAAATAATTGAGTTAATAGAAAATGTTTGATGGTTTAACTGAACGCCTGAGCCAGACGCTTCGAAATATTCGCGGTGTTGGTCGTATCTCTGAAGACAATATAAAAGACACTCTCCGTGAAGTGCGTATGGCATTACTGGAGGCCGATGTTGCCTTGCCGGTCGTAAAAGATTTTATTGAGCATGTTCGTGAAAAGGCAACCGGAGAAACAGTACTTAAAAGTTTAACGCCAGGGCAGTCTTTCGTAAAAGTGGTCAACGACGAGCTCGTGGCGATGATGGGGGAAGTAAGTAGTGGTCTGGATTTAAATGCCCAGCCTCCCGCCGTTATTTTAATGGCCGGCTTACAAGGTGCAGGTAAAACGACTACGGTTGCTAAACTGGCTCGTTGGTTAAGCGAAAACCATAAAAAGTCATCACTGGTTGTCAGTGCGGATATTTACCGACCTGCAGCGATTAAACAGCTTGAAACCGTAGCCAATGAAGTAGGTGCGACGTTTTTCCCCAGTAACGAAAAGCAAAAGCCGGTTGATATCGTCAACGGTGCGATAAAAGAAGCACGTTTAAAACAACTGGATGTCGTTATCGTCGATACTGCCGGTCGGCTGCACGTCGACGAAGACATGATGACCGAAATCAAGCTTATTCATGCCGCAGCCAACCCGGTTGAAACCTTGTTTGTTGTTGATAGCATGACCGGTCAGGATGCAGCGAATACCGCCAGGGCTTTTGATGAGGCGTTGCCATTAACCGGTGTTGTTCTTACTAAGACCGATGGTGATGCCCGTGGTGGTGCGGCCCTTTCAATTCGCCAGATTACCGGCAAACCCATTAAGTTTATGGGGGTCGGTGAAAAAACAACTGCATTGGAGGTTTTTCACCCTGACCGAGTGGCCTCCCGGATACTGGATATGGGGGATGTGGTCAGCCTGGTCGAAGATGTCCAGAAAAACATCGATGTAGACAAGGCTGAGAAGCTCGCCAAAAAGCTTAAAAAAGGCAAAGGTTTTGACCTGGAAGACTTTAAAGAGCAATTTGAGCAAATGAATAAAATGGGTGGTATCGCAGGTTTAATGGACAAAATGCCAGGTATGGGTAACTTGCCAGCGGCGGCTAAGAGTCAGGCTGACCCTAAAAACATTAACCGGATGATTGCTATCGTTAATTCAATGACACCACATGAGCGCCAGTTTCCTGCTGTTATCAAGGGTTCGCGCAAACGCCGTATTGCCGCTGGCTCGGGTACTCAGGTGCAGGATGTGAACCGGCTTCTGAAGCAGTTTACTCAAATGCAGAAAATGATGAAAAAAATGGGTAAAGGTGGAATGGCGAAAATGATGCGGGGTATGAAGGGGCAATTACCTCCCGGCATGGGCTTATAGGCAGCTCGATTACGGCATTAAAGTTCGGCACCTACGGGGTTTCCAGTAAACTCCGTTATTGTAGCCAAACTTTGTCTTGTGCTTGCAGCTTCTCTCTATCTGCGAAAAGTCTTGCTGACATTCAAATTACCTTAGAAATACCGTTATTTTGTAACTCTAATATTCGATTTTTAGCTCAAAAACCCTTCACTTTTAGCCAATTTCAAGTACAATGCGCACCTGTTCGAAAATCCGATTGTGTAGAGAAGAGGTCTGCGCAAGGATTTTCCATTTTTGTCTAAAATTCGAGGTAGAAGAATGGTAGTCATTCGTTTAGCACGTGGTGGTCAAAAGAAACGTCCTTTTTATCATATTGTTGTCACGGATAGCCGTAACAAACGTGATGGTCGTTATATTGAGCGTCTTGGTTTTTTTAACCCTAGCGCCAAAGGTCAGGAAGTTCGTTTAAATTTAAATAGCGAGCGTATCGATCACTGGGTGAAGTTAGGCGCAAAAACCAGTGACCGCGTTAATACACTTATGAAAGAAAGTGCGGCTGCTTAATATCGCAGGCATTTTTTTGACTAAATCTTATTGAGGCCAGTGTTGTGTCAAAAGATTTGGCGACTTCCCAGACGACAGATGACGAGAAGTTAATTGTCGGGAAAATCTCGGGAGTGTTTGGTGTAAAAGGCTGGGTAAAGGTCTTTTCTGAAACTGAGCCTCGCGAAAATATCGTTAGTTATTCGCCCTGGTTGATAGACGTAAACAAGCAGTGGCAATCGGTAAAGATAGTTAGTGGTAAAAAACATGGTAAAGCCGTTATAGCCCAGTTAGACGGTATTAATGACCGGGATCAGGCAGAGGCTTTACAGGGCGCAAGAATCGCAATTTATTCTTCGCAATTGCCGCAAACAACCGATAGTGAATTTTACTGGCGGGATTTAAAAGGATTACGGGTTGTAAACCCGACTGGATTTGATTTCGGAGTGGTTGTCGATATTCTGGAAACGGGCGCTAATGATGTATTAGTTGTTCATTCAGGAAGTGCAGACAAGCAAACCGACAAAAACAAATCCGTGCCAGTGGAATATTTAATTCCTTATATCTGGCAACAGGTTGTTTTAAACGTTGATCTACAAGCTGGTTTGCTGAAGGTTGACTGGGAACCTGATTATTTAAATGATTAACTTAAAATCATTGCAATAAGGGTCGGCCTATGAAGATACAGGTCATTACCTTATTTCCGCAAATGTTTGCGGCATTGAGTGACTACGGCATTACCGGTCGGGCCACTCAGAATAACATTGCGACGATAGCAACGATTAACCCGCGAGATTATGCGGACGATAGAAACAAGACAGTGGACGACCGACCATATGGTGGGGGTCCGGGTATGGTGATGATGCACCAGCCGTTAAAAAAAGCGATTCAGGTTGCACGCTCTAAAAGCAGCAACGAAGTAAAGGTCGCTTACTTGTCACCGCAGGGGCGCAAACTGGATCAACAAGGTTTGCAAACACTGGCGGCAAGAGAAGATTTAGTATTAGTATGTGGTCGTTATGAAGGTATTGATGAGCGCCTGATTGAAGACGAAATCGATGAGGAATGGTCGATTGGCGATTATGTACTAAGTGGCGGTGAATTGGCCGCGATGGTAATGATTGATGGCATTATTCGAATATTACCCGATGCCCTGGGGCACGCCGATTCAGCGCTACAGGATTCGTTTGTGGAGGGTTTGTTAGATTATCCCCATTATACTCGTCCGGAACGACTGCATTGTCAGGATAAGGGTGAGTTAAAAGTGCCTGATGTTTTGTTAAGTGGTGATCATAAAAAGATCGAGCGCTGGCGACAAAAGCAGGCATTAGGACGAACGTGGTTAAGACGTCCAGATTTATTGGAAACAATAGAGCTGGATGAACAACAACAGTATTTACTCGATGAGTTTGTAGACGAATATAATACTGATTAAATGAGACTTTAAGTGCTGGAGCAAGTTATGAGTAACATCATTAATGAATTAGAAGCTGAACAATTAAAAGACATTCCTGAATTTAGTTCGGGTGACACAGTGGTTGTTCAGGTAAAAGTAAAAGAAGGTAATCGTGAGCGTTTGCAGGCCTATGAAGGTGTTGTGATTGCTAAAACCAATGCGGGTTTAAATTCTGCTTTTACCGTTCGTAAAATTTCACACGGTGAAGGGGTTGAGCGTGTATTCCAGTCTCATAGCCCGATGATTGATTCAATTACCGTAAAACGTCGCGGTGACGTTCGACGTGCTAAACTTTATTATTTACGTGAACTGTCTGGTAAATCTGCACGTATTAAGGAAAAATTATCTAAATAATGAATTTGTTGCAAAGGATAGCAACAAAATTTCTGCCTTATTTTTTAATCCTTAAGCGATTAAAAAATTATTGGCGGAAGGCATTGTTTGATATATTGATTAAAAGGCGAGTGGTATGCCAGCATACTACTCGTTTTTTATTGCTTGGTATTTTTCTATTTTCGGGTTCTGCATTTGCTGAAAAGAAAATAACATCAATCAAACCGCTTTCAAAGACAATGCCTGTGGCTCAGTCAGTCTCGACTATCTCAGAGTCCATATCAAAGTTAACTTTAGTATCAGAATCAAAAGAAGAGCAAACTAACAGGTCCTCAATAGTCGGCAGCAGCGTTATAAAAAAAGATGCAGATCTCGAATATGTACAGTCTGTTTCCAAAACTGGTGCGAGACAGTTAGCGTTAATTAATTTAAATAATTTACAACCCGACTATCAAAAAGAGCCTGCGCGCTGGCTAATCTGGGAAAAAGAACGAATTCACCTTTTAAATAAGAGTGAACAATACACTCGACTCGCTGACAGGGTTGCAGTGCTACCCTCCGGGATCGATAAGTCATTTGAATATTGGGCGAGAACTCAGCAAATTAATGCTTATATAAAATTAAATGAACTGGATATAGCTCGGCATACTCTTGTTAATGTTATCTGGAAATCAGGAATAAATGATTCCGAAGTTACAAAAAAATGGTTACCGCATTGGCGGCGAAAAATTATTTTTACTTACCTTAATGCAGGGCTGGTTAAAGATGTGCATATTGCCATAACGCGATTCAGGCAGGATTATGGAGAGGGTGATATTAATGATATTATTTTATATGCCCGGGTGTTGATAATGAATGGCTTGTACGATGAAGCACTGGATATTTTAACGCAGCATAATCATTACCCGGAAGCCGGGATGATGCAGTTATTGGTTCAACTCAGGAAAGCTAAACGTTCGCCACGAAAAGTACTTCAGGCAGGTTTAAGGCAAATGCAGGGAGACTGGGTAAAACCAGAGCTAAAAATTTATTTGTGGTCAATTGTTGCCGAAGCAGCCAGGCGAAGTGAGGATCGGTTATCCGGTATCAAGGCAATGGAATTTATCTTCTCGGATGCCAGTAAAAAACATTTACCCAAAGGATTATTTGATTTAACTGTCGATGATTTATGGGATGGTTATATAGAAAATGCAAAAAGTATCGGTAACAAATCTCAATACCTGGTGGGTGATGATCCCGTCTGGTTGGATGCCGCCCAGGCATTCGATGCAACGCAGGCTATCAACGCGCGTTCGTTATATGCTTTTTTGATTTTGTATGGACAGGATAAAATCGTTAAACAAAAAGCCAGTAAACTTTTCATAAAATCGGTTCAGACTTTGGAACATGGCGGTGATCTTTTAAAGCAGTTATTTTTACAATCAAATTATTTTCCCAGTAAAGAAAAAACGCCGATTATGGTCCGCCACTTCCTGGTTGACTATGCGTTAAATAACACTGACATTCGTTTAGCCTCTGAGTTATTTGCCAGTGTAAAAAAATCACCAAGCGGTGAAGATGCATTTATGTGGACTTTGCGGCGCGCCCGGGTACTGACGATGGGCGGAAACACAGAAGAAAGTTCTCATGCCTTAATAGAGCTTTTAGATCAATCAGATAAACTCGCATTAAACGATATTGATAAATTGATGCAGGTCGTTTTTGATTTGCAAACAGTTAAAGCGCATAAACAGGCATATGCAATTTTTGAAAAGCTATTACCACATATTGATGATATCAAACGACAACGTGAAATTTATTACTGGATGGCGGACTCTAAAAAAGCACAGACTCAATATGCAAAAGCTGCGGGCTTGTATTTAAAGTCTGCGATGCTTCCACAGCTTAATAATAACGATGTCACCCTCGATTATAGTCTGGATCCCTGGGGGCAAACTGCCCGTTACCAGGCGGCAAGTAACCTTGCAAAAGCAGGACTGGTGAGTGATGCACGTGCTTTATATACACAACTTCTTGATGTTACAAAAGAAGAAGGCCGTATTAAAGTATTGAAACATGAGCTTCAACAATTATGGTTGATTGAAAACCAGCAACTGATGAAGCAATAAAGGATTAATGCTTATTGAATAACGAAAGTGGTAAAATAAACGGCTTTAATCAGTGGCTTGCCGATGTTATCGGTTAGGAACTTTTGTATCGCAGCAGTAGCATCCGTTCTTAGTCTTTCTTTTCCTTTTACGGAGCGAATTTCTTTGGCTTCATGTCCGCTTAACAGCATAACCAGCTCATGTTGAATGGCGGGTTTATGTTCCTCAATGAAACTACCATCGGCCGGGTTTTCCAGGCGTAGTTGTATGCCTACCTGTAAATGACGTACCTTTCCTTTATCGGACACATTGACAACCATCGGTGGGGTAATTGAGAAATACTTGGATGCTGCCGCCTTACTGCCGCCGCCAGCTGATGCAGTGGAGTAACTGAGAGGAAAAATTAATACTATCATTAGAATGTTCAGTTTTAAGTAGCGTTTCATACCCGTTCCTCGACAAATAAGTGTATTATCATCACTGCAATTGTTTAATATTATCGGTTCGTTGGTCGAAAGCTTTAATCGATAATTTGCCGACTAATCCGCTTAGTTAAGCCTGGTTGACGGGGAAATGAAAGAGAAATAAATGCAAATTAAATCCTTTATTGTTGATTCACCAATTGGGCAGTTGAGCGTATTTTACACTGAAAACAAAGTGTTAGAGATTCGCTTTGCATTGGACAAAGTAAAGCATGACTCATGGGAAACCGAACCTGCAAATGGGAAGCCTGATAAGTTTGCGACTAAAGTTAAAACCCAGCTACTGGATTATTTTGACAATCCCGAGCAGCCATTTTCAGTTGATATCCAGGTTAAGGGTACGGACTTTCAAAATGCCGTTTGGCAGGTGATTGCTTCAATCAAAGCGGGTGAGACACTAACGTATTCAGATGTGGCTCGAAAATTAGGCAGTTCACCGCGAGCGGTCGGCAATGCCTGTCGGGCTAACCCGACGCCAATCATTGTCCCCTGTCATCGGGTGGTGGCTAAATCTGGCCTGGGTGGCTTTGCTGGAAAAACGACCGGGTTTAACATCGATATGAAGAGCTGGTTACTCGAGCATGAGCAAGTCGTGTTAATATAATCGAATGAGTGCCGAACCAAAACGTTTTCGGACGCCTGAATCCGATACGATTATCGCTAAATTTATTGATACCTTATGGTTAGAAAAAGGCCTGAGTGATAATACCTTAACCGCCTACCGCTCTGACTTAACTAAATTTGCAGACTGGGTTGAGCATACCCGGTTAACTCTCCAGACTGTTTTATCTGAGCATATCCAGCAGTACTTAGTTGTTTTAGCTGACAATAATCGTTCGGCACGTAGCCAGGCCAGATTGTTATCCTGTTTGCGTCAGCTATATGCCTATTTATTGCGTGAGCAATTCGTTTCGGCCGATCCGACAGCTCTTATCCCATTGCCCAAGTTGGGTCGGCAATTACCAAAACATTTGTCTGAGCAAGATGTCGAGCGGCTTATTCGGGCGCCGGATACTGCAACTGTGCTGGGCTTACGCGATAGAGCCATGCTCGAAGTGTTGTATGCCAGCGGTTTACGGGTTTCAGAATTAGTCGGTTTACAGCTGAGCCAGGTTAATTTGCGTCAGGGTGTGGTGCGGGTTACTGGTAAAGGTGATAAACAGCGACTGGTTCCTTTCGGTGAACAGGCAACGGAGTGGCTAGAGCGTTACCTGACAGATAGCCGTTTAGAGCTACTAAAACAGGGGCAATCGGATAGTTTATTTATCACTAATCGAAAAAAAAGGATGACCAGACAGGCCTTCTGGTACTTAATCAAGCGTTACGCTCAGCAAGCTGGAATAAATGTGGCGCTTTCCCCACATACGCTAAGACACGCATTTGCAACACATTTATTAAACCATGGTGCTGATTTGAGAGTGGTTCAGATGCTACTGGGGCATAGCGATATATCGACGACCCAAATTTATACTCATATCGCGCAGTCACGACTGGAAAAAATTCATGCTCAACACCATCCTCGTGGTTAATCACTGAATTATTCAGTGATTAAGAGGTCTACCTTATTCAGGCTATAAAATGTTCGTATTTTTTTGAGGCTATCAGGTAAAATACGCGGCTTTCTGACTATCCAAATTGCAGGTTTTAAAATGAGTATTTCCCCGTTATTGTTTCGCTCCGTTTTAGTTCTAAGTGTATTTTTTGTTTTAGGTTTTCTTGTGAGTAGTTGTAGTTTTGACAGACAAGATGATAGTGGTCAAACCGATACTGTACAAGATGATAAAAATATAGAAAAAATTAAGGAAATACTTAACAAGCAATTAAAGGGGAATCCAAAATACACCATTCAGACTTCACCAGTTAATGGTTTATATTTAGTGATTGCACCTCCTCAGGTTTTATATGTATCTGCAGATGCAAAATATGTTATTAACGGCGATATAAGCAGTCTTCAGTCTGGTGAGAACTTTACTAAAGCATTTCGAAATGCGTCTCGCTATGCTGCAGTGGATGCTAAAAAGAATTCTATGATCATTTTTTCACCTGCAAAAGATAAAATTAAACATACCATTTCAGTCTTTACTGATATGGATTGCTTTTATTGTCAGAAGTTACACAAGGAAATCAGTGACTTTAATCGTCTGGGGATTGAAGTTCGATACCTGGCTTATCCACGCCAGGGCCTGGATTCACCGTCGTATCATAAGTCAGTATCGGTTTGGTGTGCTGATGATCAAAAAGCGGCGTTAACTAAAGCAAAAAATGGTGAACAAATTCCGGAGAAAAAATGTAATGACCCGGTCAAAGAACATTTTGCCTTAGGTAATCAACTTGGCGTGAGAGGAACACCGGCTATACTTCTGGAAAATGGTCAGTTGTATCCGGGCTATATTCCTGCAGCACGATTAAGTGAAGCGCTTGATCAGGTAAAATCAAAAGAAGCGAGAAAATAAAGCCATATTATAAAGGCCTTGCGCTAACAAATTTAGTTTAGCGCAAGCGCCAGTTTTCGACGATATTCACTGGCAAGTTTGGCACCTTGTTCCCCCTGGGTGCTGACTATGTCAAATAGTTTGAGTAGTTCTTTGCGTCCAAGATCATCTTCAAATTTTCGATCGCGCTTAATAATCTCAAGTAACTGATCCATTGCTGCTGCTACATCACCTTGTAACATCAGGTGTTGGCTAAACTGAAATCGTGCTTGCAGGTCACCTGGATTTTCCTGCAAAGCTTTCATTAAGTTGGCTGCATCAGGTAAGTCTTTTGCTGATTCTGCAATCTGAATTTGAGCGCTAATACTCTTTATTTCTTCTTTTTCCTGTATCAGGGCAGGAAGGTTGTCAATAAAAGATTTTGCAGCGTCAAATTGTTGAGTTTGAGCGAGGATACTGGCAAAGTGGATTGAAATTTTCTGGTTGTCAGGATCGTTTAAACAAATCTGTTGCATTTCAGCTATAGTACTATTGTCGCCCTGTTGTAATTTTTCCATGGCCTGTTGATATAAGGCATCTGATTCTCGTTCTATAAAATTACTGAGCTTGGCTTTGATTTCAGACTCGGATAAAACCCCCGAGAATTCATCGACTATCTGGCCGTTACGAATGAGTTTAACTGTAGGTACGCTGCGTACCTGAAAGTGTTCAGCCAGCTCCTTATTCTGGTCAATATCAACCTTTGCCAATAAAAACTGTCCATCATATTCATTGGCTAATTTCACTAAAACTGGAATTAATTGTTTGCAAGGGTTGCACCAGGTTGCCCAGAAATCCAGAAGTACCAGCTTTTGCATGGAAGCTTCCATTACCTGTGACTGGAACGTTTCGGCAGTGACATCAACAATATTTTCAGACATATTTAATCCTGGATAATACTTTAAAAGAACTTTATTTTACCCCAGATACGTCAGGCGCAGCAAAATAAATATCATTACTGAAATACAATTTAAACTATAAAGAATGAAAAGTTTATTTATAAATTTTTAAATTCGTAGAGTAATTTGTTATGAGTAAATACCAGGTAACACTGGCTGCTATGTTGAGGCCAGATTTTTTTCACCGCCTGTTGGTAGTACTGTAATTGTAGCCTGTAACGACTGGCATGCTCCGCTATGTTATCCTGAGTGACAGTCTGATGGGTTTTATAGTCTACTATTGCGATCGATTTATCTGAAACAATAAGGCGATCTATAATGCCATAAACGGTGATATTGTTTTGTAAAAAGCTAACGGATATTTCATTATAGTTTTTGCAGTCATTATTAAAAATAAATGCCAGAGATTGATCGTTAACAAGTTGTACTGACTCACTCCATAATTCATCCCATAAAGATTGATGAATATCATGGGCATATTTTTGTTGGCACTCTTTGGCAGTTAGGGATGCATCTTCAGTAATCGCTTCGAGTATTGAATGAATAATTATCCCGCGATTGGTAGCCTCAATATCAGGATGATGATTGAGATCTTGAAGTGTTTGTGAATCTGAAAAATTATGTTCACTGTCTGTATTGCTTGGAGCCGTGCTTTTAATGTCAATAAAACGAGTAGGAAGCTGAATATATTCACGTAAGCGGTTGTCAATTTTAAAGGGTATAGAAGGGCGAGTGGGTTTCTCGCAAGACGATTGTTTATATTTATCGGGCTGATATTGCTCCAGCATTAATTCCAGCTCTTCATTGTCTTGTAGTTGATAACACTGTCGGATCAACGAAAACCAGTCAGACTGTTTTTTATTTTCTTTTGCTGCAGAAATATATAAGTATTGGCGTGCGCGAGTAATGGCTACGTAAAACAGGTTTGCGGTTTCTCGATTCTGGTTGCGGATGTCTTTTTCGATCAGTGACCGGGTGAATGAGTCACGTTGTTTGCTGCTGGGGCAAAATAACATAATATCAGGTCGATCATTGTCAGCCGGCCAGTCAGTTAAAATATTATATGTATATTTGTCGGTGTCATCGTTACCGGCGTCGGCATTGGCAAGAAAAACTACAGGTGCTTCCAGACCTTTTGACGCATGTATCGTCATAACCTGAACGCGATTGATATCACTACTGGCAGCAGGCGCATCGGGTGCTTCGTTTGGTAGCGTCTTAAGCTGTTCGATATGTGCCAGAAACTGTTGCAAACTGGGATAACGCCCACTATCCATTTCTAATGCCAATTCAATTAATCGGGTTAAGTTACTTTGAGTCCGTGCTTTTAAATGAGCAGGGAAGGCGCGATGGTATTGTGCAAGTACATCCGCTTCACTATATATCGTATCTAGCAGGTCATGAACAGGAATTTTGCTGGCAAGCTCTTGCCAATGCTGTAGTGACTTAATAGTTTTATCCAAGGGGTATTCGCTGGTATTTTTTTCAGCGATAACCTTAAGTCGGTTAAACCAGTCAGTTTGCCC
>Ga0316207_10001635_pt1 | contig 26441 bp, 21 predicted proteins | sample 6weekpyrite_MG_FD_204943 | JGI IMG/M metagenome (GOLD analysis project Ga0316207, IMG submission 204943) | Microbial mat bacterial communities from mineral coupon in-situ incubated in ocean water Damariscotta River, Maine, United States -... | ecosystem: Environmental > Aquatic > Marine >... | reverse complement strand
GTAGGCCGATATGCTTGTTAAGCTCAGGCTAAAACTCAGTATTCAGTTTGACGAATGACACCCGTCACAATACCGAGTATTTGCACTTCTTCATTATGCAGGTAAATAGGTTCCATGTCTGGATTGGCAGGTTGAAGCCGAATGCCATTTTTTTCAACGTAAAACTTTTTCAAGGTGACGGTTTCACCGTTGATCATCGCAATAACAGACTCGCCATTGCTTGCTGATTCACGCTTTTCAATCACAATGATGTCGCCATCCTCAATGTTGTCATCAATCATTGAATGGCCACGTACACGCAGTGCATAGCTGTTCCGTTTAACCATCGTGGCCGGAACAGTAACCTGCTCATTATCTTCTGGAATATCAACGGGTTGGCCAGCTGCGACCCAGCCAAGCAAGGGGATTTCGGTGGTGTCACCCACAACCAGCTCAAGATCATCGAGGCCCGGTGTGTAGACTGGACGATTGTTCTTAGGAATCAAGTAGTTAACGTTAGACATTAGAGTATCCCCTCAAGTTTTTACTACAATACCCCCTTCTGAGGAGAATTTCAAACCGGAATTAGAGATTAAGCGGGATTCTGATGACAAACGTCGTGCCCTCACCACGTGTTGACTCAAAATTTACGTGGCCATCGTGTTCTTCAACAATGTGTTTCACGATAGACAATCCTAAACCAGTGCCGCCAGCCTGAGAGGTTGTCGGCGACTTTGATTGAGTAAATTTCTCGAACACCATATCTCGAATATCTTCACTCACCCCAGAGCCCGTATCTGTGACGGAAATTTCTGCATGGGTTTCACTAGCAGACACCGAGATAGAAACGATTGCATTCATTGCTGAGTATTTAATGGCATTTGACAACAAATTGGTAAATGCCTGTTGCATACGCTGTCTATCAATACTTACATGTACTTCACTGGTTGGTGTAAAATTTAATTTAATATGCCGTATTGCTGCAAGTCGCTCGTTGAGGTTAATCACATCTTGAACAAATGTGTTTAGTTCAACATTTTCAAAATTAAACGACATCATACCGGATTCTAATTTTTGATTATCAAGCAGGTCGTTAATGAGTGTGATCATGTGTTTAGCATTTTCGACTGCACTTGACACCATACCTCGGGTTACCTCGTTAAAGCCATGTGCATCAGCATCTAACTCCAGAAGCTGAACGGTTCCATAGATAGAAGTAAGGGGTGAGCGTAGATCGTGGCTAAAGAGGGTAAACATTTTATCTTTGGTTTTTCTTAACATAATCCTTTGCTTTTCTGTTCGCCAAAGTACCAGTGCCATTAGAATGCTGCCAGCGGCAAACAGTAAAATAATAAAGGAACCAATAATGATAACGTCACGATTATAGTCACTAAATAATTGTTCATCATGAACGCTGGCTATTCGCCAGCTTGTTCCGTTTATAGCCCTGGAATAGAGGATTCGTGCCTTTTCTGAATCTGTCAGCGTGTAATTATCTCTCTCTAAGCTTGTACGTGTCCCGCTCTCTGTTATTTCGATAAGATCGGGGGTTTGTGTATTGACCAACATTAGGCTCTGATCACTTGGACTGGATAATTCTAATAATCGTGAAAAAATATTGGTACCGAAGCTGGCAAAGAAAAAACCATCTTTTTTCTGCGGGCCAATACGGGCAATGTTGTCTGTATGAATAGTATGAGGGTTTGGGTGAACATGAATGCTTTGCGAATTAGTGTTCGAGAATGTTTTTATATCAGATAAACATATATCACCAATGTAACCCATAGAATCATCAATAATCGGTTCGCCCGAATCATCAACAACCGTAAAGGTAAAATACTCCTGGAAATAGTGACTTATTTTTTTCTCGATTATTGCCTTGTACTGTTCACTATCAGGCGCAGCGATGAGATTTTTTATGTTTGCGCGTTCATTTTCGATAAAAATATTAAGTAATCGTTTATTGTCATCAATTAATCGAGTTGTTTCCTGGGCAACTGAATTAACGACTGAAATCGCGATATTCACTTGATTGCTTTTAAAATCATTAATTTGATGATTCGAAAGCCAGATAACGACAATCGCAACGATAAAAGGTACGAGTAATATATAAATAATTGACTGCTTAACCGATGTAGATAAACAGGAATTATAGGGTGTATTTGCGGTTGTCTTCATCGGTAGTTATTTACACATGTCATAAATGCCCGTTCACACTTCATGCCAGTATAACGATTCTGACCAAATAAGCACAAATTATTTATGGTATATTTAAAACGGAATATTAGTTTTTATATCAATAACTTGCTGTGATATTGGGTGATTGAAGCGGACACCTGAGGCATGTAATAAGAGTCTTTGCGCCATTTCCCTTGCATTATTATCGCCGTATAACTGATCACCCAGTATCGGATGCCCGATATATTGGCAATGCAGCCGTAATTGATGCGTTCGTCCGGTTATTGGCGTTAATAATAAACGGCTCGTATTATCATCAACTGAATACGATAGCACCTCATAATGCGTTTGAGCGGCTTTGCCTTGCTGCATATCAATAATTTGCTTAGGACGATTTGGCCAATCACAGATCATTGGTTTATCAATGACGCCAATTGCGTTATCAATTTTTCCTACAACAACGGCAATATATTGTTTCGTAATTTGTCGTTCTTGAAATTGTTTGCTTAACAGTCGGTGTGTTTCTCTATCAAGCGCCAACACAAGAATACCCGACGTGGCCATATCCAATCGATGCACAATGAGTGCTTGAGGAAAGGTTTTTTGAACACGTGAAATCATGCAATCTTGCTTGTCAGGACCCCTTCCAGGTACAGAGAGCAAACCTGATGGTTTGTCGACAATTAATATTGAATCATCATGGTGAAGAATAGTTAGCTTGTCATGAGCGGGAGGATTGTATGTAAACATAGCAAAGTTCGTTTTAAAAAGTGTTGAGTATTGTACGCTATTTATTTATGAATACCCTCTTTGAACTTGACTGCATGATGATTTCTGTAAAATTTATGTGCCTCCATGGCGAATAATATAACCAGCGCCATAGTGAACAACTGCAACCAGTGTTCTAGACTAACGGGGCGTATATTGAGCACATCCCTTAGCCAGGGCGTGTACATGGCGCCAATATGTATGAGCTGGGCAGCCAGGGTACCAAATAATAACAAGGGGTTTCTCAAGGGGTTGTGATTAAAGACTGAGCGCTTTTCAGAACGGCAGTTTAATACATGAATATTTTCAAACAGCACCATGAGCAGTAGCGTACTGTTACGAGCTTCATCGACATTAAAACCTGCACTAATAAGTGAATTAAACAAAATAAAAGCCGTTACACCAATAACCACCGCAGCACTCATGACGCGCTCAATCATGAGCCGGTTAAAAATAGGCTCACTCGGTGATCTGGGCGGTGTTTTTAGCTCGCCACCTTCTGCCGGTTCAAAGGCGAGCGCAATATCTTGTATGCCATTGGTGACCAGGTTTAACCAAAGCAGATGAACGGCCAATAAAGGCAATGGTAAACCGGTTAGCAGCGCCAATGTAAAGAGAACCAGCTCAGCCGCCCCCGTGGATATCAGCAGGAATATCACCTTTCTGACATTCGCGTAGGCCACTCTACCCTCTTCCACACCGGCAACAATAGATGAAAAATTATCATCAGTAAGCACCAGTGCGGCGGATTCGCGTGCGACGTCAGTACCACTCTCGCCCATAGCAACACCCACCTCTGCTGATACCAATGCAGGTGCATCATTGGCACCATCTCCACTAACGGCAACGAAATGACCATTTCGCTGTAATGAGCGAATAATATCCAGCTTTTGACGTGGGCCAACGCGTGCATAAACGCGCGTGTTGTGTGTTAGCGCATCCAGTTCATCCTTATCTGGGATATGTTTAAGTTCCTTACCTGTTACGATCTGTTCGGCATTTGATGCCAGACCAAGTTCACTAGCAATCGCTAGCGCGGTAGCAGGATGATCGCCTGTTAACATGGCTACTTCAATACCGGCATTATGGCAATTCGCGATGGCTGCTTTTGCCTCAACCCGAAGCGGGTCGATCATGCCGATCAATCCAACCAGTGACAGATTGGATAAGTGCTCTTCGGAAAATACTGCTTCATTTGTCAGTTCGATTTCGCCACTCACCAGGGCGAGCACGCGATAGCCGGATTGTGCCAACTGCTGCGCATGCTGCTCGATCATATTTGTATCAACTGGAATCTTGCCATGCAGTGTCTGCATATGGCTGCACATGGGCAGCAAGCGTTCAATGGCACCTTTTGCAAACGCGCGGTAATGCTCACCCTGTTTATGCAAACTGGCACAAAATAGTCGTTCTGATTCAAAGGGGATAAAACCCACTGAAGGCATACTCTCACTCACATCGGCGCGTACATAACCGGCCTTGTATGCCATCATTAATAACGCAACATCGACAGCGTCACCATGCGAAACCCATTCGTGTTCTCTGCGACCCAGAAAACCCTCATTGGGCAAAATGGCTGCATAACACACCTCTTTTAACAAAGCGTTATCATTCATCACCACGCTGTTGTCTGAAGTTAATATCTGCCCTATTGGTTTTAGGCTTTGTCCTGACACAGACCACTGCTCATCGGGTGTGACTATCTTGCGGGCAGTTAGTTGGTTTATTGTTAATGTGCCGGTTTTATCCGTTGCAATAAACGTACAAGAACCTAATGCCTCCACCGCAATCAGTTTTCGGACAATCACATTTCGCTTTGCCATGCGGCGCATACTAATCGCTAGCGCAACCGTTAATGCAACCGGTAAGCCCTCGGGAATCGCCGACACAGCAAGTGCCACCACTAATAAAAAGATTGTACTGGTTGGCACACCTTGTGCCCATGCAATACTGGCCATCAATAAGGCAATAACGAATACCATGATGGCAACCCAATGCGTAAACTTTTCCATACGCACTAATAATGGCGCTTTAGCGGTTGGTTTATTTAATATTTCACGCGCAATGCTGCCCAGCTCGGTATTCATCGCTGTTGCGGTAACAATGCAACGACTTCGACCTCGGTTAACCAGCGTACCGGCATGAATCATATTGAGTCTGTCTACGGGAGGAGTATCTGTTTTAAACAACACAGACGGATTTTTCAAAACAGGTATTGATTCACCCGTGAGTAACGATTCATCAATTTCAAGATCATGGCTTGTAATAAGGCGGCAGTCAGCCGGAACACGATCACCGGATTCCAGCAACACAATATCACCGGGAACCAATTCTTCCGCATCGATCTCATAGCTATCACCTGCACGCAGAACGCGGCACTGGGTACTGGTCATCTCGCGCAATGCGGAGGCGGCTTTTTGCGCCGAGTATTCCTGTACGGTACCTATGATGGCATTCAGAAATAAAACAACTGCAATAAAAATTGCGTCAGACCATTCTTGTATAAACAGCGAAACGACGGCAGCGAACATCAATACATAAATGAGTGGGCTGGCAAATTGATGCAGGAAAACACGTGCCAAACTGGGCGTCTTTGCAAGTGGCAAACGATTTCGTCCCCACTGCTGTAGCCGTGCAGCCGCCTCGGCATGACTCAAGCCATGGCGGGAGCCGCGTAGACCCGTCACTACCTGTTCAGCAGAGTGCGAATAGGGAGATGACACTAACCGGTTTTCAGGTACTTCAGCCATGCCCGTGCATCCTTAGAGTGCAGACTAACGCGTATCTATATCATACCGTTTCTAATTTTATTTAAAATGCTAACTTGCCTGAAATCTGAAGGATCACGGCCGTTACGGGTACCTGGGGTTAGTAATATTGCATCCAGTAACAAACATTCTGTCGTTTCTCAGGTTTTGTATTGCAATAGTGTTTGTCTTTGAGTATTTAGCCGATGAACTGGCATTGCCAATTGTCAGAACGTCATAATATTGTAAATTAGAATATGCTAGACTGTTAGGGTTACTTAAGGTGTACGTACCTATAATTTTCATAAACAACAGGCTATCGCCTGTCTTATATGTTGAGTCCAATGACAAATAAACGATTACTTAAATGCCTGTTTCCTGTTGCCGGCTATGGCACACGTTTTTTACCTGCTACCAAGGCAATGCCGAAGGAAATGTTGCCCATTCTTACCAAGCCACTTATCCAGTATGGCGTTGAAGAGGCCATGGCTGCAGGCATGAGTCAAATGGCGATGATCACTGGGCGCGGTAAACGCGCCATCGCCGATCACTTTGACACAAGCTATGAACTTGAACATCAGATACAAAACACACATAAAGAGTCTTTACTCACCGAGATCCGAGACCTGATTGAAAAATGTTCATTCTCCTACACGCGCCAGATCGAGATGCGCGGTCTGGGCGATGCCATACTTGTCGGTGAAACGCTTATTGGCGATCAACCCTTTGGCGTGATTCTTGCCGATGATCTATGTGAAAATGACGATGAATCCGTCCTCGCACAAATGGCTAAACTCTATGAGCAGCATCAGTGTTGCATCGTGGCAATTGAAGACGTTCCGATGGAATCCGTTAACAGTTATGGGATCGTTGATGGAGAGAGAATTGAAGATGATTTATATCGAGTTACTCGTATGGTCGAAAAGCCAGAACCGGATGAAGCACCATCATCACTGGGCATAATTGGGCGTTACATTTTAATTCCGGAGATCTTCGAAGTCTTACGTAATACACCGAAGGGAAAGAATGACGAACTGCAGCTGACTGATGCTCTCAATACGTTGGCAAAACAGGGTAAGGTGCTCGCCTATCGCTTCCGTGGCAAACGCTTTGATTGTGGCAGCCTGCCGGGCTATGTTGCCGCAACCAATTATTTCTTTGAAAAGAGCATAGACAAAGAATAATAATTCACGCGCGGCTTAGCGTATTACCGCTACTGGCTCACGAAATAAGTAGGCTCTCAGAGAGTATGGTTATAACTTAGCGCAATATGTTTGCATGGTGCTTGAGAGTACGACCCTGTCGTCTCATCTCATGTGAATAGTTATTTCTCTCCAAACACAGCATTTTGTAACAATATGATTAATGGTTTGTGATCCAGACAAATTCGTATGGCTGTAGTACCAGCGTTTCCCTGGGATCATGGTATTCGTAACCACTTATCAAGTCCCGCCAGGTATCCATTTCAACCAGATTAACGTCCTGTAATGCCACGGTCTGAGGTTGCAGGGACACGTTGTAAATACAGAAGACACTTTGTGACCGGCTCATACTTTGTCTCCAAAAAGCAAAAACAGTTTCGTCGAAATGCATGGTAAATTGAGTCGCATTTGGATGAAATGCCTTCTGTTGACGACGTATAGCGATTAACTTACTCATCCGTTCAAAGACCTGGTGATGGAGGCTTTGATCATCTGTTAGTTCGGTAACCAATTCATCAAAATTCCAGTTATGTCGATTAATAGAACGTCGGCTACTCGTCATTTCCATTTTTTTATGGTCATTTTCCGTGCCAAACAGACTATGAATATATATGGCGGGAATGCCTTCCAATGCGAGCATGATTGCATGGGCACAAATAAAACGATCAAGTTGGTATTCATCTTCGCCAGCAAATGTCCCTTTCATAGCATCGATCAGACTGATATTAAGCTCGTAAGGATGATGCTCACCATTAGGCAAAGCACGCCAGGAAACATCGCCGCCAAATTGTTGCATTAATTTTGCCAGCTCATCTACTTCTGTCGGTGTTAAAATACCTTCGACAGGCCGCAGACCAATGCCGTCATGAGATGCAATAAAGTTAAAATAAGCAGTACCATTTTGTGCCGGAGGCATGCTCATCATCCATTGTTTAAGCAAACTGGATTTACCCGATAGCATTGTGTAAAGAATCAACGGTGGTAAAGTGAAGTTATAAATCAGATGTGCTTCATTGGCATTACCAAAATATGACAGATTTTCTTTGTTAGGGATATTCGTTTCCGTAATAACAATGGCGTTCGGATTAACGTGTTCGATAAGCAAACGCAACAAACGAATGACTTCGTGTGTTTCTAATAAGTTTATACAGGGCGTACCTATTTTTTTCCACAAAAAGGCAACCGCATCCAGCCTGAATAAACTAACCCCCTGGTCCAGATAAAGCTTGATGATCTTTACAAACTCAAGCAACAATTTCGGGTTTGAAAAATTCAGATCAACCTGATCATGGCTGAATGTGCACCAGATATGTTTTGTACCGTCCAGCGTTTCGGTCGCTTTTAACAAAGGCGAGGTTCTAGGGCGGACAACGTCACTCAGATCAGTATCTTTATCGCACTCAATAAAATAACCCGAGCCTGGATGCTTGCCCTGTTTATAATTGTCGAACCACAAACTCCTGCTGGAACAATGATTAATAACAAGGTCAGCCATTATCGAGAAATCTTTTGAAAGTTGTTTTATGTTATCCCAGTCACCAAGTGATTGATTCACCTCACTGTAATTAATCACTGAAAACCCGTCATCTGAACTGAATGGATAAAATGGCAGAATATGAATAATGCTGGAAATGCCACTTAAGTGCGTACTAAAGAATTGATGTAGCGTATCGAGTGGTTGTTCGCCCTGCTTCTTTATACTGTCGCCATATGTAATCGTTACAATGTCGCTCTCATCCCAAAGATTACAATATGCCGCAACCTCAGTGACGCCAGCCTCAAACCCCATCAGAAGGATAATTGAGTCCGTTAACTTATTAATGTCCTCATCAGGATATATGCGTAACAAATGGTCGTTGATACGCTTTTTCAGATCAACAAGATCATGTTGCTGAATTTCTTTTGTCATAAAAACATTTTCCTGTCAGCTTCTACGGCATCAAGTAACTGTGCAAAAATATCGGGGATTGCGCTAGACACTCTGTTCCAGCTGGGAATAAAGGGCGCTTTGTCGGTATCATCAAGGAATAAATTGCCGGCATGCTTTATATTCTCTGCAAACATTTCCACCATATTTTCTTCTTCGTGAGTGGCATAATCAAGCCCGTTGAATATGGCGTCATTGCGATAACTGTCAATCAGATCAAGTGCAATACGGTAGTATGTTGCTTTGGTTGTGCGTAAACTTTCCTGTGAAAAATCAATTCCATCCGTTGCCAGTTTTTTGAAAATTGCCTTACTGATTTCAATCGACATTTTTGATAATCCTTTGGCCTTATCTTCGCTAGACAGGTCTTGATGTTTGTGGTCATAATTTTCAGCAATATCAACCTGGCACAAATGACTGGTAGAGTAATTTTTTCGCATTTCCATCAGGATCCCTACTTCCAGGCCCCAGTCGGTAGGCATTCTGAGCGCTTCCATTACATCGCTACGCATTGAGAACTCGCCTGCCAGTGGATAACGAAAACTATCTAGGAACTCCAGGTATCGATGAGGACCGTGTTGTTGATTCAGCGCGCGCACCAGCGGTGTCACTAGAAGACGAGAGACACGTCCATTCATGTTTTCAGTGGCAATCCTGGGATAATATCCTTTACAGAATTCATAATGAAACTGGGGATTGGCGACCGGGTAAATCAGTCTCGCCAACATATCTCGTTTGTAGGTAATAATGTCGCAATCATGAAGCGCGATGGCTTCGGTATTACGTTTTGCCAACATATAGCCCATGCAATACCAAACGTTTCGCCCTTTGCCTCTCTCAGTTGGTGCGAGTCCTTCCTTTTGTAGCTTTTCGTCAATCGCCAACAAGTTTGGACCATCATTCCAGAGTAAATCGTGTTGCTGTGGAAGCTCGGAGAAAAATTTTACTGCATGACCAAATTGCTCCCTGTCAGCCTGATCTATACCAATAACTATCTGATTCAGATAAGTCACCTTTTTTAATTCATTAACGATAGTGGTCAACGCCGGACGTTCCAACTCAGAATACAGCGAAGGCAATATCAATCCCATTGGCCTAATGTGTGAGAAATAGGTTAACTCTTGTTCCATCTCATCGAGGGTCTGCGTGGATAAATTATGTAATGTCGTTATGCGTCCATTCTGGAAAAAATCACTCATATCCTGCTCCTGTAGAAATAAAATGTAAGGATTTGTTGATTGCCTCAGTCCACCCTTGCGGTGCGGTCGCAACTGATTTAATTGCGGGCTTAATCAATCGTTCAAGGTGTTGACTGGATGGAGAATGAACAATGACCGGTATATCAGCCAATGCCAGCATATCCAAATCATTCGGGCTATCGCCAAGGGCGATTATTCTTATATTGTCACCGTAATATTCGGCAAGGATGTTTGTTGCAAGCCCCTTGTCGCACTGCCCGAGTACATGCAGGAACCGCCCACCCTGCAGGGTTTTTAAATGGTGTGACTCAAGTTCCCTGATAAAGTTATCCAGCAATGCATCATCTGCCTGCCAGATTATGGGTTCGCTATACTCTCGGGCGATCGCTTGCTTGGCATGTTCAAGTGTTAAGCCGGTTAATGCGCTGGCCTTTTGTGCTGAGCAGCGAGACAAGCGTACATAACAGGTCTCAGGTGTATCAATGGCAGAAAGTACCTGTTCTATCTTGTTGACAGCTTCTCCGGTTGTTATTGACCAGAATGAATCCCGTTCACTAGCATTATCTGGTTGTATGGGAAACTGATGCTTTGGCAAGAAAATACAGGAACCATTCTCAACAATAAACGGGGTATCGACACCCAGTTCATGCTGGAGTCTCCTGGTTTCTGCATAGGTTTTACTGGTGTTAAAGATGACCGGTATATTTTTTTTACTTAATATCTGTATTGTTTGCGGCACATCGCCAGTAGTATAGTTATGGTGGTTCAGCAAAGTGCCATCCAGATCCGTTACTACCAACCATTGTATCTCCTGTTTAGTCACGTTTGATCTACAATTTCGGTTATTGAGTGATCTTCAGCGACTGGTAAAACCACATCTGCTGTATTGGGAAGTGTTTCCAGCGTATGCCGACTAATGCGCTCGTAGTGTTGGATAAAACGTTTCAGCTGCTCGTCATTCATGATTCGGTCATGTTGCCCGGGTCGTGCATCTTCTCTGAGTTTTTGTTCTTGCAGCCGTCGCCATTCAAAAATATGTTCAAAGTCAGGCGCTTTTAACATTATGCACATATCCGCGCGGCTAAAAATCCGCGAATGGTATTGCGCCAGCATATCGTTACAGTAATGTCGCCATATTCCCTGCTTATCTTCGTTCGCCTCAAGTTCATTAATGGGCTTAATTAATTCCTCTGCAGTTTGCACCGGACTATTGTTACACCAGCCCTCAAACAGGATGATATCGACAGGTTTATTAACGTTAAGCCAGTCGCTTTTGTCATAGCGATCATCGATGGCTTTATTAAACCGAGGTATAGAACAACCCTGGCCATCCAGAAGTGATTCCATTGAAGACGCTAACAAATCAAGATCATGTGTGCCGGGCACGCCACGCGTAATGAAGAGTGGATGGACTTGTTGTGATAGGTCCTCTCGTTGTGTTCGCGTTAAATAAAAATCATCAAGAGAAAAGGCAGCGACACGGTGTTGGAATTCGGCTTCGATTAACTGTTTCAAAAAGAGAGTGAGTGTTGATTTCCCCGTTCCCTGGGCGCCATTAATACTGATAAACAGTACATCGTTCTGTTTTTGTGACAGCACCAATTCGATTAATGGCGCATAGATACCCTGCATCGTTTCCTTGAAACTGCTGGGTAACCGCAACTCTTTGATAAGCGAACTGCCAAGCATTTGCGTTGTGCTTGACCATGTTGGTTTTGTCATCGTTTCAGGCTTCTTATTTCTTAGGCATACTACCTGCAAATATCGTGCTCAATTTGGGCGAAGCACTAGTTTACCCTTTAAATAGGTGTCGAATAGGTAAAATCATGAAAATAACGAGAACCTAGATTGATTGAATGACGTATTTTTGAACAAGAAATAGGCTATTTGCCTTGTTTTGGTGCAAAAAAGAGTTGACTATATAGAGAGAAAAAGAAATGGTGCCCAGGGCCGGAATCGAACCGGCACGGTGTTGCCACCGAGGGATTTTAAGTCCCTTGCGTCTACCAATTTCGCCACCTGGGCAGATGACACTTTTGTAACTTACTACAGCCCTTTTGCATCTGATAATGGTCGTTTAATAACGACTGTCTACCACAACGCCACCTGGGCCAAACTTATACCCCTTTCAAAGGACTTGAAAGCAAGTATTGAACCTTTAACAGTTCACTTAAATGGAGGCGGAACCCGGAGTCGAACCGAGGTCCACGGATTTGCAATCCGCTGCATAGCCATTCTGCCATTCCGCCATATTTTATATACAAAAACGGGGAAGTGATTATCACTTCCCCGATTGTGTTTGGAGCGGGAAACGAGATTCGAACTCGCGACCCCGACCTTGGCAAGGTCGTGCTCTACCAGCTGAGCTATTCCCGCGTTAAGAGGACCCGTATTGTAGTGACAACGGGGCTAGAGTCAATAGCCTACGCCACTATTTTACTCATTATTATCAAACTCTTTTCCCGTTAGCGCCGGCCAAGCCGCATTGATGTATATCACCATAGACCAGAGGGTTAACACGACGGCAATATAAAGCAGCACCAAACCCACCTCGTAGGTTGGAAAATCACCAATAGGTTCCCTATAAAGCAGTAATAGCAACGCTAGCATCTGCCCTACGGTCTTAATTTTACCAATATAAGAGACGGCCACCTGTGTGCGTTCACCAATTTCGGCCATCCATTCTCTCAGTGCTGAAATGGCAATTTCACGGCCAATAATGACAATGGCCGGTAGCGCCAACCAAACAGTGGGATCGGCTTCAACCAGCAGGATTAAGGTTACCGCGACCATTAATTTGTCTGCTACGGGGTCAAGAAAGGCCCCAAAACGTGACGTTTGCTGAAGTTTGCGGGCTAAATAACCATCTAACCAGTCAGTAAACGCCGCAACAGCGAAAATAGCCGCAGATACGGGGTGGGCCCAGTCAAAAGGCAGGAAAAAGACCAGTACGAACACCGGAATAACGGCAATACGGGTCAGGGTTAAGATATTAGGGGCATTTAATTTCATAGATTAATGGTTATCTGTGTGAAAAACATCGTAAATTCGTTGTGCCAGCGCCACACTAATACCCTCAATTTTAGACAAATCTTCAACGCCTGCTCGACTAACTGCCTGCAAGCCACCAAATTCCTTTAATAACCGTTGACGCCGCTTCACACCGAGACCATGAATGTCTTCAAGTACGGACTTTTTGCGTGCCTTGGCACGCCGTTGCCGGTGGCCTGTTATTGCAAATCGATGCGCTTCATCGCGAATATGTTGAATCAAATGCAATGCCGCTGAATCAGCTGCCAGTATAAAGGGCGTCTTGTCACCTAACAAGAACAGGGTTTCCTCCCCGGGTTTACGCGCTTCTCCCTTGGCAACACCAACAACCGTGATATCAGCAATTTGTAATTCCTTAAGCACTAGTCCGGCACGGGACAGTTGCCCCTTGCCGCCATCAATAAAAAGAATATCAGGCAAGGCACCCTCGCCTTGTTTGATTTTTGTGTAACGCCGCATTAGCGCTTGTTGCATGGCCGCAAAATCGTCACCTGGTGTAATGCCTTCGATATTAAAACGACGGTAATCCGATTTTAGTGGCCCTTCTGTGTTAAACACCACACAGGATGCCACAGTGGCCTCGCCCATAGTGTGACTAATGTCAAAACATTCAAGTCGCTGTGGAATCGTATCCAGACGCAAGGCATCCTGAAGTGCCTCAAATCTTTTTAACAAACTGCGCTTGGAACTTAGGTGTTGCGTGACCGCGTAATCGGCGTTGTCTTGTGCCATTTTTAACCAGCGCGCCCGTTCACCACGTACCTTGTGACTAATTTTAACCTTATGGCCACTGTGTTCACTTAATGCCTGTTCCAGCCATGCATGCTCATCCGGTTTAATACTGACGACCAATTGGACTGGAATGGGTCTGCGTGAATGTTTACTGGTGCCACCGGAGAGATAATACTGTGAAATAAAACTGGCCAGAATTTCTTCTGGCGGCGTGTCGTTTTGATGTTTAGGGTAGTACGCACGGTTGCCCAAATGATGACCACCGCGCACGGTAAATACCTGCACACAACTGCACCCACTTGCGACGCTGATAGCAATTAAATCCAGATCACCCTTCTCACCACTGACATATTGAGTTTCTTGCAAACTACGTAATCGTGCAATTTGATCGCGGAATAGCGCAGCTTGTTCATAATTAAGGTTGGCGGCGGCAACATCCATACGCGCTACGAGTGATTTAACCACCGCATCATCTTTGCCTTCCAGAAATAAAATGGTGTTTTTAATGTCTTCTGCGTAATCGTTTTTTTCGATTAACCCAACACACGGTGCAGAACAGCGTTTTATTTGGTATTGCAAACAGGGGCGCGAACGGTTTTTAAAAAAACTGTCTTCGCACTGTCGTACCGGAAATAGTTTTTGTAATAAATTTAGCGTCTCTCGAACTGATCCTACCGAAGGATATGGGCCAAAATATCGTCCTTTCTTTTTTCTTGCGCCGCGATGAAAGCCAAGCCGTGGGAAGTCCTGTTCTGTAGAGAGATAAAGATAGGGATAACTTTTATCATCGCGCAGTAAAATATTGTAACGCGGCAAGAATTCCTTGATAAGGTTGTTTTCAAGGATTAAGGCCTCGGTTTCTGTTTGCGTTACCGTAACGGTAATATTGGCAACATGCTTCATTAACGCTGATGTTTTCGGTGCCAGGCCACTGCTGCGGAAATAAGAGGCAACGCGTTTTTTTAAATTTTTTGCTTTTCCAACATATAAAATAATGTCGTCTTCACTGTGCATGCGATATACACCAGGACGATTCGTCAAACTGTCAAGAAAAGCCTTATGATCAAAGTCGGCTTGCGTCGACATAGTTATTTCTTTTTATCCAGTATTTTTTTTGCCTGTTCAAAAACCTCATGAAACATGCTTTCGGTTAGGCGTTTTGTGGAAGTGTTGTATTTACTGCAATGGTAAGAGCTTAATAGCCATCGCCCATCTGGTAATTGCGCACATGCGCCATGACCAAAGGGAAAGTGTTTAAGTTTAACGTCGCAGGCCTTAAGCACGGCTTTATGTGCTACCAGGCCCAGCACAAGAATAACCCTCAGCTTTTTTAAATTTGCCAGCTCTTCTTTTAACAGATCATTACAGGTAGTCATTTCTTCTGTGGTTGGCTTGTTTTGCGGTGGCAGGCATTTAACGGCATTGGTGATGCGACAGTTCTTTAATTTTAAACCATCATCAACCGAAATAGATTCAGGTTTATTGCTATAACCAAATTTATATAAGGTTTCGTACAAAAGAATACCGGCGTAATCGCCTGTAAACGGGCGGCCTGTTGCATTTGCACCATGCAGGCCTGGTGCTAAACCCACTACTAATAATTCGGGTTGTTTCACTCCGAACGGCGGAACCGGCCTGCCATAGTAGTCAGGGTATTCGTCACGCACATCTTTCAGGAAATGGCTTAGCCGTGTGCAACGCTGGCAGTGGATATCAAAATCAGTTGTCATACTGCTATTCTAATCGGTTTCGACCTCAAAAATCTCAAGCTCTTGCATTTTTCCTGTGTTTAAATCGACACTGCATATTCTATGTGCATTGGTGTCTGCAATATAGAGCGTATCTTCTTTTAAGCTAAGGCCTGCGGGCTCATGCAATTCATCCGACAATCTCACCGATGAAACCAGCCCATTACTCACCTTAATATGACGTAACTTATGATTATAGCTATCGGCTACCCATAAGACCTTGCGTTTTGGGTCAAAAGCAACATCAAGTGGGTGTTGAAATAATGCGACGTCTTTTGCACCATCAACATCACCAAAATCGAATAAACCCTTACCAGCAATGGTGCTTACGTAATTATCTCGCACACGGATTGATCTCACTGCTGACGTTTCCGCATCAACAAGAAACAGGTTCGGCTCAATATCCTCGCCCATTGATAAACCGGATGGTTGAGCAAACATCGCGGTCCGACCATTACCATCTTGCAACGTCTCTACACCTGTGCCAGCCAATACTTGGATATTATTTTTACTGCAATCCATTGACCATATTTGATGCCCACCTGCCATCGCAATATATAAAATACCGTTATGATGTTCGAGCGCCCAGGGAGAATTCAGGGGGACGTGCAATGGGTCTTCGTAGGTATCAAAGGTTTTTACCCTACCTATTTTCCCCATACCAATAACGGTTGACACTTCGTATGTAACCAGATCAATTTTGCGGATAACATGATTATCCGTATCAGCAACATACAAAAAATCATCAGCCTGCACCAGGCCTTGTGGGTTCTCGAATGCGGCTTCAGTACTCATACCGTCAAGCAGCCCTGGCGCACCTGAGCCGTAAACATGCACAATTCGACCATTGGGCATGCACTCTAAAACGCGGTTATGGCCGCTATCACTAATGAACAGGCGATCACGTCCTATGTGTACTTTACCGGGGAATTTCAGTTCTAATACTGGTTCAGGTTTAGGTCGTGTTTTAATTTTTGTCGTTTGCAATATTTTCTTTGAATCGGCATCTTTGATTGATTGCTGAATCATTTTATCTAACTGATTCTTTTTTCCTTCGCCACGTAATACCCCGACAATATATCCCTCCGGATCAATGTAGATAATGGATGGCCATGCCTTTATCGTATATTGTTTCCAAACAGCAAAACCTACATCATGTGCAACCGGATGCCGAATATAATATCGGTTAATTGCTTTTTGAACATTTTCTTCGACACGTTCATTAGGAAATTTGGGGCTGTGTATACCGATAACAACAAGATTATCAGGATAACGTCTTTCTAATGCAGCAAGTTCTGGCAGCACATGCATGCAATTAACACAGCAATATGTCCAAAAGTGCAACAACACCACCTTGCCACGTAAGTCAGCAAGCGAAATAGCCCCATCAGGTGTGTTAAGCCATTGTAATGAGTCTGGTAACTCTGGTGCGCGTATCCGAGATGCGTTCATACAGCCGTTCCTTGCTGTTCCCTATAGAATGCCTAGGGTACTGATGTATTATTTTCATCTATCATGCCGTGACGCATAGCTAGATGCGTTAGTTCAACATCGCTTTTTACTTCTAATTTTTCAAACAGGCGATAGCGATACGTGCTAACAGTTTTGGGTGACAAACATAATTTGTCAGCAATCTCTTGAATTTTTTGCCCTTGCGTGACCATTAACATGACCTGTAATTCACGCTGAGATAAAGAGTCAAACGGGGATTTATCGCTGCCAGGTAACATGGTCATGGCAAGCTGTTGCGCGACATCTGTGCCGATAAAACGCTTGCCTTTGCTGACTTGCCGAATGGCATCGACAATTTCACTGACGGCACAGCCCTTGGTTAAATAACCAGACGCCCCTGCCTTTAATAATCGAGTAGGAAAAGGTTCATCAAGGTGTATGGTGACAACAATGACCTTCACCTCAGGATCAATTTGCGTCAGTTTACGGGTTGCTTCTAAGCCACCAATGCCAGGCATGTTCACGTCCATGAGGACGACGTGAGGTCGATGTTTACGGACCAAGTTAATTGCTATCTCACCGCTTTCAGCTTCAGCGATAACGTCAATATCCGTAAAATCATCCAGTAATCGACGAATTCCCGTACGTACAAGCTCATGGTCATCCACAAGCAGCACTTTAATCGTCATAAATCCCCCTAACAATCCCTATCCAGTTGTATTTTTATGATTAATATTATTTATTTTGATAATCATAGGCCATATTATCCTAACTTTGTAGGATAAAGTAAGTAATTTCCTACATTGCTGTAAATAAAAGCTGATTAAATAAGGGGTTTAAGAGGAGTTACGTCTAAATTATTGATATATAATAGTTAATTCTACTGTTTTTCCTTGGTAGCAATGTGAATAATGCGTATAGGGATAACTATACCAACACTTACGCAGTGCATACTGCAACGAATGAGGTGCCTACGCTCCCCGTAATAATGGCAGACGAGTCCATGGATGGTGAAGCTAGTGCTATGCCTAAGCAATTACCGAGAGAGTGGGATTACTCGGCACGTTAAGAATGAAATGCCCCTCGCCGTTCAGGTCGCGCTTTGCGCGCTCAAAATTGCCGCCGCAATTTTGTTTTCGGAGAGAAACGCAGCATATAGCTAACGAAGCCCGAAGCGATTCTAAAATCGCGAACAAGGAGAGCTCATCAAAGCACCCTGCCCGCGTAAATCAAAAACTTAAAATTTGTCCTACGCCGGCTGTCAACACCCCAAAAAGAATTTGCAGCTCCCCCATTAAAGAGTTTTGTCCTTGTTTCATATTAAGGGTCTGGTTGCTATGACAATTGGTAGCAGAGAATCGATACAATGCGGGTCTGCGTGACTTGCTGTGGCAATAGTACATGCGGTATAAGCCCACCGCGCATGACAACACTTTGTCCAACATTGAGATGAATCGGCAATGCCCCCAGATCCGGATTCGCGCGAATGGCGGAAATAGGTTCTTGTGTTCTGCTCGGATACAGACAAAGCACCCCAAAATTATCATCACGATTGCCTGAGTCGTGCAGGCAAGTGATCACCACAAATTCACAGGAATTAACATCACGATGCAAGGCAAGATGATCGCCCGGACGCATATAATATGAATAACTGCCACGCTCTCCGGACGGTTTAAGCCTAAACCCTGACCATTGCGCTAGAAACTGAACCATTCCCGGCGAATGGAAAATAGCCGTCTGAATATCACCACCCGGTACACTCCTAAAACACCTGGCCGGCGTGCCGCCCTGCCATTCATCAGCCTGATCCTCGATAAGACAATGATCTGCCGCCTTAGGCATTAACGCATACGCTTCAGCACGCAGCGCCTCGAGTGTTACTGTGTCAAAAAGCGTGTCTATGAGGTCAAACTCATCACATTCCATATCATTTACTTGTGTCTGTAACATAACTAATAATCACTCGGTCCAAAGTCTGGGGGAGCTGTGAAGGTCAAAACGTTAATATAATGACGTAAATAATCATTCAGCCCGGCAAGCGGCAGCTCATAAACAATCAAATCCGTATCTGACTCAACATGTGTTCCTTTATCATCGTTGATAAGATGGCAACCGAAAAGCTGTTCAAATGCAGCGACGGATGCCGTGATTGCAAAGCTGCCGGCATAAAGGTCACCGACTTCGAAACCTGCCTCCAGAAAATATTTTTCACATTCCTGTGCAGCATTTTCGTGCAAGCGTCCGTTCTCATACAACACAACCTGGGCCGATACAATCCTGTTTTGCTGTTCAGTCGTCATACCACCTCACAAGATATCTCACGTATGTCCTTGACGACCATCGTTGCTTTGGCGTGGTTTGACTTCACGCCTAAGGCCAGACTCAGGTAGCGTGTACCATCCGTCACCATAAGTTGGTTCGCCATCAAAGAGTCGAGAAATGCCTTCACGGATGTCTCGTCTATCACTTCGGCATGCTGGCCGAGGTGTCGGATAATTGCTTGTAATGAATGTACCTGATCGCAATACTCATATACCTTTCGCTCCAACCCGTCCAAAGCAAACGTGAGCATACCGGTCTGATTGCGCGTATCAATAAGCACCAATTGCCCATCTGGTTTTACCACACCTTTTAACGTTCCGATATCCAGGTGCTTGTTCCAATCATCGACATAATCTATTACCTCAGCAGCAAAACCTCTCGGATCGACATCCTGCTCATAGTCAAAGTCAAAATAGTAGGCGATTTGACTCATGCTTTGTGCGTTGACAGGATAAAGGAATGAATAGGCACGCATCGGGCGCAGATTTTTAAGTCCGAAACTTTCGGGATTATTGAAGTAGGGGCTGAATCGATCTAGCCGCAGCGGTCCGCAGGTGCCCGGCGGCTCCAGAAAACGAATCGACGCCAAGAGTTCCAATTGCTGTTGATAATCTTCGACGGTCTCCCCCGGGAATCCGTAAAGCAGATTCCAGTCCACCCTCACCCCGTATTCCTTGCACCACTTTAATAATTGTATATTTTGCAATGCGCTGGTGCCTTTACCAATCAGCTTCAGGACGTGGTCACTCAAGCTTTCGATACCAGGTTGGATCCGCTCTACACCTGCTCGGCTCAGCAACTCCACCTGTTTTCGCGAAAGATTGGCTTTTGTTTCATAGAACAGATGATACGCACGGTCTGACTCTGCAAGTATCGGTAACACGTTCTTAAAGTAATGCATATCCAGGATGTTATCGACAAGTTCTATTTGATCAGTGCGCCAGCGCTCAACCTGAGAATCCATTTCATTCAATAACCGACCCGCACTCTTGCTGCGAAAGGCCATCGAATGGCCGTTGAGCCCGCAAAAAGTACAATGAGACTTGGCTCCCCACCAGCAACCACGTGAGCTTTCAATCAGTATATTAGGCAGCACGTCACAGGCGACAGTACTGGTATTAAGCTGTTCAAAATAATCTGAAAAATCAGGCACCACCAATGTATCCATGTCCGTGACTAACTCAGTATGACCACCTGTGACACTTTTCTCGCCGTCACGATGCACTACACCGGCAATACCGCTTTGAATCAAACCGGTTTTATCCTTGTTTTTCAGAATATGCTTCACCAGTTTGAGGAAGCTGAATTCTGCTTCACCGGAACAGGCATAATCAACAAACGTGAACTGGCGGTGCAACTCCATACCCATCTCATTTTCCCAGTTGGCGCCGCCGAACACGATACGGATATCAGGATAACTGGACTTTATTCGCTTCGCCAAGGATAACGAAGCGATATTCTGTTCGAATGTAGAGGTAAAACCGACAATGGCATAGTCGCGCCAGTCAATCTCGCTCATACATCGCTCGAGAAACGGTTCCACTAAACTACGAATACGCAACAGCCGTTGCACATCAGTACGATTGCGTTGCCAGGTACCACAAAAAAAGTCTGCTACATAGCGCTGGTCTTCCTCGGAGCGCGGACCATATAAGGATTCCGTAAAACACCAATCTCCAGCGAATGCCGTATAAGGTAAATCGGACTGTATCCACTGATAATCGTCACTGCCGAGAAACTCAGCAAACAAAAAGGCAAAATAACGGATTTCACAGTGAACACTATGACGAGCAAGTTCGGCTTTTAGCTGACTCAAACCAAGGGCCGGACGGTTCAGCGCGCCAAAAGGCATACTAACCAGTAGTACCTTACCCATTGTTATTTACCTAATCTTAAGGATACCGCCCGGAAATACCGGGCGGTATGCCACTACAAGCTCAGAGCTCATCTATTTCACCACTGATAAGAAGCTCCTCAAGCGCCTCCGATTCACCCACCGTCAGTGCCGACGGTTGCTGCATACTTTCTTCAACTATACCGACCTCATTTTCCAAACTTTCTTCGCCTTGTGCCTCTTCACTGAGTGGGCGGATGGGTGGTCTAATCGGACTAATCGGCTGGATGGGCCGAATTGGTTGAATAGGCCTGATCGGCTGGATGGGCCGAATTGGTTGAATAGGCCTGATCGGTCTGATCGGCTGGATGGGCCGAATTGGTTGAATCGGTCTGATCGGCTGAATCGGGCCCAGACAACGCACCTTCGCCACCATTGCCGCTTTATGCGCATCCACCAGGCCATTACCGGTGGCGGTATCTGGCCCTACGATAGCCGGATTCCCTCCTGTGGCCGGATTACAATTGCCTTGAGTCACATCACGAGCCGTTTTGCATAGGATATCTTTGATATCCGCCGGCGTCAGTGACGAACAGGCCTGTTTGATCAATGCTGCCGCACCGGCGAGTTGCGGGGCTGCCGCTGAAGTCCCACTAAAGGCCGCCCAGCCATCATTGTTTGCTGTCTCATCACCATTCGGATGCGTACCACCAGCATTCCCGGTGTCGATGTTGTCACCAGGCTCAAGTGGAAGCATGATATACATTGCACGCGGCAGCATGCCGACCATACCACTGAGATCGGGCACCCGGCGGCCGGCGTAGATATTACTCATAAAGCCGCTGGCATAATTGGAGGCCTGCAGCGACTCGTCCGGGTTAATGAAGACACCACCCGCTGAGATCACATCAGGGTGTTGCCCGGGGAAGCCCCAATGACCGTTACCCGCTGAGAAGATCACGGTTATGCCCGAGGCCACGGCCGCAGAAACCGCAGCGGCCAGAGCCTGATCGGAGGCACTCAAAGGGCCGAATCGATTGCTACTGCCCCAACTACAGCTAATGATATCCGGGTTTAAGGCAACGGCCGCATTAAAGGCACCTATCGAGTTGGTAAAGCTGATTTTGACCATTTGAAAATTAACATCCGGCGCCAACGCAAACACGTTGGCGGACTCTCCGGTGCCATGACCACTTTCATCCTTGAGTGGATTTGCCGTACCCGGACCTAGTACAACCGGTCCGGCCCGATACCCACGCTTGACAAAATACGGGTGCTTATACCACCCCGAGTCCACCATCACGACCTTAACTCCCCGGCCGGTTATGCCCGCACGGTGTGCTCGATCGGCATTCCCGCCGAGCGACACGTCACCCGGAACGCGCAAGTGCCAGTATGATTTTGGGGGGGCAAAAGAGGACGGTGGTGCCATGAAATAACGCGGTTCCTCAATCGCTACGCCTTCCAGTACATCGGCGAAGCGTGTATTTTCGGTACTAATAAGCCCGGAAATAGACGTGTCCGGACTATCAAGGAACGTCGCTGTTGTTTTGACCCCCTCTTCTTTAATGGCAGGCCGCTCCTCAGCAATAATATCCGTCTTAAACGCCTGCTTATACACCGCCGGGGTGCCAGCGATGTTTATCATCATTTCATTGGCACCCAAAATTTGGAAGCCAGCATCGGATAATCGAGAAACCGCCCGGGTGACAATCTCCTCTTCACTGCAAAAGTTCATTGCCACATCCGCGGTAATTTGATCCTGCACATCAAACATCGATGTACCGCCTAGCGACAAAGGTGATGCCTGAGCATAAATCAACTTGGGTACAGTGGGTCCTTTCGAGGATTTCCGTGAACCCGTCTTTTTGCGTCCCTTAGTTAAGGATTTTTTTGCTGCGACTTTCCTGGTCGCCTTTTTCTTGGAAACTTTCTTTTTTTTACGCGTAGCCATAATTATTTTCCTCCATTTATCTGTCTTTCATCCATAAAAATAAAAATTGAAGAACTTAATAAACAACTTACATAAAAATAATCGAGCAATTATACTTCTTACCTTCTACCCATATCCGCCAGGCAAACATGCGGACAAATTTTTTATTTCTAAGGCCAGTCCTCCTTAACAAAATTGGTAAAAATAACTCTTACAACAGCAGAGCATGTTCTCCAACGTTACACACACAAACCGAAATGCCGGCAGTGCCGGCTTTAGTATATTTATCTAGCAGGTTTGTTGACGACATCGAAACGACGGTAAACGTCAAATTGTTTTCCGCACCGCTCATCAGACATGCGGCCCGGGAAAGCACGCACAAAAAATACTGTTATAAAAGAGTGAGCGACAGTTTGGAAAATCAGGAAATAACGGTCCTTGTATAGGTTAAATAACCCTGGCATGACGAAAAGCACCTCCATGATGTCAACACGTCACTCTCCATGTTAAGGAAAGTATAACTCTTATACAGTATATAAAAATTACTACATTGACATAGATCAATTAAATAAAAAAATATACATTGGACTTCCCAGCCTTTTCGAGACACCTAAAAGCCATATAATGTTTGTATGAGAGGTGTTTATGAGCAGTGGAAAGCGGTATACAGAAGAATTCAAAATAGAAGCCGTCAAAGAAGTTACCGACCGAGGCTATTCAGTTGCCGAGGTCGCTGAGCGAATCGGAACGACAACACACAGTTTGTATGCCTGGATAAAACGATATGGCGAATAAAGCCCACAACAGATCAGCAAAGCAGACAGTCAAGCAGAGAACGCCCGGCTTAAAGCTGAGTTACGTCGCGTCACGGAGGAACGCGATATTCTAAAAAAGGCCGCAAAGTACTTTGCCAACGACCACGAGTAAAGTACGCCTTTGTTGATAAGCACCGTCATGAGTTTCCTGTTCGCGTGATGTGTCGTATCTTTAAAATCCATCCAAGCGGTTTCTACGCGTGGCTTACGAAGCCACTGTCAGATTGAGCGATAGAAGATAGGCGGCTCTTGGTATTGATTAAAGCGTCTTACATTGCCAGTGGCGCAACGTACGGAAGCCCATGGATACATCGCGATCTACGTGAGGCCATCGTGGTAATTGCCATGATAATGCTGTTGCTGAGAGTTGCTTTGCAACCTTTAAAAAGCGTGTAACGAAGAAGGAAATATACGCCACACGAGAAGATGCTAAGCGGGAGATATTCAATTTTATTGAAATGTCCTACAATCCAGTGAAGCGGCATAGTCACACCGGCGGTGTGTCTTCCGCTAAGTATGAAGAAGATTATTTTTCGAGGCTAGAAAGTGTCTAGTGAAAGCTGGGAAGTCCAGTTGAAGTATACTAAACTCGAAAGCATAGATGCGAAGGGTTAACTAAAAAGATGAACGAGTCACTAATGACTAGAGAAAGACTACCCGCTCAAATTGGTGTCATCTTATGTATCCTTATATTCTCTCTATGGTGGTATCTCGATAATCAGAGAAAAAACAATCTACATAATTTAATTGGCATAAAGTCCAATGAGCTTTCTTCCTACCTTGAAGCTGATATTCGCTCCCGTATTCCAGCGCTACAAAGAATCGCATATCGATGGGAATTTCGCGGAGGAACTCCGAAAGCTGAGTTTCTCCAGGATATTAATGCTTATTTAAAGGACTACCACGGGTTCCAGGCGCTGGGTTGGGTTGATGAAAACTTTTATGTTCGTTGGATTGCACCTATAAAGAATAATGAGAAAGCGTTGAACCTAAATTTAGCATTTGAGGAAAATAGACGTACTGCACTTGAAATTGCTCGTAATAAGGGAGCGCCAACAATGACAGCCCCTATTACGCTGGTTCAAGGTGGTAAGGGATTTATTATTTATATCCCTCTCTTTGTTAACAAAAAATTCAATGGTTTTATTAGTGCGGTTTTTAGAATTGAACCATGGTTGGACTATGTGTTTAATCTGAATTTTCCTAAAAAGGAAAAAGAAAATTTCAAGATTGCTGTTCAATTTAATAATGAGCAAGTGTACGCGCAACAAGGGTTGGTTGATAATGGCTACTCTAATTGGCAGACCACATCCTATATAAATATTCTTGATTGGATATTTTCAGTATCCGTGACCCCCACAGAAAGTTTTTTTGAGCGCAAGTCGGTATTCGCACCTGAAATTGTTGCTGTAGTGGGTGTGTTTTTGTCTTTTATTATAGCCGTCATGGTTTCTTTACTTCAGAAAACCAGGGAGGCTATTTTAAAAGCAGATAAAATCAATTCCGCTTTAGAGGAAAATATCGAAGAGCGAAAACGCGCTGAGCATGAAGCGAATAAAGCCAATCAGACCAAATCGGATTTCCTTTCTAGAATGAGTCATGAGCTTCGCACCCCATTGAATGCAATAATTGGCTTTTCATCGACCATTAAAAATGGCAAAGCAGGTGAAGTAAATCCTGAACAATATAAACAGTTAAGTATGCTCAATACTAATGCAGTCCATTTGCTTGATTTGATAAATGACGTATTGGATATTTCAAAAATTGAAGCGGGTAAAATGGATGTAATCATTGAAAGATTTAAAGTTATTCCTGTATTAGAAGAACTATATCGAAGTATAAAATCATTGCTTGATAAAAAAGGTCTGAAAATTGAATTACGATTGAATTTCAGCCCGGAATATATAGAAGCTGATGAAGGACGATTTAAACAAGTAATATTAAATTTATTAAGTAATGCCATTAAATTTTCAGAGTCTGGCACAGTAATAATAATCGAATGCGTACAAATCAATAAACAGGCTCGTATTACCATATCTGATACAGGAATCGGAATAGATAAAGAAAAACAGGCTTCTATTTTTGACGCATTCCAGCAAATAGACTCAAGCGACACTAGGATTCATCAAGGCACAGGATTAGGCTTAACAATATCAAAGAATCTTGTTGAGTTAATGAATGGAACAATAGGTGTGGAAAGTACTCCCAGTGAAGGAAGTACTTTTTACATTACCTTACCTACAGGTTAGAAGTTAACTATTGTTACTAACTATCCAACTTATGAAGACTAAAACCCTATAATAAATAGGGTGAAAATTAGTTCACTAACGCGCAATATATTTGCGATTTAGCACCTTTTTACCATATTGGATAGTCAGTGCGATTACGGGTAGTAAACCAATAATAACCACCATCGTTGCGCCAACGGGAAGATCTGCCGTATAGGCTATCCAGAGTCCTGCGGCGACGCCCAGTAAACCAAATCCCCAGCCAATGGCTAAACGAATGCGGTGTGAACGGCTAATGAGTGACGCACTGAATGCGGGGATTATCA
>Ga0316207_10001634_pt1 | contig 26455 bp, 22 predicted proteins | sample 6weekpyrite_MG_FD_204943 | JGI IMG/M metagenome (GOLD analysis project Ga0316207, IMG submission 204943) | Microbial mat bacterial communities from mineral coupon in-situ incubated in ocean water Damariscotta River, Maine, United States -... | ecosystem: Environmental > Aquatic > Marine >... | reverse complement strand
TTATCCACTCAGCGTTTTGCAAAAGGCTCACAGGTGTCTTAACGTTGACTGAATCTATGCAGGCTTTGATTGCCAGGTGACAACTCGGTCTCGTCCTGAATTTTTTGCCTGATAGAGAGCTATATCGGCCTTATGAACCAGGTCTTCTGACGTTTTAGCCGATGTTTGCGACAAGCTGGCAACGCCAAAACTCGCTGTCGTGGCAATTTTTTGTGAGTCTGACCCCAGCTGTATCGATCTTATTTCTTGCGATAAAACGTTGGCGATTTTTTCAGCTTCGATTAACGGCGTATCTACCAGCAAAACAATAAACTCTTCGCCGCCGTAACGGGCAGTGATATCACCAGAACGGGTGATCTTATTTTTCAGAACAAGCGCAACACGGCGAAGGTACTCGTCACCCATCTTGTGCCCATAGGTATCATTGACAGATTTAAAGTAATCAATATCGCAGAGTATGACGCAGAGTTCCCGTTTGTGTCGCGTTGCCCGTTTGAATTCAAGGTTCAAACGTGTTTCAAAATGGCCTCGATTGAATAAGGTTGTTAAGGCATCGGTGGTTGATAACATTTCTAGCCGACTGTTGACATTTTCGAGTTCCATCAGTGCTTTTTGAAGCGTTTGCGTGCGCTCACTGACTTCGAGTTCCAGTTTTTCGTTGGTGTGCATTTTGGTCTGAAGCAACTCTTCCTGTGAAAGACGTGCCAATTTCTCATGTTGAAGAGATGACTCCTGTGCCCTGAGCCTCAGTTCTTTTTCTCGGTTAAAACGGTTTGCCAAGGCGAGTGACAACAAGGCGACCAGCATTACCACGCCAATTTGCCCTGCGTTGTTGGTCCAGATATTTGAGGTGAATACGCCAAATTTGGCCGCGCCTTGTACGACGACGCCTAAAAAGGCTGCGGTCCAGGCAAGACAATAATATTTCGCGTATTGGTCGCCTTTGAACCAGGCTGTGTAACCATAGGCAAGCGACAAAAAACTGGTGACAAAGGTCATCGAAGAAACGATTCGAATGATAATGCTATAGGGCGCAATAAAAGATAAAAGTAGCAGTAATCCCGATGCGGTTGCGATAATCGACATGACCCGATAGCTGAAAGGCATATTCTTTTTGAGCTTTAGGTACTTGATTACCAGCATTGACGCACTCAAGTTACACAGAGCAATAAATGTCGCGAGTGCGTAGCTATTCCATTTAATTTGTTCCGTCCATAAATAGGCATAACCATAGCCTTTCAGGCAAAGATGAAAAAACAGGTAGCCGAAGGCAAAACCGACATAATATAGATAGTTCGTGTCACGAATCGAAAAATATAAAAATAAGTTATAAATCACCATGATTCCGACAATTCCGATCCAGATCCCCTGTAGCAGCCGCTCATCCATGGATGCGAGTGAAAAGTCGTAAGGGCTCCAGAGCGTTAACGAGCCTTCAACCGAGCCTTCAGATGCGATGCGCAATATCATGTGATTATCACCCGGTGCCAGCGTAAAAGGCATCACAAAATTGGAATGCCGGATGGGACGCTCGGAAAACGGGAGAAGATCGCCAACCAGGTGTTTTTCGAGTACCACATTATTTTGGATTCGGTACAGTTGAACATCATCCAGAAACGGAATGGGCAGCTCGATATAGGTTGTTTGGTTCGATGACTCATTGTTCCGAATAATAAATTTGAACCAGTAAGCCGTTGTCGTGAAACCAAAGTTGGGAGACTGGCGCTTAATGGCTTGCCAATTTTTGGTGTCGTTGAGAATCGATGAAATACTTTCGGTATGATCAGGGTCTTCAAGGTACAGCATGTTGGCCCCAACCAGAACGGGGTAACCGATACTTGAGCCAATGTCAGTAACAGGAATGGCGAGTCGTTCATTTGCGCCGAATGACAACATGGCAGGAAACAATAGTAGCGCAGCAATAGATAAGGTGAGTTGAATGGGTTTTCGCACCGAGTAACCTTGTGTTGTTTGCTAGAACGTGTGCTGATTGTTGATTAAGACTTAACACTCAAGAGGCTTTTGCAAAAGACTCTTGAGTCAGTATAGCTAAGGTTATGGTATTGTTTGGAATTTTTGCGTGAAAAGTTGTTGCACTGTGTTGGGTTTTTCGTGTTTGCACAGCGCTTATTTGATGTCGGGTTTGGGGCGTTTAGTCGGCAAGATCCAGCAGCACAGGGCAGTGATCGGAGCCCATGATGTCGTTCAGGATATCCACATTCAGAATTCTGTTCTTCAGACTTGAAGACGCCAGGAAATAATCAATTCTCCAGCCTACATTTTTTGCTCGAGCGCCAGCTCGATAACTCCACCAGCTGTATTTTACTGTATCCGGGTTTTGATCTCTGAAAGTGTCAATCAAATCAGCGGCAAGGTAGTTATCCATGCCGTCGATTTCTGTTTGTGTGTAGCCAGCACTTTTATTGTAATTAGGTTTGGGGCGAGCCAGATCGATATCGTGATGTGCGACATTCAAATCACCGCAGACGATGATCGGCTTTTTTGCTTCCAGTTGTTTGAGGTATAGCAGAAAGTCAGCATCCCATTGTTGTCGATATTCCAGGCGCTTCAGTTCGCTGCCCGAATTAGGCGTATAAACCGTCACCAGGTAGAATGATTCGAATTCCGCTGCGATCATGCGTCCTTCGTTATCATGCTCGGGGATATTCATATCATATTGAATACTGACTGGTTTGCCGCGGGTGAGTATCGCCGTGCCAGAGTAGCCTTTTTTTTCTGCCGAATTGCTGTAAAGGTGATAGTCTTCGAGTTCGCGTAGCGCTTCCGCTACCTGATCATCCTGGGCTTTGGTTTCCTGCAAACATAAAACATCGGTTTGCATCGATTGTAATGAAGCCATGAAATCTTTTTTCATGACCGCTCGAATGCCATTCACATTCCAGGATACTAAGCGCACAGGCAGCCTCTTAATGATTGATCTAATGAGGCGCGAAGTGTACTAAAGAAAGATGTGATTTGACCATAGCAATTCAATTTGAATCCGAATAAGGGTGCGTTATGACATTTGATGAAGTGGTGCGGCAACGTAGCAGTAAACGAGATTTTTCTGATCGAGACGTGCCTGATGAATTGATAGAGAGTCTGTTGGCAACGGCCCTGACCGCTCCGAGTTCATCCAATACCCAGCCGTATCGGGTCGCCATTGCAAAAGGAGCGACTCGCAATGCAATACGGGAGCGTTTGACGCAAAAATTTATCAAGGCGAATCGCGTCAAGCGTTTATCTTTACCGAAAAAAATTTGGCACGGCGTCACCGGAAATATTTTGCCCGATGGTGATTTTAAAAATGATACCAACTACCCCAAAAAGCTGAAGCAGCGTGCTGTTGAATGTGGCATGGGTTTGTATGAGACCTTGGGTATTGCACGGGATGATTATGCGGCGCGAGACCGACAAATGCAGCGTAACTTCGAATTTTTTGATGCGCCCGTGGCACTATTCATTTTCGTTCACGGTGAGCGCGGTGTCTACGGCGCATTGGACACAGGCATTTTTCTGCAGACCTTGATGCTGGCAGCAACAAATCACGGTTTGGGTTCCTGTGCACAGGCAGCACTGGCGGTTTGGGCCAGCCCGGTTCGACACTATTTTAATATCGATAAGGACTATAAGCTGATTTGTGGTTTATCGCTGGGCTATCCGACGGAGCACGAGGTTAATCGTTTTCAGCCTAAGAAGTGTTCTGTCGGAGAAGCATGCTTTCAACCCAAATTATGCATTTGAGTGCGAAAACGGATTTTTAAGTTTGAAAAAGGGCTCTGCAGAGCCCCTGAGTGGTCGTGAGCTATTGCGCTTTTAGTGTTGCATGTTGTTCCGGCTTAAGGCGAGGTCCGTATTGGCTAACCACCTTGGCTGCAGCATGATTTGCCAGCGCGGCGGCTTCAGCATAAGAATGGTTATGGGTAATGGCGTACAGAAATGCACCCGCAAACATGTCACCTGCGCCGTTGGTATCAATGGCTTCAACTGAATGACCAGCAACTTGCTCCAGTTTTTGGCCATCAAATACTAACGCGCCTTCTTTGCCGAGTGTGATTGCGAACGTGTGAGCGCTATTTTTCATTTGCTCAGCGGCTTGCTCAATAGTATCGGCACCCGTCCAGCCAATGGCTTCATCTTTGTTGCAAAATAACAGATCGACCTTTTCGCCGATCATTTCTTTCAGGCCATCGGCGAAAAATTGCACCATGCCGGGGTCAGACAAGGATATAGCGGTTTTGACACCACGCTGCTCTGCGAGCTGACGGGCTTTGATTGCAGCTTGTTTGCCGGTGGGTGAGGTCACCAGATAACCTTCAAAATAGAGATATTCAGATTGCGCAATCGCCTCGCTATCCAGGTCTGACTCATCCAATGTTTCGCTGATGCCGAGAAAGGTATTCATGGTTCTCTCTGCATCAGGCGTGATCATGACCAGGCATTTTCCTGTCGTGCCATGTGGTAGTGATTCTGCGCGTGTGGTAACCCCGGCGGCCTGAGTGTCGTGATGGAAAAACAAACCATTGTCATCATTGGACACTTTGCATGAATAGAATGTCTTGGCGCCGAAATAGCTTGCAGCGATAATTGAATTACAGGCTGAACCGCCGCTTGATCGTTTGCTGCCAACGAGGTGATCTTTCATCAGATCCATCAGTTCGTTTTGACGATCCTCATCGACCAGCGTCATCAGGCCTTTTTCAATATTTGCGGAATGAAGAAAGTCATCATTGACTTCAATTTCAGTATCGATGAGTGCGGCGCCAAGGCCGTAGACATGGTAGCGTTGCATAGTTTTTAGTCGCTCAGAGTTAGTGGTGATTCAGAGGTAAGATGATTTGGTATTATAAACAGCTAAAATTTGTGAAAGCAAAATTGATCAGAAGACCGGTCGAGGGTGGTTGGCAGTGAGGAAAATGACACAAAAAATCTGGGGACTCGCCTTGTCAGGCATACTGGCAGGGTGTGCAAGCTCTCCGCCAACGAAGCCAGATAATATTTGCGATATTTTTGAAGAAAAGCGTGACTGGTATGAGGCCGCTATTGAAACACGCGAAAAGTGGGGTGCGCCAGTACATATTCCGATGGCAATTATGTATCAGGAATCGTCTTTCAAATACGATGCTGCACCACCGATGCGGTATTTTTTATGGGTCATTCCGATTGGCCGTGCCAGTGATGCCTACGGTTATTCACAGGCAAAGACGCCGGTGTGGCGTGAGTATGTTGAGTCAAGTGGTCATTATTTTGCCGATCGAGATGATTTTGACGACGCGATTGATTTTGTTGGTTGGTACATGAATCGCAGCAACCGTATTAACAAAGTGTCAAAGTGGGATGCGTATGCTCAGTATCTAAACTATCACGAAGGGCATGGCGGGTATCGCAGAGGTAGTTATCACGATAAGCCATGGTTAAAAAAAGTGGCCAGAAAAGTTGAAGCGCGGGCGAAACGGTACAGTGAGCAATATTGGGGTTGTAAAGATGCGCTCAGTAGAAGCTGGTTTATGAGGGTGTTTTTTTAATGACTGGAATCTGAAAACTGAGCCCTGAAACAACAAACCCCGCTGATGCGGGGTTTGTTGTTTATTGCTTTCGTTTAAGACTGTTGCTTACGACGAGCAAGACCCAAACCAAAAAGGCCAAGGCCAATCAGTGCCAGCGTGCCTGGCTCTGGAACGGCCGTTACATCATTAACGGCAATCACCATATCGTTGTAATCTTTATCGCCACCGCCATATATATCTTCCCAGGCAAGTATCAGATCGAAAGGATTGGTGACACCGCCTTCACCGGCTGTTTCGAATACTGCCAGATAGTCAAAACCGTCAAAATTCAAGCTCGCATGTGAATAATAGGTGCGGCCGGTATTTGTGACCTCAAGATAAAAGCCAAACGTGTCACCGATGTTTGCCTGACTATCGCCAGCGGAATATCCTGTAGTGCCATCATCATCCAAAAAAGCGATATTGTTAGCTAGGTCAAAGTTAACTGCCTGAGATGCCGTCCAGCTCCACGGTTCGTCAGAGGCTGCAAAAATTTGCAGCGTATCCAGAATCGTGACATTGCCGGCCGTATCGATACTGAAATCGTAAATACCCATGTTGCTTTCATAGCTTGCTTGTTCGAGTACAATGGTCGCGAAAAAGTCATCGGATCCGCCATCGGTATCATTGATGCGGAAATATTCAGCGCCATTTGAATTCAGAGCGGGAGCGCCGCCAATGATGCTATCGAGTGTTGGTATGGCAAATGCGCTGGCAGACAGAGCTGTTAATGCTGATGCAACGAGTAGCTGTTTGAGTTTCATGTGCTGTTCCTACTGCTGATAATGAATAAAATTTTGACTAATGAACGCATCGACGCTTACTTTTTTCGTGATACATTCCAAAATCATATACTTGACGATATCAATGCAGAATGTAGGCCATTTATTAAATATATTTATAAAACAAATGGTTACTATGAGTTCTGGCAATCAATTGTAGACGAAGTGTAAAAAAATATGACACCTTTAGATTAAGTGTTAAATAATTTGATATTCATGCGCTTTTCTTATGCGTTGAGTGATGGTGGTCGAGCTGTCGCCAGCTATATGAAAAGTTACGCAAACAGTGTGTAAACGCTTGGGTTGCCTGCTGTAGCAGTTACACGGCTTTACAGAGAATATGTTGATAGCGACCTAGGTGTTTGTAAGGGCTGAGTTCGGAGTACTTTAGCTCCATTTTCAGTACTGCTTCCGGTGACTGATGTCCGCCGCGCTTTTCAACCACGTAATCGCTGAATACTCTGATTCCGGTTTCCGAACAGGGTATTAGTGAATTCTCTTGCAGCCATGCCTGCACTTGTTCGATCGTGCATGGGTGGTTAGGGGTCAGGCTTCCAGCATCTGATTGATAACTGGCGTGCTGTTCCAGCCAGTCAAAATTGCCTCGAATCAAATTACGATAAATTTTGGCAGCGGGATTGTAATAACAAAGTGACAGGATGCCGTTATCAGCCAGCAGTTTTTTCAGTGTTGGAATTAACAGCTCTGGCTCTGCCAGCCATTCAAGCAGCGCATGACACAGAATGAGATCGAAGGGCTGCTCCTGCGCTTGAGAGCGTTCTTGGGCCAATGTCTGGTACGGTCCAATATGCCACTGAATAAGCTGTTCGATGCCTTGGGCTTTTGCCGTATTTTGCGCTCTCTCAGCCATTTCAGCAGAGAGGTCATTAAACACTACTTTGTGTCCAAGTTCGGCGAGTCGCACGGAAAACTGCCCCAGGCCGCCTCCCAGATCCAAAACACGAAGCGGTTTTGCTATCGGCTGGGTTGTGAGTTCGGGGACAGCCCGGCATAGGTCCCGCCACAAAACCTGCAACCGGATTTCGCCTTTTAGACCGCCGTAAACGCGCCGTTCGAAACGTTCTGCCAGAGCATCAAAATTTTTGTCTTCGCGTGTTGCCTGCATATGGCTCATTCGTACTCGGTCTGTTTTTTGGCGCGGCCGCGAACTGTCGTACCGCGAGCTTGATGTCGTGCAAGTCGTTCATTGTTTTCGCCACTTTGAATTTAAGGGGTGAGGATAGGATAGCACTTGCTCAAGACTAACCATGCCACAAAGTAGGTTGGGATGAGCAACGCGAATCCCAACAAAGTTTTATATTCTGCATATTGTTGGGATTCACTCCGTTCATCCACAACCTACAGAACCACATTCTGGCTTATGTCAGAGCCATTCGAGTGAGGATAAAATAAACCGGGTTAGAAATGAACTTGCAAAGGCAGGTTTTGTCAGTAGTTCTATCTTCTTTCTTTTACCGAGAGGCATTATCGTGCTTTTACAGATAGGCATTACCGTGGTGCGCAGATCCCCAGTCTTGTACTTCTCAGGCATGCTACTGCTTGCTTGTTCAACAATTAGTCGTGCCGTGACTCTGAATGGCTTTGTGTTGGACGAAACCAGTATTCCAGTCGAGCAAATTGTTAAAGGTGGACCGCCAAGAGACGGCATTCCGGCCATTGATTCGCCTCGGTTTGTGGCAAAAAACAAAGCCGGTTTTCTGAAAGATACGGAACGCGTGTTAGGCATTGTGATCAATGGTGAAGCGAAGGCCTATCCGATCAAAATTCTTGATTGGCATGAGGTCGTTAACGACAGTATTGGTTCTCGGTCATTTGTCATTTCCTATTGCCCGCTATGTGGAACGGGCATGGCTTTTAACGCCAATGAAGGTGACGTTATCTTGAAATTTGGTGTTTCTGGTTTGTTATATCAAAGTGATGTGCTGTTATATGATCGTAACACTGAGTCTTTATGGTCTCAGGTGATGGGGCGATCCATCAGTGGCAAGTTGAATGGCAAGACTTTGCGACAATTGCCGATGGCCCATACGACCTGGAAAGACTGGCGGCAACGTTACCCGAAAACCCGAGTCTTGACCACCGAGACCGGCTATCGGCGGGATTATTCGCGTAGCCCCTATCTCGGCTATGAACATTCGCCGCGTTTGTATTTCGGCGTTTCCAATGAGGCGCCAGATCGTTATCACCCAAAAGAGTTGGTGATGGGGCTGGAAATGGATGGCCATTTTAAGGCTTATCCTTTTGTCGAGCTGAGCAAAAAGGCACTCAGTCATTTTAACGACAATTTTAATGATACGCCGATAACGGTAGTCTGGAATGAAGAGGCACGTAGCGCCTATATCACGGATGCCGAAGGTAACGAATTAGTGACGACCATCGCCTACTGGTTTGCCTGGTATACTTTTCACCCGCAGACGGCGATTTATTCACCTCCCTGAGTATCGCGCTTGCGTTGGTAATCAAGAACACGCTGGATGAACTGTTTCAGCTGTTCTGGCGTATCCAGCTGCCGCTCTTCAGCGACCGGAAGCTCGGGAAAAAGTGTCAGTACCGTATCGGCATAGAGCCCGGTTCCGCAGATTTCAAGTTCCCCTTCTCGAAAAATCTTTGCACTGTCAAGGCCGCAGCTCGGTGAGCCTTGCTTGAAAATATAAGCGTACATACCCTGAAGCCATTTTTGTTGCTCCAGGCCACATTGCACAAGTTGTTCAGTGACATCCAAATCGCGTGTTTGAGTGCCAATGCAGCGCACTTCGTTACCATTCAATAGTAGCCGAACCGGCTCGCGCGGAACGCCCAGACCGATGCTGACTTCCGGGCAGAAAGAATGGAATTCAAAGTACTGCCCCAGCGCATACGCGATATTGTGATGGTATTTATGCCCGCCATCATAACGCACATTTTCGCCTAGCAGACAGCTGCTGATGCCGACAGGAATACGCTTGGCAAGGTTGGCGAATTCAGCCGTTAGCGCGGGTTTGTTGTGGGTCATGACATAAAATTATCATTTTGTCGTGGGTGTTGAAACAAAATTGACATTATCGAGAGTCTTTTGCAAAACTCTGAGCGGCAATCTGCCTTTTGAACATGGTATTATTCGATTCCAACAGAGGAAGAATATTAATGAAAGTACTTTTTTGGGTGATGATCAGTTTTGGGCTAACCGCGTGTTCCACGACGACTTCGGATGTCAGGCAGCTGATGAACCTGGCTGACCGGTCGAAGACCGGAGAGATCTCTTTGGCGATTGGAGCGGAGAAAATTCAAACCACTTCTCAGGATGATACCCGGCTCTATAAGTTGCACCATAGCGGTGCTGGCGTGACGCGTATCACCCGGGAAGTTGCCAGCCTGTATGGCTTTAAGTTGACCGATGCTGACCTTAATGTCGATGCCGCCGACTACTATCTGCACTTAACCAAAGCCATGCCTGATGGCGGCGCTTGCATTGGCTGGCTGGGTTCTATTGCGCAAGGGCTCAGTTTCACGGTGTCGGTTATGACCTTTGGCATCGTGCCGGCTTCCGGGGGGCATTGCCTGGTTGTGAATGCCACTTTGTATCGCGTCGAGGCCGGTGAGCAGGTAATAGCCGGCGAGTTTATGTCGAATGCCGGGCGCGTTGACGTTTATGCCGGCGCCAACGAGGTTGACAATTATCAGCTTGTTGTTGATCGAGCTGACGAGGCGCGTGGGCTGGAAGCCTCAATCGGCGGTCTGCTGAACAAAGTGCTTGTCGAGCATGCGTTCGAATAGTGTCATCCTCGGCTCAACTTGATATAGATCATTAAAGTCGGCAAGCAATTTCAACAATACTCGGCTAAAATGGCTAGTTGTATAAATTTTGCTGAAAAATATCTGCTGGTAAGAACGATCACAAGTCGTTCTTAGTCCAGTTTCTTTGGTTATCCTACCGATAAATTTGGGGAAAAAATGACAAGTTCCAAATCCACATCCAAAATCATCTATACACAAACCGACGAAGCGCCTGCGCTCGCTACCTACTCCTTACTTCCAATCGTTAATGCCTTTGCATCTGCCGCCGGTATTGCCGTTGAAGCCAGTGATATTTCCCTGGCTGCCAGAATTCTCGCCGCTTTCCCTGAAAAATTGTCTGAGCTACAACGCGTTCCTGATACGCTTTGCGAGCTAGGTGCGTTAACGGCTGACCCTGAAGCGAATATCATTAAATTGCCCAATGTCAGTGCCTCGATTCCTCAGCTAAAAGAAGCGATCGATGAGCTGCAATCTCAGGGCTATGATATTCCCAATTTTCCAGATGAGCCGGATACCGACGATGAGGTGGCGATCAAAGCCAAGTACTCTAAGGTGCTTGGAAGTGCGGTCAATCCGGTATTAAGAGAAGGCAACTCTGATCGAAGAGCGCCTGACGCGGTGAAAAACTATGCCCGCAAACACCCGCATTCGATGGGTAAGTGGAGTCAGGCATCGCGTACTCATGTCGCACATATGAGGAAAGGCGATTTTTACCATGGTGAAAAGTCCACCGTTATCGAGAAGGCCGGGAATGTCCGAATCGAGATTGTTGGCAACGATGGAAAAACGACAGTATTAAAAGAGAAAACCCCGGTGCTTGAAGGGGAGGTCATAGACGGCATGTTTATGAGTGTGAAAGCCTTGCGCAAGTTTTTCGAAGAGGAAATGGAAGGTGCCAAGAATGCTGACTTGCTGTTCTCTTTGCATGTAAAAGCAACCATGATGAAAGTGTCACATCCGATTGTGTTTGGTCATGCGGTCACCGTGTATTTTAAAGATCTCTTTGAAAAACATCACGAAAAGTTTGAGCAGCTGGGTGTCAACCCGAACAACGGTCTGAGCAATGTGCATCAGAAAATTGAAAGTCTGCCGTACTCTCAGCGTTCCGAAATTGAGTCGGATATTCGAGCCTGTTACCAGCACCGCCCTGAAATGGCGATGGTCGATTCTGACAAAGGAATTTCCAATCTGCATGTCCCCAGTGATGTGATTGTTGATGCCTCCATGCCCGCGATGATTCGTCTTGGAGGCAAGATGTGGGGGGCTGATGGTAAGCTCAAGGACACTAAAGCCGTGATCCCTGAAAGTACCTATGCAACCATCTATCAGGAAATTATCAATTTTTGTAAGCATCATGATGCCTTTGATCCGACGACCATGGGCACCGTTCCGAATGTTGGCTTAATGGCTCAACAAGCTGAAGAGTATGGTTCGCACGACAAAACCTTTGAAATACAGCAAGATGGTATTGTTCGGGTGATTGACGAAGATGGCCAGGTGCTGCTTGGGCACGCCGTTGAAAAAGGTGATATCTGGCGTATGTGTCAAACCAAGGATGCACCGATTCGTGACTGGGTGAAGCTTGCCGTTACTCGTGCCAGGGCAAGCGGCATGCCTGCAATATTCTGGTTGGATAATGAGCGTGCTCATGATATTCAAATGATTAAGAAGGTAGAGCGCTATCTCAAGGATCATGATACAGAAGGTCTGGATATTCGAATCAAAACACCTGATCAGGCCATTCGTTATACCATGGAACGTCTGATTCGTGGCAGAGACACCATTTCGGTCACCGGCAATGTCTTGCGCGACTACCTAACGGATTTATTTCCGATTCTGGAGCTGGGCACCAGTGCCAAAATGCTCTCGGTTGTACCGTTGATGGCGGGCGGTGGTTTGTTTGAAACCGGAGCGGGCGGTTCTGCACCCAAGCATGTTCAGCAGTTCGTGGAAGAAAATCACTTGCGCTGGGATTCTTTGGGCGAGTTTCTCGCACTTGCAGTATCGCTGGAAGATCTGGGCTCGAAAACCGATAATGATAAAGCCAAGATTCTGGCAAAAACTCTGGATCAGGCGACGACCGAGTTTTTGGAAGAAAATCGATCGCCTTCGCGTAAGGTGGGCGAGCTGGATAACCGGGGAAGCCATTTTTATCTGGCGCTTTATTGGGCTCGCGCCTTGGCAAATCAGGATGATGACGCAGAATTGAAAGCCAGGTTTTCAAAGTTGGCGGAGACGCTGGCTAAAAATGAGAACAATATTTTGAAGGAGCTGATAGTGGCCCAAGGCCAGCCTGTTGATATCGGCGGCTATTACCACCCCGACTCGGAAAAGGTAACCCAGGCAATGCGGCCGAGTAAAACGCTGAATCAGGCAATTGACGCGCTTAATTAGGGATTAGGAAGCGTACATTTAAAAAGCCGGGTCGATACTGTTGCCTGGCTTTTTTTGTTTTTATCTCACCTATCCACTCAGAGTTTTGCAAGAGGCTCATTAGTAAGAGTAAGCTGTTATGTTGGATTTGCTACGCAATCTTCGTTTGAAATACAAATTCTGGTTGCTCAATGGTGTGAGCTTTGCCACCGCCTGTATTTTGGTGCTATGGGCGATTCATGTTTATCAACACACAACACAGTCATTAACGCAGCTTGATAACCAGCGTGTGGTTGCGGAGATATCCTCGGTCTGGGGCAGGATAGATCCAGGTCAGCAAGCGGGGATGGTAACAGACAGCGATTACCTGTTTATGGTGGACGCCGATGCCTGGCATATTGGACGTGAGGTAACGAAGCTGATACCGCTTCTGGAATTGAAACGGCGTGTGTCAGAACTCACGATAGACGGAGACTCTTTATCACATGATCTGTGGTCGTCTGAAGCAGTTGTATTGATTAATGCAGTCAAAGCGTCACCCGGTAAACTATTCGGGCGAATCACAACCTCACCGTCTTATCTCCAATCTTTTTACCTGCAGGCACCAAGTTATGCGCTCGTTGTTCTGGTACTAATGATAATCGTTCTGGTGTGTTCCCAATGGTTGATTGTCTTTGTCGAGCGTCGTGTGCAAGTGTTGAAAAATGTCATGGTGCACGTGCGGGAAAGTCGGGACTTAACAGCAAGGGTTGATATTGACTGCAAGGATGAAGTAGGTGAGATGGCGGCTGCTTTTAACGACATGCAAACAGCCTATCAGAAACTGGTTGGTAGAATGGCTGAGACAGCCCGTAAATTAACTGAAGCGGTCACTGAGCTGAATCAGGCAGCGCAAAATACCGAACAGGAAATGGCGCAACAGTCACAGGAAACGCAATCGGTTTTCTCTTCCCTGGAACAGATGACGCTGGCTGCTCAAGAGGTCGCTCAAAACGCGGCACAAATGCAGTCAGAATCTGAAGCGGCAGCCGAGAAAACGGCGTCAGGAAATGACGAGGTGATACGGAGTCGTGAAACCATTCAAGCTTTAAGTCAGGAAATTAGCCAAGCCGTAGAGCTGATAGCGAAGTTGCAGCAAGATACCGATGGCATTGGCAGCTCAACAAATCAAATTCAAGCAATATCGGAGCAAACCAATCTATTGGCGCTGAACGCGGCGATTGAGGCCGCACGAGCTGGCGAATCAGGCCGAGGTTTTGCTGTGGTCGCCGATGAAGTCAGGACCCTGGCCCAGCATGCCAATGACTCCAGCGAAAAAATTCAGAATGTTGTGAATGCCATTCGCAATGTCACCGCAGACATTAATAACGCGATGAGTGCCGGTATGAGTACCGCCAGTGACAGTGTCGAAAGTTCGTCCCGGGTGGTTGAGCTGTTTCGTGATATTCGCGAATTGGCCGACAAAATCAGAGAAAACAATATGATGGTCGCGGCAGCATCTGAAGAGCAAAGCCAAACCACCGAGGCAGTGAGTCAGAGTTTGTCGAACATAAAATCGGGGACAGATTCAGCGGCCCAAAGTGCTTGTGGCGTTGCCGCCAGTGCCCGAAGTATTCAGGACTTAGCGAACGGGCTCGACGCTTTGGTCGGTCAAACCAAGTTCTAATGCGCCTTTTGCAAGAGGCTCTAATGGCTTGCCAAAAGTCATGCCCCCGTTGCGGGCAAATAACAACAGATGCATCGCGTCGTTGTCGGTGCGCTCTCGCCATCTGGATCGCCTGGCGAATGACATGAATGGGTGCATACCTGAAATGCTCAAAACTAATCCAGATTGGATGGCACTGCCAGACACAGATTTGCGTGTACTGGATACGCTCTGGCCGATACTGCAGCCCGAGTTCGCCCGGCAGTTGCAAACCGAAAAAATTTCGCTTGAGCAAGTAGAGTCGCTTGCCAGCTGGGTGTTGCCTCTGGCGTACCGAATTCGTCACCAACAACGGTTGCGTGGCGCATCGATTGTGATCGGGATCAATGGCGCGCAAGGCTCTGGGAAAAGCACCTTGTGCAACTTGCTCACCTTCTTGCTCGGCCACTGTTTTCAACTAAAAGCGTGTGGCTTTTCGCTTGATGATCTCTATTACTCTCGGTCGACGCGCAGCAAGCTCGCTCAAGATGTTCACCCTCTGCTACAGACCCGGGGCGTACCTGGAACGCATGATATCCAACTGGGCCTTCGATTAGTCAAGGCGCTGGAGCGGGCAGGCCCGCTAGATGAAACACCGATTCCTGTTTTTGATAAGGCAAAGGATGACAGAGCGCCGACATCGAGCTGGCCAATTTGCTCAGGTTGTTGTGAGGTGATTATTTTTGAGGGTTGGTGTGTTGGGTCTGTCTCTCAGAATGAAGCTGAGCTTTCTGAGCCATTAAATTCTCTAGAAGCGCTGGAAGATCCAGACGTGATCTGGCGACGATATGTTAACCAGATACTTGAACAAGACTACCAGTCGTTGTTTTCATTGATTGATGTTTTGGTGATGCTAAAAGCGCCATCCTTCGATTGTGTTTTTAACTGGCGTGCCGAGCAAGAACACAAATTGAGGGCTTCTTTGGCGGAGCAAGGCAAGCCTGTCTCGCAGCAAATAATGGATGATGCTGCCTTGCAGCATTTTATTGCAAACTTTCAGCGATTGACCGAACATAATCTCAAACACCTTCCTGATAAAGCCGACTTGGTGTACCAATTGAACGAAACACGTCAAGTGATAGGGCTTGAGAATTCATGAGTATTCATTTTCAGAAGCATGGCCGTGTCGCCCTGATTACAATTGATCGGCCCGAGCGCCGCAATGCGGTCGACTCTCATACGGCATTGGCCCTGTTTCAGGCATTTCAGACGTTTGAGCGTTCTGAAGATTTGGATGTGGCTGTTTTGACCGGACAAGGTGAATATTTTTGTGCGGGTGCAGATTTGAAAGCGCTGAGCGAAGGTGATCGAAAAAACTTGGAGGTAGAGGGAGCGTTGGCGCCAATGGGGCCAACGCGAATGCGTTTGTCTAAACCGGTTATTGCGGCCATCGAAGGCTATGCCGTTGCCGGAGGGCTTGAACTGGCGCTGTGGTGTGATCTGCGTGTTGCCTCAAAAACCGCATCGTTAGGGGTGTTTTGTCGACGTTTCGGCGTTCCTCTGGTCGACTTGGGAACCATTCGCTTGCCGCGCTTGATTGGCCATTCCCGAGCCATGGATTTGATTCTGACCGGTCGCGAAGTGGATGCGCTCGAAGCGGAACGTATTGGGCTGGTTAATCGTGTGGTTGAAAAGGGACAGGCCCTGTCGTCGGCATTGGCATTGGCTGAACAACTCGTTAGCTTACCTCAGGTGTGTCTGCGAAATGACCGCTTGTCAGCCCTGGAGCAATGGGATTTGAGCGAAGAACAGGCCACCAAAAATGAGATGCATTACGGACTCAAGACCCTGCGCTCTGGCGAAACACATGACGGTGCAAGGCATTTCGCCTTAGGAGCGGGTCGGCATGGCAGTCAGCGCCAGCGAGGCGATCATTCAGCAGACGGGGAGTGATTTCTACTCAGAGAACGTGAGGGTGTGGTACCGATAGGCTTTTAAGGAGTCGGACCAGTAGTCTGCGGGCATGCCGGCTTTACGTTTAAGTTCACGTAAAAACTGGATTTTGTCTGGCAGATGCTCCCAAACGGAAGGTAGAAAAGTGGCGCGATAGTGCTCGTCCTCCAGCACTAGTCCGTCTTTAAAGGGTTGTAGTTGTTCCAGCAGCTCGGCTTCACTATGGCAAAGAATTGGTGACAGGGGCGTCAGAATGGCTATTTCGATGTGTAGCTTTGGTAGTTCCTCAGCACTGACACGCGGAAAGCGCGGGTCTCTGAACGCTGCCGCGTAAGCATGTTCGATCAGGTCTTTAACGAGTGCTTGACTGGCAGAAAGTGCGCCCATGCAGCCTCGTAATTGCCCCGATATATGTAAGGTTACAAAGCAACAGCCTTTGTTTGTCAGCTGGCTATCGAACTGCTGTAGATCCAACGGAAATGTTTCTTCATGGTGCAGGCCATGACTGATCGCCTGTCTGGCTAGCGTGAGCAGCGTTTGTTGTGTTTTAGGTGACAAATCGAAGACGGGCTCAATGGAGGGCATAGGCACCGTACCCCACGACACGCTCATGGCTTCCCGCTGTGTCACCTGAATTTCGTATATCAAGTGTCGTCACTTTAAGTCCATGCTGTTGTGCCGCGACCAGCAAACCGTTAATAGGCTGACAGCCACAGGCCTGATCGCCGCTTAACTCGGGGCTTAGCATTTCGATTTTATGGCGGGTGGCCTGATCCAGTATGTTGGCGCATTCGTAAGGATGGTAGTGACTGAGATCGGAACTTACGACGATCAGTGTTTCGTCGCCACCCCATAAAATATTTAGGAGGTCAGCCGTTTGTTCGGCCTGAGCTTCACCAACGACCAGAGGGACTAGCTGGAATTCCCCTAATAGCAACTGTAAGAACGGTAACTGTACCTCAAGGCTATGCTCCCAAGTATGTGCTTGAGCATTCACATTTACGCTGCTGAGGGTACTGATTTTGGCGATTGCAGCAAGATCAAGCGGGATATTACCAAGCGGTGTTTGAAATTGCGTGCTTTCTGGCAGGGCGATGCCCCGCAGCGCAACGTGATGAGAGGGGCCTAACAAAATGACGCGAGTAATGTTATCTGCAATCTTGCTGACCGCCCTATAGGCTGTGGCGGCGATGGGGCCAGAGTAGATGAACCCTGCATGAGGTGCAATGATCGCTTTGGGAGTGATTTGAGGTGGTGGGGCCTGATCTAGCAATTGCCGAACCCGTTGACGCAGTTCATCAGGCTGTTCTGGGTAAAACTGGCCAGCAACGGCAGGGGGTCTAATCGTCATGTTGTTTGCCCACGAATTTCGAAGCGCCTATTCACAGATAAGCACCAAGAGTTTATGGATAGGCACCAAAGGTTTATATTGGTGCTATTGAGCACCATTTGCAAGCGGGTTTTTAATTCGCTCATTAGAGTCTCTTGCAAAACGCGTGAGCGGCAATCTGCAATCCCACATTGAGTTTTGCAAAAGGCTCATCATTCTCTCGCTTGGTTATGTACTTGTCGGTACAATCCGGGCTTTCTTTTTGCCGGTACGGCTCTCCATTCGATCTAAAGTGAAAACCTCAAGGATAAAATCATGACTAACGAATCCGCTTTGCAGCAACGTTGTGCAGGCAAATGTGAGCTTTGTGGCGCTGGGACAGATTTAATGCTTTATGAGGTGCCTGCTTCCGAAAAGCAGAATGGCGCTGACATAATGGTGTGTGCTCACTGTCTTTCGCAAGTGGGTCAGCAGGACGATTTGGATATGCACCATTGGCGTTGTTTAAATGACAGTATCTGGAGCGAGGTGCCTGCGGTACAAGTAATGGCGTGGCGCATACTAAAACGTCTTGAAGGTGAGAGCTGGGCACGCGACCTGCTGGAGATGGTTTATCTTGATGCAGAGATGATGGCGTGGGCAGAGGCTGGCGTTACTACTGATGAAGAGCAGACAGTCGCTACCCAGGACTGTAATGGCGCAGCCCTACAGGCCGGAGATACCGTCACCATTATTAAAGATTTGAATGTCAAAGGCACCGGTTTTACTGCGAAGCGCGGAACGGCGGTGCGTAATATTTCGTTGACGGATAACCCGGAACATATCGAAGGGCGGGTCAACGGCACCCGCATCGTATTGCTTACCTGCTTCGTTAAAAAGTCCTGATCGGCACTCTCCCGGAAACCGCAGCGGGGTCACGAAAGGATGCCTGTTTCCTTTTTATCCAGGCTCAATGTATTGTGTTTCTCCCAGTAAGCTTCGATACCTTGCTTTCCCTTCTTATCAGCCCATTTTAACAACGCAGATCGTTCACCTATCAAATCGTAAAAAGGCACGGCATAACCACAGGAAGAAACAACCAAATCCAGCTCCAGTTCAAATATCTGACGCGCACCGGCATATTCTGGGAACAAGGCGCCAAGTTCTTTCCAGTCACCGTCTCTTGAGTGAATGGTTCTGGCCTGGCCGTACAACCTGAGAATAAGAGGTTGTTTATCGAACGCACAGAACATGACTGTCATGCGGCCATTTTCAAGAACATGGGCGGCGGTTTCGTTGCCGCTTCCCGTCAAATTCAGCCATGCAATTTTTGAGTTGTTAATGACGCGAAAACTATCCATCCCTTTTGGTGAAATGTTCACTCGCCCTTCCTTGCCAGCCGTTCCGACAAAGTAGATGTGCTGGTTTTTGATAAACTCGATATGTTTGTCACTCAGTGCTTCAAACTGCTCTGCCATGGTGGTTTCCTTGTCGGTCGTTTTGAGTCAATCTTCCTGACGTTCTGAAATGATGGCGCTATCGTGCGCGCTTCAAACTGTTTTTACTGAAATCACCATCACTGAGTCCGGTTTTAAACTGGTAGTTGGTCCAGATCAAATCGGTACTCTTGCCGGTTTGATGGTTTTGCATGGCCATTTTTTTTGGGCGCCAGTACTGACCCAAGTACTCTTGATAACCGCTCGCTTCCAAAGTTTTCAGAAGTGATTTTTTACGATCGTAGAATTCGACTTTCTGAATTCGGTATTCACTTTGGTCTATCCAGGCAATCTGGCTGGTATAACCGGAATTCTTGTCGACCGGATAGCGCATGACTTTGAAGCAGGTCTGGTCGCCGCAAGGCTCATCTTGTTCATATTTGTAGGTGTATTTTTCAACTTCCTGAGAGCTGAGGTCTTCAAAGGCAAATTCGCTGCCCATGAAGGGGCCCGACTTGTTTTTGGAAGCGATCCGTTTAACCCTTTTCAATGCAGGCAGATACAACCACTGGTCATCGGAATCCAGCTTGTGAGAGAAGGTTAGCAATGCGGTGCCGCGAACATCTTTGGGCTCGTCAAAGATGGTCATGCTTTTATCACCATCATCTGCAATTTCCAGGCTCTTGACCCGCAACTCTCTGACACTTTCTTCGCCACGCTTGTTGCGCAGGGTCATGGTCATGTCGGCAGTGCTGTCTTGCCAGCCGTCGTTGCGTTTGTCGGCCTCAATGGCAATTGCCAGGCCCTTTTCTTCTGGTGTTTCAGCTACCGCTTCGATAACGACGGCACCATTGAGCAAGGTGAGTGTTATCGCTGCATGGGCAATTTTAGTCTGTGTCCAAAGCATTCAGGTGATCTCCTAAGATAGCGTGTTAATGAGTAGAGTAGTTATGTTCGGTATGGGCTTTGCGTGCAAGGCGTCTTTTCTTATTTCCAACCAGGAAGAGTAACAGAGGTGGCAGAAAGAAAAAATCAATCAACAGCGCGACCACAATCGTCACGGCGGTCATCAGGCCCATATCAGAATTCATTGAAAAGTTGGATAAAGCCAATACCGCGAAATTGGCAAACAGTATCAGGGTCGTGACTGACAGGGCAACCCCCACAGTGCTAAAGGCGTAACGTATGGCTTCATCCGTCGACAGCTGGTTTTCCCGCTTGGCGCGTAAAAACTTGCTGAGGAAATGTACCGAATAATCGACGACGATTCCAAGGGTCATGCCAAACACCACCGATAGACCCAAACCGATTTGTGCGACCAGTAGCCCCCAGATACCAAAAGCAACTAACGCGGGCAGAATGTTTGGTAGCAAACTCACGGCACCGTAATACATTGACCTGAGAGTGATCGCCAATACCACTGAGATAATCACCAGAGCGATAGCGGTCCCCTTAAGCATCGAACGAATATTGCTCTGGCCGATATGTGCAAACATGATGTCACTGCTGGCACCATGGCCAAAATCCAGCTCAGGAATATTGTGTCTGAACCAGTTCACCGCACGTTCCTGTAATGCCAGCAACTCACTGGTGGTGGTTTTTGCCAATACTGAAGTGATGCGTGTTTTTGATTTGTTGATATCAATCATATTGTTCAGGTCGAGGCCGTAAGGCAAAGACATTTCGTATAGCAATAAATACTGCGCCGCCAGCGGCGCGCTTTCGGGCAGTTTATAGGCGGCGGGGTCGTCACCGTGCATATTTTTATTGAGTCGCTTCATGGTGTCTGACAGCGTGGAAACATGCAGAATTTCGGGCTGCTGGCGTAACCAGTTGGCCGCTTTTTCGATCCCGCGTAGATAAGCTGGATCGCTAATGCCACCGTCAATACCTGAGTCGGCGATAAACGAAATATTGCCCAGTCCGGTCAGACGAGCACGGGTGAAGTCAGCCGCTTGACGTTGAGGCATGGACTCATCGAAATACTCAACCCAGGTGTCATTCAGCTCATTTTTTGGTAAAAACGCGATGCAAACAGCCATCAGCACGACACTGCCAGGCAAGATGAATTTTGCGCGCATGATAATCCAGTTAGCGAGGCGCACTGGCCAGTCACGCTGATGATCACTGACTTCTTTGACTCTGAACGGTAGCGCCATGATCAATGCGGGGAGCAAACAGATCGAAAACACCCAGGCACCGGCCACGCCGATGGCAACAATATTGCCTAGGTCGCGAAATGGCGGTGAGTCACTGAAATTCAGTGACAAAAAGCCAATGACGGTGGTGATACTGGTGAGAAAGACCGGTTGATGGTTAATTCTCAAACTTTCAATCATTGAGGCGGCTTTATCTTTGCCAGCCTGCATTTGCTGGAAAAATGAGGCCAAAATATGGATTGAGTCGGCAACAGCCAAGGTCAGAATCATGGTCGGTGCATTGGAAGACGCCGTGGTAACGTCGATTCCTAGCCAGGCAGACAAGCCTTGGGCAAACAAAATGGAGGCGACGATGACGGTCAATACGGCGGTCGTACCTGAGATTAAGGTTACGATACTTCCGCTCGCCATATACATATAAGAGGCAATACAGGCCAATGCAATTAAAAATGCCAGCGGTATCAGATGCGTCAAGTCGTAAATAGCGGCATCTTTAAATGCATTATCGGTAATGACCTGTCCGGTGAGATAGATGTCAAGATCCGGGTACTTTGCTAGCAAATCCTGCCTGACCTGATAGGCCGCATGCGACACCTCGGGTGTTTCTTTGGCCGGGTCGAGTCCCGGCATCTCCATTGATATATTCACCGCAGTGACATCGGCTTTTTCAGAAATCAGGCGTTTGACCAGCGAAGGTTCTGCCAGCGCGACCCCTTTGGCGTAAAGAAGTTCTTCATCACTACGCTTCAGTGCGTCCGAGATCAGGTTGTCGACCAGTAAGTCATCTTCCTCGGCAATGGTGTGCTGATAGTTGGTCAGTGAGTCCACGCGTATCGAGTAGGGTAACTGCCAGGCTCGATCGGTCAATTCCTCGACAATCGATAACATCTTTCGGGTAAAAATTTTGCCGTCTTTGGGGGCGAGCACGAACATCACGTTATCGCTCTTGGTAAAGGTGGCTTGCAGCGCTTCGAAGGCATTCAAATGTGGGTTATCATCACTGAAGTAGATACGGTAGTCGGAGCTGAATTTGGTTTTCGGAAGCCCCCAGGCAGCCGCGATGACCAGCGCCAGCGACAAGAGAATAACCAACAGTTTATGTTTGATGATGAGATGACTGGCGCGTTCGATCATGGGAAACGGTATCTTGAAATAAGTATTTTGTGACCGGTGGTCACGGAAAATAAAAGAATACTTTTTTTTAGGGGCGAGGCGCAAGTTTTTTAGGTGCGCAAAATTGAGAGGCTGTGTTTCAACAGGGTGAGACTTAGGCGATTACGACAAGCTGGCAGGCGTCACACGTAATACTTCATCGATGGTGGTTTGGCCGTTGGCGATTTTATTGGCACCGCTGAGGCGTAGTGAGTGCATACCTTCCTTGATCGCTTGTTTGCGGATTGATATTGCCTGGCTTCGGTCATTGATCAGTTCTTTTATTTGCTCCGACAAAGGCATGATTTCGTAGGTGCCAGCACGGCCACGATAGCCGGTGTTGCGGCATTCAAGACAGCCGACCGGTTGGCAGGCTTTAGCTGGCAATGGCGTCGTCCAGGGTTTGGTAAGCATCTTCCAGTCGTCATCATTCAGCGTATGTGCCGTTTTGCAGTTTGGGCAAAGTGTTCTGACCAGACGCTGAGCCATCACGCCTAATACGGTGGCACGAATCAGATAGGGTGGAATGCCCAACTCCATTAGCCGGGTGATTGAGCTGGGGGCATCGTTGGTATGCAGGGTCGATAACACCAGATGCCCGGTAAGCGCGGCTTGCGTTGCCATTTCGGCGGTTTCCAGATCCCGGATTTCGCCGATCATGATGATGTCGGGGTCCTGTCGCATCAAGGCTCGAATGCCAGTGGCAAAATCCAGGTCGATGCTACTTTGGATCTGCATTTGGTTAAAGGCCGGTTCGACCATTTCAATCGGGTCTTCAATGGTGCTGACATTGACTTCTGTTGTTGCCAGCTCTCTCAGAGTCGAGTACAAGGTAGTGGTTTTACCCGAGCCAGTGGGGCCGGTGACCAGAATGATGCCGTTGGGTTGAGTGATCATGCCGTTCCAGCGATTCAAATCTTCAGTGGAGAAGCCCAGGTCAGCAAAGGAGCATTGGAGTACTTCGGGGTCAAAAATCCGCATCACCAGTTTTTCACCAAAAGCGGTCGGCAAGGTGGACAAGCGCAGTTCAATTTCTTTTTCGAGTTTGTTGCGGGTTTTGATGCGGCCGTCCTGCGGTTTGCGTTTTTCTGCGACGTTCAATCGCCCCAGTATTTTCAATCGGCTGGTGACGGCAATGCCTACTTTGGCTGGAAATTCGTAGACATTGTGCAGCATGCCATCGATGCGAAAGCGAACCTGTGCGATGTCGCGGCGTGGCTCAATATGAATGTCGCTGGCGCGCTGATCAAAAGCGTATTGCAGCAGCCAGTCAACGATATTGATGATGTGCTGGTCGTTGGCGTCCGGGTTACCCAGGCTGCCCAGTTCCAGCATTTGTTCGAAATTCTGGCCAAAGTTCTGGGCGTCAGTCTGTACTCCGGCCTTATTGACGGAGTGTGCCAGTTCATAGAATTCGATGGTAAAGCGTCGCAAATCTTCCGGGTTGATCACGACTCGTCGAATGTCTTTTTTAAGAACGTGTTTGAGGTCCTCTTCCCAGCCATCGACAAAAGGCTGGGTACTCGCGATCAGCACTTCATCGGCTTTGATTTCAACGGCCAGAATCTGGTGGCGCTGAGCAAAGGCGAAAGACATGACTTCGGCAATTTTTCGCGAGTCAATTTTCAGTGGGTCAATTTGATAGTGAGGCTGCTCACTCCAGTTTGCCAGCCACGATACCAGCCAGTCCAGGGTCAGAGTCTGACCATTTTTTTGCTTCAGGTCTGAGTCTGCAATTGTCTCCAGGGGGTGCTGGTTTGCGTGCTTCTGGCCTTTCGGAGTGTTGATCAGCGCTTCGGCGTCGCTCTGCGAGATGACCTTGTCATGCAGCAAGCGCGAAACGATATCTTGCAGATTTAACGCGATTGACTTGGAAGGCGCATGAGGCATTAGCTTGGTCCCTTAGAGAAGTCGGCCACGGGATCTTTCCCACTTGATAAAATACATCGACGAAATAAAGATTACCACGGTCAGTATCGTAATGAGCAGATCAACCCCTGCCGCTTTTGACAAAAAAGACTCAACGACCGACTGCGTGAAATAAAACAGCACGATAAAACACAGCCAGATAAATGCGCGCAAATTGTCTTTCATGAGCCCAGGCAAGACAATCAGCAGGGGAACTAACTTAACGCTTAATATAAATCCGACGGAACTTTTTTCGGGTACCTGGCCTGGCAGGCTGGTAATAATCATCATTAACAGCAGCAGCACATAAGCGCCCCAGGTCAGGTTGCGTGAGATCAGATTTTTTAATGGCATGCGTTTCCTGCAGTTGGGGTGGGGGTATCGTTCCCGGGTCATGGCGGAGTGAGTTTATAAAGCATCTGAGCCTCTTGCAAACGCGTGAGCGGTAATCTGCTGCCCCACATTGGCCCGTTTTTACGCTAAAATTTCGGCACATAGAACCACTATGCACCTTATTTCACCGTAAAAACGAACTCAATGTGGGATTGCAGCTTATCCACTCAGCGTTTTGCAAAAGGCTCATCTGTCTAAACAATAAAAGACCCTTTCTAACTGAACACTTCGTGATACCATTCGAGGCTTCTAATTTGTGTTTTCAGATTACCATGCCTGCAAATTTTATTCATTTAAACGTCCACACCGAATTTTCTCTGGTTAATGGCCTGGTGCGCGTCAAAGCGCTTGCTAAAAAATTACGCGATCAGCAGGTGCCTGCTGTGGCCGTGACCGATCAATCAAATCTCTGTGCGCTGGTTAAGCTCTACAAAGCCCTTAGAGGCGAAGGAATCAAGCTGATTGTTGGCGTGGATATCTGGCTGGAAAACCCAGATCAGCCTATTAAACCCAGCCGCCTGACATTACTGGCCAAAAATGATACCGGTTATCGAAATATGACCGAGCTGGTGTCCAAAAGTTATACCGCGGGGCAGCAGCTTGGAAAACCGATTGTCAGTCGGAACTGGTTGGTATCGGCCTCCGAGGGTTTGTTGGCGCTGTCTGGTGCAAAAGACGGTGAGATCGGGCGCGCCTTGCTGGCTGGTCGGCAAGATCAGGCAATCGAGCAGCTACAGTTCTGGATGGAAACTTTTCCCGACAGTTTCTATCTGGAATTACAGCGAACCGGCCGGATCAATGACGAAGAAGTTGTGCATCTGAGTGTCGAGCTCGCTCAGCAGACTGGGTGTCCGGTGGTGGCGACCAATGAAGTGCAGTTCTTATCGATAGAGGATTTTGAAGCGCATGAGTCGCGAGTCTGTATTGCGGATGGCGATACGCTTGACGACCCGAGACGTGAACGACGCTATAGCGAGGAGCAATATCTGAAAACACCGGATCAGATGATCGCGCTGTTTGAAGATATTCCAGAAGCCATCGAGAATACCGTTGAAATTGCCCAGCGCTGCAATGTCGAATTGCGTCTGGGTGAATATTTTTTACCTCAGTACCCGGTTCCCGAGGGTATGGATATGGACGGCTTCTTCCGCCAGTTGTGCCGAGAGGGCCTTGAACAGCGGCTAGAGCTTATTTTTGCCAAAGTGGACGAAGGTGTACACAAACATAGTCGACAGGCCTATTTTGAACGTCTCGATTTCGAACTGGATATCATCTTACAAATGGGTTTTCCCGGCTATTTTCTGATCGTGATGGATTTTATTCAGTGGGCCAAGAATCATGATATTCCGGTCGGCCCGGGTCGAGGTTCTGGTGCCGGTTCGCTAGTAGCCTACGTGCTGAAAATCACTGATCTGGACCCGCTGGAATATGACCTGCTGTTCGAACGCTTTCTAAATCCTGAGCGGGTATCGATGCCGGATTTCGATGTCGATTTCTGTATGGATGGTCGAGACCGTGTGATTGCCTACGTAGCAGATCACTATGGTCGTGAAGCTGTGTCGCAGATTATTACCTTCGGCACCATGGCGGCAAAAGCCGTGGTGCGTGATGTTGCCCGGGTTCAAGGCAAGTCGTACGGTTTGGCCGATCGTTTATCAAAAATGATTCCTTTTGAGGTCGGTATGACGCTGGCCAAAGCAATCGAGCAGGAGCCTCCGCTAAAGGAGTTTGTGGAACAGGATGACGAAGCCCAGGAAATCTGGGAAATGGCGGTTCAGCTCGAAGGCATTACTCGAAATGTCGGTAAACACGCCGGTGGTGTCGTGATTGCGCCCACCAAACTGACCGACTTTTCGGCCTTATACTGTGATGACCAGGGTGACGGTCTGGTTACCCAGTTTGATAAAAATGATGTGGAAGATGCCGGGCTGGTGAAGTTTGACTTTCTCGGTCTGCGAACGTTAACGATCGTCGACTGGGCCTTGAAAATGATCAACCCTCGTTTGAAAGCGCAGGGTAAGCCGG
>Ga0316207_10001633_pt1 | contig 26481 bp, 26 predicted proteins | sample 6weekpyrite_MG_FD_204943 | JGI IMG/M metagenome (GOLD analysis project Ga0316207, IMG submission 204943) | Microbial mat bacterial communities from mineral coupon in-situ incubated in ocean water Damariscotta River, Maine, United States -... | ecosystem: Environmental > Aquatic > Marine >... | reverse complement strand
GCTCGAAGAGAATCAGCTTTCCGTATTTGCTGCTGCAGTAACTTCAGATGGTTTTCGTATGTACGTGACCTACACTTACCATGTGGAAGCCTGCGAACACATTGTGAGTGACGTTAACAAAGACTGGATCTACCACGATATTAGTATGACAGCGCAGGAAGATCGAAACTGGGAAGCGATAGAGTCACTGCTTGTGTTGCGCTCCTGAATAACAGGGCTTATTAATGTCAGAATGATTTTGAACAGTTAATTAATTGCAGATAATGTGTTGTCCTTATCTGTGCTTTCTCAACTTCTCATTGAGTGCGACCTCATAGGCGCGTCTGGCCCAGAGCTCGGCATCGTCCGGATTTTCCAGGATTTCTTCAGGTGCCATATAATAAGACATTTTAATACGCTTGCCATTTTTATCATATTCGAATTGATGCAGATCTTTCTCAATAAAATACTGGGCCGTATTTTTATCTGTTTTTAAATACAGCGTATCGTCAGATACCAGGCCAAACATTACGCCATTATGATATATGCCAAAACCGCCAAACATTTTACGCGCATTTATTGCACCCAATTGCGCGAACACCTCATGCAAAAAATTTACAAATTCACTCATTGTGATTATTCCTGTGAATGCGGCCAGTATAGGCCAGTATAGGCCAGTATAGGCCAGTATAGGCCGATGTATATCTGAACCAGTATTTTGCCGGGCGTTTTAACCGGCTTCCGGGTAAATGTTGGCGAACCCCCTTAGCCCCTGTAATCCTCCACCATGAATGCACAGAATGCGAGTGCCAGGTTTAAAATAATCCTGTTTTATTAAATCGAAAATGCCATACAGCATTTTTCCACTATAAACCGGTTCCAGTTGTATGTTGTGCTGTGTTTTAAAATTGAGAATAAAATCATGCAGTGGCGGAGTGGCTTTGGCGAATCCACCAAAATGATAATCGTGATTCATGCTCCACTGCGTATGCTGTATATTCTGCTGCTTAAGCTGCTGGCTTAATTCAGTTTCGAGCTGTGGGTTTTTCATTACGACAAAACCTGAATAGTGTGTGTGCGGAAATGCGTTTTGCATAAGCAGAGATGTAAACATCGTACCGCTGCCCACCTCGCAGCAAATCAGGTCGTAGGTCTCGGTGAGTTCATCGACCAGTTCAGCACAGCCTTTACGTCCTTCATTATTATTGCCACCTTCAGGTATACGATAAAAGCGTCCAAACTTTTCTTCCAGCTGTTGAATAAATGCCGCATCGTTTTTCTCTCTGTATTCTTTGCGACTCACAAATTCCAGTTGCATTCCCCAGCGTTGCATATCCAGAAGGCAAGGGTTGAATACAGTGGGTGCTTCACCACGAATAATGCCAATGGTTTTGAAATTAAATAATTTACCGGCATAGGCCAGTGCGTGTAAATGATTAGAGTAGGGGCCACCGAAACTGAGCAAAGTTGATTGTTGCTGTTGTTGTGCTGCGAGCAGGTTGTACTTGAGCTTGCGCCACTTGTTACCCTGCAATACAGGGTGGATAAGTTCATCTCGTTTTATAAATAATGAAATGTGTTTATCGCGCAGCAGTTGTTCGCTGACCTGCGTAACAGGCGAAGGAAGTTGTAGCTGGCTGAAATTAAACTCCGGCAGATTTGCTCGACCGGGCACGATGGGTTGAGCGAAATATGAATTGGCTTAATGGCCCGAACAGGCCATTATTTTGCAACGACATGAATGACTGCATCGCGTTCAAAAAACACGATTCGGTCATCATAAATCCAGCGACTAATCGGTGGAGTACCGATGGCGGGTTCTATTTCGTTGGGTCGGCCCAGTTCATTCTGAACTTTGTCGGTTGTCATGCCGCGACGTGGAAAATCCACTAACAGTAAGCGCGTTGCTTTTTGTTCACTCATGTTAAGGACATCGCCGCTGGTTTGAGTTTCTACGCGAGTTGTTTCAGTTGCAGGTGGTGTTTCTTCCTGCATATAAGCCGGGTGACTGTCTTCCGTCGCACTTACGGCGGGCACCTCTGCAGCGGGTTCATTATCCTGCTGTGCAATGGGTGAGGCGGCTTCCTGACTCCATGGGCTATCGGCAAAAGCTGCTGCAGCCGTGAATGTGCTGGTGAAAATGAATACTAAAAGACTGAATGTTTTAACTGATAATTTGATCATTGCGCTGTGCCATTTTTCCTGTTTTAACTGATTCTAGTCTTTTTTTATAAAAAATACAGTTGCTTAGCGACAAAATTTAATCTCTTACTTCATCGTGTGGACTGCATCAACTCCTGCCAGCTAAAGCCTGGGTTATTGAGGTCTTTGTAGCTAATATCGCCGTTTTTGAGCCACTGTTGAATTTTACTGCTGCCCCAGCGCATGAGTATTTTACCATTTTGACAGTTTCGCAGGGTGATCTGTGGGTTTTCCAGATGTAATCTGGCATCAATCTGAATCGTCATGAGTGTCTCCTTGTTGTTAATGAGAATTATTATCAACAAGATGGGAGCTGTCAATTATTATATATGAAGAGAGAGTGATTCCTGTAATACGGCATATTGCTCGCGTAATTCCAGAATATGCTGTTCCCAGTAGTGAGTGGTATTGAACCAGGGAAAATTCATCGGGAAGGTCGGGTCAGTCCAGCGGCGTGCCAGCCAGCTGGCGTAGTGCATCAGGCGCAGACAGCGCAAGGGTTCAATCAGCTGGAGTTCGCCCGGTTCGAGTTCGGCGAATTCAAAATAGCCATCAAGCACATGATTAAGCTGTTGCTGCTGTTCCAGTGTGTTGCCTGAGAGCAGCATCCATAAGTCCTGTATGGCCGGACCGCTGCGGCAGTCATCAAAGTCGACAAAGTGCGGGCCGTCGTCTGTCCATAATATATTGCCGCTATGGCAGTCACCATGCAGGCGAATACTTTCGTAGCTGACAGAGAATCTCTGCTGTAGCAGGCTGATTAAGTCATCACTGAGGCTTCTGTAGGCCTCTTCCAGGTAGTCTGGTATAAAATTATTTTGCAGCAGAAACTGCGCGCTCGAGATGGCGAAGGATTCGATTGAAATGGCGGGACGGTGGGCAAAGGCTTTATGTCGTGCGGCCAGATGGATACGCCCTAAAAATCGACCAATCCATTCCAGATGCTGGGGATTATCCAGTTCGGCAACACGGCCTCCACGCTGGGGATAGAGTGCAAAGCGAAAACCTTCGTAGTGATGCAGTGTCTGTTGTTTGAAAGTTAGCGGTGCAACCACTGGAATTTCCAGCTCGGCGAGCTCCTCAGTGAACAGGTGTTCTTCCAGTATCTGCTCATCTGTCCAGCGATCTGGGCGATAGTATTTGCCGATAATGCGTTTCGGAATATCGCTTTCCAGGCCGATCTGGTAAACCCGATTTTCATAGGAATTGAGCGGGAATATACGTGCATCGCTGAGTGGACCAAGGGACTCTACAGAGTCGATAATGAAATCGGGTGTGAGTCTGGCGAAGTCGTGTAGTGGGGTATCTTTTTCCATGGTGGTCGTTGTCCGTCCGTGGACAGTGGCCTATTCGACTAGTCTTTCAGCTTGCGTAAAACCAGGCAGGCATTGGTGCCGCCAAAGCCGAAGTTATTGGTGAGTACGGTGTTCAGCTCTACATTATCCTGACGTTGAGTCACCAGTGGCATACCTTCAAGGTTATCATCCAGTGTTTCAACATTGGCAGAGGCCTGAATGAAATGATTTTCCATCATTAACATACAGTAGATGGCTTCCTGTACACCGGCAGCGCCCAACGAGTGCCCGCACAGTGACTTACTGGAACTAAACGGTGGAATCTTCTCACCAAAGGTTTCTTTAATAGCGCCAGACTCGGCTACGTCACCGACTGGAGTACTGGTGCCGTGTGTGTTGATGTAATCAATGGGGGTATCAACTGTTGCCAGTGCCTGTTTCATGCAGCGCACGGCACCTTCACCTGAAGGGGCCACCATGTCATGGCCGTCAGAGGTTGCACCATAGCCGACCACTTCCGCATAAATTTTTGCGCCGCGGGCTTTGGCATGTTCAAGCTCTTCCAGTACAACCACACCACCGCCGCCGGCAATAACAAAGCCGTCACGATCCGCATCGTATGTGCGAGAGGCTTTCTCCGGTGTCTCATTGTATTTGGTTGAGAGTGCGCCCATGCCATCAAATAGCATGCTTAAACTCCAGTGCTCTTCTTCACCGCCGCCGGCGAAGATGATGTCCTGCTTACCCATCTGAATCTGCTCGACACCATTGCCAATGCAGTGAGTGCCCGTCGCACAGGCTGAGCTGATAGAGTAGTTCACGCCTTTAATTTTAAACGGCGTGGCAAGGCAGGCAGATACGGTGCTCGACATGGTGCGAGGCACCATATAGGGGCCAACACGGCGAATGCCTTTTTCGCGCAGGGTATCGGTGGCTGTTATCTGATTGCTGGGCGAACCGCCGCCAGAACCCATAATAATGCCGGTGCGCTCGTTAGACACCATATCGTCCGTCAGGCCGGAATCTTCAATCGCCTGCTGCATTGAGATATAGGCATAAGCTGCGGCATCACCCATAAAGCGTTTAACTTTACGATCAATATGTGCATCCAGATCAATATCGACAGAGCCTGCTACATGGCTGCGCATGCCCATTTCTTTGTATGCTTCCTGAAACTTGATGCCTGAACGACCCTCGCGTAGCGATTCGGTCACTGTTTCTTTGTCATTACCCAGGCAGGAGACAATACCCATGCCGGTGATTACAACTCGTTTCATCTGTGAACTACCTAAAAGTCGTCTGTTTTACTGAACAGGCCAACGCGCAGGCCCTGTGCAGCGTATATTTCGCGGCCATCTACACTGACTGTTCCATCAGCAATACCCATAATCAGGCCGCGTGCAATGACGCGCTTGATATTAATTTGATAACTCACTTTCTTAGCCGTCGGTAGAACCTGCCCAGTAAATTTAACTTCGCCTACACCCAGTGCGCGACCTTTTCCGGGGTGACCTTTCCAGCCAAGGAAAAAGCCAACCAGCTGCCACATCGCATCCAGGCCGAGGCAGCCTGGCATGACCGGGTCACCAGGAAAATGACATTCGAAAAACCAGAGGTCCGGGGAAATATCCAGTTCTGCCTTGATCTCGCCCTTGCCATACTCACCACCTTCTTCAGAGATCAGGTTGATGCGTGACATCATTAACATGTTGGGCACAGGGAGTTGGGCGTTGCCCGGTCCGAAAAGTTCACCGTGGCCGCATTTCAGCAGTTCTTCGTAGCTATAGGAGCTTTGTGTCGTCATTGCTTGGTTTTGCCTTAGAGTATTCGAATATTCTTGGGGGAGACGATTGTAACGGAAATGCCGCCTTGATGGTATTGTCGATGTGCTTTCAGTGGGGTTTTTGCGGGTACATAAAAAAGGCCCTCTGCTAGAGGGCCCTGATTTGCAGATGTGAAAAGTCATTAGTCGGTATAAAATTTCTGTTCAAAGTTAACTTTTGCCACCAGAGATTCACCCGCGGGTGCCACGGTAATATCAAATTTCAGGGTTTCCAGATGGGAAACCTGTGACTGGGCCAGATAATAAATGGCTTCACCATCGTGAATTTCCTTAAATTCCAGCTCCTTGACCTGGCCAGTGAGATTGCTGGCATAGCCGGATACCCTGCCTTTTACAGGCTTTGAGGCATCACCATTTTTCTTCTGTATGGTAATGTTCACAACCATTCGATTGTTACGTCGCGTGAGAGAGTAGGCTTTTGCAATTTCCGGCGTTAAAGTGTCGCTTCTAAAGGCGTTATAGTGGACAATATAGTCGCCGAAAGCCTTTGAGTTTTCGGCCATTGCGCCGCTTGAAACTGCGCCGAGCAATAAAAATAGCATGCTAATAATACTTGATTTGAATTTAGTCATATTTATTCTCTCTTCAAAGAAGTTTGGTTCTTAATGAAAACAACTATAGTCTATAAATTTGGGCTTTTCTCGGTATAGCAGCGAGTATGGAAAGTGTTAAAAAGGGGCTTAAGTCTCCAGCAGATAGTGATATTGCGATAACATTCTCCAGGCCAAACTGTGTATTACACAGCAATAAATTGATAACCAGGCAACAGCATTGTGCAAATTGATAAAAATCTCCTCAAATTTCTTGTACCTATAAAGCAGCTACAAACCGAACACCGCGAAACACTCGCTGAACAGTCACATATTATTGAGTTAAATGTAGGTGATCAGCTGAGCGCAAATGAGGAGCACCGCTGGTTTCTGTATCTACTGCACGGCAAGCTGGATTTACTTGATATTGATCAGCCCACGCTCGTTTCGCATGCAGATAAGCGCGCTAATCATCCACTGTTTGGTGAGGCGGCGCATAAGTCCCATCTACTTGCGCAAACCACCTGCAAAGTCGCCCGAGTCGATAAACAGCTATTTCATACCTTATTACAGCAGGAGCTGCTCGCGGGAGAAGAGCTGGAAACAGTGGAAATGGGGGAGATTGAAGGTAACCTGTTTAATGAGATTATGCATGCCTTTAATATGGGGGCTTTACAGCTGCCCAGCCTGCCTGAGATTGCGATGAAGGTGAAAACAGCGTTGTCGCATTCTGAGACCAGTGCCGAAGATGTTACCCGCATTATTGCCGCAGACCCGGCCATGGCAACTCGCCTGATAGGTGCAGCTAATGGGCCATTAAGTCGAGGTATTGAACCTGTGACCAGCATACACATGGCTGTTGTCAGGCTGGGATTGCAGACATGTAAAGATCTGGTGATCAGCTTTTCGATACGCCAGCTGTTCACGAGTCAGGCGCCGATATTAAAACAGCGCATGCAACAGCTGTATGATAAAAGCATTGATGTCGCTGCCATTGGTTTTGCGCTTTCACGACAGAGTGGAAAATTAAATCCGGATCATGTCCTGCTGGCAGGTTTAATTCATGAAATCGGGGTTATTCCCATACTCGCACATATAGAGACAACCGGCTTGATAGTGAATAATGCAGATGAACTTGAAACGACCATTGAGAGTCTGAAATCCGTGGTGGGCGCAATGGTCGTCCGGCACTGGGGTTTGCCGAATGATCTGTTGTTGGTGGTGGAGGACTATGCCGACTGGAAGCGTGATTCCGGTAGCCAGGCAGATGTTTGCGACATGATAACCCTCGCGGATATATACAGCCGACTTAAACGGCATGCCGTAAAAGGCCTGCCAAAAATTGAACAGGTGCCCGCATTTAGAAAAATTTTTCCTGCACAGCAGAATGCAGAGTTTGTTAAACAGGTGTTTGAAAATGCCGAACATGAAATTGATTCCATCAAGAGCCTGATGAAAACATAAGACTTCCATGACACAAGAACATACAGCTAGCAATACCGAACAACGCATTTATCAGTTGACGCCCTTTAGAGACCTGCCCAGTGGCGACCGCATAAAGCTGGCACAAACGGCAGTGCACCTGCAAAAAAATGCAGATGAGAACTTATATGCTAATGATTACAGAGAGCAAATTATTTTTCTGCTGCAGGGCAGAGTCGATATCTGTCGTCAGTATATACATCCACAGTTAATTGACGGGCACTCTACTGATGCTTTGAAGCCACTGTTTAATGAGCGTGAAGAAACTGAAACCTATGTACAGGTGCTGAGTAAATCTGAATTTCTGTTATTTGATCGTCGACTATTTAATCGACTGATTGAAAAAGAAGTGATTGTTGATGAGCAACATACCAGCAAACAGATGAGTCTGGTTGAAAGCAGTATCTACAATGAAATACATAAAGCCGTAGAAGCCGGTCAGCTTGAATTGCCCAGTTTGCCAGAAGTGGTATTACGTATTCACAAAGCTGTAGAAGAGAGTCATCCAGACATTGAACAGATGAGTCGATTAATTTTGCTGGACCCGGGCTTATCTGCGCGTTTACTTAAAGTGGCAAATAGCTCAATACGGAATGGTGAGCAAACTGTGCGTACGATGCGTGATGTGGTGAACAAACTCGGGCTTGAAGTAACACGAAGCCTGGTGCTGAGTTTCAGTGTGGCACAGTTATATCGAACACAGCAGGCTGTACTAAAAAAACAGATGAAGATTTATTATTCACATAGTCTGGAAATTGCCTCAATCACTTATGCGCTGGCCAAGCGTATTAAAGGTGTGGATGCAGAACAGATGCTGCTAGCCGGGCTGGTTCATGATATCGGTATTATTCCAATCATTAGTTATATTGATAAAACCGGTCTGGAATTGCACAGTGAAGAAGAAGTTGAACAGCTGATCAGTTCATTGCGTGTTGCAGTCGGCGTGATGCTGGTCAAGGCCTGGAATTTACCGGTTGATCTGTTAAATGTAATAACTCACGCAGAGCACTGGTTACGTAACAGTGGTGGATCGCTGAAAGTTGAAGATCTGGTAATCATGTCACAAATTTATGATCGACTAAAACGTAAGCGTTATGCAGAGTTGCCGAATATTGAAAAGGTACCGGCATTTAAAAAACTTTTTCCGGGAACAGTGGATACCTCGTTTGCGTCTGAAGTATTAACGCAGGCGGCACAGGAAATGGCAGAAATGAAAGTGCTTCTGGGTGTGTAGTTTTTTCTACAGTCTGTAATAAAAAAGCCGCAGAAAAACGGCGGCTTTTTTATGTGATGCGACCAGTTTAAATAGTCTTCAAATTTAAACGTCATTCAAAGTTGCGAATAACCCCGGCCACAATACCAAGTACCTGGACATCCTGATTTTTAAGAATAATTGGCTCCATATCCGGGTTGGCAGGTTGCAGACGAATGCCATCTGATTCTATATAAAACTTTTTCAGTGTTACCTGCTCATTATTAATGAGCGCAACAACAGACTGGCCATTTTCAGCACTAATGCGTTTTTCAACGATGATGATGTCGCCATCAAGAATATTGTCATCAATCATTGAGCTGCCCTGCACACGAAGAGCATAGGTGTTTTTGCGTACCATATTCGCGGGTACACTAATCAGTTCATGACTTTCGATGCGTTCAATGGGGTTGCCAGCAGTGATAAAGCCCAGCAGGGGAATTTCCACCATATCGACACTTTCGATTGCCGCGTCGTCCAGTTCGGCAGGCCATACGGGGCGTTGATGTTTAGCGAGGAGAAGACTGATATTGTTCATTTTTATTATGGATTCCACAATCGGCCAGATGCTGACCATACACTAGCAATAATAGATTAGATATTTGCTATATCAAGCTCATCTGTAAAATAGATGATAATTAACCTCTGCTTACCTGTGACAATCAGGGGATGCTTGCGAAAGCATACGCAGAGGCTACTGGTATTTTCAGATGCGCCCGGATGTGTGCTCTAGGTAAAACTATTAAATAACTCGCCAATGGCTCTGGAAAGTGCAGCGGAGCGTTCAGTCGAGCGTACCGCTGCATGAATACTATCCTGCATGCCGGGTATATTAATTAAATCGACAATCACCAGATTGAAAAACTCCTGACCTTCGGCGCAGTTTGCCAGTGCCTCCAGAAACAGCGCAATAAGCTCTTTATCCTGGAGCGCCAGCCAGCAACGCCCGGAAATAGATGCCAGTACTTCAGGATGGCTTGCTGATGTGCTTTGAAGTATCCGCTTAAGTTGCTGTTTCAGCAGTTCAGGGTTTTGCGAATTTGATAATGCGCGAATGCATAAGGATAGTGTGTTCGCATTGCAATCTTCCCGGCCCAGTTCCTTTTCGATTAACTGGGCGATGGACTGGCTGATGGCATTATCGACAGCCTGATGTTCGAGACACTGTGCCAGTGCTTCGAAGGGCTGTGGTGGCATTTGCAGAATTGCAGCGGGAAGCGATGTCGCATTGTCGCCTTCGTCCAGCCGTGCGCAGACATCGGCAATGCCCTGAAAGCCAACAAATGCCCATTGATCGTAACCGGGTTTGCCAGAAAAATAATCACGTGCATGTTCATAATAGCTGGATGCCGGTTGTCCCAGCAGTTTTGCGGCTTTGGCGTGAAAACAGGCCATGTGCTCCTGCTTGGGTTTGAAACCGTAAGGGTTGGTTTCATCTTCCTGCTGATGTTGTTCCTTGTTAATCAGGCGTAAAACAAAATCATCACGAATGCCCGTGGTCAGTTTGCCTGCGGCATCCAGCGGGAAACGTAGAAACCAGATAACCAGTTCATCGTTCTTTTCTTCGGTCCATACGACAAAGCCTAGCCATGCCTGCTGTTGTAAAGGGAGTGGATAGGCCTGTTCACCCAGTTCAAAGGCCTGAAATACTTCACGATCAATTTCCTGAATGCGACGCCCCATATCAAATACTTTAAATTGCGTGCCGGCCTGATCGAGAAAATCAGTGATGCCATTTACCTGACTCATATCGGTTCCTGCTTTCTAACTATTCGGTATAACTAAACTAGTCTGTTGATGTATGCGTTAACTGACCAGAACTTGCCTGGATAATACGCTTACCATTTAAAAATTCTTCAATCAGCTGGCCCGCATGTGCATAGCGCCAGCCCTGCAACAATGGAATATCCGTTTCGCCCTGTAATATATCTTCCAGGTCCTTTCTGGAGGCCAGATTGAGCGGTGTAATTTTGTGCTCGTCGGCTTTTAGTTTCAATAGCGCAGATAGGGCGTCTACCAGTGCCTCCTCACGCATGCTGAGTTTGTGGCGCTTGATGTGTCTGGGCCAGTGCTCCTGCGGCATGCGCTGAGCATTGCTCATGCGTTTTAATAGCTGTTCAGCATCATCTTGGCTGAGGCGTGCTTTATTGAGTGAGCGCAGACGCATGATTTTTTCAGCGCTGTCTGGTTTGATGCGAGCGATATCTATGAGTGCATCATCTGAGATAATACGGCGTCGTGGTCGATTGCGTTGCTGCGCCGTTTCTTCTCGCCATGCGGCCAGCGCCTGGAGGATGGTCAGCTGAACACCTTTCAGGCGTTGATTGCCTTTTACCTTTTTCCAGATACTTTGTGTATCAACCTTGAAATGGGCTGGCTTGCAGAGTGATGAAAAATCATCCTGCAGCCATTCCAGTCGATTCAATGAAGATAGCTTCTCGGTTATTTTCGGGTAGGCTTTTGCCAGATAATAAACATCACTGGCTGCATAGAGCAGTTGCTCATTGCTCAGTGGGCGCTTCATCCAGTCGGTGCGCGATTGCGATTTATCGATATCAATATTGAGTTCTTTGTTAATCAGCGCGGCATAACCAATCTGATCGCCATAGCCCAGTAAGCCGGCTGCAATCTGCGTATCAAAAACCGGTGATGGCAAGGTATGAAACAGCTGATTAAATATTTCCAGATCCTGATGTGAGGCGTGCAGCACTTTAGTGACACTGGGGTTATTTAATAAAGCTATAAAGGGAGTGAAATCCGTGATGGCAAGCGGATCGATGCAACAGGTGCTTTCACCATTAGATATTTGAATCAGGGCTAGTTCAGGATAGTAGGTTGTTTCTCGATGAAACTCGGTGTCGATACAGATGACCTTGCTCAGGCGAATTTTGTCACAGAAAAGGGCAAGTGACTGGTTTGAGTCAATATAAGTAATATCCATAGGAGGCTTAACATCAGGGGCTATAACAGCCTATATTGTACAGAGAATAGATAAAGAAATTGAATTATTTTTTATCATACCCTGCCTCGACAGGCTCCTTCCAGATCAACCCTGTATGGCTTTAGTGTCGTGCTTGTGTTGAGCTTTTCACGGGTGCTGATTGACGGCCTGCAGAAATGTCCCTGTCTAATCTTTGGGGCCGATAAGCTCTATCTGGTAGCCGTCGGGGTCTTCTACAAAGGCAATAATCGTGGAGCCTGCATTCATTGGTCCGGCTTCACGAATGATTTTTCCACCACGTTGTTTAATCTTGTCAACAGCACCATATACATCATCGACTTCTATGGCAATGTGGCCGAAACCATCACCCAGATCATAGTGTGCAGTGTCCCAGTTATGGGTTAGCTCAATCACTGTGTTATCTTTTTCATTGCCATAGCCAACAAACGCCAGGGTGAATCGTCCATCAGGATAATCTTTCTGGCGAATTAGCTGCATCTCGAAAACATCGGTATAGAAATGTATAGATTTTTGCAAATCACCCACTCGGAGCATGGTATGTAAAAGACGCATGAAGATTATCCTTTGATAAAAATGCTAGATTGTAAAAAACAGTGTATAAATCATAAAGCAATTACAGATAAATGTGATGCATAATTTTAACTTCAATATTTTGGGAGCGGGCAAATGCCAGAGTCTGATATCGAAAATTTAACAAATGAATTCGAATCAGCGGTAGATGCACTCGTGCTCAGTCTGAAAGCCGATAGCACTGAGGTATCCCGGCATCTGTTAAGTGTGATAGACGCCTTCAGACAGAATATGCAGATAATGCTGCGCCTGCAATCGGATGTTGAAAATATGGCACAACATCCTGTGACCACAGATGAAGTGACCGAGATTGGTGATTTTGCACTGAACCTGCTGGATGAGATTGCTCAGGCCTGCGCCGAGAGAGGCATGCAGCAGCAGATGCTTCAGCTCCATCGCCTCTCATTACCTGTTGTTGTATGGGTAAAAGAATATAACGGCGTAATAAAAAAACTGGATATCGTTGTTAATGCAATTGCCAGTTATGCAAATACCTTACAGGAAAATGAGCAGCTGGAAGCCTTGTGTGTATTAATTGAAAATGTTTTGTCGGTAACAGATAAGGAAATAAAGCAGGATCTTGAAATGTCCAACCCCATGCGCCCCTGGCGTATTCTTAATTTAAACTGGGGTATTGTGGCTACACGTACACATAATGCAGAAATGATGTCACATGTATTTGACTGTTTAATTGAAAATATACCTGCGGATGCACCTTCTTTTTTTAATGAAGGTATGCAGCAAATGGATATTGTGGGATATCCGGATCATGTACGTACGGTGATGCAGAAATATGCCGAGGCGGCAGCGGCGCAAAGTCGCTTTCACTGATTCGAGGTCGGCTTTAATTGAGGTGTCATATGTTTACTGAAAATTCATGTTGCCTGAAAGTTTTTCTTTCGCCTCTCTGGCGACTCACTTTTCTGCCTTCAGCAGCAGAAAAGTAAGCAAAAGAATGCCGTTCCTCAGTTGCCTGCCCTCATAAAAAGCGATGAGGGTTCTCGAAAATACCACATTAGACTTTTGATGTTAATTGGTGATCTGTTAGTTCATTCCTTCGTTTTCGGGTCGTGCTGATGCGCCGTCCAGGCTTATCATCACTCAAAATTACATCCCTGTAATTTTGCCCCTGCGGCAAAGGTATTTTCGGCAGGCAACATGGAAGTTTGTCACAAGCCCTTCATTTATAGGCTTTGTTGTTTCAGTAAACAGAATACAATCGAAGCCACTAGAATATAAATCTCATCCATGAGCTTTGCCGTTCCGCTCAGGCTTTGCTCGTTTTAAATCCCGTATGGAAATAATTAATTCTGACGAGCAATTTTAGGGTAATTAAGATTAATAAAGTCGACCAGAATGTTGCCCGTTTCTGTTAGCAGTGGCGTAGGCCTCTGATCATTCTTGTCTTCTTCTGCCGTGTCTACTTCAGTGTCGTCGCCACCCAGAATTTTTTCATCTATTTCATCAATGCTGTTAATCAGAGGCAGCCCTTCTGCTTTTCTACGTTGATTTTCCAGCGCGACCTGAGCGGACTCCAGTTCTTCTTTTTCCTGGCGCCGCGTGTTTTCGTTTAACGAAACTTCGGTAATCTGGCGGCGCGTCTCAATCAGTTTGTTGGTTTCAATCAGGTACTTGAAATCAGGTGCGGTTTGCGCACGCTTTTCATGTAGTGCCTGTAATTTGGGTAGCTGTGCAGAAAAGTCATTGAGTTCATCGAAACTGGCGGGTTTAATTTTATCCCAGGGTAATGCAGCTTCCTGCGAGCTCTCGCCAATTTCGTTAATGTCATACAGCGAAGGTAATTCTATGTCTGGAATAACGCCGCGATTTTGTGTGCTGTCGCCACTAATGCGATAAAACTTCTGCTGGGTCAGTGTGATCTGGCCATGAGATAGCGGTAGCATGGACTGTACCGTGCCCTTGCCATAGGTTTGTGTGCCGATAACAAGTCCTCGACGATAATCCTGGATGGCACCTGCAAAAATTTCAGACGCAGAAGCGCTGAGTCGATTCACCAGAACCGCGAGTGGGCCACTGTAGGTAACGCTACTGTCCTTGTCCTGATTAATATAAATACGTCCAGTCAGGTCGCGCACCTGTACCGTCGGGCCGTTTTTAATAAACAGGCCAATTAAGGTGTTTACTTCATGTAACGAGCCGCCGCCATTATCACGTAAGTCTATAATGATGCCGTCCACTTTTTCTTTCTTGAGTTCTTCGAGCAAAACTTTTACATCGCGGGTCGTGCTTTTATAATTGGCATCACCTCGATTTGCTGCTGCAAAGTCGATATAAAATTTGGGAATGTCGATAACGCCAAGACGGTAAGGCTTGCCATAATTATTCAGCTCAATAATTTTTTTGCTGGCGTCCTGCTCATCCAGTTTTACATTGTCACGGGTAATCGAAATGATTCTGGTTTTTGATGTGTTGACGGTGTTTGCCTTAAGAATTGAAAGCCGTACTACAGAACCTTTTTCACCGCGGATTAAATCTACAACGTCATCCAGTCGCCAGCCAATAACATCGACTATTTCGCCATCTTTTCCCTGGCCCACACCAACAATCCTGTCGCTGGCCTTAAGTTCACCGGCCTTGTCAGCCGGCCCTGCTGGAATTAATCGAGTCACCTTGGTGTATTCGTCTTCGGTTTGCAGCATCGCGCCAATGCCATCAAGTGATAAGCGCATACGGATATTAAAATTTTCTGTGCCACGAGGTGAAAAATATTGAGTGTGTGGGTCGTAACTCAGGGTCAGTGTGTTCATGTATATACGATATGCATCTTCAGCATTGTTCTGTTGAATGCGTGTCAGCTGATTGTTGTAGCGCTTACTTAACAGTTCAACAATGCTTTTATCGTCTTTGCCGGACAGGCGCAGATTGATTACGTCATTTTTTAAACGTCTGCTCCAGATATCATCCAGTTCCTGTTTGCTCTGTGGCCAGGCATGGTTTTCGCGTTTAATCTGTAGTGTATCGTTCGTTGAAAAATCTAATTGATCAATACCCTGTTCAATATGGTCTTTTAAAAATGCAATGCGTTCTGCGACACGTTGCTGGTAACGATTGAAAATGATAAAACCGGGATCAACCTTGCGTGCGCGGAAGGCATCATCCAGTCGATAGCGCAGTGGTTCAAATTCGTTGATATCACTCTGTAAAAAATAGCTTCTGTTAGCATCGAGTTCTTTCAGGTAGCGATCATATACCACAGACGATAGATTATTATCCATGTGTACATGAGTGCGCTGATAATGTTGCTGAGAAAGTCGATTAACAATTTCTGCCGTGGTGCGGTTATGTTCTTCGAGAGGCTCAAGCGGTTTCAACTGAATGGATGTGCTTGCCTGGGCCAGCAGGCCTGTGAGACTGAGTGTGAGCACGAATGCAGCGTATAAAAACTTCATATAAATCAACGTGTTAGTTAGATAAAAAGGGTTCGCATTATTGTTTCGACCGATTATGGGTTGTCTAATTCAATATATGGTGGCAACTTTTGAGATTACTATCCCTGTGCATACTAACCGTATTAAATATGACGAACAGTGGCTGTTGTCAATTGTATCAAACTCTTGATAAATGTGCCTTGATCGTGTCTATGTGCGTGTTTATCATGCAGGTCAATTGAATGATGAAGCTAAAAGGTTCCTGATAATGATAACCGCTACACAAAAATTAATGACACTTTCACTGCTTGCCGCTCTGTATTCCTCGGGTGCTCTGGCTGCAAACAATCAGCCGCTACTCAATAAAAACCTGTTTTCCATAGGTGCGGGTATTTCCCTTAATGATGCTGGCCGACGCATTGATGACGAAGTCGGTTTTCAGGTATTCGGGGGATATGACCTAACACAACTGAATTTAATGGAAGGTGTCGCTAGTTCAGTGGAATTTGGTTTTATGGATTACGGCTTTGATGGGAGGGATAATAATGGCCTGTGGACGACCTTCGTGATTGATGGCGCAATCAATGGCAATATTGGCTGGCTGGCTCGTATAGGTCTGGATCTGGGCGATGATAGCGGCCTGATGCTGGGCGGTGGAATTGCTGTAGGGCTGGATGCGAAAACAGATCTTCGTTTTGAGTATGTGGTGCGAGATGATATTGATTCTCTGCAAATGAACCTGCGATATCATTTCTAGTTAGCAGGCTTTGCACTGTCATTTGCTAATAGCCCGGATCTCACAACCCCCGAGGCTCACAATACACTGAGGCCGGGCTATTCTTATTCAACTGCCAGATCGACCGGTTCTACCGAATTATTCCTGTAGAAATAACCGCGCATATCCAGTACGCCCTTAGTGCTCAGTGAAATAATGATGTTCAACGCATCGGCATAGGCGGATTCATTAATGTCTCTTGCTGATGGCATGGCGGCACTATCCGGGTGGCTATGAAAAATGGCAAACAGTGATTCATTGTTTTCACGCATGGTTTTAAAGGCAGCGATTTGTTGCTGTGCATCCATTTCAAACAGATGCTGAGAATCGCCCGCTACATTGTCGATAGGGTATAGCCTGTAATGCTTGTCTGCGTCGTGTGAAATCAGCCCACATATCTCGGCTTCGGGATTATGCTGGGCTAATGTGAGTAATTTATTTGCCAGTGGGCGAGGGATAGTCACGGAATCTGTCATCTTGTTTTATTTAGTTGCGGGTGCTTCCACAGACTGGACAGGCCGGGTCTTTTTTCAGCTTCATGCTGCGCCAGTCCTGGTGAAATGCATCGGTTATGAGGAGTTTTCCAGCCAGTGTTTCGCCATAGTGTGTCAGTAGTTTAATCGCTTCCATCGCCTGAATAGAGCCAATAATACCCACCATGGGTGCCATTACGCCGTTTGCTGTGCAGCTGGTATCTTCTTCACCGCCTTCATCATACAGGCATCGGTAGCACGGGCAGTTACTGTCGGTAAAATTAAACACGCTGACCTGGCCTTCCATGCGAATGGCTGCGCCAGATACCAGCGGTGTTGTTGTGTTAAAGCAGGCCCGGTTAATCATAAAACGTGTGGCAAAATTATCGGTTGCATCCACCATTAGCGTGGCATCGCCAAGTGCTTGCTCAAGCTCACTTTGTGTCAGCTGTTTATCGATGCAGGTTACTTCAGTTTCAGGGTTAAGCTGTCGAACACGTTCGGCAGCAGAGCTCACTTTGCTTTGTTGCAGGCTGGCGGTGCTGTGAATGATCTGTCGTTGCAGGTTGGATAAATCGACCTGATCAAAGTCTACCAGTGTGAGTTTACCAACGCCGGCGGCAGCCAGGTACATCGCGACAGGCGAGCCAAGGCCGCCTAGCCCCATAATCAGGACATGTGCATCAAGAAGTTTCTGTTGTGATTCTGTGCCGAAGTCGGGCAGCAGTATCTGCCTGCTATAACGCAGCAGTTGCTCATCATTCATCGGCGTATATTAGCAGGTTTGAGAGTGTCTCTCATTAGCGGGTATGGGAGTTTTTTATGCCGGAATCTGAAAACGAAGAAGGATCGATTATTAGCTTAGAGGTATTTACGCCAGTGCTCGGGGCGTTTATCGCGGCAGCCATGATAGTTACTGCTGTAACGTTTAATGAAGACCTGTGTGGTGCTGTCTGTATTATCAGAAACGCCAAGGTTTGCCCGCTGGGTTTCTTCGGAGTAACGATAGAGTGCACGTTTCATACGATTGATCAGGCGGCCATCCAGATGATAGCCTAGACGAATCAGTACATCCTCAATTGTTTCAAGTGTCAGGTGGCGCACATCGTAGGTAATGAAAACAGAAAGTTCATCGGTGAGAGAGATATCCATTACACCCTCGGCATCAGACAGCAGTAACAGTGCGCTGCGTGCCTGGTTAGGATCCGGGTGGAGATGGCAGAACCGCAGTTCGCGCCGTTTGATTAGATCATCTGCATCACTCATGGCTAATAACTTAGAATAAGTGTGATTATTTTACAAGCATTAAGCAGAAAATTATTTTAATCGTCTTTTAAAATGAATTACGTCTGCAGGGATATTCTAAGTTATTGTTATTTAATTGAAAATTCCTGATGTTAGTCTGGGTTTTTTTGCCAGATCCAGATGCTGCTGGATAGATTTGAAGTGATATTTAATGAATATTTCCCGTATTTTCTGCTTCTGATCATAGCCGTGTTCAATATATAGCCGGCCTCCGGGTTTTAGAAAGCCGGGCGCAAGCGACACAATCTGTCGTATATCATCCAGCCCGTCATCGCCAGAGGCGAGTGCGCTTAACGGCTCAAAGCGAACATCTCCACGCGACAGATGTGGATCGGCCTGTGGAATGTAAGGCGGGTTGCTGACGATAACGTCCAGCTGCTGATGAAACTCAGCTTCCGCTAGCGCCTCAAACCAGCTGCCCTGTCTGAACTCAATATTCCCAGGTGTCAGCTGGGCTGCATTTTCTTTAGCCACTGCCAGAGCAGCCGTTGACTGGTCGGTGGCAATAATACGCCAGTGAGGGCGTTCCGAGGCAAGTGCCAGTGCAATCGCGCCACTGCCAGTACCCAGATCAGCCAGGGTAAGCGAGGTGTCTGCAGGGTAATCAAGTAATACCTGTTCGATCATCAGCTCGGTATCCGGGCGAGGGATCAGGGTGTCGATTGTCACTTTCAGTGGCAGTGACCAGAACTCACGCTGACCCGTGAGGTGGGCAACGGGGTGTCCGGCAAGGCGTTGTTGCAGTAGATCTTTAAAGTGTTTCTGAACAGTGTCTTCGGGGATGTTTTCTGGCCAGGTCACCAGCCAGGTGCGAGTTTTATTCAGGCAATGCGCCAGCAGTACTTCGGCATCCAGTCGTGGCGATTCGCTCAGTTGCTGTAACTGCTGGGTGGCAGAATCGAGTAACTGGCGAATGTTTTTCATAAAGTCGTGTTGCGCCGATTACTGCTGCTCGGAAAGGGCTGCCAGTTGTTCGGCCTGATATTCGTTAATCAGCGGCTCTATCACATGGCTTAAATCACCCTGCATAAACTCATCCAGTTTATAGAGCGTTAAATTGATACGGTGATCAGTCACCCGGCCCTGAGGAAAGTTGTAAGTGCGAATACGTTCAGAGCGATCGCCACTACCAACCAGCGATTTACGCGTCTGTGCCTGTTCGGCCTGTTGTTTTTCCTGCTCCGCACTCACCAGTCTCGCCTGCAGTAATGACAATGCGCGTGCCTTGTTTTTATGCTGCGAACGTTCATCCTGGCATTCCACCACCACACCGGTAGGCAGGTGAGTCAGGCGTACCGCGGAATCGGTTTTATTAACGTGCTGTCCACCCGCGCCCGAAGCGCGATAGGTGTCTACGCGAAGATCTGCCGGACTAATGGTGATTTCCTCCATTGCATCCGGCTCTGGAATAATCGCCACGGTGGCTGCAGATGTATGTACTCGTCCCTGTGATTCCGTTTCTGGAACGCGTTGTACACGGTGCGCGCCGGATTCAAATTTGAGTTTTGAATAGGCACCCTGACCGACAATGCGCGCAATAATTTCTTTATAACCGCCGTGCTCGCCGGCGTTTTCGCTCATGACTTCTACCTGCCAGCGCTGGGTTTCTGCGTAGCGGCTATACATTCTAAATAAATCGCCCGCGAAGATCGCGGCTTCATCACCACCGGTGCCCGCACGTACTTCAAGGAAAATATTACTGTTGTCGTGCGGGTCTTTGGGAAGGAGTAATTTTTGCAGCTCCATTTCCAGTGTTTCAATGCGTTGTTCGGCGTCTTTTTTTTCTTCAATCGCCATTTCACGCATGTCTGCATCATCTTCCTTGAGCATTTCTTCTGCCGCAATAATATCTTCCTGCGCGCTGCAGTAACTACCGAAGGTTTTGGTGACAGGCTCTAGTTGTGAATACTCCATAGAGAGTTCACGGAATTTATTCTGGTTAGAAATAATATCCGGGTCGCCCAGCAGCATGCCTACTTCCTCGTGACGTTCACACAGGTTTTCCAGTTTCAGGCGAATCGATTCTTTCATATAAGTATCTTTTTAATGGTGTCTTTGGTCAGGGTTCTATTTATGTTTAGTTTTGCTGTCGGTGTCGATAAATAAATCGCGGGAAAAATCCAGTAAATCATGTCGACCCTGTTCGCCCGACTGGCGCAGTACAGTGCAGGGTTTGTGCAGGAATTTATTGGTGAGATTACGGGTCAGGAAGTGCATTACTTCTTCCGCTGGTTTTCCCTGTGCCAGTTGCTTTTGTGCTTTTTCTAAAATGTCATTCGCCATGTGTTCAGTGCTTTCGCGAATCTCGCGAATCACTTCAACCGAGTCGAGGGCACGTTCCCAGTTTAGAAAATCATCAACCTGGCTTTCAATAATTTCCCTTGCCTGTTCCGCCGCTTCCTGGCGAGACTCGATGTTTTCCTGAATGATTTCATGCAGGTCATCTACGGTATAAAGAAACACATCATCCAGCTCACTGACTTCCGGTTCAACATCACGCGGTACTGCAATGTCGCACATAAACATCGGTTTGTGTTTACGTTTCTTCAGGGCGTTTTCTACCGCGCCTTTACCTAAAATGGGTAAAGGGCTGGCGGTCGATGAAATAATAATATCCGCCTTATGCAGGTAGTCGGGAATCTGTGGCAGGGCGATGGCTTCGGCATCAAACTGATCCGCCAGTGCCTGACCTTTTTCGACGCTACGATTCGCAATAATCATGCGTTTTATTTTGCTGCCATACAAGTGACGAGCTGCCAGCTCAATGGTTTCGCCGGCACCAATCATTAAGGCGGTATGCTGATCCAGCTCACCAAAAATCTGTTTCGATAAACTCACGGCTGCAAAGGCAACAGAGACCGGGCTGGAGCCAATTTCAGTATCGGTACGCACCTGCTTGGCCACCGAGAAAGCATGCTGGAACAGTTTGCCTAACAGGCTGCCCATGGTGCCCTGCTCATTCGCCTGTGCGTAGGCCTGTTTCATCTGGCCGAGAATTTGTGGTTCGCCCAGTACCAGTGAATCCAGCCCACAGGCAACCTGCAGCGCATGGCGTATCGCATCTTCATGGTTATGGCTGTACAAATGTGCATGAATATCAGCACTGCGTAAGCCATGAAACTGACTGAGCCATTCAATAATCTGCTCAATGGCCTGATCAGTGAGCTGTTGATTGCCGAGTGTTGTGCAATACAGTTCAGTGCGATTACAGGTTGAGAGAATGGCGGCCTCACTGATGCCATCTAAAGCTGAAAGTGACTTAACCGCGTCTGGCAGGCTTTCAGGTGAAAACGCCAGACGTTCACGTATTTCAACCGGAGCGGTTTTATGGTTTAAGCCAAGAGTGATGATCGACATGCTTTAGATAGGTGGGATGTCATTCGACAAGCCCATTAGCGCCCTGGTACGGTTGGTTGGTGAAAACCCTTAATTTTGAGCCATGCAGCAGTTTATTACAAGTTGCTCTGTCGTAAACAGCGCCAGCTGTCTATTGAACTTAACGGATATGTCGCCATCTATGAAACATCCACTACGCAGGCAGCTGCGGGCAGGCAAAACCGAATACGATAGGTTATGATTAATCTAACGACGTTCTAGCGGACGTAACAATGAGGTTATCCAGATAAATGAAGCGGCTATCAGCCTATTTCCCCCGACTCTTTATATCTTGCATGCTGATACTGCTGCAGGGCTGCGCATCTATGTCTTCAGATGAGCAGATAAAACAGGATGCAGCCGTCACCAGGCCCAGTTTAGATGCCGATCTTCTGTATAACCTGCTTGCCGGGGAGTTTGCCGGTGTGCGTGGGCAAATGGAGCAGTCGATTGACTATTATGCCGCCGCGGCAGACGTCAGTGATGATCCGCAGGTGATCGTGCGCGCCGCTTATATTGCGTTATATGCGGGTGATGATCAGAAAGCCATAGCGTTAACCGATCGCTGGCAGCAGCTGAATTTGCCAGATAATAAAACGGTAAACCGAATTCGTGCTTTGAGCTATCTGCACCTCGAGCAATTACAGCCTGCAGTACAGGAAGTTGAAAAGCTGCTGATGCTTGATGGCGAAGTCAACGAGCAGTCACTCTCCACCCTGTCGCATGTATTAAGCACTGAAAGCAAACCTGAATTTGCGTTACAGGTGTTGCATCAGCTGCTTCAGAAACATCCTGATCAGATACTGATTCTGTTACTGCAGGCGAAGTTTGAGGCCAGCGTTAAGCAATATGACCTGGCGTTACAGCACATCAATCGCGTGATTGAAATTGATCCTGAGCTGGGCGATGCCTATCTGATAAAAGCGCAGGCACTGAATGGTCTGGGACAGCATCAGCAGGCCATGGCGTCGGTAGAAGTTGCGGTAAACAAAAGGCCCGAAGACAAACGCCTGAGGCTGCAGTTTGCGCGTATGCTGGTGCAGTCTTCGCAATATGATAAAGCCCTGGAACATTTTCTGGTGTTACAGAAAAGTATGCCGGGTGACGAAAACGTACTGCTGAGCCTGGGTTTGTTATCGATTGAAACCGCTGAATATGACAAGGCCAAAAACTATCTTCAGGAGCTGCTGGATCGTGGTTATCATAATCAGCAGGCACATTATTATCTGGGGCGAATTCAGCAGAGCCAGGGTGAAGATATGGCTGCCATTGCCAACTATGAGCAGGTTTATGGCGGCGAATACTGGCTGGATGCAAGGCTTCGCTCAGCGGGTTTGCTGGCAAATTCGGGCAGAACCGAAGAGGCGCTGAAAAAACTGGAATCGCTCAGTGCCATGGAGCACTCGGAGCCCAATCGAGTGAAGCTGTATCTCGCTAAAGGTGAAGTGTTAAGTGCAGCCAGCCGCAACCGGGAAGCGTACTCTTTATACAATACAGCCCTGAGCAAGTCGCCGGAAAATACCGACCTGTTGTATGCCCGTGCACTGACCGCAGAAAAACTGAATATGCTGGATGTGGCGGAATCGGATTTAAAAATGGTGCTGATGCATGAGCCAGAAAACGCCAGCGCCCTCAATGCGCTGGGCTATACCCTGGCAGATCGTACTGAACGGCTGGAAGAAGCGCGTGAATATATTCTAAAAGCAGCGGAACTGTTACCCGATGATCCAGCCATTCTGGATAGCTTGGGCTGGGTGTATTACCGGCTGGGTGAATACCAGAACGCCATCAAATGGTTAAGCAAGGCGTTCCAGGCATTACAGGATGCAGAAATTGCGGCGCATCTGGGTGAAGTGCTGTGGATGAGCGGAAAAATAGATGAAGCAAAATCGATCTGGCAGAAAGGTCAAAAACTCGATGGTAATCAGGCGGTTCTCAAGGATACAATTCAGCGCTTTAAACCATAAGCCAGCTTAAGTTCAATTAATGATATCTCTACGCCCCGTTTTCCTGCTCTGTTTACTGGCCATGCTATCGGCATGTGCTTCATTTACAGAGTCAGTCGATGAGCTGTCTCCACAACAGATAAACTGGAAAAAACAGCAGAAAAAACTGGCGGCAGTGCATCGCTGGTCAATTGCCGGGCGAGTTGCGGTGCAAACAAGGCAAACAGGTGGCCAGGCCGATTTTAACTGGCAGCAACACACTCAAAGTGATTATGCGATTCGCCTGCAGGCACCGCTGGGTGCGGGCACCATCTGGCTAAATGGTTCGCAGACCGGGGTTAATTTGCGTACCTCAGACGGCGAATCTGTATTCGATACAGATGCTGATGCTTTGCTGGAACGCATCAATGGCTGGCCGTTACCCGTCAGTGGTTTGCGTTACTGGGTGTTTGGTTTGCCATCAGCAAATTCAACTTATGAGATTACTCACTGGAATCAGCACGGTTTACCAGAAGTCATAAGACAGGATGGCTGGCGCATAGAATTTCGCAAGTATGCCTATGAATCGGCTCTGCTATTGCCGCATAAACTGTTTATCAGTCGCCTCGATGAAGCAGAAGTGGATGTGCGCCTGATTGTGCGTCAATGGAGTCTGCAGAAATGAGCAGTGCCTATCAATTCTGGCCCGCGCCGGGAAAGCTGAATCTGTTTCTGCAAATTACCGGTAAGCGGGAAGATGGTTATCACGATTTACAAACCCTGTTTCAGTTTATCGATGTGGGTGATCGCCTGCGTTTTGTGGTGCGCGAGGATGAAAAAATTCTGCGCAAAACAGATAACGAAGGCGTAAAGCCAGAAGATGATCTGGTGATAAAAGCCGCCAGGGCATTACAGCAAGCAACGGCTGTTAAGCAGGGTGCAGACATTTATCTACAGAAAATATTACCCATGGGTGGCGGCCTTGGCGGCGGCAGCTCTGATGCGGCGACCACACTGGTTGTGCTTAATCATCTATGGGAAACAGGCTTAAGCGTTGATCAACTGGCCGAAATTGGATTGTCTTTAGGTGCTGATGTGCCGGTATTTGTGCGAGGCACTGCGGCTTTTGCAGAAGGCGTGGGAGAAAAGCTGCAGGCGCTTGAACCGGCTGAGCCCTGGTATTTAATTGTCACGCCTGAAGTGCACGTCTCCACCGCAGAAATTTTTGCAAATTCCCAATTGACACGAGACAGCTCTGCCATCAAAATATGCGACCTTCAAATCGGCACTGTCAATGAGGCAGCTGAGTTTGACAAGTTAGGGAATGTATTTGAGCCAGTAGTAAAACAGCTCTACCCTGAAATCGCTGAAGTTATCCAGCAACTTGATCAATACGCAAAGGCAAAATTAACCGGCACTGGAGCCTGTGTTTTTGCAGCCTTTGAAACGCAGGAAGAGGCGGCTGAGGTAATGCATAAATTACCGGAAGACTGGTCATCATTTGTTGCGAAAGGTTTGAACAGTTCACCGCTACAGGCTAAGCTAGCTTTGTTATGTGAGCCAATAGAATAAATTAAAATGCTTTGCAGAGTTGGCAGCAAAGCATTGAAGTTAAACCCACAGTTATTAATTAGATGATTGTGAGGTGTGTAGAGTTACTGGGCCGTCGCCAGGCGGTAAGGCAACGGCCCGGAAGAAGAAAATCGATCCCGTCTGTTTTATTGACGGGATTAAAACCCGCAGCCATAAAGTTAAATGGTTGTAGGTTACGCAGAGTTACTGGGCCGTCGCCAAGCGGTAAGGCAACGGGTTTTGATCCCGTCATGCGGAGGTTCGAATCCTCCCGGCCCAGCCATATAAAAAACTGTAAATAAAATCTCAGCACATAACGCGAGATTAAATGGATTTACAGTCTCCACCGGGAGGGTTCGAACCGAAAGAGGTTCGGCAAATTCGCCGGGAGCGAATTTGAGCAGCGTGTTTTTTACGCTGACCCCAAAGGGGCGAGGGCAGGGAAAGCCCGAGTAATCCTCCCGTAGTGAAGTGAAAGGTACTCTTAGAATATCGATGAAATAGTGAAAAATGTGCCGCAGGCGCATTGCTTAATAGCAAAGCTCGATTAGATAGATTTACAGACTCCACCGGGAGGGATCGAACCGAAAGAGGTTCGATAAAATTGCCAAAAGCAATTTATATCAGCAGGTTTTCAAACTGATATATAAAGTTAAAAGCCTGTAGATGGAATCGCGCATTCCACACATTTAAGCTACAAACAGCCATATTGTCTGTAGCTCGATAGATACAAAATGTAACTTGTACCTATCAAACACAACACGGATTTGATATGGTCTGGTTTCAATTTTCAGACAACCTTTTCTTGCTAACCCTGTAGCGAAACATATTGTGAAAGAAAACAACTCCGAGTTGATGATTTTTACCGGAAATGCAAATCCGGAACTAGCCCGTCGTATTGCCTCCCATCTGCATATTTCTCTGGGTAAAGCCACTGTTCAAACCTTTAGCGATGATGAAATCAGCGTCGAGATTGAAGAGACTGTGCGCGGTAGAGAAGTCTTTATTGTTCAGCCAACCTGTAAGCCTACGAATGATCATATTATGGAGCTGCTGGTAATGGTGGATGCGTTAAGGCGCGCCTCTGCTGAGCGAGTTACCGCGGTTGTGCCGTATTTTGGTTATTCTCGACAGGATCGCCGTCCACGCTCAAGTCGTGTGCCGATCACCGCAAAAGTTGTAGCCAATATGATTGAAAGTGTGGGTGTCGACCGTATTCTTACAGTTGATCTTCATGCTGATCAGATTCAGGGCTTTTTTAATATCCCCGTTGATAATGTATATGCCTCACCGATTTTGCTGGGTGATGTATGGCGCCAACGTCACCCTAACCTGCTCGTTGTGTCACCGGATGTGGGCGGTGTGGTACGTGCACGTGCACTGGCTAAACGACTCGGTGATGCAGATCTGGCAATCATCGACAAGCGTCGCCCCAAGGCAAATGTTGCCAAAGTAATGAATATTATTGGTGATGTAGAAGGCAAAAACTGCGTGCTGGTGGATGATCTGGTGGATACTGCCGGCACTTTATGTAATGCCGCAAAAGCGTTGA
>Ga0316207_10001632_pt1 | contig 26484 bp, 27 predicted proteins | sample 6weekpyrite_MG_FD_204943 | JGI IMG/M metagenome (GOLD analysis project Ga0316207, IMG submission 204943) | Microbial mat bacterial communities from mineral coupon in-situ incubated in ocean water Damariscotta River, Maine, United States -... | ecosystem: Environmental > Aquatic > Marine >... | reverse complement strand
CGATGGGATTAAACTCTGACTCATTTAATTTAAGTCTGCCGCCTTGCATCTGCGCAAGGTCAAGCAAAGACTCAATATTTGACATAAGGTTTCGTGCAGAAATATTAATCATCTGCAGATATTCACTTTGCTGATGGTCTGCATTGTTTTTTTCCATCAATTCAATAAAACCTAAGATACCATTCATAGGTGTTCTGAACTCATGGCCTATATTGGACAAGAACTTGCTCTTAAGGCGCTCTACTTCTTGCGTTTTAAGCCTTGCTTCTTCAAGTTCTGAGATATCCTCAAGTTCTAATACGTATAAGTCTTTACCTGCTTGGCGAATCTTTCTTGCTTTAGTACGGCAAGGGATCTCAAGACCATCTTTGTCTTTTAAAACTACTCTGTATCCTTCTTCTTTATGAATGCGGATATAGTCTAACCATGACTTGTCATATTCAGTAAAGACCTCTTCACTCTCTTCTACAAAAAGTTCACGAATACTTTCGTGTTTATCACGAAAATCTGCAATATTATTAAAATCAAAACGATTAAAGAAGGCTTTGTTCGCACCAATCCAACCCTCATCTTTTGTAAAAAATAAAATCGTATTTGTTTCCAAGTCTAAAATCTCATAAAATAGTTCTTTCGAGACATAACCGTCTTTTTCCATCGAGGCTGTTATGGACGCTGTTGGTCCTTGATTTTTCATTTTAGAGCTAAACCATGAAAAAAGTGATGCCATATGTGTTCCTTACAAGTTTATAATCAATCCTACATTATCATTATTTATATTTAAAGTGGAGTTAAATTCCAATATTTATAGGTATATTAGGGTAATTTTGTTCATTAAGCAGTAAACAGACACTCTTCGTTACAATTGCGTCTATGAAAAAATCAACTAAAAAAGAAATTGAAGCCATTAAAGACGAATTTGTAAAGCGTTATGACGAGGCCGTTACCGAGTTGAATTATACCAATGCCTTCGAGCTTGTTATTGCCGTAGCCCTCTCGGCTCAATGTACAGACAAGCGTGTAAATGTTATCACTCCGGCTCTGTTTGAAAAGTACCCGGATCCTGTCAGTTTGGGAAATGCCGATTTAGACGAGGTAAAAGAGTTAATCAACACCTGCTCATTTTTTAACAATAAGGCAAAAAACCTTATCAAAATGGCACAAAGACTAGTAGAGGTTTATAATGGCGAGGTCCCTTTAGATGAGAAAGAGCTGCAAAGCCTTGCGGGAGTCGGTCAAAAGACAGCCCATGTCGTCTTAATAGAATACACTCAGGCAAACCTAATGGCTGTGGATACGCATGTTTTCAGAGTTTCACACAGACTGGGTCTAAGTGATGCCAAGACGGCACTAAAGACGGAAGAAGATCTGGCAAAAAAGTTTAAGACCAACCTGCATCAACTGCATCAAGGCATGGTCTTATTTGGTCGTTACATCTGCACCGCGCAAAGACCAAAATGTGACAGTGAATGTTTTATGCAGGAGTTCTGTAAAACAACTAAGTCGTTTAAGCCCGCTTAAACAAGTTTATTGTTTTAGAAACTTTTTCCTTTGGAAACCGCCATGGCTACTTTTAGAGAAACTTCATTTCCTGACCGCTTTCGCTAGTTATAGAGAAACAGCCAAGTTGTTTTCACCTGACGAACAGTTTTATTTCATTTTAGAGATTATTTACAGAGCTGCTATACAGGATGCAACTTTAATGATAAGGGTTTTTGGCCCAAATCACTGACTTTCAATTTTTTCCTTGATTTTAAAAGCATTCTTTTAGATATATCTTTCCATCTTTTTGAGGAGTTCTCTGCTTCGTTTTTCATCTCCGATAGCTCCCACTCTTATACCCAGTGTTGCCAGACCTTTTTTATTGTAATAGATATGTACCTTTACCTCTGTCTCATCATGGTATTGTGCTTGTATATCAGCATCTGCTTTTGTGTTCTTTTTACTGAGCACCTTCATACCTTCCTCTTGAAAGGTGTATAAAGAGACCTCATACAGATGGTAAATAGAGACAGGGTAAGATGCTTTTATCTCACCCGAAAGATAATACGTTCCTCCAATAGCAGAGACTGCCCCAACTCCGATAACAGTACAGCCACCAGAAAGCATCATTAAAAAACTTCCTATTAATATTTTTAACCTCAACTGCACTCCTTTACAATCTCTTTTAGGGCGTCAAACACTCTATGCACGGATGCGATCTCTACAGATTCTCTGGATGAATGCGGATTATAGATATTGGGACCTATAGAGGCGATATTCAGATGCGGTGCATAATTTTTAAATATAGCACATTCCAAACCAGCATGAATGGCCATAAAGTCTACCTTTTCAAAATGTCTTGCGCAGATGCTTTGTACCCTCTTTGAAAAGTCATTGACCTGCGGTTTCCAAGCAGGATAAGTCCCTTCGCATTTGGCAGAAAAATCAAAAGCCTTGAAGAAACAGATCGTCTCATCTACTAAGACCAGAAGCTCTTCACTGTCCATTGAACGCGCACTGAGTGTCACACGGACCTCTTTCTCATCCATACTGAAAAGGGCCAGATTAATACTGTTTTGCACAATACCCAACTCACTGTTCATGGCTCGTACACCTTGAGAAAAAGAGTGGATCATCTCACTGATCTTATGCCCTTGTTTGATCATCTCTTTTTCAGGATAAGGCAGTTTATTGATCTGTATATGTTGCATAGTTGTATCAAGTATCACTCCCTGCGGAACACTGATGATAGCTCTCGCTCTTTTAGGGATCGAGTTTCTGCGCTCTCCTCCTTCTATGCGTATAAGATAATGGGGGATGTGCACTAAAAAAGCTGCCAACTGCTTCAGGGCCGAAGGAATGTTTTTATGAATATCAACGCCCGAGTGACCGCCGGGAAGGCCATCAACGATGATTTCATAGGAGCTCACCTCTTCAGCTATGATCTCACGTTGTATAGTTTTTTTTGCTATCACGTCAGAACCACCGGCACAACCTATATAGACATAGCCTTCTTCTTCCGTATCAAGGTTTAGCATAAGTTTTTCTGTGATACTGAGAGATATTCCTTGCGCTCCGATAAGACCGACTTCTTCATCTGCACTAAACAGACATGAAACAGGCGCTTTTTCAGACATCAAAGCGAGCATCATAGCCATACCTATACCATTATCTGCTCCCAAAGAGCTGTTCTTTGCCTTTAACTCTCCATCTTCTTCATACAGTTCAAGCTTGGGTGCTTCTCCTATACAGACCATATCATAATGCGATTGTAAGATAAGCTTTGCGTCTTTATGCCTGCACAGTATGTTTCCCACTTCATCTGTACCCACCTCATATCCGTAAGAAGAGGCTTCGTGCATAATATATGTTTTTAACTTTTGTGCATTATGTGAACAGTGGGGGATTTCACAAATCTTTTTAAAGTTTTCCATAACCGACATCTGCTGCTCCATTGGTATATTTATTGCTTGTTTATATTAAAGGATTATTTTGTACAAGAATATCATATTTTTAATTATTACGCTTATACTTTTTAGCGGTTGTTTAAATAAACGTGGTATTTCGGGTTCTTATTATAATGATTGTAGAGAATATTATGATGCAAGAGGTTATTATCACAAAAATTGCGATGAGAACCTTGTTGAATTTTCAGATCTAAAAAAAGACGTTTCGGATGCCTATGATGCAACTACAGGTTTTATCACTTTTACTCAAGAGGTAGAAGAAAAAGAACCTGAACACAAGCTTGTTTGGTAGACCCATCTCCTCAGAGTTCTATTACTCAGAGCTGTTTATTTTCACTTGGTTCCTGCCATTTTCTTTTGCAAAATACAAAGCTTCGTCTGCGAGTCTTATCATCTCTTCAAGCGAGTCTACGAGTCCGAACTGAACACCGATAGAGACCGTGTATGATATTGTTTTTGTCCCAACATCTATTCTGTTACTTTCAAAACGTTGCCTGATCCTTTCAAACAGCTTGTGTGTATCTTCGAGTGAGATATTTTCGAGCAGGATACAAAACTCTTCACCCCCAAACCTGGCCATCAAATCGGATTTTCTTAGTGTATTATCTAAAATACGTTTTATCTCTTTTATAGCTACATCCCCGACGTCATGGCCATAGGTGTCATTTATATTTTTAAACTTGTCTATGTCAAGCATAGCCACAACCAGAGGTTTCTTCTTTCTTTTCTCTTTTAGAAAAATAGCTGTTCCGCTGTCAAAGAAATAACGTCTGTTGTAGGCACCCGTAAGAAAATCTTTATTGGCCAAGTTTTTTATCTGATCAAAGAGGTCTAAAAGTTCAAGATTGGAATTGATCGTGGTAACAACTTCGTTATGCGTAAAAGGTTTGTTGATAAAATCATTGGCTCCGAATTTTAAAAACTTGGATATCGCATTTTCATTTTCACTCGCACTTATAGCGATGATTCCCAGCTTGTCTTTGTTATATTTTTCTCTCAGAGTAAAAGTCAGCTGAACGCCGTCCATCCGTGGCATTTCATAGTCTGTGATCACCAAAGAGATATCATGCTTATCACTGTTCATTATATCAAGAGCTTCTTGCCCGTCTTTTGCCTCAATAATCTTTAGGTGCATCTGTTTCAGACTCTGGGAAAGAGTCTGTCTGTACACCGCAGAATCATCAACCACCAAGACGGTTGTCTCATGGTTTTTAAGAACTCGGTTAATGGAGTTGATCGCAGAATGTATGCTTGATGGATCATCTTTGAGAATAAAGTCGACCACATTGCTTTTAAGAATAAGATCTTTGACCTTCTCATCGAGTGTCCCTGTCAATATGACGGATGGGATATGATGTGAGTTTGCCAAAAGTACGACTTCACCGTTGGGAGCATCCGGAAGGTTGTAGTCAAGTACAGCGGCCTGTATATTTCCCTGATGTTCCCTGATCTTTTGCATGGCTTCTTTATGGCTTTGAACGAAGATTGGCTCGATTGTGTCATACTGTTGCAATTCACTTTTCAAAAGACTTAAGACGGTCTTGCTGTCATCTACTACGAGGACTTTGTACATTATCTACCTGCTACTTTATAAATTTATTATTCAAACTATTGAAAAAAGATAATTTAAACACTTCTCTTCTATTTTTTTGCGACAAAAGTCTCGAAATTTACCCACTTGAAAATACTGTCACAATGCGAAAAGCCTGCATCTTTTAACATCTTTAAATTTTCCTCTTCGGTATAAGGTATAAGTACATTTTCCAAGGCCTCCCTTTTTTGAACGATCTCATACTCGCTATAACCCTGAACTTTTTTATACTCATAATAAGTATCTATCATCTGCTTGTTCAAAGCGCTGTCTTGAGATATCACCTTTTCACTAAAGATGAAAAGTCCTCCGGGTTTAAGAGCTTCATAGATCTTTTTTACAAAGGCAGCTCGAACAGGCGGGCGGACGAACTGCAGTGTATAGTTACTGCATATCACAGCAGCTTCTTTATAATCAAAGTTTAAAATATCACCGCATTCAAGTTGGATTTTTGAGTTAAATGCATGGAGTTTTTTAGACGCTTGTTCCAGCATAGCTTCTGAATTATCAATACCGATCAGTTTTATCTCATATTCAGACTTTCTCTCTATCTGTAAGAGTAAGGAAGCAGTAGAACATCCTAGGTCATACACACGTTCACCCTCAGAAATATTCATACTGGCAAAGTGTGCAGTCAGCTTCATCGCCTCATCATAAAATGGTACAGAACGAGAAAGCATATCATCAAATACAACGGCAACTTCTTCATCAAACTCAAACTGTTTTTTTATCGGTTTATCAAATACTTTATCTGTTTTCATAAGCTAATTGTACCAAAACATCTATTGATACGTATCAAGTGTTCTATGCAATTATTTTACTATACTGTCATAAAAAAAGAAAACATTATGAACTACCCTGACTTCTTTAATAAAGTTCCAAACATTGAACTTATAGATCCTCTCTCAGCCGTCTTAGGAACCTTTGAAAAAGGTGAACTCAACATCTCTTATCTTGATGTCGTAAAAGGCTCAGGTCACAGCTGTCCTACCGTTGCAGGTGCTTACCTGATGAGCTATCATGCTTTAAAGGCTCTGTTCCCAGAAGGCCCTGCACTTAGAGGAAGTATCAAGGTCGAATTTAATGAAAAAATGGAAGAAGGAACTACAGGTGTTGTAGCCAATGCCATCTCCTACATCACAGGCGCTACTGACAAAAGTGGGTTTAAGGGCCTAAACGGGAACTTCTCCAGACACTCTTTAATGTCTTTTAATATGCCCGTTCCTTTTGTTCGTTTCAGCCGAACGGACACCAATCAAAGTGTAGATCTTTTTTATGACCCCAGCCCTGTCCCGGCAGACTCCAAACAGATGGGATTAATGAAAATGATTATGCAGGGCACTGCCTCTGAAAAAGAAAAGAAAGACTTTGCTGAACTGTGGCAGGAGAGAGTAAAAAGAATCTTAGTAGATAACTTTGATAATCCAAAAATATTAAGAGTAGAAATACTTTAGGAATTCTTGCTAAACCACCACATCATCGCATACATAATACCCGGTGTCTTAGACTTGGATTCATCTGAGATAAACTCTTTTGCCTCTTTAACGTCAAGATAGACAACTTCAATATCTTCAACATGAATACCCCCTCCTTCATGCTCTTTCATACTCTCATCTACTTCACAATAATACAGCGTTTGCTGTGCCCCGGCAAAACCGACTGCCGTGTAAAAGGAGGTGACACGCTGTATCTGTTCTAAGGGTACATCGTAGCCGCACTCTTCATCTATCTCTTCTTTTGCAATCTGCGCCAGGCTTGTATTTTTGTCCACTATGCCTGCGCAAAGTTCATAAGTGAAACCATCATTGTTTTGAAGATACACAGGAGGACGAAATTGCTTGACAAGGACAAAAGCATCTCTGTCTTTATGATAGATCAATACGGAAACACTGTTATGCACATGTACCATATCCCAGGATTTTGGTACACCCTTTTGCTTATAAAAGATTCTTTGTGTTTTAACAAAAAGAGAGTTCTCACACTCGCCTAGCTTTATATCTTCTATCATAAGACCAGGCTTGCCAGGCCCAAAAAGCTAAGAAAGCCAAGTACATCCGTCACCGTCGTCAGCAAGACGGTGGAGCCCACGGCAGGATCAATATCAAGGCGCTTTAAAAACAGCGGAATCAAGGCCCCGAAGAGGCCCGCAACCAGCAGGTTAAATATCATAGCCAAGGCAATCACGAAGCCTAAAAGCTCAACCTGAAACCAGAAATAAGCGACAAGACCTACCACGGCAGAAAACAACAGCCCGTTAAACAGCGCGACCATAAACTCTTTTTTAACCGCCTCTTTCGCATTTTCTGCGTCAATATCTCCCAATGCCATCTGCCTTACCATTACGGTCAAGGTCTGTGTTCCCGCATTTCCGCCCATTGAAGCGACAATAGGCATCAAGATAGCAAGAGGGATAAAAGCGGCCAAGGTCTGATCAAAAAACCCTATGACTATTGAAGCAATGATCGCTGTAATAAGATTAATACCCAACCAAGAAGCACGCTTCTTAAAAACACCCAAGAGCTTCTCCTCATGTTCGGCTTCATCATCAACACCCGCAAGGTTATATATCTGCTCGGTTGCTTTTTCTTCCATTACATCATATATATCATCCGCTGTTATACGCCCGACAAGTTTACCCTGCCAGTCAAGCACGGGCAAAACAGAAAGGTCATACTGTTCAAACATCTTTGCGACATCTTCTATATCTTCTGTGGCTTCTACATTGAGAAAATGATACTCCTCTTCGGCCAAGATATCCTTAAACTGTCTAGAAAAGTCCATAATGATGAGATCTTCCAAAGAGATCCCTGCAAGAAGTCTATGATTGTCATCGACGATAAAAATCTGATAAATATTTTCCAGTTCACCCTCGTTTTTAAGCTGACGCAGTCGATTGATAGCATCTTGAATACTCTCTTCAACCTTCGCATCAAAAAGCTCCGTCTGCATCCATGCACCGGCTTGATTTTCTTCATACCCACGAAGTTTGTCAATATCTTCTCTATCTTCTTCATCCAAATGTGCGACAACAGCTTCTGATTTATCCACATCCAAGTCATCAATGTCTTGAACAAGGTCCGTTGCATCATCTGATTCAAGGTCTTCTATCGCGCGGGCAAGCTCTTCTGTTGAAAGTTCTTCTAATGCTTCATTTTTAATCTTTTCAGGAAGCTCGAGAAGAACATCTCCCAAGACTTCAGAAGGTATTCGGGTTAAAAGCTTTAAGAACTCGTCCTTGCTGTCTTTGGAACGAACCTTTTTAAGCAGGTAAGCAACATCACTGGCGTGAATATTGCTCTCTTTTGGGTCTTCAAGATACAGTTCAAAAGAGTGCATCATCTCATTAAAGCGGTTCATTAGTATTCCCGCTTTTTACAGAATTAAAACCAACTATGTTTAAATAATACACATTGTCAAAGGTCTCTTTCTTAGGTACCTTCGTTAAAGCGGCAAGATGCAGCTCTACTGTCTTGTTATATTCTTCTTTGAGATCTTTAAAGGCCTTCAATTTTTTGCCTTTTAACTTGTTTGTCGTGATTCTGATCACACGGGCCGGATTTCTGGCATGCCCATTTTTATACAGTCCAAAATGCAGATGTGGACCGGTGGAAAGCCCCGTACTGCCAACATACCCGATCGTATCACCCTTTTTCACGTATTTTCCACGCTTTATCCCCCGTCTAAAAGCTCTTTGATGTGCATACAAGGTCATATAACCATCACTGTGCTGTATCTTTATGAGCTTTCCGTAACCCCGGGTATATCCGGCAAATATAATGCGTCCGCTTCCCGCAGCCCGAATAGGTGTTCCCGGTCTTGCGGCATAATCAACGCCCAAGTGAGCTCGATATTTTTTTAGCACAGGATGATATCTTCTGAGTGTAAAACCGGAACTCACCCTGGCATTTTTCACCGGTCTGTTTAACATAAAACCTTCTGCTTCTACACCTTTTTCATCATAATAACGGCCATCATCATTAAGATAGATATAATGTTTTTTATGGCGCATCTCAATCATAGAGACTTGCAATATAGGCATAGAGAAAGGACGCCCAAAACGGTATTTTTGCTCATAAACCATAACAAGTCTATCTCCCTTACGAAGATCACGGCGGAAGTTTAAAGAGTTTTTAAATGAGTTCACAAACTGATGCGCCAACTTTGTGGAACCGGTAGCTTTAACAATATCATAATAGGGTGAGTTTTCTATCGTGACCGTAAAGGCTTCTTGTTTGCTGGTGTATTGTATGGGTGTAGACTTTAACTTATATTTTTTTCCCTTTTTATAGATATGCAGTTGAAGCTCTTCACTAATGGGTATAAGCACCTGTTCGATTGTTTTATTCGAGTCGCGCAGAATCTGTATGTTAACACCTGCGTAAATCTCCTCGGTGATAGTCTGATCACTTTTGTCAAGATTATAATAAATCTTTTGTGGAAGGTTATGCTTTTGTAAAAAAGTCAAAAATGTCTCGCCACTCTCCCACTTTGTGAATTCAACTTCGGAAGCAAAAAGTATAAAAGGTAGTAAAAGTACTAAAAAAAATCTATGCATTAAAGAGCCTGTAAAAATATGTGCTAGAATATCCAATCTTCACTTATCAAGCAATAAATCATACAAATTTAAATCCTAATTAGGCTTTAATTGTATAAAAAGTATAATCGCAACACTTTATGCAAGGATTTTACCAATTATGCGTTATTTATTATCTTTAATACTGTTATCAAACTTTTTATTTGCTCTTATTTCTGAGCCGGTACATTCCAAGATCTCTTCTATATCTGAAGAGGGAATCATTTCCATTAAGCCTCTTAAAGAGGCACAGGTCGGCATGTATGGGGTTATTGTTCAACATTTTAATGACAAGCGCTCAACTGCGCTTTCGTGGGTTGAAGTCACCAAAATACTAGACAATAGAATTGATTTGAAATCGATCCCGATTCATGCTTTGGAGCAGAGTGCTTTACCCACAGGGACATGGTCACCAAAAATTGGCGATGAAGTCATACTGGGGTATAACTACCACCGATCACTTTTGATCTCGCCTAATGCAAGTGTGTATAAAAAAGTTACAGGACAATATAAAAAACGACACTGGGTGCATCCTGATATTTTCACAACGGTTTTGTCTTCAAATGGCCACCCGACCCCCTTAAAAGAAGATTTCAGACATACCTGTAGAACCAATAATATTGGTCTTGTCTCTTTTGTTCTTGACGAGTCACTAATTACGATTGATTGTCAAAGCTTTAAGATTATGAAAAACAAAGGCACGTCCATTGAAACAGGTGAGGTTCAACTGCCGTTTTATTCACGTGTTGAAAAGATCGAAGCAAACTGGTTTGGAGAGGGAAGTGGCGAGCTGCGGGAGTACACTCCGTATTATATCGGTCTACTTGCCAAGAACAACCCAGACAATGAATGGATACAAAACTACAAAACTACGCAATCTGAAAAAGATTCCAGTACAGAAACAAAGGAAAAATAGTCATGGATAAAAAACATTTCAGTCATTTTAAAAGTATCGTTGGAGACGAAAATATTTATGAGGACAAGGCGCATCTCATTGCCTACTCATATGATGCTACACGTGAGCATTTCGAGCCTGACGCGGTCCTTTTCCCTAGACACGAACAAGATATTTCTGATATTATGAAATATTGTAATGAAAATCAGATCATCATCGTTCCAAGAGGAGCGGGTTCCGGTTTTACCGGGGGAGCTATTCCTTCAGAGGGCGGTATTGTCTTGGCCTTTGAAAGACATATGAATAAGATCTTAGAGATTGATATGCAAAACATGGTAGCCATTGTCCAGCCCGGTGTCATCAATATGGATGTACAAAAAGCCGTGGAAGAAGTAGGCCTTTTTTATCCTCCGGATCCGGCAAGTCAAGACTATTCCACTATCGGTGGAAATGTAAATGAGAATGCAGGTGGAATGCGTGCGGCAAAGTATGGCATCACTAAAGACTATGTAATGGCAATACGTGCAGTTCTTCCCAATGGAGACATTATCAAGGCCGGTAAACGCACGATCAAAGATGTCGCAGGTTATAACATTGCCGGTATATTGATTGCATCCGAAGGAACATTGGCAGTAACAACAGAAGTCACGCTTAAACTTCTTTCAAAACCCAAGCTGACAAAAACAGCCATGGGTATTTTTGACTCTGTTACTCAGGCTATGGAAGCCGTATATAAGACAATGGCGGGCGGGGTAACACCTGTGGCCATGGAATTCTTAGACAACTTGACTATCCGTGCCGTCGAGCAGACCTATAATAAAGGTCTGCCTGTTGAAGCAGGCGCGATCTTGGTAACGGACGTAGATGGAAACCTTGAAAACGATCTGGACTTTCAACTTGATCTTATAGAAAAAATATTTAAAGAAAACGGATGTTCAGACTTTTTACGTGCCAAAAACGATGCTGAAGCGGCCGACTTATGGTTTGCGCGTAGAAATGCAAGTCAATCTCTATCTATATACGGGTCTAAGAAACTTAATGAAGACGTCACTGTACCAAGAGCCGTCTTACCGGAACTTTTAACGGCTTTCAATGTAATTGCAGATAAATATAATATCAACATCCCATGTTTTGGCCATACCGGCGATGGAAATGTTCATACCAATGTTATGGTAGACGGATCAGACCCCGAACAGGTCAAGATAGCTTATCAAGCCATAGAAGAAGTTTTTCAAGCAACTGTCGACCTTGGCGGCACACTAAGCGGAGAGCATGGAATAGGTATCGCTAAGGCACCTTATATGGCAATGGCCTTTACAGACGAAGAGATGAATCTTTTTAACACGATTAAAAAAGCATTTGATCCAAATAATATTTTAAATCCCCATAAAATGGGACTCAAATAAAAAACTGCGAAAGGTTACTGAATTCTTTAGAAACTTTTTCACTTCGTGAAAACCGCCACGGCTAGTTTTAGTCCAAATAATATTTTGGACCCTCGTAAAATGGATCTTAACTAAAAGACTCAATATTTTATATCTTTAGTTATAATAGTCATCTCTTAAAGGATGGCTATGTCAAAACTAAAACACATAAAATTTTCATACAAGATAATACGAACTTACTTCACCTCGCTGTTTGATAAAGATATCACTTTTTACGCCTCAAGTCTAAGCTTTTACACCCTTTTCACCCTTGTCCCTGTTATGCTCATCGTCCTTTCAATTTCCACCTCTCTTACAAGCTTTGATGCTTTTTATGGAAATATCAAAGCATTTATTATGGACAATATTCTTCCTGTATCTTCCGAAGCCTTTTCCGGTTTCATTGATAGTTTTATGCAAAACTCTATGCAGCTGAGCATTATTGGTATCGTCTCTATCATCGTCTCCTCAATGCTCTTTTTTCAAAACTTTGAGTACATAGTCAACAAGATCTTTAAAACAAAACCCCGTGGATTTTGGGAGTCATTGACGATTTACTGGACTCTTGTCACCCTCACCCCTATTGCCCTGGTCTTTTCATTTTATCTTTCAAATGAACTCCAGACTATACTCGATGCCAATCAGTTTACGCAGGCCCTAAAGATCTTGGAGTTACTGCCTTATCTTATTATCTGGTTTCTATTTTTTCTAATCTATAAAATATCGGCTAATGTCGAAATATCAAATCGTGCCGCAGGCATCAGTTCATTCGCAGTATCACTGACCTGGTATCTTGCAAAAATCGGCTTTGTCTCTTATGTCTTACAAAACCAAACCTATGCGACGATCTATGGTTCTTTTTCTACCTTAATATTTTTCTTTTTATGGGTCTATGTCTCATGGATCATCTTTATCTATGGTCTAAAACTCTGTTATACGATAGAGAAAGTAGCCAAGGAGACCAAGATTGAAGAAGAGCAAAAAATAGAAGATGAATCTATGCAAGATAGCCAAGAAGCTGATGAAGATATAGAAAGTCAGGAGCCACAAGGGGACGAAGATCTGGATAACGAAGATATCAAGGTCTACTAAATATTCCAAGAATACATCAAGCAAGCTCCCCACGGAAAACAGATGTAAAACTAGCGTCAAGGGGTAAAAAAGAATAAACAGCATCGTCAGTAGAGGCGAATATAACTGATACAGTGAAAAACTTCCAAAGAAATAATGTACAACAGGCAACATCGCGAGATAGACCCAAAAATGAAGTAGTATAAAACTCTGCCAAGTCTTAAGTTCCTTCATATGATGCAAAAACAAGAAGATATAAAACACACCTGCTACTGAGAACCAAAACCCCAGAGCAAAAACAAGTTTAGGCCATAAAGCTATCAAAAACCCTATGACCAAGAACAAAGAAGTAAACGAGAGTATCTTAATACCTCTATCGTATAAGATATAAGCAAAGATACTCATACTAAATGCCCTTAATAAAGAGGGGACAAAATCTAAAAAATTCAGATATAAAAACAGCAGTGAAAACACCATAATAGCTATATCTTTATGCGCATTTCGGTAAGGAAAAAATCTATCATGAAAAGGTCTATAAACAGGTTTCAAGATAAAAAATAGAATAAAGCTTAATACGCCCAAGTGAAATCCGCTTATGGCTAAAAGATGATTAACGCCTAAGGCAGAGAGTTGTTCACGCAAAGAGATTGGAATGGAGCCTGCGAAGAAAAGTGCCTTATACAAAGGCGATATTCTTTTAGGGTGCAGCGTATCAAGGGAGTGCATCAGACTGTATCTTTGCACCTTTGATTCTAAACCTAAAAGAATCTGAGAAGGTGCATAAAAACCTTTCAAGTAAGAAAGAAAATCCAAGTCTTTAATAAAAAGCCTCAAACGTATACGTTCTCCCTCAAGATCTTTGATGTTTTCTCTTGAACTTGTATAAAAATAAAAACCTTCCGTGCTCTGAAGTTTTAAAACCCAGTAGTCTCTCTTTTTATACTGTTTTTCAACCCAAACGGTAGCGAAGTAGTCATCAAATTCTGTAAGCTTTTTAAAGTGTTGGTACTCCATAAACAAGGAGATGGAGAAAAGGAGTAAAAGCAGACTCAAAGCAAATGCTTTTTGTCTAAGGGAGGGAAAAAGTTCTGTCTTAGATAATAGGTTGAGAGACTGTTTCATTGGAAACATTCATTGTCGCATCCGTAGCCTGAACATTCTCAAAAGAGATCTCCACACCGCCAAAGGCAGGAGCGTCCACAAATCGTGTAAGTTTTTTCTGAAAAAGAAGCTTGACATGCCCGGTCGGCCCATTACGCTGCTTTCCGATAATGATCTCAGCCTCTTCTTCTTCTTTTTCTATGTAAGTAGAGGTAAACTCTTTACCCTCGGCCTTCGCCGCTTTTTCGCGCTCTTTTTCTTCTTTATAAAGATATACATCATCACGGTAAACGAACATAATGATATCGGCATCCTGCTCAATTGCGCCCGATTCACGAATATCTGAAAGCATTGGACGTTTATCATTTCTAGACTCGACCCCACGGTTCAGTTGAGAGAGCGCGATAATAGGCATCTCAAGTTCACGGGCCAGCATCTTAAGCCCACGAGAGATCTCAGAGACTTCCGCCTGTCTGTCGCGGCCTGCCGTCTGCATGATCTGGAGATAATCTATAACGGCCATCTGGATTTCAGGATGCTGAGACTTAAGCTTACGAAGTTTTGAGCGAAGCTGATTTATTGTGACCCCTGCTCCGTCATCCACAAAAAGCTTGGAATTGTTCATCATATCAAGGCTTGAGTTCAGGCGAGACCACTCTTCATCATTCAAATCACCCACACGAAGTTTTTGTAAAAAGATAGAGGTATGTGCAGACAAAAGTCTAAGCATCAACTGTTCAGCAGGCATCTCTAAAGAGAAAAAGGCCACACCGTTTCCAAGCTGCATCTGATTAAGAACGATATTGAGTGCAAAAGAGGTCTTTCCCATGGCAGGCCTGGCCGCGATAATAATCAAATCACCCTTACCAAAACCCGTTGTCATCTTATTAAGCTCGGCAAAACCTGTATCTACTCCTACAAGAACGGAATTACCGCGAGACTTCATCTCTTTGATATACTCCATGGTGTCAAAAGTCATCCTAAGTGCATCTTTAAAGTCCACATTCTCATTTGCCTGTGTGATCTCATAAAGCTTTTTCTCGACGATATCTATGACTTCGGCACTGGGAAGGTCTTCATCCATAGTCACGCGTTTGATCTCTGTTGTAAGGGTAAGAAGATGACGTTTTACCGCCTTATCCTTGATCTCGTTCACATAAGCAAGTGTATTAGAAATAGGGTTAGAGGAGAGAATATCAAGAAGTACTGCCTCGTCAAAACGCTTTTTGGAACTTAAACGTTTTTTGATAAACTCTTCATCTATTGGCTTATCTTCTCTGTGCAGTTCGATCATAGCGTTATAGATCTCTTGATGTGCAGGAAGATAATAATCGTCCGTTGACAGCTTTGCCTCGATATCTTCAAACTGAGAAGGCTCAAAGATGATCGAGTTTAAAACAGAACGTTCAATATTGATATTATATAAGGTTTCTTCCATTGACTATTGTTTCTCACTTTCTTCAGCAGCTTTTTCAACTTCACTTATAAACCTGTCAACAAGTTTATCTTCATCAAGTCTGGCTACGACATCACCTTTGACCATCACAAGACCTGCGCCTTTACCGTAAGCTATAGCCACATCCGCATGTTTGGCCTCACCGATTGCATTGACCACACATCCCATCACTGAAACATCCAAGGGTGCTTTGATATGTTTTGTCTTCTCTTCTATCTCGGCAACAGCTGTAACAAGATCTGCTTCTATACGACCGCAGGTTGGACAGGAGATAATGTTAAGCCCATCTTTTGCCGCGCCTGAATCTTTTAAAATTGCCTTGCCGACCTTGATCTCTTCTTCCAACTCTCCGGTGATAGATACACGCAGTGTATCGCCGATACCATCAAGTAAAAGTGTTCCCAGACCAATCGAACTTTTGACCGTTGCATGAAATATAGTCCCTGCTTCCGTTACGCCCAAGTGAAAAGGATAGTTATTCTTGGGGCGCAGCATTCTATAGGCATCCACCGTACGTTGAACATCAGATGCCTTTAAAGAGACCTTGATATCTTCAAAACCAAGATCTTCTAAAAATTTGATATTATAATCAGCAGAAGCGACCATCCCTTCGGCCGTTTGACCATAACGATCTTCAAACTCTTTTTCCAAAGAGCCCGCATTTACCCCGATACGAATAGGAAGGTTTCTGGCCTGACACGCTTTAACAATATCTTTGACCCTTGACTTCTCGCCTATGTTGCCCGGATTGATACGAATACAGTCAACACTTTCAGCTGCTATCAATGCCAATTTGTAGTTAAAATGGATATCCGCTACAAGAGGAAGCGAGATCTGTGCCTTTATATCTTTTAGTGCAAGAGCATCTTCCATATTCGGTACAGCCACGCGTACGATATCACATCCTGCAAAGTGCAGTCTGTTGATCTGTTCTACCGTAGCAGCGACATTATGTGTCTCAGAGTAAGTCATCGATTGTACTGAAATAGGTGCATCACCGCCGACGGCAACATCTCCTACATATATTTTCTTAGTTTCATAGCGTTTTATCATAAAGGGATTTTATCTTTTTATTTGTAAGAGTTAGCTTGAAGTATCAGAGTAATTTTTTGAAAACAAAGATACTTGTTTTATACAAAGTCAATCGGGTCCATGTCAACTTCACAAAGTGTATTTTTGCTTGACTTTATCGCTTTGATCAGGTCAGTACTCTTATCCGAACGCAGCAGTATCTGGAATCGAAACTTGTTGGCTATTTTTTCAATAGGCGAAGGGCCATGCCCTACTATCTCAATATTGGGTGCCGTATACAGCTTTTGCAAGACCTCGTTCATTTTGTCGTTTGCCTTGTCTTTTTTAACATGGGCAAAACTGAGTCTGGCAAGTTTCTTATAAGGCGGATAGAGTTCTTTTCGAAACGCTTTCTCTTCGTCCAGAAACTCTTCATAATTATTGACAAAAGGATCGAAAAACTCTTGATAAAAACTTTGGACCAAAACAACTGCATCTTTTTTACGTCCGCTTCGTCCCGCGATCTGTATAAGCAGGGACAAGGCCTTTTCCCTCGCTCTGTAATCGCTCATCTGCAAGATATTGTCTATCCCTTGAATAACGGCCAAGGTGACATCATGATAATCATGTCCCTTTGAAAGCATCTGTGTTCCGATAAGAAGATCTATATCTCCGCTGTTAAAAGAGTCCAAAAGTGCTTTTAGCTTTTTTTGTGTCGTTATCTTGTCCCTATCGAACTGGGCCACTTTTAAAGCAGGGTGCTTTTCTTCAAAATGTTCCACAGCCTCCGCCGTTCCCAGTCTACTGGACAGAAGGTTGCCCGTTTTACATTCAGGACAGACATCGGGAATAGGCTCTTGAAAATTGCAATAATGGCATTTAACCCGCCTGGCAAACTTATGCAGACTCATTCCCACGTCGCAATACGGACACTTATAGGTGTATCCGCAACGATCACATATCATATACTTAAAATTAGCTCTGGTAGGAAGAAAAAGCATGGCCTGCTCTTTTTTAGCCGCTACCTTGTTAACCGTATCTTCTATAAGCGGTGTGATCTCTTCAATATGAGGTTCATAGACAAACCGTCTGTTCTGATTAAAGTGCCCGCCTTTCAAACGATAAAAAGGAAACTTGACATATGAAGAGAGAGAAGGTGTAGCCGAACCCAACAGAACCGGTATCTTTAACAAACTCCCATAATATATAGACATATCCCTTGCATTATACCTTGGACGAGAGGATGCCTTATAAGAGTCATCATGTTCTTCATCTACAACAATGAGACCCAGCTCGTCTATAGGTAAAAACAGAGCTGATCGCGCTCCGGCTATGACCTTGGCCGAGCCGTCATATATCTTTTCTAGAGCCACCTGCTTCTGTTTCTTAGTCAACTTAGAGTGCCACATCACCACAGACTCACCGAAATGCTCTTCCAGTCTATCTTGCATCTGCGGTGTCAAAGATATCTCTGGCATAAGCATTAAAACCCTTTTTCCTTCTCTTAAGACCTCTTCAAACCACTTCATATAGATCTCGGTCTTTCCGGAACCCGTATCTCCAAAGAGCAAAGAGACCTTATGTTTTTGTAGCTCACCCAATGCACTCTCTTGTCTCTTTGAAAGCGTAATAAGAGTCTCAGACAAGGGCTCAAAAGCGGATGGAAAAGAGTCTGTGTTTTTAAAAGGTATAAAGAGAGAGAAAGCCTCGCCCAAAGTGCAAAAATAATATTCACTCACAAACTTAGCAAAGGCAAACTGTGTAGAAGAGAAATGAAAACCCGTTTTATTGATCACTTCGACTGTCTTAAACTCCGGTTTAGAGACTTCTTCTAAAACGACGGCCTCTTTTTCTCTGTTTTGAAAAGGAACAGTAAGAACATCCAAAAGATTATGAGAAGATAAAGAGGAAAAAGTCAAAGGCTCAAGAGGAGAGCCTAAGATAGAAAGTCTATAGTAAAACAATTAGTCAGTTAATGCTGCACACGCTGCTGTCGCACCACAATCAAACACACCTGTTGCTGGATTATATACAAAATTGGCTGTTCCTCCGCCAGGAAGGACATTGGAGTTACCAAAGCTATAAGAATAGTTTAGACCATTACCACCTGTCAACCAGTTTCCAACTGCCGCTGATGATGTTAATGGATATTGTAAAAGAACCTGTCCAGCTAATCCGCCAAACATCTGCGCACCTCCTGTATCTAAAGTCGCAATAAAAGCAGGATTACCTCTAAAAAGTCGTTGTTGTCGTTCATTAATGATTGCAGAACGGATAGCAGCAACATCAGCACGACCTTTAGTAAGCTGAGCATCACCTCGTCCTGCTGCAAGTCTTGGAACTGCCACCGCCGCTAAAATTCCTAAAACGACGATAACAAAGACAAGTTCTATCATTGTAAAAGCTTTTTTATTATTCACATTTTATCCTTTAAAATCTATGCGAGACACCCGGTGCAGTAGAAGAAAGCCCATTTTCAGCAACCAACACTTGTGCCGCCAGGCAAACTGAACCTGCCGCTGCGCCTGCGACATCTGTAACCAGGAGTATTCCCGTCGCGTTATCTGGGACAACTGTGAAGCATGGGTTTGTTACTGTTGCATTGACACAAGCATCACTAGTCACATCAAAAGCATTATCCATTTGGTAAGCACCGCCCGCACCCGAAATGCAGTTCCCAAGATCATTGGCAACGACAGCAGCACCTCCATCGTTACGAGTTGCTGCAAGCCTTGGAATAGCGACTGCCGCTAAGACACCCAAAATAACTATTACAAAAATAAGCTCTATCATTGTAAATGCATATCTCATATAATCAACCTTAGAAAGTTTTTGAAGAATGCATTGAACAAATATTTAGACAAAAGTATACATACTTTTTTAAAAATATTTGACATCACGCAGAGATCTCTATAAGCATGAAAGCTTATAGAGGTTTAAACCATATTCTTGATTAGAATTGATGAGGTTGAGCAGTATTACCATTTGTTAGGCCATTTTCATCTGTTAAAGCAACTGCTGCAACACACACCGCTCCACCAGTTGTATCACCAGTAATAGTTAAAATACCCGTTGCATCAACAGCAGTTACCGTATAACATGGACCCGTCATACCCGCTGGTGTAGCTAATGCATCTGTACAAGCTGCTGTTGCTTGCACTGCACCAGTACCAGTGGCAGTAGCACTATTAAATGAACCTCTCATCATGTACTCTCCACCAGCATCATTAATACATGTAGCTGCAGAAGTTGCAAGCGTAGAAGCTGTAGCATCATTACGAGTAGCTGCAAGTCTTGGAATAGCAACTGCTGCTAAAATACCTAGAATAACGATAACGAAGATCAATTCGATCATAGTAAAACCTTTTTTCATGTTTTACTCCTTGTTTTAAAATATAGATTACTCTAGTAACCTTAGAAAGCATTGTATATCAGTTTTACTTATGGAGGACTTAATGTTTCAACTTGGTTACTTGCTGCTTGTCTTGTTTAAAAAAGATCTCTTTTGATTTACATTTTTTTCAATGTATTTGTAAGCATCTGTTCGGCTTCAAAGAGTTCATAACTCTTTTTTACATAAGCCTGTAAAAGTGTTTTGATATCGTTGTTTCCATGTATATTGAACTTCTCTTCTATATCTTTTTCGATGTATCTGGCAAAAGACTCTTCCAGGTCAATATCAAAACGGCTGGAGTTCACCGTTAATGTTATCTTCTTACTCATACGCTTTTATCCTAAGGCCAGTTCTATTTTATTTACTATCTCTTCTATCTCTAAATCTTTAAGGGCATTGGCTTCTTCAAGTTTAAGGATGGTTGCATCTTTTGTCTGACTGCTTTCTTGCAGATCAAGCAGTTCTTTTTTAAGCATCTCGTTTTCTGTTTTTACCGTCTCGTATCGGGAGATGACTGCCTCGATTTTCTCATTCAACTCATGTATCATGGTTTGCATATTGTTTTCTTTATCTCTGATTTATATTAATTGCTATTATTCTAACACTATTTTAGCAAAAAGGCAACGCTAAGCCTAAATTTTCAACGTGATATGATAGCCTATTATGTTTATTAGTATTATAAGTCACCAATAATTTTTATTACATCATTGATTTAATGTAGTAGTAGTCTTGGGGATTTGTTGTTAAAAACCAGAGAAGCTAGTTTATATTAAGTATTTTTATTGTTAAAAGCAGAGTTGGTTTTTGTGTATATAGAGTCTTGTGCACAGAGATTTTTAATGTATTTAGTGTAAGGCTAAGATATCTCCTATTATTTGTATATCAGAGACAGTTTACTTAAATCCAACTGCATTTCTTCCCGACTCTTTAGCCTTATACAAACACTCATCTGCCTTTGCAATGACATTTTCAACATTATCATCATCTCCCAGACTAACACCAAAAGAAGCACTTATAGTGAATTCCAATATCTTAGGTTCAATCACAATGGGAGAGCTTTCAATGCGCTTTCTAAGTCTTTCGGAGAACTGCACAAGTTCCGTAAGGTTAGTTTTGGGCACCAATATCAAGAACTCTTCTCCACCCCATCGACATGCTATATCTGACTCTCTGACACTTTTTTTGATTATGCTTGCCACGTTTTTTAACGCTATATCCCCCGACTCATGTCCGTAATTATCATTTACATACTTAAAATGATCTATATCCAGCATAACGATACCGTATTGATATCCTTCTCGTTTGGCCTGTGCCTGAATATGCTTAAGCGAACTATAAAAAAAGTTTCTGTTATAAAGTTTTGTCAAAAAGTCAGTCGTTGCTGCGAGTTTGAGCTCTTTTATCATGACCTTATTTTCTGCATATAGACGGGATTGATCAAGCATTGTATTTAAACGCGTCAAAAACTCTTCATTACTTATAGGTTTACTCACATAATCATTTGCACCGATTTTTAGTAACTGAGAAACTATTGAAGGCTTGGTTGAAGCCGATAAGGCCATAATCGGAAGTTCATTTTTAGTGTGAGTGTGTCGTATGATACGAATCAAATCAAATCCATCCATTCGAGGCATATTGACATCTGAGATGATTAAATCGACTTTCAATCCCTGTTTTAATATACAATCATGGGCCTGCTGTCCATCAAGGAGTTCAATGTAGCTTAGATTTTGATTTCTTAACATCTGTGTTGTTTGTAATCTAGAGAGTTTTGAGTCATCACACACTGCTACCACAGTGTTTGCGTTGGCCCTTAAGCGCTTAATAGCGTTTATCAGATAACTGACAACTGTTCTCTCATCTGTTTTATATAAGTAATCAACAATGGGTAAAGAGACCAGTTTTGCACGATTATCTTCATCCTCTGCTCCTGTAATGATAATGATGCGGTTTTTTTTACGGATCAAAGCACCTATAAAGTTTCCGCTACTGTCAGGAAGGTGAATATCCATAACAACCAGGTCATAAACTTTACTCTCAAGCCGTTCCATAGCTTCTTGTTCTGTTAAGGCGGTATCACATTTAACCTGAAGCTCCTTAGTCAAACTATCAGAAATATATTTAAGAAGAAAAGGAGAGTCTTCAATAATCAATATACTCTTTATCTGTGTACAATGCCTGGTTTCCGCCGCAACATTAATACATTCCAAGCTATCACTTGACTTCACAATCCCCCCTACACTTACTACATCTATACTATAACTTTGACATATTAACATTAAATATCTCTTTATACATAATGTTTAGCATAACTTATACATCAGTGATTAGGGCTAAAAGCACAAATACCGTTTATCCCGAACAACACTATAAAAAGAATTTATATCTTGGCAGCTTTAGGGCAGCCGTCTTTGTTTATGGTTACTTAAGCATAATTATTACTCATCCCATCAAATTCTCTGTGGTTTTGACAATAATGACTTAAACGCTAACCCCGGAACGAGACACAATAATCATATTTTCCAAGTTGCCGTAGGATAGGTATGCTTAACTTCTTAAATATGACAAATGAAAAATTTTATGGCATAATTTTAAAATAAAAATTTTAACACTACCAAAGATATTAAAAAATGGGGATTGTATGGCAGCAAAAGATGATAAGCAATTAAATCAGTCAGGCAATATGGAACAGATCCGTGAGCTTATGTTTGGGCCGCAGGCACGTATGTTTGAAGAAGAGATAGCTAAAATAAATGCTAATTTCAATACGATGCATTCTGAACTTGTGGAACGTATAGAAAGCTTAGAGTCGACACTTCGTTCTGAAAATGATTCGGCAATCCAGATAGTTGAGCAGAAAATCAAGAGTCTTACACTTGTAACGCAGGATGAAAGCAGCGACGTCAAAGAGCAGCTGGTAAAATATGAGAAAAAAACAAACAGGGGTTTTGATGATGTTAAGGAGATGTTTGAGACACAGCTTAATGCACTGAAAAATGACCACAATCAGTCTAAGACAGTGATAAAAAAAGACCTTGAAACCCTCCAATCATCACTTAAAGAGCTGTTAAATGAGCAGATAGAAGACCTTGGTGATGTCAAAGTGTCCAAAGATGATTTTTCTGCCATGTTACTTGAGATGGCAATAAAGGTCAAGGGTTCTAATCTTGAAAATAGCCTTGAAAGCATTCTTCAAGAGCAAAATATTTCTGAATAGGCACTTTCACAATAATGGATGAATACGGGAAGTTACGAGGACTTCTTCTAAATCAAGAACAGCAAGAGATAGCACTCTTGCAAACTGCTTTGGAATCTTTATTGGAAGAGACACGAGACCCCGAGCAAATCGTGCAGAAGCTTGTGCCTCTGATCAGCAAGATATTTTCGCTAACGCTGCAAAACAACAAAACAGAGTTTGTAGAGATATTTTCACCCGTAATCGGTGAGCTTCTTCAAGATACAATTAAAAATTCATCAACTGAGATTGCTATTATAATGGCCCCGATAATGGGTAAGGCGATTAAAGAAGTCGTTAAAAACGAGCGTGATGAAATTGTGGATGCGCTGTATCCCGTTATAGGTAATATGATCAGTAAGTTCGTAGCTGAAACCTTTAAAGAACTTATGCAAGAGATCAACCAGAAAGTACAGTCGACCTTCTCTTTTGAGATGATAAAGCGAAAGATTACAGCAAAAGTAAAAGGGATTTCTGAGACAGAGCTACTCCTTCAAAACTCTTCTCACCCGTATATGATACAGAGTGTATTTTTAATACATAAAGAGACAGGTATCCTTATTAGCGAGCGCAGTGCATCCGGTATAGAGTCAATCGAGCCGGAGATGGTGGCGTCTATGTTAACGGCTATTCGAAGTTTTGTTAATGACTGGATATCTAAAAACAGTGACCATTTTGAGCTTAACGAGATCGAATTTGGAAATTCGACGATCCGACTTGAAGTGGCGGGATGCTGTTATCTTGCTATTGTCCTTAAAGGCAGCATCAACCGTGACGGACAGCAACGTATTGTTAAAGTCCTTGAAAAACTCGTAGAGAATAACGCGCAAACTATCACAGAGTTTGATGGAAACACGCAAAGTCTCCCTATGCAGGAGATCAATTCAGAACTCGATACCCTTATTCAGCATGAAGGTCATGAAACAAGCTCAAAAAAAGGGGGTTCGTGGGTGCTGGCGATTATAGCGGTCCTTCTTATTGGAGGCAGTGGTTTTGGGTTATATCAGGCTTACTTAAGCGATGCCGCTGAGACAAAAGCACGCTTGTCGCTCTATAAAGACCCTCATTTGAGTTTATATGCTATTGATGTAAAAGTAGACGGATCAAGTGCCGTATTAAGAGGACGTTTGCCGGCTGAATCCTTGCAAAAACGGCTGTTAAAAAATATTTCCCAGGCGCTTCCTGAATTTATTATAGACAATCAGGTTGTTTTAACAGAGTCTGTGCCCATATATGAACAAAGTTTGTCTATCCTTAAGGCGGTTGTTGATACAATCAACAGTGAAGAGGGGAACCGTGTACGGTTTCAGTTTGAAGAAGGAATTCTCAAGCTGAATGGTCTCATCCGTGGGCATCACATACATGAGGAACTTCTTAAGAGTCTATCGACCCTGCCCGGAGTGACACGTGTTGTTTCTGCACTCAAAGAATATCCGGCGGGTAAGGCTGCAGAGCTTTTTTATGAAGTGGGTGAGAGCGCTCTCAATGCTGAAAACAAAGCTTTACTGGATGATTGGATCGAAACGAACGCAGTGGCAACATTACTGAAACTTTACGACGGGATTGATCTATTGATAATCGGATACTCCGATATACAAGGTAATACCGTTAATAATGCCGTCATTGCAAAGAAACGTGCACAAAATGTTGTTGAGTATTTGATCGAAAAAGGGGTTGCGCAGGATCGTATGACCAATATCGGCGTTCCGGCCCCTCCGGAGAACAGTATAAACGGTGTGCCGCATAGTGGCCGAAGTTCACAAATTAAGTGGGTGAAACGATGATTACAAAAAAAGTGGTTTTAGTAGGTGACTTTGCAACAGGAAAAACAAGCCTTATTCGCAGATATGTAGATAATCAATTCAGTGATGATTACTTAACGACAATCGGGGTGAAAATCTCAAAAAAAACAGTGTTATTGCATGCAGCAGAATTGAAGATGGAAATACAACTAATGGTCTGGGATATTGAAGGTAATACAACGGGGAAACCGACAAATCCAGCCTATATTACGGGGGCTCATGGATTGGTTGTCGTTGCAGACTGCACAAGACAGAGCAGTATCGAGAATATTGGTATGCATATACAAGAGTGTCGAAAAGTTGCCAAAGATGTTCCTATTTTTCTCGCCCTAAATAAATCCGATCTTATCGAAGATGCAGGTGAGCTTGAAGCCCTGCTTAGACGACTGAAAACACGTTATGAACAACTTGAATCAGTATTTGCAACTTCCGCTAAAGAGGGAATAAACGTAGAAAACATTTTCACTGATCTTGCTCAATCAATGATTACAAAAAGGCAGTAGCTATGCACATACAAGAAGTTTTTAATGCTATGTTTAAAAATCATCATTATGAGTACCTTATCGTTAACAGGGAGATGGAAGTCATTGAATTTTCAGACCGTGTTATAGACTATTGTGATGCTAAGCTGCTTAGAGATGACAGTATAGACCTCTATCCTCTGGTCCCTGAGTTTTACGGACTTGAAGTACGATTTGAGGAACTTTTTAACAATAAACGTGAGCTTATTGAGATACCGCATGTAAGAAAAAGTGATGAACACTACGTCAATATAAGTGTGCAACCGGGTCGAAAGGATGAGCAAAACGAGGTTGAAACGCTCGTTGTTTTGTTTGAGAATGTTACAGAATTTGTTGTAATGCATCAGCGCTCGGTCCAAGACAGGAATGAAAAAGAGCTTTTGCTCTTTGAAATAGAAAAAAAGAATGTTAAGCTTCATGAATTCAATGAACATATGATGCAGCTTGTTGAAATAGAAACAGACAAAAGTATGAAACTTAGTGAAGAAATCATCAAGACTCAGCAAGAAGTTATCGCGACTATGGGTGCGATCGGGGAGACCCGTTCGAAGGAGACAGGGGACCATGTTCTTAGAGTCGCTGAATATTCTCGTGTGTTAGGACTCAAAGCAGGACTTAACGAGCAAGAAGCAGAAGAGTTAAAAATGGCCTCACCCCTACATGATATCGGTAAAGTGGGCATTGAAGATGCTATCTTAAACAAACCTGAAAAGTTAACTGAGTCTGAATTCGAAATCATGAAGACGCACGCACGCATAGGATTTGATATGCTTTCGGGTTCAAATCAAAAGTTGCTACAAACCGCGGCTATCGTGGCACATGAGCATCATGAAAAATGGAACGGTAAAGGATATCCGCGTGGACTTAAAGGCGAAGAGATTCACATCTACGGGCGTATTACAGCCATTACCGATGTTTTTGATGCATTAGGTCATGAGCGTATATATAAAGCGGCATGGCCCCT
>Ga0316207_10001631_pt1 | contig 26487 bp, 27 predicted proteins | sample 6weekpyrite_MG_FD_204943 | JGI IMG/M metagenome (GOLD analysis project Ga0316207, IMG submission 204943) | Microbial mat bacterial communities from mineral coupon in-situ incubated in ocean water Damariscotta River, Maine, United States -... | ecosystem: Environmental > Aquatic > Marine >... | reverse complement strand
CCGATACCTTGGGTGCAAGCCTTTGACCATTTAACGAGTTAAGGCCTGCCGAGGCAAGCTTGCCACCAGATAAACCCCAGGGTGCAATCAGGCGGCGTTCTGTTAACAAGGTGACTTCTGCCGGTTGCATGAACTCGAATTCCCTGATGATACCATCCCCCCCCTGGTAACGCCCGCTGCCGCCACTGCCCTGGCGAATGGCATAACGTCTTAACCTGAGCGGGTAGCGGTTTTCCAGCACTTCCAAGGGTGTATTCAGTGTATTGGTCATATGGGTCTGGACGGCATGCAGACCATCCGTATCCGGGCTTGCCCCCATGCCACCACCTATCGTCTCGTAGTAGTCCCAGGAATTTTCACCCAGTGATGAACCCATGGCCAGGTTATTCATGCTGCCATGACTGGCGGCAGGAATCAGGTCGGGAATGGCCTTGCCCAGGGCAAGCAACAGGACATCGACGATACGCGTACTCGTCTCGACATTTCCGGCAGCGACCGCTGCCGGACGATTGGCGTTGACCAATGTACCCGGAGGTGCCGTCAGGTGTATCGGCCTGAAACTGCCTTGCGAAGCCGGAGCGTAATCTGGCATCAGACACCTGAACACATAAAAAACCGCAGCTGCTGTCACTGACAGAGGGCAATTGATGTTACCTGCAACCTGTTCGGCAGACCCGCTAAAGTCAACATCGACACGTTCATGCCCTACCTTCACACAAACCCTGATCGGGATACGCTCATGCCCTAGCCCATCGTCATCCATGTAGTCCGTTGCGCTATAACTGCCCTCGGGCAGGGTACGCAACATGGAAAGAGACAGGCGTTCTGCATAATCATTCAATTCACTCAAGGCCTGGTGAAAAACAGGCGCCGTCATTTTACCTATGAGGTTTGCCAGGCGCTCAATACCGATACGATTGGCGCTGATCTGGGCAATAAAATCACCCCGTGCCTGGCCGGCCTGACGTGTTTGGCCCGTTATACCTGCGAGCACGTCTTCATCAATCCTGTTTTCACGCAACAGATAGGTTGGCGGTATGATCAGCCCCTCCTCGGACAATTCCCCGGACAAAGGCATGGAACCCGGTGACTCGGCACCGATATCGGCATGGTGAGCACGGTTGACGACGAAGGCGCACAGGCGATCTCCTACAAACAATGGGGCTATCAGGGTGACATCGGGTAAATGCGTGCCACCAAGAAAGGGGTCGTTCAGAATCACCATGTCGCCCGGTTGCCACTGTTGCTTGCTGACGATCGATGCCATGGCGTAGGCCATACTACCCAGATGCACTGGAATGTGCGCAGCCTGTGCGCACAATTGACCCTCGGCATCAAAAATGGCACAGGAAAAGTCCAGTCTGTCCATAATGTTAGGTGAAAAGGCCGTGCGCCTGAGGACAACGCCCATTTCCTCGCAGATTGCGTCGATTCGGTTAGAAAATATACTTAAATCAATAGCATCCATTGTTTCATTCTAGCACCTGGGTGACAGATTCCCTACAAAATCATATTGCAATATGCGCCGGCCTGAATATAATGGCGGTCAAATAGTCGATTAATAAACTAAGAATTATTTATAACAAAACCGGAGAGTTCGTATGAATCCATTAAAATCTGTGCTGGGAACAATAATTACGGGCTTCGTCCTTGCCGTAATTTTCGTATTTGCGATGAAAACAGGCAACGGTAATCCTATTGAGTGGACCATCTGGATCCATGCCATTGTTGGCGTTCTCTGGATTGGTTTATTGTATTACTTTAACTTTGTGCAGGTTCCAGGTGTTGGCCAGGCACTGTCTGAAGCAGACAGCGGTGGTCCGGGTGCGGCTGCTATCAACAAATATATCGCCCCACGCGCCTTATTATGGTTCCGCTGGGCTGCTCTTGCCACGTGGGTAACAGGTGCTGCGGCCCTCTGGAAATACGGCATACTGGCCGATGCCTTCATGCTGAAACAAAATGCCATTGTCATTGGTGTTGGTGCATGGCTGGGTACTATCATGTTATTTAACGTATGGGTTCTGATCTGGCCAAACCAGAAAAAGATCCTGGGTATCGTTGAATCTACTCCTGAAGCCATAGCCAAGGCCAAAGTTGTTGCCTTGATGGCATCACGTACCAATACGGTATTATCCATCCCGATGCTACTGGCCATGACTGCTAGCCAATTCCACAATGGTGGTATGCCTCTGTAAGCAAGCTAGCGTGATATGTCAAAAACCCGGCTATATAGCCGGGTTTTTTGCTTTATTGCAACCATGAAAGAGTTGCCAATAAGAGATATTACCGTTAATATCATTATCTTAAGTATCGCTGGCAGTCTCTATTGAGACTGCCTTTTGCGTTTCAAGAGCTTATAGACAATGACTGACACATTAATGCATACATACAGCCCACAAGACATTGCCTTTGAAAAAGGCGAAGGTGTCTGGTTGTGGGACAACGATGGCAAACAGTACCTGGATGGACTCAGTGGTATAGCCGTGTGTGGTCTGGGCCATGCTCACCCTGTGTTGGCCAGTGTACTGGCTGATCAGGCCAGCAAACTCATTCACACTTCCAATCTGTACCAGATACAACACCAGCAGGCACTGGCCGACCGCTTGTGTGAAGTCAGTGGTATGGACAGGGCCTTCTTTTCCAACTCGGGCGCTGAGGCAAATGAAGCGGCAATCAAACTGGCCAGACTGTACGGTCACCAGAAAAATATAGACTTGCCGGAAATCATTGTCATGGAAGGCAGTTTTCATGGTCGAACCCTGGCCACCCTGACCGCCACGGGTAACCGCAAGGTTCAGGCCGGTTTTGAGCCCCTGGTACAGGGTTTTGTACGTGCACCGTATAACGACCTTGAGGCGATCCGGAACATTGCACAAAACTCGCAGAATATTGTGGCTGTACTGGTTGAACCTGTTCAGGGCGAGGGAGGCATACAGATACCCGATGAACAATACCTCAACGGTATTCGTGAACTCTGCGACGAAAATGGCTGGCTGATGATGCTCGATGAAATCCAGACAGGCATGTGCCGTAGTGGCCAGTGGTTTGCATTTCAGCATAACGGTATCCAGCCTGATGTCATGACGCTTGCCAAGGCATTGGGTAATGGTGTCCCTATCGGTGCCTGCCTTGCGCATGGCAAGGCAGGCGACGTTTTACAGCCCGGCACACATGGCTCTACCTATGGTGGCAACCCGCTGGTCTGCCGTGTCGCGAAAACAGTGATAGACATACTGGACGAATCCAGTGCAGCGGCACATGCCAAACAACTCGGTGAATACATCGTCAATAAACTGAACGATTCATTGCAGGATGTAGATGGAGTAACAGAAATACGTGGCATGGGCTTACTACTGGCCATCGAGCTTGACCGACCTTGTGCTGACCTGGTCAACATGGCCATCGCAAAAGGTGTACTGATCAATGTAACTGCAGAGCGCGTTGTCAGACTGTTACCGCCATTAATCATGAACGACCAGGAAGCTGATGAAATGATCACTGTGGTTGTCGATGTCATTCGTACCTTTCTTTCCAAATAAACAGGCAGGTTTTAAATGTCAGTGCGTCATTTTCTTACCTTGATGGATTGCTCCCCCGAAGAACTGGAGAGCATGATCCAGCGTGCTATTGAGCTAAAAGGCAGACATAAGGCCGGCGAGATCTATGAGCCCTTGAAAAACAAGGTACTCGGTATGGTGTTCGAGAAGTCCTCGACACGTACCCGTGTATCATTTGAAACAGGTATGGCCCATTTTGGCGGTAGCGCGATCTTTCTCTCCCCGCGGGACACGCAACTCGGTCGCGGCGAACCCATTGAAGACAGCGCACGTGTATTATCCAGCATGCTTGATGCCATCATGATCAGGACCTTTGAACACGAAAAAATCGAGCAGTTCGCACAATACTCCTCTGTACCTGTGATCAATGCACTCACGGACCTGACACACCCTTGCCAGCTACTCGCCGATGTACAAACCTATGTCGAACACCGTGGCAGCATAAAGGGCAAAACCATCAGCTGGATCGGCGATGGTAACAATATGTGTCACTCCTATATTAACGCAGCCAGGCAATTTGATTTTAATCTGAAAATTGCTTGCCCCGTAGGTTATGACCCGGAGCCATCAATCCTGCAGGCAGCCGGCGACCGGGTTGATGTCTACAGGCAGCCGGAACAGGCTGCAGAAAATTCTGACCTGATCGTCACCGATGTCTGGACCAGCATGGGGCAGGAAGAAGAACAAGCCAAGCGCGAGGCCGCATTTAATGGCTATATCGTGACCGAACAAATGATGTCCCTGGCCAATAAAGACGCCTTGTTTATGCATTGCTTGCCGGCCCATCGCGGGGAGGAAGTCAGCGCCAAAGTCATCGATGGCAAACAGAGTGTTGTCTGGGATGAAGCCGAAAATCGCCTGCATGCACAAAAGGCCTTGCTGGAATTCCTGCTGGTCAAGCCTTCCTGAGCATGTTTTCCCTACTGTCCATCGATAACATTGAATGCCGCTATCGCGGTATTGCTGTTGTCCATAATTTATCATTCGATGTACCCAAAGGCAGTATCGTCGGCCTGCTCGGCCCAAGTGGCTGCGGAAAAACCACAGTACTGCGCGCCATCGCCGGCTTTGAACCCTTGCACCATGGTGAAATCAGGCTGGCAGACAAAACCGTGTCCAGCTCGTCTTATACACTTGCACCTGAAAAAAGAAAACTCGGCATGGTCTTTCAGGACTACGCCCTGTTTCCACACCTGAACATTACTGACAATATCTGCTTTGGCCTGAAAAACCTGAGTGCCGACGAGAAAAGCAGGGTCGCGCTCGAATCACTTGAACTGGTCGGCATGAGCGGCATGGGAAACCGTTTCCCGCACGAACTGTCTGGCGGTCAACAACAACGGGTTGCACTGGCCCGGGCATTGGCACCACAGCCTGAAATTATCCTCATGGATGAACCCTTTTCAAACCTCGATGTGGAACTACGCGAACGCCTGAGTTCCGAAGTACGAGACATACTCAAACAACGCGGCATCACGGGTATTATTGTTACCCATGATCAGCACGAGGCCTTTGCTATTGCCGACACCATTGGCGTGATGTCTCACGGTAATATCCTGCAGTGGGATACACCTTACAATCTGTACCATGAGCCTTCCGAGCGTTTTGTTGCCGACTTCATTGGCCAGGGCAGCTTCTTGAATGCCACAGTACTGTCTGCCAACAGCCTGGAGACCGAACTGGGTATCCTGAAGACCGATCACACCATGCTATGGCCCGCGGGAACCCAGGTCGATGTTTTGATACGCCCGGACGATGTACTACCTGACCCGTTTGGCGACATCATTGCAGTCGTCAGTAAAAAGGCCTTTAAAGGCGCCGAGATCCTCTACACATTGCAAGTGCCGACCGGCGGTACGTTGTTGTCCCTGTTCCCGAGTCATCATAACCATGAAATTGGTGAGAAGGTGAACGTCAATATTGAAGCCGATCACGTCGTGGCCTTTCCGAAAGGGCAATAGCCCGAAAAAGTCATTGAATACAAAATAACGATGTGGGAGCGGCCCCATGGCCGCGATTTATCATTTTCGCGGCCATGGGGCCGCTCCCACATTGATTCCTGAACACGCAGAACCCTTTCCTATAGCAGCAAATCATCTGCCGTATAAAAATAATTACACACGCCAAAACCCGGCTCGAGGATATCTTCAAACACAATTGAAGCAACACCGCTCTTGCTGAAACCCGTAATTTCGGTCTGATCATCAGACAATAATTGATTCGCCCAGAATGTCATATCCGGTTCATGGCCTACGCAGGCAATACTGCTGCAATCGAGATACGCCTCCAGGCGTTTCAGAAAAGCATGGATATCATAACCACCATCCAGCTCAGGTACCTCGATTACCGGCACTTCACCCGGCAATACCTGAGCAGTGATCCAGGCTGTTTGTTCGGCACGTAAACGAGGGCTGCACAGGATGACATCGGGCTCGAAACCACGGCGGTGCAGTACTTTTGCAACCTGCTCCTGTACCTGACGTCCTCTGGAAGTGAGTGACCGCATTGAATCATCGGCATAACTTGCGCCTGATTTCGCATCTGCATGTCTTATTAGTATGAGCTCCATGTGCCCGCCACATAGTTTTATCCAATAAGTATAGACTATGAATCATTTAAGTGTGAGTGTGCAATGCTCTCGCCCTTCCATGGGCTCCGCATCATAAGCACGTCCTGTGCAAAAATGCTCTCGCCCCCAATGAGCCGCTTCCGTGCGCCCGCAGCCAAAGTGCCATTCTTTCGAAGAATATATAAACGGTAATAAGGCCATCCTTGGCCAAAAAAAAGCCCGCCGGATGGCGGGCTTTGTTGGATACTAGCAGGTCGATCTTATACTTTAAAACTACCCACCAATTGATCGAGGTGCGCAGACAGACTTGCCAGTTCATCACTGGAATCAGCAATTTGCTGCATACTGCCCGCAGCATCGGTAGCAATATCGGTTATGCGTACGATATTCTGATTGATTTCCTCTGCCACCGAACTTTGCTCTTCGGCAGCACTGGCTATCTGCAGATTCATATCGTTGATACGTGCAACCGAGCTCGAAATCGAGTTCAGGGCACTACCTGCGTCATTGGAATGCTGCACGGTTTCACCTGTACGTTTCTGACTCGACATCATCACATCCACGGCATCATGTGCGCCATGTTGCAGACGCTCGATCATGGTCTGGATCTCCTGCGTGGATTCCTGGGTGCGCGAGGCCAGCGTTCTTACCTCGTCTGCAACCACGGCAAAGCCGCGACCCTGCTCACCTGCACGCGCCGCTTCAATCGCCGCATTCAGTGCCAACAGGTTGGTCTGCTCGGCAATGCCACGGATAACGTCCAGTACAGAGCCGATGTTTTCACTATCGGTTTCCAGCCGACCGATCACCTCGGAGGCATTACTGATCTCATTCGCCAGAGAATCTATCGAGCTAATCGCTTCCTTGACGATTCCGTTACCGCTCTGTGATTCCTGGTTGGCATCATTGGCCGCACTGGCTGCCTGTTCTGCATGATTGGCCACTTCCTGAACCGTTGAGGTCATCTCGTTCATGGCAGTTGCGACCTGCTCTGTCTCCATTTGCTGCTGGCTGACACCCGTACTGGTTTGCGATGTCACCATGGATAACTCACTGGCTGCACTGGATAGCTGCGAGGTGGAATTCATGACCTCGGACACCACGCCATGCACGCGGGTGGCAAACTTGTTAAATGCCTGACCCAACTGGGCAATTTCATCCTTGCCCTTTTCGTCCAGTCGGCGTGTCAGGTCTCCTTCACCTTCGGCGATGTCGTTCATGGCATGTACCGCCACCTTCAGCGGGTTAACAACAACCGTACTAATAAGGAAGGCGCATACCAGACCGACCAGCAAACCCACCGCGAACAGAACAATCATCATGCTGCTCGCACCGGATACGTTCTCCAGCAGCGAGGTGCTCTCCTGCTCGGCCTTAGCCTGCATGTTATCGATAAGTTGGGTCAAATCAGTTTTGATCAAACCCACCAATGGTCCCAGCTCGGTACGAATCGCATACGAATCACTGCGCCATTTCTCACCGCCGTGTTCTGCAATCACCGAGTCAAGATTTTTTTGATAATTAATAATAACTTGTTCCAGCGAACCCAGGGCATCGATCTGTTCAAAACCCAGGTCATCTCCGTATCCTTTCAGCTTCTTGACCAGCTCAGCCATTTGCTCGGAGTACAAGGCCAGGTTGCTCTTCATGGAGCTGCTACGCGCAAACAGGAAACCGCGCAATTCGGACAACACATTCATGTAAGCATAGCGCAAGTCATAGATATCCTTGGTGATTTGCTTGACCCGCTCTGAATCATCTGATTCGGGCTCCGAGTCCAGCATCTGGCTAAGCAGTTGCAGAATCTGTCTGGCCAACGGGTTTAAAACATTGGAAGTCGTGGCCACGGCCGGCATGTTATTGGCCTGGGATTCGGCATAACCGAACATCTCTTTCTGAAAACCCTGATACCGTTTAACGCGACTCTCTATACTGGCAATCAGTTTTTGCAGCTCTTCACTTTGCTGCACCGGCTGTTGCTGTTTGAGCTTGGCCAGCACCTTGCTGACATGCGCTATTTTATCCAGATAGGCCTTCTTGTCTGCCGCCTCCAGGCTTAACAGGTAGAAACCCAGGGATTGGGCCGAACTTTCCAGTACCTGTTCGAGCTCCATCGCAACCACCAGCGTTGGCTGCACTTCATTGACAACCCGTTTGACGCTTGTTTCCGTTGACCAAAGGCCCTGTATGCCGCCAAGTGCCACAGCCGTTAGTATTATCAGCAACAGTCCGAAGCCGCCCCAGATTTTCTGTTTTATAGAAAATTGTGCAAATATCTTGCCCATCATCTTTGTCCTTCAATAATAACCATAATTTGTCTAGACACTTCAGCGACCGGAAAAAAAAATTATTTACCATTTTTTTAGTGTGTTTTTATAGGCAGGAGATCCAACTGTGAATTACCCAATCGACAGGCAAATGCGCGCAAAGATAAAAGCTTACTAATTGTTTTTATTGATTATTATTTTATTACAGTCAATTAAGCAGCATTTTTTACAGCGTTTTAACCATGTTAAGCGCCGCTTCTACAAAACAAATAGGGTAAATATTTTTTGAAAGATTACAGGAAAAATGACAGAAAAGTACTTGAGTAACCATTTTGATGCGACTTATAACAGTAAATACTCGCTTATTGCCGTAAGAATGCCGATGCCAGTGAGTGTCAGGTGGGACGGATGCCCGCCAGGGCATGCGTCGGGGTAATCAGGATAATCTGCCGAAGGGGTTTAATGCCCTTCACGCTGCATGCGTTTCAGGCGAGTACCCGCCAGCTTGGCAGCAGAGTTTTTCGGGTAATTCTGCATGACTGCTTCGAGCATCTCACGCGCCTTGGCCCATTGCTTCAATTCGTAATGGGTAAAGCCCAGTTTCAACATGGCATCCGGCAGTTTCGGGCTATCGGGAAAGCTTGCAATGACTTTACCGAATTCTGTGACCGCATTTTTATATTTGCGAGAGACATAATTCGCCTCTCCTAACCAGTATTGCGCGTTATCAGCATAGGTGCTTTGCGGGTATTTGGCCAGAAAAGCAGTAAAGGATTTAATCGAGCGGTTATAACGCCCTTCCTTGAGCAGGTTAAAGGCACTACGGTATTTATCTTTCTCATCGCGTGTTGGGGTTGTCGATTGCGTGACCACTGCTGTCTGTTGCGTGTTGGCTGACTGACTTGCGGTTTTACTTGCAGCGGAGCTGGCGGTTGTGTTGTTTGCCGGTGCGCTGACACTGGCCAGCTCTACGTCACGCAGACGTCGATCCATATCCAGGTACAATTCTCGCTGGCGATGTTTGATCCCTGATAATTCGTGGTTAGCCACTTCCAGTTCACCGCGCAGTTGACGCAGCTCTTTTTGCAACTGGTCAAGGCGGTTCAGCAGCTCGACAATACTGCGATTCATTGACGAGCGTTCTGCTGGAACCCCGCTGGCAACTGCCCCTGGCTGTGCCGACGATGTAACCGGCTCCTGCGCCAGGATTGGTTGACAGGCCATTAACATAACCAGACCTGGGAAAATAAACTTCTTACTCATCTGCTACCTCTTGTAGATAATCTCGACACGGCGATTCTGCCCGTAATTCAGTTCGTCATGGCCTTCTGCTACGGGTTTCTCTTCTCCGTAACTTACCACTTCAACCTGTTTATCCGATGCACCCTGAAACAATAACAGGCGTCGTACAGCCTGTGCCCTTCGCTCACCAAGACCAATATTATACTCGCGTGAGCCTCGTTCGTCTGTATGTCCTTCCAGGGTCACGACGGCCTGAGGATTTTCGGCCAGATAACTGCCATGAGACAGAATGCTTTCCTGGTAGTCCGGTTTTATTTCACTGCTATCATAATCAAAGTAAAAGGTACGCGTTGCCAATGGGCTGGACGGGTTGTCCAGCGGGTCGCCCTTGAAAGTATCTGCTGCAGGTAAACCACTGGTACTCGCACCATCTTGTGTGCCGGAAATCGTGCCATCAGACCGGTCTTCTACTACGGTGCCGTCATCCGTTTTGCTATCACCTGTAGTACTGCACCCAGCCAGGACAGAGGCAGCCAGACACACTGTTATAAGCCATTTATAAGACATTTAATCTCTCCTTAATTTACGATGTTCATGGTTTGCGAAACGGTGCCCAGGCCGGTTCCCTGACGTCACCCTGTTGCAACACCAATCGCTGCTTGACCTTGCCATCTGCCGATACCACGGACAGCACACCTTTGTCCCGGCCCGATGCAGCATACAATATCATTTTACCGTTGGGTGCAAAACTGGGTGATTCATCCAGACGCCCTGGGGTCAGTACGTCGATGACACCTGACTGCAGATCGAGCGTGGCAATCTGGTAACCTTCCGGTGAACCATGCACCAGGGCAATCTTTTTACCATCCGGCATATAAACCGGCCGTGCATTGTAATTCCCCTGAAAAGTCAGACGCTCGGCACGTCCTCCCCTGGCAGAAACCCGGTAAACGTGGGGTCTGCCACTGCGGTCAGAGACAAAAACCACGTGCTTGCCGTCTGGCGACCAGTTCGGTTCGGTGTCAATGGCAGTATTGCGCGTCAAGCGGCGTAAACGCTGTGTGCTGACATTCAGGCTATATATCTCCAGGTTGCCATCCCTCGACAGACTCAGTGCCAGGTGTTTACCATCCGGTGACCATGAAGGAGCGCTGTTCACGCCCTTCTGGGCCGAAACCAGTCGTCGTTTTCCGGTGGTGACATTCTGTACGAATATTTGCGCTTTTTTATTTTCAAAGGAAACATAGGCCAGTTTTTGTCCATCCGGCGACCAGGCTGGTGACATAATAGGTTGTTTGGATTTGAGCACCGTAAATGGATGGTAGCCATCCATATCGGCAACCTGCAGTTCATACTGCTTGGATTGCACCTTGCCCTTTGCGGTGATGTAGGCAATACGCGTGGTAAACACACCTTTGTGTCCGGTAATCGCTTCATACACAAGGTTACTCATGTAGTGTGCCGTGCGACGCAGGTTTTTTGCCGTTGTAGGCAGACTATAGCCGATAACCTGTTTTATCTTGTATTCCTGCTCGGTCGGTCCTGTTGCTGCACGCTGGTTACCTTTATAGATATCAAACAATTGAAACTGTACGAGGTAATTGCCTTGCTTGCCCGGGCGCACCCGGCCCACTACCAGGCTTTCCACACCCAGTGCACGCCAACTTTCAAAATTCACCTCACCTCCATGATGAGGCGTCTCGAGAAAGTTTTTTTCAGGCACCATGGCAAAGTGTCCGGTCCTGCTCAAATCGGCCTTCAGAACCTTGCTGACATCCGTCCCGGGTTTTGCATTCTTGATTTCCCAACTGAAGGGCACAATAGCGATCGGGTGTTCACCAACAACACCACCGGTAATTTCTATATCCAGCACAGCTTTTGCCGGCAGTGCTGTAAATAAAACCAGTAACAATATAAATTTTCTGAACATAAGCATCTAACTCATTATTTCTCTTTAAACGTAAACACGATATCACGGTCGAAGACACGTGGGTCAGGCGGCGCCGGTAAATGCGATGTCTTCGCCAGGGCAGTTTCAACCGAACGTTTAAAACCACTACCACCCGTACATTCACTTACCTTACGGTGAATAATTTCTCCACCCGGAATCTGCTTGACATAGACCTTGCATTTGGCATTTTTCGACAATGTTGCCGGTCGACGCCAGTTACCCTTTACCACTGCCTGTATGTTGGCGATATAACTCAATGTGACGCCCTTCAGTTCACGCGCACGTTCTGCACGCTCCTCGGCTTCCATCTGTTTTTTCAATTGCTGCTGGCGTTTAAGCTGTGCTGCTTTCAACTTTTGCTGCTGCAACTTTTTTTCTTCCGCTACCTTTTTCTTTTTTAGTTCAGCCGCATCCGCCGCCAGTTTTTTCAGCTTGGCCTGTTCCTGTTGCTGTTTCTTTTTCAAGGCTTGCAATTTCTTCTGCTCTGCCTGTTTTTGCGCCTTGAGCTTTTTTTGTGCCTGCAACTGCTGCTTTTTAAGCGCTGCCAGTTTTCGTTGTTCCTTTATGCGGTTGGCCTTGGCCTTTTTGGCCTGATCCTGCAACGTTTTTTGCCGTCGGGCCTCGGTTTTTTTTCGTTTTTTCTCTGCGGCCAGGATCTTGTTCAGTTCATTCTGTATGCGTGATTCATCTACCGCCACCGCCTGAATAACATTTTTTTTCTTGACCCCGTATTCCTTGGACTGCTGTGGTTTTGATTCAAAGCCCATTACCAGGACACCAATAACAAGCACATGCAATACGACAGACAATATCAAAAACAGGCTGTATTGACTAAGAAATTTCCACATATTTACTGATCCGGATTTCTGGTGATCAATCCGACACTGGGAGCGCCTGCTTTCTGTGCCAGCACCATGGCGTCCATTACCTTGCCATAAGGTACCCCTTCATCACCGCGCACCAGAACCTGTGTACCCGGCTTCGACCTGAGCACGGCCGCCACTCGCGCCACCAGTGTTGCCGCATCGATAGGCTGATCGGGTTTGCCACCTACATCCAGGTAAAAATACCCCTGAATATCAACGCTCAGTACAAGCGGCTTGAGTTTCTGACTCGACATCGGTTTTGCACTGGATTGTGGCAGGTTCACCTTGACGCCCTGGGTTAACAGGGGGGCGGTGATCATAAAAATAACCAGCAACACCAGCATGACATCAATATAGGGCACTACATTGATTTCAGACATCGGTTTCTTTTTGATTTTTGCCTTGGCCATATTGGTTTTAATTCATGCATTCACATAAAAACAAGCTAGTCTTTGGTCTCATGTGCATAGCGTTGAAGTATTGTCGAAAACTCTTCTGAAAATGTATCGTAACGGTTATCCAGTCGCTCGACATGGTTGGCAAACCGGTTATAGGCAACCACTGCCGGAATGGCCGCAAACAGACCAATGGCCGTTGCTATCAGGGCCTCGGCGATACCGGGGGCAACCAGTGACAAGGTTGCCTGCTCGACATTTCCCAGGGCCCTGAATGAGTTCATGATACCCCAGACCGTGCCAAACAGACCCACATAAGGGCTGGTTGAACCCACGGTTGCCAGGAATGACAGGTGTGTCTCAAGCTCGTCCATTTCACGCGCCTGGGCGACCCGCATGGCACGCTGCGCACCTTGCAAGACGTCCATGGCGCGGGCACTACTCTGCTTTCGCAGCCGGGCAAATTCCTTGAAGCCTGCCTCGAAAATATTTTCCATACCATAGGTGCGCTTGCCTTTATGTTGCACCTGCTTGTATATCGTGCTCAGATCGCCGCCAGACCAGAAGCGCTTTTCAAAATCATCGGCGCAACGCCTTGCCTTGGACAGGGTTTTCAGTTTTCTGAAAATAAAGGTCCAGGACATAATGGAGGCCAGCACCAGCAAGGCCATCACCATTTGTACAACCGGGCTGGCATTCTGAATAAGATGGGTATAGGACATTTCAATCTGCATGACTGATTTCTCGCATTATTTTTCCGGGTATGGGGCAGGGGCGCAATGAATCCGCCGCTAAACAGGCAATCTTGACTTCAGCCTGACACAGCAGCGTGTCGTCTGCCTGTCGGTTGATGGCTTGAAAAAACCGGATGCTCGCCGGTCCGATTTTTTTAATCAGGGCACTGACCTGTAACTGGTCGTTAAACCGGGCGGGTTTCAGGTAATCGACATTTATGGCGCGCACAGCAAAGATAATATTCTCCTGCTCTTTTAACTGATCCTGTTCAAAACCGTAACTGCGTAACAGTTCGGTTCGGGTGCGCTCCAGATATTTCAGATAATTAGTATGATATACGACACCGCCGCTGTCTGTATCTTCATAGTAAACGCGTACGGGCCAAAGGAACTCTTTCACAATTTACTCAATTCCTTTGTTGATACGACCATGATTTGTTTTAAAAATTCCATATTTAATAAAATTAATTTTCATCAAACAAATCGCCACTCGATTCCGCTGCCGTTTCCCGTCCCGCCGGCAAGTTGATATGCAGATGGCCATAGGCATTTTTTGTCGCCACGCGACCACGCGGTGTACGCATGATAAAACCCTGCTGTATGAGATAAGGCTCGAGCACATCTTCTATGGTTCCCCGCTCTTCTCCAATCGCTGCTGCAAGGCTGTCCAGCCCAACCGGGCCACCATCAAATTTCTCGATAATCGTGGACAACAACTTGTGGTCCATTTGATCAAATCCACAATGATCCACCTTGAGCAGATCCATTGCTGCCCTGGCAATCTCCTGATTTATCTCACCACTCGACTTTACCTGTGCATAGTCACGCACACGACGTAGCAGTCGGTTGGCGATGCGCGGTGTACCTCGTGAACGTCTGGCAATTTCGCTTGCCCCCTCGGTCTGGATATCCAACCCGAGGATGCCCGCAGATCGTCTGACGATGGCGGTCAGGTCGTCAATATTATAGAACTCCAGCCGCTGCACGATGCCAAAGCGGTCTCGTAATGGCGAGGTCAGCAATCCGGCCCTTGTGGTTGCCCCGACCAGGGTAAAGGGAGGCAGATCAAGTTTGATGGAACGGGCTGCGGGACCTTCACCGATCATAATATCCAGCTGGTAGTCCTCCATAGCCGGATACAATACCTCTTCGACAACCGGGCTCAGGCGATGAATCTCATCAACGAACAACACGTCATGCGGTTCAAGATTGGTCAGCAGTGCGGCCAGATCACCGGGGCGTTCAAGTACAGGTCCAGAGGTGTGGCGGAGGTTTACCCCCATTTCATGGGCAATAATATGCGACAAGGTCGTTTTACCCAGGCCGGGTGGACCAAATATCAACACGTGATCGAGTGCTTCCTGGCGCTGCCGGCTGGCCTCGATAAAGATTTCCATTTGTTCACGAACGTGTTGTTGACCAACATAGTCAGCCAGTGTATCCGGTCGGATAGCCCGGTCGATGGCTTCTTCTTCATTGTTGCTGCTGCCAGCGATGATGCGATCAGATTCTATCATGATGATTCCGGATACCTATTTTACTGCTGCCTGCAATGCCTGCCTGATGAGTTCTTCACTACTGCACTCTGCCATACCCTCAACTGCACGCACCATGCGACTCGCATCAGGCGGTTTATAACCCAGGGCAACCAGTGCACTCATGGCATCTGCTACCGGGTCGTCCGCCTGCACCAGGGTGTCGGTTGACGACTTAGATGGCGGCGCCGCCTGACCGAGCAAATCCTTGATGCGGTCTTTCATTTCTATAATCAAACGTTCGGCTGTTTTTTTACCCACCCCCGGCAGCCTGACCAGCATGGCGGTGTCTTCATGTTCGATACACTGGATAAATTCATTGGTCGACACACCCGACAATATGGCCAGGGCAAGTTTGGCGCCGACTCCATTGATTTTTATGAGACTGCGAAACAGGCTGCGTTCATCGTCGCTGACAAAGCCATACAGGGTCTGGCTATCTTCACGTACCACAAGATGGGTGTGCACGGTAACCTTGTCGTTCACTTCAGGCAACGCGTAGAAAGTCGACATTGGCGCAGCGACTTCGTAGCCGACACCATTGACGTCAATCAGTAACATCGGCGCCTGCTTCTCGAGTAATACTCCTGTCAGGCGACCTATCAACGTAACCGCCCCCGGCGTTTACCCTGTATACCTGGCATCGCTGCCAGCCCCTGACTCATTTGCATATGACATAGTGCTATAGCAAGCGCATCCGCGGCATCAGCCTGCGGCGATGCATTCAGATTAAGGATAGACTGAACCATATGCTGAACCTGTTCCTTGCTCGCACCACCACTGCCAACGACTGACTGTTTGATTTCTCTGGGGCTGTATTCGGATACAGACAATGCACTGCTAACGCAGGCACAAATGGCCGCACCCCTTGCCTGCCCCAGCTTCAGTGCAGAATCGGCATTACGATGCATGAATACCTGCTCGATGGCCATTTCTGATGGTTGGTAGTTTGCGGTAACTTCCAGCACACCCTCAAATATTTCCTTTAACCTTCCTGGCAGGTCATCACTGCTAGTGCGAATACAACCACTGGCGAGATATTGCGATTGCCGCCCTTGTATTTCAATAACACCATAACCGGTAATACGCGAACCTGGGTCAATGCCTAATATTCGCATTTGTGCCTCCATACCGGGAGAAAGGCAAAACCTGACGGGTATAAAAGCCTGCAATAACTTGCATCTATTATCTTGCAGCTTTTACCTGACTTTATAATTGTTCCATTACCTCTTGAGAAAACTCTGCGTTGGAATAGACATTTTGCACATCGTCCAGGTCTTCCAGCATGTCAATCAGGCGCATGATTTTCTGTGCCCCGTCAAGATCCATGTCGACCGAGGTTGAAGCCTTCATTTCTATGTCGGCATGCTGTGGTTCCAACGAGGCTGCAATCAGGCTTTCTTTTACTTCGGTAAAGGTTTCAGGAGTGGTAATCACATCGATACTGCCATCATCATTGGTCATGATATCTTCAGCACCGGCTTCCAGTGCCTGCTCCATGACCGTGTCTTCATCGGTTTCCGGCGGGTAACTGATAATCCCTGTTTTGGTAAACAGGTAGGCAACCGAACCGTCTGTGCCCAGGTTACCCCCACACTTGCTAAAGGCATGCCTGACTTCTGAAACAGTACGGTTGATATTATCGGTCAGGCAATCGACCAGAATGGCCACACCACCTGAGCCGTACCCTTCATAACGAACTTCATCAAAGTTTTCGCTGTCATTGGCACCGGCACCGCGTTTGATTGCCCTGTCAACCGTATCTCGAGTCATATTCGCAGACAACGCCTTACTGACAGCGTCACGCAAACGCGGATTGGATTCGGTGTCGGGGCCACCCATTTTGGCTGCCACGGTTAATTCACGGATTAATTTTGTAAACAGCTTGCCTCTTTTGGCATCCTGGGCGGCCTTGCGGTGTTTGATGTTGGCCCATTTACTGTGTCCTGCCATTTGAAACCTCAATCGTTCATATTAATTGTTGATATATAGGAAGAATAATACCATGGTCAGGCTATATATTGCATGCGCATGAAACCCATGGCCGATAAGGAAATGACGATTTCCGGCTTTATACAGGCAGGGCCTGCCTGTCACTGGTCAAAGCCTTAAGGATTGAACAAAAAATAACCATTTTCGATAAAATGAATGATCTGCTCTGACACTTTAGCTGACAGGAGCATACCGCTGTGGCTCACCGGCAAGGTAATATGATCGGCCAGCTGTGGAATACGGGTCTCCTCTATCAGAACAGCACCATCATTTGGGGCATGCGAGCGACCCAATAGATTACCGACCCCGAGGCTCTTACTACCAGCAATCATACCAAGCTGCCGCTGATTGCCCCAGGCTGGTATATCACCTAACAGGCCCTGCTCAATACTTTCACCCAACGCCAACCGAAACAATGGCAAGTTATTGATTATTTTGGCATTTGAACTACCTTTGACGGGTGAGCCCAACATAACCACACGCCCTGGACGGGTTTCCTTGTTTTCGTGAAAATAATGCATCAGGACGATGCCACCGAGGCTGTGAGCAACAAAATGGACCTTGTCAGCACTGACAGAACGCGCAAATCGTGCGAACAGACGGGCATTCTGTGCCGGTGTCTTGTATACACTGGGATAGGAAAAACAATGTGTCTGGAAACCGGCCTTTCTAAGCCGTGCCGCCATCGGCTGCATAATAATAGACTTCATCCAGATCCCATGAATCAATATCACTGCTTCCATATAATGTTCCTTGTCACCAGGCACAGATCAGATATTACACGCCAATAACCACACAATAAAATATACGCCAAATCATTGTTTTATAGTTATTTTTTACCTGTTTTTTCTAAAATAACAATTAAAGGATTTCACTTAACAGTCGATACCATTGTCGATACCCGATAAGCATCAACCATGAGGAAAAACATGTTAAGACACAGCAATCTCACCTGCCAGTGCACGGGTAACCTGTACAAGGCCTGCCTGTTCATATTGTGCCTGTTGTTCAGCCACTCCAGCCAGGCTGCTGATACCAAAGATGAGATATGCCCGATGCCCAAGCATGATGGTCACCATCCAACCGGGGCCATCACAGGTGCAGGCGCACATTTTTCCTGGATTATTTTCAATTCCATCAAAAGCGATCTTGAGCGGGTATCGGGACGCAAGATAGTGCTTTATGGCAAGAACTCCATGCTCGGCCAGGGATGCAATGCCGGCATTAAAAATGCCCACCTAAATGGCCCGGGTAAGGAAACATTCGGTTTTGTTTGCTGCCCACTGGACAAACATGAAGTCGAGTCGAAAAAAATCAAGGTCCACCCGATCGCTATTGAGCCCATACTGATTCTCGTCAACCAATCTAACCCGGTTAACAACCTCAGCAGCCAACAGGTTCGCGATATCTTCAGCGGAAAGATAACCAACTGGAAAACAGTAGGTGGTAACGACAAACCGATAGCGGTTGTCACCCGCTTACACTGCAAGAAGCGACCGGGGCACTGGAAGACCATCCTCCCCTCGGCCAAGGCATTCAGGGATGTACGCCTGAATGTTTCCAGTGCCGATGAGATGGTCCAGCGGGTCAGTGACTTCGAGGGCGCCATTGGACATACTGGCTCAACCTGGTTGTTCGAGACCGGTAACAAGGTTAAGCGAATCACGATCGACGGCAAGGCAGCCACTGCCAGCAACCTGCAAGCCAAAGCATACCCGTTTTATCGACAACTCTCTGCTGTTACTGACCTGAATCCATCCAACGATGTCACCAGAATAATTAAGGAAGTGCAAACCGGCAGTGCATTCTTTCGGACTGCAAAGCAGTTTGAATTATTGCCGCTTAATAAACCTGTAGCTGACTAGCATGCAGTTTCACACCTTTCGTGCACGCCTGATTATTTATAGCTCGATCCTGATCGTGTTCCTGGCTGGCACGCTATTCTATTCATACCGTTATGCTCATGATGTCATCATGAGCGAGGCTGGCAATCATCTGACTCGCCTACAACAGTTACTTGACGGCCATCTTAAATCTGAACGAAATGAGCTGCAACGCTATGCGACCATAGTCTCACATGACTTGCGCCTGAAAGAGTACATGTTTGTGGTTACAGGTATTGGTGGTGACAGCAAACCCCTGCAAACACTCTATGAGCGGGTTTTTGGCTGGTTGCCCATAGACCGTAAAATGATCCTCGACAACGATGGTCGTATCCTGGTTGGCAACAATCACACCGACATGGCCCTGGCTATACGCAGTAATACACCAGGCAGCACGGGTGGCTTGTTCTACTTTCAGGGTAAACAAGGGCTGGAAATGGTAGCGGTAGCCAATGTCAGGTACCGCGATTCGATACTGGGCAAGGTTGCTGTCTCATTACGCCTGAGTCAGAGCTGGTTAGATAACAACAAGGGTATTACCGGCGGTGAATTCTTCCTCGTGCAAAACCATCACATTATCAACAGCACGTTGCCATCACTGGAAAACTCACCATTCAATATTAAAGACAAGCTTTTTGTCGCCGGTGATCAGCCCTACAGGCTTTACAAAATAGACCTGCCAGGAAAAAACAGCCAACCCCTGAGCCTTTGGTTTGGTTTATCCGAGCATGACATCACCACTCGCCTGCAACAGCATCAACATTTCATACTAATGCTGGTTGGTGCGGGCATTATTGGTATCCTCATTATCAGCCTGATTATCATTCGCAACTTTACCAACCCGCTATTGCAACTCACGCACGTGATCCGTGAGGTATCCAGCGGAAAACTGCCCGTACTGGGCAAGGCCCGTGTGCGCAACGAATTTGATGAACTATCCAATCATTTTGCTGACATGCTATATGCCTTGCGTGACAAGCAGGAAGAGGTAGACAAAACACACGCCAAGCTGGAACATTCTGCCATAACCGACACCTTGACCGGCAGCTATAATCGTCGATACTTGCAGGAAATTTTTCCCAAGCTGTTAGCCCAGGCAGCACGTGAACATTTTTTTGTGTATGCGGTCATTCTTGACCTTGACCATTTCAAAAAAATCAACGACACCTATGGTCACATAGCCGGCGACCAGTGCCTGGTGCATTTCTCTCATTTAATCAACGAAAACTCCAGAAACAGTGACTATATTTTCAGACTGGGTGGCGAAGAATTCCTGATCCTGATGATCAGTGAAAATATCCAGATCGCAACCAGCTTTGCTGACAAAATAAGGCAAGTCATAGAAAAAAACCCGACCCATTTTGAAGGCAGACAGATCAATATGACAGTCAGTGGTGGAGTCAGCTACGCCCGACCGGAAGCGTCAAATGAGAAGGCACTCAACCAGATGTTATCACGCGCAGATATCGCGCTTTACAGGGCCAAACATGAAGGTCGAAACAGAATCTGCCAGTCTGATAAACCGGAAGATACGATTACATTGACTATCCCCCCTGAAGCCATATAGTTTCTTAAAATCTTACTATAAAGCCCTTCACCCACTCTCTGGATCAGCTCATCATTTCACAATTCGAACAAACCAAACCAACCTAGATACAAGAAAAACAGAACTCCAACAATCGATAATAACAAATGTAAAATTGTATAGACCTTACACGCTACTTTTATAGCTGGCTGGACATCTGGAACATCTGTTAACCGCATACCTTTAAAACGATATGATAAACGTTTGGTAAACCTGTTTTTATTAGTAAAAGAACTAAACTTAAGTGTAAGTGCAGGAAAACCTATCAAAAACATATATTGCATTGATTTTATAAAGCTCAATGGCCAGGAATCAAACATAGCCAACTGGGTTGCGTTAAACCAGGGTTCACGAAATAAAATGGGATCTAGAAGTCGACACAATATTTTGTGCATCACTAGCAGATATATTAGTATAACTATAGCAAGCACAAATGTACTTACAAATAATACTGCACCGAGTATTGCTATATTATCCAATTCTTCCATAATAAAATTTAGTTTCTACATAACTGAGAAACTTTTGTCACTGAAGCAATATCAAACTTACTGAATTTGGCAGTATATACAACTCTAGTCCCAGCACCAGATGCGATACTTGCGATTGCGGTACTAGCCCCTACAATCAACGCACCTATCCAGCCTACGGGGGTAAACATAAGTACTATTGCAGTCCCAACCGCTAACCCCCCAGCTAAACCTCCCATTGCCTCCACCAAAATCTCATTCTTCTTCTGCCTGTCATCGGTATTCGCGATTTCATTACAGGCCAGCCCCAGGCCAACACCTGCCAGAACGACTCCACCTGCCTTGGCATATTTAGCCACACGACCCATACGCCCAATTTGCCGCCTGATATTCCGGGTCGGTTTCCGGCCTTTTGCTCTGGATATCCGTAACACCTCACTCTGCCGACGTGTACCGTCCAGTATACGCGTCAGCGGCCCCAGTCTTGATTTTAGTTGAGTGACAATCCGCCTGCGACGATAATCATATTGACCCTTTCTGAGGTCACCTGCCTTATAGGCCTCATAGTTTTGCACCATTTCGGTTAGCAGGGGTGTATTGGCCTTGAACGTCCGTTCGACCATGGTCATGCTGGCCGCCCCGGTACCCAGCATTATCGGTGTTAAGGTGGAGAGCATATCTTTTTCTTGTGATGTCGCGGCATGTTGCCATTGTTGCTGCACTGCTTTGGCATATTGCTCGCCCATATCAAATACCGGCATCTCGCCTGGGTGACTCTCGGCAGTGCAATAGCGTTGCGGGATGGCCATCTTGAGTACCTGGTCTGGAAAAATACGATGGGGATTTTTGATTTCGGGGTTATCTGTCTGAATCTGATCAATGATGGTGTTTCGCTGTTGCACAGGAATTCGGCCATAGTAACCGTGAATGATCTTGCTGAGTGTGTCGCCGGGGCGAACGCGGTATAAAACGGTATCGTAGTCAGTGGTCTGTTGAGTAAGCATGATTTACCTGATTCCTTTTTTAAAAAGCCGGATTCATCGATGAACTGGCTTGATTCCTGAGTAATTTTTCCATCGGGAGCCTTGGCACCCTTCAGAAAGGATATGTTTTCTTCTCTGTAAAGTCTATCTTTATTGACAATTCGAAGCCTGTAGCAGCTTTAACTTTAGATACCCTGCAAAGCCAGAATGGCATCACGATTGGTCCATGAAAACACCTTTTCTGCGGCTTGCTTTTTTGGCAACCAGATATAGTCAGTGTGCTCTTCAGAATGTAGCTTGATATCAACTTTATCTTCGAGTTCAAGCTTGAAGACATGCTCGATATTTTCCATTACTTCGGGTGCATACCGTTCACGCCATTCTGGCAGAATTGGAAACCGGTTGGTGTGATGGCAATCGCTTACAAGTGAAGATTGTATGCCGGTTTCTTCAAACAACTCTCGGATAGCCGCCTGCATGGGCGCTTCATTCCATTCAAGACTGCCGGTAATTGATTGCCAGAAATTGGCAGGGTGAATACGATCTAATAACAGGACATCGCCAGCCTGCGTATAGACAACAACAAGCACAGACTCTGGTCGTTTGTAACGATCAGAGTCTGTCATGTATCAGGATGACTCGGTTTCTGATGCAGGCTTGCGTAACCGTATACCCAACTCGCGCAACTGTTCTGCACTGACAGCCGAAGGTGCTTCGGTTAATGGGCAACTTGCGGATTGCGTTTTCGGAAAGGCCATGACATCGCGTATGGAATTGGCGCCGGTCATGAGCATCACCATGCGATCCAGACCAAAGGCTATCCCGCCATGTGGTGGACAACCGTACTTCAGGGCATCAAGCAGAAAGCCGAATTTATCCTGCGCTTCCTGGTCATCGATACCAAGGTTGCGGAATACTTTTTCCTGCACGGAAGAACGATAGATACGCATGGATCCACCACCCAGCTCGGTACCGTTCAGTATCATGTCATAGGCTCGCGACAGACAGGCACCCGGATCGGATTCGAGCATGTCGATGTGTTCTTCCTTTGGTGAGGTAAACGGATGGTGCAGTGATACCCAGCGTTTTGATTTGTCATCGTATTCGAACATGGGGAAATCGATTACCCACAATGGTCGCCAACCATGTTCCACCATATCGCGATCGTGTCCCAGCTTGACGCGTAGCGCGCCCAGTGACTCGTTGACGATCTTGGCCGAATCCGCACCAAAAAATACCAGGTCACCGTCTTCTGCCGCCGTCCGCTCCATAATGGTCGCGATGGCCTCATCAGGCAAGAACTTCAGGATAGGTGATTGCATACCTTCACGGCCCTTGGCCACTTCGTTGACCTTGATATAGGCCAGACCACGTGCACCATAGACACCAACGTATTTTGTATAGTCGTCGATTTCCTTGCGGGTCAGTTCTGTGCCCCGGGGTAATCTCAGTGCCGCCACCCGGCCTTTGGGGTCGTTCGCGGGCCCCGAGAAAACCTTGAACTCGACAGACTTCATCACATCATCGACGTCCACCAGTTCCAGTGGAATCCTGAGATCCGGCTTGTCGGAACCGAAACGTTGCATCGCCTCGGCATAGGTCATCTGCGGGAAGGGTTCGTGCAGCGGTACTTCGAGTACCTTTGCGAATACTTCACGCATCATTTCTTCCATCAGTTCCATGATCTGTTCTTCTGCCAGGAACGAGGTTTCGATATCCAGTTGCGTAAATTCAGGCTGACGGTCTGCACGTAAATCCTCATCACGGAAACAACGCACGATCTGATAGTATCGATCAAGACCTGACATCATCAGCAACTGTTTGAATATTTGCGGCGATTGCGGCAAGGCGAAAAATTGACCCTGATGTGTACGACTGGGTACCAGGTAATCGCGTGCTCCTTCCGGCGTCGCCTTGGTCAGCATGGGCGTTTCGATATCCATAAAACCATGCTGATCCAGGTATTCACGTAAGACCCGGGTTATTTCAGAACGCATTTGCAAGCGCTGTAACATGCGAGGACGTCGCAAGTCGACATAACGGTAACGCAGGCGTAATTCTTCCGAGACTTCATTATCGTCTATGTCTGTTTGAAACGGGGGTGTTTCGGCACTGTTCAGGATTTCGAGCTCCTGCCCCAGAATTTCAATGGCACCGGTCGCCAGATCGGTATTGGCTGTACCTTCGGGTCGCAGCCTGACCTTGCCTTTTATCCGTAATACATATTCGTTTCTTACCCGCTCGGCTATGGCGAAAATCTCAGGTGTGTCCGGGTCGAATACCACCTGTAACAGCCCTTCACGATCACGCAGGTCGATAAAAATAACTCCACCATGGTCACGGCGTCGGTGTACCCAACCGCTGACCTCTATTTCCTGATCGAGGTGATCCTCATTCAAATGTCCGCAATAATGGCTGCGCATAGCTATATTCTTCCAAAAAAAGTAAATAAAAACAGGCTGCAAACCGGCGTTGGCAGGCAAGCTTGCTGAAAACGGGAAATGGTACGGTTTTGGCCCGACAGGCGCAAGGAAAAGCGGGGTTTTTTTAGCAAAAAAACGCTTTTTACGCTGATTCCGTGCCTCTGTCGGAAGAATTTGGCTCGGGCACCATCACCCCCATGGAAATTATCATCTTCAGGCCTTCATCGACACTCATTTCCAGCTCGATGACATCCTGCTTCGGAACCATAAGAAAGAAACCGGATGTCGGGTTGGGCGTGGTTGGCACATAGACATTCACTACCTCTTGTCCGGTTTTTGCCTGCGCCTCACCTGCATCAGTGCCGGTTTGGAATGCCAATGTCCACAACCCCCTTCTGGGGTACTCAATCATCAATACCTTGCGGAATGATTGGCCTGCGGGAGAAAACAAGGTCTCGGTCAGCTGTTTGACGGCTGAATATACCGAACGGACGATAGGGATTCGTGACAGTATAAGTTCCCACAGGGCCACAAGGCGACTGCCCAGTAAATTGGCCGCTATCATCCCCGTGAGAAAAATTATCACAATGGAAACAATGACTCCCAGCCCAGGTATGGTAAAACCCAATAATATTTCAGGTCGGTATTCTGGCGGTATGAGTAGCAGAGTGCGGTCCATCAGGTCGACAAACAGCTTGACGACCATCACGGTCACACCCAATGGTAACCACACCAGTATCCCGGCAATCAGGTATTTTCTCAGGGTAGGCATAAACGGGGCTAAAGTTGTGTCTGGCGCTTAACAGGAAGGGCAGGAACCGGAACCACAGTCGCCCGAATCGGATGATTTACTTTTTGAATCTGCAACATTTTTTTTGCTACCGGATTTAAAATCGGTTTCATACCAGCCACCGCCCTTGAGACGAAAACCGGCTGCGGAGATCAGCTTCTCCAACCCTGGCTTGCTACAGGCAGGGCAGTCTTTTAATGGATCATCAGAGAGCTTCTGCAATTTTTCCAGCGTATGATCGCATTCAGTACATTTGTATTCATAGATGGGCATAACTCACCACTCAGGCTAAACAATATAAACATTTCGATATATTATAACGTGAATAATGACAAGATGGTAGATATTCCTTAAAAATCAGGATGTTAATTGATTATGCAAATCAATGGCTTAGAGCCCGAAATCCTCTTTATCTTCCATTTTTTCAAAGCTCTCGAGATCCCGGGCCGCTTCCAGGGCCTGTAACAACACGGTATGCTCATGCTCTTCCTGACCAAAACGCATATACTGATTGGCCGCATTAAATACGCGTTCCAGCTTTTCAACGCGTTGATACAAATATAGAAATGCCTTTGACAAGCATTCCGGGTCATCGTCGCTTTCACGCATGACCTCAGCCATTGCAAGGGCTTTTGCTAGTTCATTTGCACTGGGTTTCATAATGTTTTGCTGCCTTTATAGCTTCTGTATATCATTACACGGCAAAAAATAATTTATCTTGAGGACTTAATGGCCAATTACCATCGCCACACTAACACGCCTTCCGACAACCGTCATGACCTGAAAACCCTGCGCAGCCTGCTGCCCTATCTCTGGAATTACCGTGGCCGGGTGGTGCTGGCGCTGACGGCCCTGATCTTGTCCAAGGTCGCCATTGTCGCCATACCCCTGGCACTCAAAGAGATCGTTGATGCGCTGGATGCCTCGAAAAACAAGGAACTGGTACTCCCTGTATTGTTCCTGGTCGTTTACGGAATCCTGCGTCTGTCTGGCTCGCTGTTTAATGAACTGCGCGATTCGGTTTTCTCACGCGTACGGCACGGTGCCATGCGCAATATGTCGCACAAGGTTGTCGAACACCTGCACGTCCTGTCCCTGCGCTATCACCTCGAACGAAAAACCGGGGCCATTACCCGTGACCTGGAACGGGGAACCCGCAGCGTCAGCTCCTTATTGAATTACATGGTATTTAGCATCATACCCATACTGGTCGAGGTCGGCTTGATTGCTATCATTCTGTTGAGC